>Ga0209990_10000227_pt1 | contig 58104 bp, 53 predicted proteins | sample NOAtaG_6_FD_187304 | JGI IMG/M metagenome (GOLD analysis project Ga0209990, IMG submission 187304) | Freshwater lake microbial communities from Lake Erie, under a cyanobacterial bloom - NOAA_Erie_Diel5S_2200h metaG (SPAdes) (version 2) | ecosystem: Environmental > Aquatic > Freshwater > Lake ... | reverse complement strand
CCCAGTACCCAGTACCCAGTCCCCAGTACCCAGTACCCAGTACCCAGTCCCCAGTACCCAGTACCCAGTACCCAGTACCCAGTACCCAGTACCCAGTACCCAGTACCCAGTACCCAGTACCCAGTACCCAGTACCCCTCTTGGCGTATTTTCGCACATGCTTCTGATCATTCCTGCGATCGATCTCACGGGTGGGCAGGCGCTGCGGTGCATCCGTGGCGTGCCCGGCACGGAGGAGTTGTATACGCAGATCAGTGAGCAGCCGGTGGAGCTGGCGCAATTATGGCGACGTGAGAATGCCAAGTGTTTGCATGTGACGGACATCGACTCGTGGAAGGGACGTTCGTCCGAGGTGAATGACCGTACGGTGGTGCAGATGCAGAAGGCAATCGATGTGCCGGTGCAGTACGTGACCAGGCGTGACACGATCGAAGCGTACGATCGACTTCTGCAGCAGGGTGTCTACCGTGTGGCGCTGAACGTTGTCGTGTGGACCGATCCGGAGGGGGTACGGAGGCTGGTAGAGCAATACGGACCCAGCCGCGTGATCTTTGGCGTGCGCGCGCACAACGGTCAGATCGACCTTGGGCAGGGGGCTGGCAGCGTCAGCGACGAGGACTTCATTCGTCGCGTACAGTCAATCGGGGGCAAGCGCGTGCTGTACACGGAGGTGGACTGGGAGGGGAACCTGACCGGTGAAGATCTGGCCACGATCCGACGTGTCGCGTCCATCGCGCCCCTTCGCATGACCATGGCAGGGGGCATTGCATCACCGCAGCAGCTCTGGGAAATGCAGCACGACGTGCCGGCGAATGTTGATTCCGTCGTGATCGGACGTGCGATGTACGAGAACCGATTTCCATGTCAGGCGATGTGGCGCGAGATCGAGGCCGACCTTGAGCCTGACATTCATGCGCGTGCCCACACCATTGGTGAGCAGTCTTCGCTTACTGAATGCGAAGCACCACCGACAACGAAACCGCAATCAGATCAAGGGGCGTCTCGGTTGTCAGACGCATCCACCGACCGGTAAGATTCAGATCCACGCGCTCGGAGAGCGGACCACCCACGCCAACATGCGCGCCGTAGCACGCGCCCAACGTGGATGTAAGCACGGGCAGCGAAGCGATTTCATCCGTTGGTATGAGATAACCGAAGCCCCCTTCAACTCCCAGTAATGGTGACAGGCCATGCTTCAGCGGACGCCATGTGGCGCTGACAGTCATCTGCGTGATCGAGACATCGCCTGAGAGTGTATCGGCACTTGGGCCGTTGCCTGACGGTGAGTTCATCCACGATCCGCCGATGCCGAAGATCCACGAGCGCGAGGGCGACCACAGGTATCGAAGGTCATACTGCATCGTCTGACGCATGGACAGCGAGTCGTGCAAAGCCCCCTGCGGACGCGCAAGGCGCACCGAGGCAGCAACGTAGCTACGGGCAGATTGTGCCAGTAGAGTTGGCGCCGATACCATGCACAGCAGCAGAAGAACGTAACGAAACCACATCATCATCGGGGTCGGTCCAGGGTGTGTTTTTCAGCAGTCAAGATAGGGAAGCTAATCCCGATTTCTCGTATGTTTGCCGCACTGCGGACACTCGTGTGACGAATGAAATCGAGCAAGGACAGACATGCCCCAGATCATCATTGACGGACAGGTAATCGAGGCAGCGGCCGGTCAGACGATCATCGAGGCTGCCCTCGAGAGCGGTAAGACCATCCCGCACTTCTGCTGGCATCCGGCGTTGTCGGTAGCCGGCAATTGCCGCATGTGCCTGGTGAACGTTGGCACGCATAAGAAGGACACCGACGGATCGCTGATGTACGGCGACGACGGGGCTCCTGTGGTCAACTGGTTCCCGAAGATGCAGATCGCCTGCGCAACTCCGGTGTCGGACGGCATGATCGTCGACACTACGAGTCCCAAGACGGAATCAGCCCAGAACGCCGTGATGGAGTTCCTGCTGATCAATCACCCGCTGGACTGTCCGATCTGCGACGAAGCGGGGCAGTGCAAGCTGCAGGAGTACGCCTTCAACCACTCGAAGGGCAAGAGCCGCTTCGACGAAGAGAAGACCCACAAGGAAAAGCGCGTTGAGCTCGGCCCGAACGTCATGTTCGACGGAGAGCGCTGCATCTCGTGTTCGCGCTGCATACGCTTTGCCGACGAAGTTGCCAAGCAGCCTGTGCTGTCGTTTGTGCAGCGCGGAGACAAGGTGACGATCCGCACGTTCCCGGGCACGACCTTCGACAGTGAGTACTCGATGAACGTCATCGATATCTGTCCGGTGGGCGCGCTGACGAGTATCGACTTCCGCTTCAAGGCCCGCGTGTGGGAAATGTCCTTCACCGACAGCATCTGTCCGGGCTGCGCGCGCGGCTGTAACATCAGCATCGGTGTGATGAACAACGAAGTGCTGCGTGCCGAGCCCCGTACCAACATGCATGTGAACACCTACTGGATGTGCGACACCGGACGTCTGGCCGTGCCCGACATGGTGAACGAAAACCGCCTCGGTGCGCCGCAGGTACGTCGTGGTGGACAGCTTGTGGACGTCAGCTGGGACGAAGCGATCACCGCTGCAGCTTCAGCGCTAAAGGGGCTCAAGGGCGACCAGATCTTTGTGTTCGGGTCGGCCAAGGCCTCCAACGAAGACAACTACCTCATGTCCAAGCTGGCGCATGAGGTGCTCCATACCGGCAATCTCGACTTCATCAAGCACAACGACCATACGTTTGGCGACGAGATCCTGCGTCTGAACGACCGAGCTCCGAACGCCATTGGCGCGCACTCGGTGGGCATTGCGCCGAAGAACGGCGGACACAGCGTTGAGGCCCTTGCCGGACGCGCTGCGCATGGAAGCATCAAGACCGTGATCGTGCTCGGCGATGATCCGGCCGGCGTATCGCAGGAACTTGCGCAAGCGCTTGCCGGGGTGGACAACATCATCGTGATCGGCTCGCACAACACGGCCACCACGAAGCTTGCCACCGTCATCCTGCCGCGCTCGACGTGGGCCGAGACGGACGGCACATTCACCAACACCACGCACCGCGTACAGCGCTTCGAGGCAGCCGTGGTGACCAAGGAGAACATGCGCTCGATGGGCATGAAGATGAGTCGGTGGGACAAGTTCGGAGCCCCGAACGATCGCTGGACAAATGGCGAGCGCCGCGACTGCCGTCCGGCCTGGCGTATCATCAACCAGATCGCCGAAGCCCTTGGAACTACATGGGATTACGCCAGCTCTGCATCCGTCTTTGCCGACATCGCATCGCACATCGCCCCTTTCAAGGGCATGACGCTGGAGGGCTTGGGCGAGCATCAGGGACTTGTGCTGGGCAAGGGCACGGAGCCTGAGCCAAAGGGAGTTGTTTACGAATCGCACGTGCTGAAACCACAGTAAGAACACTATGGCTATTCCAACAAATCTGTTGATCGCGCTCATCCAGGCTGGCATCCTGGTGAACCTGATGCTTGTGGCGGCTGCCTACATGGTGCTTGCCGAGCGGAAGATCGCCGCCTGGATTCAGAACCGTGTCGGACCCAACCGGGTTGGACCGTGGGGCTTGTTCCAGTCGTTTGCCGACGTGTTCAAGCTCTACCTCAAGGAGGACGTGGTACCGGCGGCTGCCGACTACCGTTTCCACGCGCTGGCGCCGGTGATCTCCATCGGCGTTGCCATTACGGTATATGCCATCATCCCGTTTTCGCCTGCGTATGTGCATGACGGTGTTGCGTACAGTCTGGCAATGGCCCCCAACATGGACATCGGCATTCTGGCCGTGCTTGCCATGACGTCGGTGGGAGTTTACGGCGTGGCTCTTGCCGGTTGGAGTTCCAACAACAAGTACTCGCTTCTGGGTGGCCTTCGTTCGGCGGCGCAGATGATCTCGTATGAGCTTTCGATGGGTCTGGCCATCATCGGCGTGGTCCTCGTCTCCGGCACACTCAACATCGTCGAGATGATCGACAAGCAGGCCGCCTACGGCTGGAACGTTCTCTACCAGCCGATCGGCTTCATTCTGTTCCTCATCACGGCCCTGGCCGAGACCAACCGTGCTCCGTTCGACCTTCCAGAGGCCGAGCCGGAGCTGGTGGGCGGTTATCACACGGAATATTCGGGCATGAAGTTCGGTCTGCTTTACCTTGCCGAATATGCCAACATGCTAGCCTCGAGCGCCATTATGGCGGCCATGTATCTAGGGGGCTGGGATGCCATCCCGTTTCTTGATGATGCGACGGTCCTCGGACTCGAAGCCGGCTCGATCCCAATGGTCCTGATCGGTCACGTCGTCTTCCTCAGCAAGGCCTTCCTTCTGGTGTTTGTCTTCATCTGGGTGCGCTGGTCTCTTCCACGCTTCCGCTATGATCAGCTCATGAACCTCGGCTGGAAGATCCTTCTTCCGATCTCCCTCGTCAATGTGGTGGTAACTGGTCTGGTGATCTTCTTTCAGCAGTATTTCTCGAAATAACTGAACGCGCCGTCGGCGAGGGAATGTTGCGGAAGTATTGAACCCGAAACCTCAAACCTGAAACCCGAAACCTGTTATGGCCAACATCAAAGAAAACATCGAATCGCAGCGTCTGAATTTCTGGGAGCGCATCTACCTTCCCGAGATTGCCAAGGGGCTCGGGTTGACGTTGAAGCAGATGTTCAAGCCCAAGTTCACACGTCAGTACCCTGAAGAGCGTTGGATCCCCGAGGGCTCCTACCGCGGACGTCCGGTCCTTGTGCAGGAAGAGGACGGTGAGCGTTGCGTGGCCTGTGGCCTCTGCTCGCGGGTGTGTCCTGCTCTTGCAATCGAGGTCCGTGCCGGCGAAACCACAGCTGAAAAAGAACGCTACCCCGAGAAGTTCGAGATCAACATGCTCCGATGCATCTACTGCGGCTTTTGCGAAGAGGTCTGCCCGGAAGAGGCCATCGTGATGAGCAAGGACTACGAACTGGTGTTCGGTTCACAGGAAGAAGGCATCCTGGGCAAGGACAAGCTCCTGGTGCCCGTTGCCCAGCTCCAGGAACGTCTGGAGTTTTTGCGGCAGTGGCGCTGAGCGCCTGAGCGGAGGGAAGCCGAAGCCGAGGGAAGCCGAAGCGGAGGGACGCGCGCAAGCGCGAGGGAAGCCTGCGGAGGGAAGCGCGCAAGCGCGAGGGATGACGCCCGGGGCTGATATTGATCGTTTGGGATGCCGCGTCGCGCATTGCGTTCCCACGTGTACCCACGGCTGAAGCCGTGGGCTAATGTGCGGATCGTTTGGGATGCCGCGTCGCGCGTTGCGTTCCCACGTATTCCCCACGTGTACCCACGGCTGAAGCCGTGGGCTAATGTGCGGATCGTTCGGGATGCCGCGTCGCGCAATGCGTTCCCACGTATTTCCCACGTGTACCCACGGCTGAAGCCGTGGGCTAATGTGCGGATCGTTTGGGATGCCGCGTCGCGCGTTGCGTTCCCACGTATTCCCCACGTGCACCCACGGCTGAAGCCGTGGGCTAATGTGCGGATCGTTTGGGATGCCGCGTCGCGCATTGCGTTCCCACGTATTTCCCACGTGTACCCACGGCTGAAGCCGTGGGCTAATGTGCGGATCGTTTGGGATGCCGCGTCGCTCATTGCGTTCCCACGATTTCCCACGTGTACCCACGGCTGAAGCCGTGGGCTAATGTGCGGATCGTTTGGGATGCCGCGTCGCGCATTGCGTTGCCACGATTTCCCACGTGTACCCACGGCTGAAGCCGTGGGCTAATGTGCGGATCGTTCGGGATGTCGCGTCGCGAATTGCGTTCCCACGTATTCCCCACGTGTACCCACGGCTGAAGCCGTGGGCTAATGTGCGGATCGTTTGGGATGCCGCGTCGCGCGTTGCGTTCCAACGTATTCCCCCGGGCCGTGCACACGCAACCCCGGGCCAAGGCCCGGGGCTAGTAAATCCATTGTGTGCTAGGTTTGTCCACCCGAAACCTGAAACCTGAAACCTGAAACCTGAAACCTACGCGACCCCATGCGTCGCCAATGCACATAGATTTGGAGGTACATCGTTTCTAATCGTATGTGAGGTATGTATGAAGTTTGGCATGCGGCGGCCATCGCTCAAGAAGATGATCTCAGCACGGCTGAGTCCTAAGCGGGCAGTTCGCCACCGGCTGGGGCTGAAGGCCCCACGTGGGTGGGGCTGGCTGACGAATCCGAAGAAGGCGCTGTATAACCGGATCTATACACGCACGACATTCAGTATCTGGGACCTGATCAAGAAGCTGTTGAAGTGAAGGGGGCGGAGGTAGAAGAAATCGCCCTATGTTTAGCGATTGACAAAAGGATATACAAACACCCATGGCTGTACCAGACTTTCAATCGTTGATGTTGCCAGTGTTGCGGGTTGTGGTCGAAAAGGGACCGGTGAAATCCGGAGCGATTCGATCCGAAATTTCCTACAAGCTAGGACTTACCGAAGCCGACCTTCAGGAAATGCTTCCGAGCAAGTCGCAGGGGACGTTTCATAATCGGGTAGCGTGGGCATTGTCGTATCTCAAGCGGGCGGCACTGATTGCATCTCCGGCAAGGTCCACCTACGAGGCAACGGAACTCGGACGGCAGGTTATCACGAGACCGCCCGAAAGGATCACGATACAGTATCTAGCGCAGTTCCCAGCTTTCGAGGGATTCCGCAAGCGGAATGCTGAAGATGCGTCGCTGCAGGAGGGCGACTATGCCGAGGAGGCAACGCCGCACGAGCAGATCGACAAAGCGCATGCCAGGCTTAATCAGGAGCTTGCGAGCGAGCTCATGTCGATGATCACCGCAATGGACCCATACAAGTTCGAGCGACTCGTGCTCGATGTGCTCTCGGCAATGGGGTATGGATGGGACACTTCTTCGAGCATCACGCTCACGCAGAAGTCCTCCGACGGAGGCATCGATGGATTCATCAACCAGGACCGACTTGGAGTCGACTCCGTCTACGTGCAGGCCAAGCGGTGGCAGGCAAGTGTTGGTCGAGTTGAAATTCAGAAGTTCGTCGGTGCGCTTGAGGAGCGTCGTGCCACTAAGGGAATATTCATCACCACCAGCGACTTCAACACCAACGCGATGACGTACGTTCGGAACATCTCCAAGCAGGTTGTCCTCGTCGACGGTCAGCGCTTTGCCGACCTCATGATCGAATTCAATGTTGGTGTGGCTGCTTCTAAGACCATCGTCATCAAGAAACTCGACACGGATTATTTTGAGGAATAGGTAGGTAAGCGGGTATTGTTACCCAGACATATGACGAATCCCGCTGGCCCGAATACTACGACTGGCTAACCGAACGCATCATCCGCATGAGGGATGTGATGGGGAAGAGGGTGTGAGCGCGAAGCGCATTTACGGAATGACAGATTACAGAATGACGCTGTCATTGGTCATTCGTCATTGGTTCTTCGCCGCTATGCAACCCCGGGCCAAGGCCCGGGGCTAGTAAATCCATTGCGTGCTAGGCGTTGTCTACCTGAAACCTGAAACCTGAAACCCGAAACCTAAATCCTGCGCGCAGAGCGCAACGCTTCGACCTTGCTTCGGACTTCATCGGGTGTTACTGAGGTGTGATCGTCTATCTGAATACTCGGGAGATCGATCTTTCCTTGACGTGCTTGGTGCTCCTGCCTCAGCGCGGTAACCAGGCGTGCAAACAGGTTGTCTGGAGAGTTATCTAATTGTTCTGTGGGTTGTACCATATGTCTTCATCCTCGAAGTCGGTTTGTGATAGGTGAAGCAGATACGCACGCTGATGTGGCAATAGATCTTCTTGGTCTCGTTTCCGGTAGGCAAGATACACCACGATAATCTGTTGCTGCTGATAGTAGCGATAGAGTACACGAAGACCAGATCTCGTTCCCAGGCTAGCTATCCTATCCGGCGCACGGATCTTGCGTATGCCACCAAGACCCGGGACCACAGCTCCGAGGGTTGGAGATTGAATGAGGCGATGCAAAAACGACACAAAGGAATCATCCGGAAAGTAGTGGTCTATAGAGTTGAAGAACACTTTGGTGAATACAACACGCATGACGATTGCAGCTTGTTGCGAATGGTGGATCCGTTTTCCATTCTTTGTGCAATTCCATATTCATAACGTGACACCATGACAATCAAGACGACCAATTTCGTGACGCCACGAAAATGGTCATCGGGATTGTTACCCGTTGATTCACATGATGTTATGGCGCGATGCAGTGCCACGAGTGACCGATGGCCAATGACCGATGACCGATGACCCCGTCATTCCGTAATTCAGTAACTCCGTCATTGCGCGCAGCGCATGTGAGGTCCTTCGCCGCTATGCGGCTCAGGATGACGCATCGGCGCTGCGCGCAGTTACGAAATGACGAAATGACGGAGTTACGATATCATTCGTCATTGCACCCGAAACCCCAAACCTGAAACCCGAAACCCGAAACCTGAAACCTGAAACCTGAAACCTGCGTCGCACGACACCATACGTCGTCGGACCAGATACGTTTGTTGTGTAAGGAAGCACGACGCGCCGATTTGAACAAGACACATTGCTCTTTTGTGGCGGTTGGAAAGCCCCTTGACGTTGATGTCGAGTACCGTACCGTTTTATACACCTACCCACATTGTTGCCATATGCGCGCAGAACCCCTCACCTCCCGGCCAATTCAAGGAGTGAATAAGCACTTCTTCAGAGTATCCGATACGCCGGTCAGGTATCAAGACCTGATCGATCCGGGGATCTTCAAGCCCTTTCCGGGTAAGAAGATCATCCGCAACCACAGCCTGAACCAGGGCATCAGCATTGTTGGCTCGGGGTTCCTGCCAGTGAGCCACGAGGAGGCGTTCAATCTTGGGGTGGCGGTGTTTGAGCTTCTCTTCGGGATCACTCCGCAGATCCACAAGGAACGGCTCAGTCCCACAACCACCGATTACAGCGTCGACCTCGTTTCCGACGAGTGCAGGATTCTCTTCAGCCGTCAGGGCTACCGGTATGTTGGCCCGGGTCAGCGCAGCCAATCAAAAGGTCGCCCGGCTTTTGAAAGGTTAAACGATACACTGGTGAATGCGGACGAGTCTCTCCTCGACGGTGGGCACCACATCGTGGAGAACTACCACGACGAGTACCACCCCTTCATCCGGGTATCGAACTACCTGAGAGAGGGCATGCCCTTGAGCATCGAGCTCGGGTATTACCGGCAGCGCTGCACCAACGGCATGATGTTCGATGCGATGTCGAGGATGACCTTTACGCACCCGTATGAAGTGGCCGACTTCCAGGTCATGAAGGGGGCTGCCCTGGACCATTTCAGTCGCTACAAGCGCGACTTCATGACCATGGCCGAAAAGCTCTGGAAGCTGCTTCTGATCCACATCCCCAAGGCTCAGATACGCTATGTGGCCTTCGACATCTTCGAAAAGCAGATCATCCAGAAGAGTCCGGCAGAACGTCGCAAGCTCCAGGCCGCGCTCAGCGACCTTGTCGACCGGTACGTTGCGGAGATCGGCGAAAACCTCAACGCCGCCCTGAACGTAGCCACCGAGTTCTCCAAGCTCCTCGAGGGCAAGGAGGTCTCCCAAAGCACCATCCAAACCCTGGCCGCCACGTGGGCCGACCGCGTGACATCGAAGGCCTTCGATGTGCACTCATACCTCACGCAAATTAGCGACATCGAAGAAAGGGTGATGGGGGCGTAGAGGAAGGTGGGGAAGGGGGCGGGGTGTATCTTTGGCGCGTCGATGAGGGTAACTCGCATGCGGAAGTAAGAGGGTACAGGGGGTTGTATGCAGTTGTTTGTTGGAGTAACTGATCCACAGTGGTTCGATAATCTGCAGGCGCAGCATCCAACTGTGTCTGAGGTGAATTTCTGGCGTCCAAGCGGACAGCCGTTTGGTGTGGTGCCACCGGGAAGTCCGTTCCTCTTTAAGCTAAAAGCGCCCATCAACAAGATTGCCGGCGTGGGTTTCTTCAGAGCATATATGAAGCTACCCGTGCGCATTGCATGGGAGACGTTTACCACGATGAATGGGCGTGACTCGTACGAGAAGCTGCGTACTGTGATTGCCAAGTTGAGCTCCGACCAAGGTGCTTCGGGATTGAAGGAGATCGGCTGTATTCTCTTGGACAACCCGGTGTTTTTCGATGAGAGCGATTGGATTGAACCGCCGGCTGACTTCAGTCTGAACATCGTCTCTGGTAAGTCCTATGATGCAACTATTGGTCAAGGTCTTCAACTTTGGAATCGCGTTCAAGCACTTATTCGCGACGGATCTGGTCGCACCGCGCGTCAGGATCGGGCGGAGATTGTCCCCACGGTTTTCGGTAAGGAGTATTTGAGAAAGTCACGCCCCGGCCAGGCTGGATTCCGGCTTGGGCTGACGGAAGCGTATAATCGCCGCTGCGCAATTACGGGTGAGAACATTCTTCCGGTACTTGAGGCGGCACACATTCAGCCAGTTGCGAAGAACGGCACAAATGACATCACCAATGGCCTGCTCCTGCGCAGCGATATGCACATTCTCTACGACGATGGGCTACTGACGGTAACTCCAGACTACAACATCAAAGTCAGTCCGGCAATCCGCGACGCCTACGTCAATGGAAAAGTCTACTACGCATGGGATAATCAAAAGCTAACTTCGCTTCCATCCGATCTCGAACTGAGACCCGACAAGGAGAAGCTGGATTGGCACTATCAGAGTGTGTTTGTGAGGTAACCGAAAGCGAATCGCAAGGAGAGCTGCATCGTGTTTCTTTCACTCGGATTGTTGATATCATCCACGCTTTGCGATAGGAATTGCACGTGCTACATGCAGTAGATTCGTGGCCATTATACTTACTCGAAAACCCTATCTGTACTTCCCATGCCTGCACCTGAAAAGAACAAGTCACTTGAATCCTGGATCTGGGACGCCGCCTGCTCCATCCGTGGAGCCAAGGACGCGCCGAAGTACAAAGACTATATCCTTCCCTTAATCTTCACGAAGCGGTTATGCGATGTGTTCGACGATGAACTCAATCGTATTGCAAGCGAGGTGGGTTCGCGTAAGAAGGCATTCCAACTTGTAAAGGCCGATCACAAGCTTGTTCGCTTTTATCTCCCACTCATGCCGGATGATACCGAACAGCCCGTGTGGTCGGTGATTCGAAAACTGTCCAATAAGATCGGCGAAGGCGTGACGAGTCACATGCGTGCAATCGCACGTGAAAATCCTCTGCTGCAGGGCATCATCGATCGTGTTGACTTCAATGCGACAACGCATGGACAGCGCGATCTAGATGATGATCGACTATCAAATCTCATCGAGGCAATTAGCACGAAGCGACTAGGTCTTGAAGATGTCGAGGCCGACATTATTGGCAAGAGCTACGAGTATCTCATCCGCAAGTTTGCCGAGGGTGGTGGACAGAGTGCGGGTGAGTTCTACACGCCTCCTGAGGTTGGCACGATCATGTCGCGTGTGCTCGCTCCCGAGCCTGGCATGACAGTCTATGACCCCTGTTGTGGATCAGGGGGCTTGCTGGTAAAACTCGAAACCGCGATGGAGGAGAAAGCATCTGCGAAGAAGCCTGCTCCATTGAAGCTGTACGGACAGGAATACATCCCCGAGACGTGGGCCATGGCCAACATGAACATGATCATTCATGACATGGAGGGGCAGATCGAGATCGGAGACACGTTCAAGAATCCGAAGTTTCGCGACAAGAGCGGGAAGCTCCGCACATTCGATCGTGTGGTGGCAAATCCGATGTGGAACCAAGATTGGTTCACTGAGGCTGATTACGATGCTGATGAACTTGGTCGCTTCCCAGCTGGTGCTGGCTTCCCCGGTAAGTCCTCTGCAGACTGGGGATGGACACAGCACATTCTCGCAAGTCTGAATGACACGGGACATGCTGCGATCGTATGGGACACCGGCGCTGCATCACGTGGTTCCGGTAATGCGGGAACGAACAAAGAGAAAACCGTCCGTCAGTGGTTCGTCGATAACGACTACGTCGAGAGTGTACTGTATTTGCCTGAGAATCTCTTCTACAACACCACGGCACCGGGCATTGTCTTGTTCCTGAACAAAGCGAAGAAGAACGAGCGTAAGGGCAAGATCTTTCTTGTCAATGCAAGCAAGATCTTCGAGAAGGGCGATCCCAAGAACTTTATTCCTGAAGCAGGTATCCAGCGGATTTCCGAAACGCTTATCGACTGGAAGGAAGAGGAGAAGCTCAGTCGTATCGTGGACCTCGCTGAGATCAAGAAGAACGACTATAACATCTCCCCCAGTCGCTACATCCACACGAGCGATGCTGAGACGTATCGTCCCATCTCTGAGATCGTTGAGGAACTCAAAGCCATTGAAGCGGAGGCCGCCGAGACGGATAAGGCGTTGAAGGAGATCCTTTGGCAACTGGGAGTGGGCGCATGAGCGACAACTCAGATCGTCGATCAGGAATTGTCCTTTACCAGACCGAGGACGGCAACACTCGCGTTGAGTGTAAGTTTGACCAGGGCACCCTATGGCTGACGCAGGCGCAGATATCTGAGCTGTACCAGACGACGCCTCAGAACGTGACAATGCATCTCAAGTCGATTTACGATGAGGGGGAGCTTACAGAGGAGGCAACATGTAAGGAATTCTTACAAGTTCGCCAAGAAGGTAGGCGGGAGGTTACCCGATCAGTGAATCACTATAGTCTGGAGGCCATTCTTGCGATTGGATACCGTGTACGAGGCCCCCGAGGCACGCAGTTCCGCCAATGGGCTACAACAAACCTCAAGGAGTACCTGACCAAGGGATTCCTGATAGACGACGAGCGCCTCAAGAACCCCGGCGGCTGGGATTACTTCGACGAACTCCTCGCCCGCATCCGCGAAATCCGGGCCTCGGAAAAACGCTTCTACCAAAAGGTGCGCGACCTCTTTGCGCTGAGCAGCGACTATTCGTCCAACGAAAAGGAAACAGGTGTCTTTTTCGCCGAAGTGCAGAACAAGCTCATCTACGCCGCAACGCTGCGCACCGCTGCCGAGCTGATCATCGAGCGTGCAGACCCGTCACAACCGAACATGGCACTTACCTCATGGAGTGGTTCCCGGGTTCGTAAGCAGGATGTCATCATTGCGAAGAACTATCTCACGGAAGACGAGGTCGACACCCTCAACCGCTTAGTGATCATCTTCCTTGAACAGGCGGAACTGCGTGCCAAGCAGCAGAAAGATCTGACGCTCGCATTCTGGCGCGGCAGCGTGGACCGTATGCTCGCGGCGAACGATCTGCCTTTGCTCGATGGTCCCGGCTCTGTCAGCCACGAGGCCATGAAAGCCATTGCGAATGAACGCTACGATAACTTCGATGCCAACCGGCGACAGCAGGAGGCCCTTGCCGCCGATGCCGAGGATTTGAAGGCGATTGAGGACTTGGAGAAAGCTTTAAAGGAGAAGGGGGCTGGCGATGAACATTGAACGTCAGCAATCCGAGATTGGAGAGTACCCGAAAACATGGTCAATCAACCGTGTTGACGCCGCGTTCGATATTCAGCAGGGAAAACAGGTCTCGAAACGGAACCGCGACGGCGAGCACCAACGCCCGTTTCTTCGTACGAAAAATGTTTTCTGGAATCGTCTTGAACTGTCGGATCTTGATGAGATGCATTTCAGCGAGGCCGAACAGAAGCGTCTTGAATTGAAGGCGAACGATTTACTTGTCTGTGAGGGTGGCTCGATTGGACGGACCGCACTCTGGAAGAATGATGTCGACGGCTGTCTTTATCAAAACCATCTTCATCGCCTCCGTGCGAAGGGTGACATTGCTGATCCACAGTTTGGTGTCTACTGGCTCTGGTACGCTTTCGAGGTCGGTAAGCTCTATTTCGGGCGAGGCAACGTCACCACGATCCCGAACCTCTCGCAGTCGAAGCTCGCGGAGTTGCCTATCCCCCTCCCCCCACTTCCCGAGCAGAAGAAGATCGCGCACATCCTTTCGACGGTGCAGCGGGCGATCGAAGCGCAGGAGCGGATCATTCAGACCACCACCGAGCTGAAGAAGGCCCTCATGCACAAGCTCTTCACCGAAGGCTTGCGCGGCGAACCACAGAAGCAAACAGAGATCGGGTTGGTACCAGAGAGTTGGGAGGTGGTGCGCTTCGAAGACAGCGTCAGCATCAAAAACGGACAAGTTGACCCGAGAATGGAGCCATTCGCCGACATGCTCCATGTCGGCTCCGAAAATATCCAGAGTGACACGGGCCGATTGATAAACCTGCAAACAAACGCCGACCTCAAGATCTCCAGCGGCAATTATCACTTCACTCCCGAAGATGTGTTGTATTCGAAGATCCGCCCTTACTTGAACAAAGTCGCTCTACCGGATTTCGAAGGGACATGCAGCGCGGACATGTATCCGTTGAGGTCGAACTCTCACTTCATCCGAGAGTTTCTGTTCTATTACCTGCTTTCCGATGGCTTCAAGAATGCGGCCATTTCGTTCCAAGACAGGACGGGAATCCCCAAGATTAATCGCATGCAGCTTGGCAGCATCGAACTCGCTTGCCCCTCGAAGGAGGAGCAGAGCGAAATCGCGGCCAATATCGCCATATGCGACGAAAAGCGGGACGCTGCCCAACGTAGACGTGATTCCCTCCAAGACCTCTTCCGAACCCTTCTTCACGAGCTGATGACCGCGAAGACTCGCGTTCAAAGCGCCGCAATCGAGTTTTAACCGAGAATCCTGAAGCCATGCCGACTCACCCAGATGCAATAGGATACATTCGCGACCTTGGGCATTCCGAGGGCATACCCTGGCTTGAAATGATTTGTGATCTCGCGGCATCTGGAACCACGACGCTTAACCCAACGGACCTTGAAATCCTCGTTCAACTATTCACCAAACGAGCAAGCTACCTTCGCCAGCCTGCCCCGCCTGCTGCTGTTGCTACTAGAGCCGCCGCCGCTGCCGCCGCAATCGAACGCCTCGAAACGATAGGCCCGTTTATTGGATTTAAGCGGCTGGGCGATTCTCTCGCGGCCTCGTTCCCCAAACGAGCCACGATCATTTTTGGAACCAACGGAAGCGGGAAATCCAGCTTGTGTGAAGCCCTGCAAATCCTGGCATCGAATGATGCTCCCCGTAGACCCCTCCATAATGTTCGAAGCGCCGCGGCTGCATCGCCAGCTTTCAACTATAAATTTGCTTCCGATGCTGCGGCGCAATCTTGGACGGCACCTGGCGCTTACGGCGCCCGGTCAACTTCCCTCAAGTATTTCGATACCGGGATAGCAATCCACAATGTTCAGAACTCTGTCCAACCCGGGAGGATCATTGCGCTGTCACCATTCAAGCTCGATGTATTCGAAACTGCGCTGAAGCACTGCAAGGACCTACGCGCCGAGCTTGTCGGGAAGCAGAACGCGAATGCAGCTCAACTCGCAGGCCTTGTTGAACGCATTCGCGCGAAATTTGAAGGATTCAAGGGATCAGTCCTCGCCGATTTGACGAGTCCGACAGCAGCCGCTTTAGAAGCCGAGTTGAAGTTGGGCGAAAGCTATTCGGCAGAGAGTGGGTTAGAGGGAAAGCTGACGCGTAAGGCGGAACTCAAAAAAGCAACTTCAGAGGAAGGGCTCAAACTTCTTAAAGGGGAAGCTTCTGCACTGAAAGCGCTCCACGGGGAAATCCAACCGCTACTCGAAGCATCCGAAAAGCTCATCGAGATCGACCCTGTTTCACAATCGAAAGCACTGAAGGGAAAGGAAGAGGAGCTGGCACTTCTAGCCAAGGCGCTTATTCCGTCTGGTGTGACCCTCGACAAGTTGATGGCGCTCATCCGTCCAGCCAACGAAATTTGCAGCCTCCATGCGCCGGAGACAGCGGGATGCCCTCTCTGCAAGCAAGACCTTCGGGAGAGTGAACTTGAACTCTTCAAGCAATACGCCGCGCTCCTGACCGGCCAATTGGATACGACCATCACTGAGCTACGTAAGCTGATCATAACGGTAGAAAAGAATCTAAAGGTGATCTCCGATTCTTCGCCGGACGATTGGGCGAAAGACTCGGTGCTGGCCGTCGAGACAATCAATGCGGTCAAGGAAGCTGGGAAAGCGATCCGCACACAGTTCAAGGGCGAAGTGGAAATCGACCAAGCCTGCAAAGACTCGGCGTCTACGATGCGAGCGCTCGGCGATAATCTTTCGAAGCATCTACAAGAGAAAGAGAAACTCATTGAAGAGGCGAGCAAAGGCAGGGCAGAGCTTCTGAAACAGTTGGGGGAGATCCGCACCGGATGCCGGGCACTGCTCTACGCCAAGGAGATTGCGGAGAACGCGGATCTCGTAGAGGAAGCCCATCGGAGGGCGTGCAATGCTGCATTCTGGAATGCTGAGTTGCCCGATTTCACGTCGGTCCTGCGCAAGGTTACGTCCACAGCAAAGAAGGCTCACAAGGAGCTTGTGGTTGGAGATTTCAAGGCTCGACTCAACGCCGAGTATATCGCGCTCGCCGAAAAAGATATGAGCGCATTCGGAGTTGAATTAAAGGACGTGGGTGGCGACGGAGCTGTAACTGTTGATCATCACGTTGCAGGTCAGCGGATCGAGTCAGTTCTGAGCGAGGGCGAGCAACGAATCCACGCTCTTGCCTTGTTCTTCGCTGAGTTGGAAACCTGCAACCAACAGGTAATTGTCTTCGACGACCCAATCTCAAGTTTCGATTACAACTACATCGCGAACTACTGCAACCGGTTGCGAGATTTAATTCAGGCTCATCCAAATCGGCAGGTCATTGTGCTGACTCACAACTGGGAGTTTTTCGTTCAAATTCAGACAACCCTGAACACTTCGCGACTTAGTGGGCACATGGCGGTGCATGTTTTGGAGAGCTGCGTAGCGATAGACGAATACAGCGAGGACGTTGACGTGCTCAAAGCTGACATCGACGCGATACTTGCGGCCGCTGGCGAGCCGACCAAAGCCCAGAAAGAAGTCATGGCTGGCAAGATGCGTCGCCTGATCGAGTCCGTTGTGAACACTCACGTATTCAACAAGCAAAGACATCAGTTTAAGCAAAAGAGCCAGCAGGTCTCAGCGTTCGACGATTTCACAAAGGTGGTCCCGCTTCTACCGGCGGAAGCTCAGACACTTAGAGATCTTTTCGCTAAACTGAGCATCACTGAACACGATGATCCACGGAACGCCTACGTGAACACTGACAAGGCGATGTTCCAAACTCGCTACAACACGATCAAGGCAATCGAGGCGGCAATTGTTGGGAGGAAATGACATGCCCACAACAGGAGAACACAAAACCGTACAAGCCCGGATCCTCGCCTACGCCGAGGCCATCGGTTGGACGATTGTGTTCCGTGAGAGTGAGTCGTGATTTCCACTTCGGTTCCACCCGTCAGTACAATTGACAAGAGAATCACCGCCATATGGTAACTGCTGAATTCGAAGAAAAGGAATATGAAGGTCCTCTGTACAGGGAATTGCTCTTTGGGAACCACCGAATAGCAACCCCTGGTCAGGTTTTTGAAAATGCATTTGGAATCGACGCTCTGATGGAGGCGGATCACCCGATTTTCTGGGACATGTTTGGGTATTCTAACGTTCCTCGCGGCATCTTGTTGAACCACTTTAGATGGGGATGGGTATGGCGACGCTATGGTGGGGATCGGACCCTGCCTACCTTTCAAGTGAATTTGCTTATTCAAGCGAAGAGACCTGACCATCTCAAAGGAAAAAACTCTTCACTCGCCAGGAACGGCATCAGAGGTAGCTATTGGAGATTCAGCGTTCGAGAGCACCAACAGGCGTTGCTGGAGCAGCTAGAACAACGACTGAGAAACAGAGCGTTGGTTGTTTATGCTGTACCGGCATTCCACGAGCTGGATTTACTCTACGATTACACGGCGAATCAAACAGTTGTTGAGAATTCCAGCTTTGTCCGTCCAAGCCGTATGGCCGGTCATCATTATTGGAACTACGAAAGGGCGGGCTCTATTGGCGTCGCTACTTCTGAACCTAAAGCCGTCGAGGATTCAGATTTTTATTCCCAGTTGGAAAACACGGTGGCAGCAAGTGAACCGTTAGATCCGAAGGAGGCCCTAAGATTACTCGAAAGGGAAATCGACCTTTTAGTCTCCGACAACCCGGGAAATCCAATTGCTCGATATTTCAACAAGGTGGAAGAGGAAAGCTGGATACGCGTCAAGGAGTTCTTCGGGCAACGAGGAGCTCTTCTTCCTTTCCTGAGAATCTCATTGTTTTTCGACCTGCTAAACACGCACTGGTTAATTGCTGGCAGTGGTTCCGAGCACAGGCAATCTGGTAACCAGATCAATTCTGCACGCCCTAGCAAGAGCTAGAGACTTAAACACAACTGTAAACCCCATGCCCACTCCCTCCGAACACAAAACCGTACAAACACGCATTCTTGCCTATGCGCAGGAGTGTGGGTGGACGCTTGTGTCGCGCGATGAAGCTGAGCGGCGGCGTGGGTTTGATCCTGAGTGGATGTTGCGCCATGTTCTTGAACTATCAAACGATAATCGATGAATACTGAACTTCTGGCTAAAATCAGACGCTATCGTAACGAATCCGCATGCGGCCGCGAACCTTACAACGCTGAACTCCTTGATCATCTTGAGGCGCTAGGCATTTCGATTGAACCAAATCAGCTTCCTGAGTTTGTAACACAAGTCCTTCGAGTAATGGATGATGCGAATTCAATTCGTCTGAGTTTGCCGACTTTTCTTATTGACGTCGTTTCCAAGCTGCTTGCCGGCCGTTCTGCTCGAGTTCTCTTAGATCCCTGGGCTGGAGTTGGTGCTATGTTGGCGATTGGACAAAGAGCGCTGTCTCCCCAAAGATGTGTTGCATTCACCACTAATGCTGCTGAAAGAGATCTTGCGCAGAATTTGCTCCCCAATGTAAAGTGGCAGCTAGGACGGCCGCTTGATCTACTGATGAATGCCGATGAATCCGTTGATGTCGTCTTGAGTTGTCTGCCTTTCGGAGTCCGTTCCAGTGAATCACTGATGCTTAGTGGTCTGAATGGAGACCCAATTGAGATTAGGGATGAGCTCGGCCATTTGATACTTGCCGCGTCTGCCGCCAGATTATCAGATCTAGGTGTTGGGATGTATGTGGTTTCACCTTCATTCTTCTCGGGGCGTTCTATTCTGAGAGCGTTCGATAACCTTGGCTTGAATGTCGAAGCAGCATTTGCCTTACCACCGGGAACATTTGCACCAGACACTTCAATTGCAACGTTTCTCTTGGTTGTCGCGAAATCTCCACCTAAGCCCATGTTTGTGGCACAGCTATCAGGTGATCCCAATACTAATTCACAGATACTATCAAATCTTTCCAGCGGCGTGGAAGGTGGAGCAGTTGAATTGGGGCGTTTTGTTGAGGCGCTCGACTTTCGCGGCATAGACTCGCTCCGGGCGGGTGACTACTTCGAAACAAACCGAGAGCAGATCGGATTTCCCGGAGTCGCTCTCGAGGAGCTCGCGACTGAAGTTAATCTCGGTCGCTTTGGTGATGGGTTCAGATTCCCGCCAGACGCCAACGCTATTTTCATCCCGACGATCGGGCAGAGTGATGTGGTCGACTCGATCGATGATCTGACGCTGAAGGCACAGAACTATGCCCAAGTCATCATCGATCCTGCTAAATCGCACGCCGCATTTATCACTCAATTCCTGAACAGCGAGCTTGGGAAAAAGCTTCGGGAATGGGGTAAGTCAGGCACTACCATTCCCAAGCTGAACAAACAGACCATAAAAAGGCTTCAAATCGTCATCCCGGATTTGGTCACCCAACAGAAGATGCTGGAGATCGAAGCCAGGCTCACTGCGGAGGAAAACACTTTACTTAGCCTTCAGAACGACTTGCTCGAGTTGAGGCGAGAACTCTGGAGGAGCCCGCGTTCGGCGGCTGTCGTGAGCGATCGCCTCGGAAAGTTCTCTGTGAGAATCGCAGCGGAGTTGAAAGAACAAGCCAGCATCGGTCTTGACCAGTGGTTTGAGACAATCCCGTTTCCGATTGCGTCCATACTACGCGCTTGGCAAGCGACGCCAAGCGACGACTACAAAACGAAGCAACAGCATCTACTCCATTTCTTCGAAGCTACGGCCGAGTTTCTGAGTGTTATTCTTCTTAGTGCCTTCAGCACAAACGAGGCACTATATGAGACTCACAAGGATAAGCTAAGGGAGAAGATGAGGGAGCAGAATCTGAGCTTCAATCGCGCGACTTTCGGAACCTGGAAGTTGGTTGTGGAATATCTCGCAAAGCAGACTCGATCACTGTTGCAAGAGAGTGGCAAGGAACCGGAGGTCGCGAATGCCGAAAGGGAAATGTGTGCATCGATCTTTGCTGATTCAACGCTCAAGCTGCCTAGGATACTGTCCAGCAAAAACATCGTAGCTATTCTCGAGGCGACGAACACGATGCGCAACAAATGGATCGGTCATGGTGGTGTCGTGGGTCAGGAAGTAGCTAGAGTCCGCAACGAGCAGCTACTTGCACATGTTGAAAAACTCCGACAAGCGATGTCAGACATTTGGGATACCACGTTAGTCGTGAACGCCCTCCATTGTAGGCCCCGCCGGGGCGTTTTTGAGAATGAGATCGCCATCCTCAGAGGCAGCAACAGCGAGTTTCTTAAAGAGGCACGAGCGATGTCTACTTGGTTGGATGTCGACAGCCTTTACATCATCAACGGGCAGCAAGGCGGTGCATTGAAATTGCTTCCGCTGATTCAAGTCAGTGCCTCCCCCGAAACTGTGAAAAACGCCTGCTATTTCTTCAACCGAACCGAGAGGGAGGGAGTCCGTTTCGTTTCCTATCACTTTGCCGGACAGCCTGAGCTTTCGGGCCAGTTCCAGGAAGCGACAGACGCTATCAGGTTCCTTTCAGGAAGCTAATCATGCCAACCCCCTCCGAACACAAAACCGTACAAGCACGCATTCTTGCCTATGCGCAGGAGTGTGGGTGGACGCTTGTGTCGCGCGATGAAGCTGAGCGGCGGCGTGGGTTTGATCCTGATATGCCGCCGGTAGATCGCGCGAAGAATCGGTCGCTGTTTTTTGATGACCTTCTTGATGCCAAGGTGCGGGAGTTTAACCCGCGATACGCGGAGGCTGAGGGCGCGTTGCTCGGACAATTCCGGCATCTGCACACCGACATCTACGGCAATAGGGAATTCGTTGAGTTTCTTCGGAACCGTGGCAAGTACTTGGATCACGAGGAGAAGCGCGAGCGCGATCTCATCCTGATCGATTACGACGATCCGGCGAACAACGTTTACGAAGTCACCGAGGAGTGGGCGTTTCATAACGGACATTACGGCACGCGGGAGGATGTGGTCTTTCTCATCAACGGCATCCCGGTGCTGGTGATCGAATGCAAGAATGCCAACAAGGATGAAGCGATTGCGTTGGGAGTCGATCAGATACGACGCTATCATCGTGAGACGCCCGAGCTGTTTGTTCCGCAGCAACTCTTTACGGCCACTGATGCGATAGGATTCTCGTACGGTGTTACGTGGAATACCGTGCGACGCAACATCTTCAACTGGAAGCACGACGAGATTGGTAAGCTGGAGTCAAAGGTCAAGTCATTCTGTGCGATTCCGCAAGTCCTCGCATTCCTCAAAGACTACATCGTCTTCGCCGAAAAGGATGAAGAGCTAAACAAGTTTATTCTTCGTCAGCATCAGACGGGTGCTGTGGACGCAACGGTGCGTCGCGCGCTTGACCCGCTGCGCTCACGAGGTCTGATATGGCACACACAGGGTAGCGGCAAAACCTTCACCATGATCAAGGCGGCCGAACGGCTCTTCCGTGCGCCCGAGGCGGACAAGCCAACCGTGCTGCTGATGATCGACCGTAATGAACTTGAAGACCAGATTCTCAAGAACCTCGTCGCGCTCGGCCTGGGCAACCTGGAGCACGCCAGCAGCATTGCCCGGCTCAACCAGCTCTTGCGGGACGACTACCGGGGCATCATCGTGACGATGATCCACAAGTTCCGCGACATGCCGGCGAACCTGAACCTGCGGAAGAACATCTACGTGCTTATCGACGAGGCCCATCGCACCACCGGCGGTGACCTCGGCAACTTCCTCATGGCCGGCCTGCCAAACGCGAGCTTCATCGGCTTCACCGGCACGCCCGTGGACAAGACCGTCTATGGCAAGGGTACCTTCAAGTCCTTCGGCTGTGAGGACGATCAGGGCTACCTGCACAAGTATTCCATTGCCGACAGCATCGAGGACGGCACGACGCTGCCGCTATACTACCAGCTCGCACCGAATGAAATGCTTGTGCCGCACGAGACGCTGGACAAGGAGTTCCTCTCGCTCGCCGAAGCCGAGGGCGTGGCCGACATCGAGGAGTTGAACAAGATCCTCGAGCGAGCGGTGAACCTGAAGAACTTCCTCAAGGGCAAGGAGCGCATCCAGAAGGTGGCGAGGTTCGTCGCCGACCATTACCGCGAGAACGTAGAGCCTCTTGGCTACAAGGCCTTCCTCGTCGGCGTGGACCGTGAAGCCTGTGCGCACTACAAGCATGCACTCGATCAATACCTGCCACCGGAGTATTCGGAGGTCGTCTACACCGGTGGCAATAACGACTCCGCCCTGCTGAAGGAATTTCACCTCGACCCGAAGAAGGAGCGGCAGATCCGTAAGAGCTTCGGCAAGCTCGACCAGCAGCCGAAGATTCTCATCGTCACCGAAAAGCTGCTCACCGGCTTCGACGCGCCCGTGCTCTACGCCATGTATCTCGACAAGCCGATGCGCGACCATACGCTGCTGCAAGCAATCGCCCGGGTGAACCGTCCGTACGAAAACGAAGCGCAGGAGATGGTGAAGCCCCACGGCTTCGTCCTCGATTTCGTCGGGATCTTCGACAAGCTCGAAAAGGCCCTCGCCTTCGACAGCGACGAGATCAACGCCATCGTCAAGGATCTGAACCTTCTGAAGGTGCTCTTCCAAAACAAGATGGACAGCAAAGCACCGGACTACCTCGGGCTCATCGAGCAGAAGTTCAATGACAAGGACGTGGACTTGCTCATCGAGCACTTCCGTGATCCCGAGCGACGGAAGGAGTTCTTCAAGGAATACAAAGAGATCGAGATGCTCTACGAAATCATCTCGCCCGATGCGTTCCTTCGGCCCTTCATCGACAGGTACGCGACACTCTCGAATATCTACCTCGTGATTCGCAACGCCTATGCGCGGCGTGTGTACGTCGATCGTGACTTCCAGAAGAAGACTAATGATTTAGTGCAGAAGCACATTGGTGCGGTGATGGCGGAGCCGACGGTTGAGTATGTGGTGATCGATCGGAGCACGATTGAGACCATCAAGCAACAGGATGAGTGCAAGGCGACTAAGGTCATCAATCTTATCAAGGCGATCCAGCGGGAAGCCGATGAGAAGAGCGACGATCCGTTTCTCATTGCCATGGCTGATCGTGCACGTGCCGTGCAGGAGGCATTTGAAGCTCGCCAAGACAGTACTGAGGAGGCATTGGGGAAGCTCTTGGCTGAGATTGAGAGGAACGAAGCACGTAAGCAGGATCAGACTGCGAAGGGGCTCGATAGCCTTACCTACTTCATCGTATCGACGTTCGCTGAGAGGGTCGTCCCAAATCCGGAAGTCGTCGCACAGCGTGTACGAGCAGCATTCGAATCACATCCAAACTGGAAGACGAGTGAGGCTGCGCAGCGTGAGGCGCGCAAGCAGGCGACGTTTGCAGTCTTTTCAGAAGTAGATGACGTCAGCATCGTCACCGCTCTGGTTGACGAACTCTTCAACCTGTTGCAGCGGAGTCATGCCAAGTGAAGCACTGGCGCGACAGGGAGGCGTTCAAAGACCGCGTTCGTGAGTGGGCGAGGAAGCTTGATGTGCAGGCGCATGCCATTTATGTTCGCCCCATGCGCAGAAAGTGGGCCTCCTGCTCAACGGCTGGCACGCTCAGCTTCAATGATGAACTCCTTAGCATGGACACCAAGCTCGGCGATTATGTTATCGTCCACGAACTGCTCCACTTCTCGGTGCCAAACCACGGCAAACTTTGGAAGATGCTCATGCGTGTACACCTGGGAGATTGGGAGGAGATGGAACAGCGGTTGTCCGCAAAAGCGCGTAATCCAAACGGATCTCACACCTAGAACCGGTAAGCTGATGCTCCACCAAGTTGCCATGCTGTGTGGTAAATGCGTTCCGCGTGTGCATTATGATTCCGACAAGCGTCAGATGGTGGCCAGTATCCGTCGGATTCTGCACATGCCAACATGTATGTCGCGGCGGCGGAATTCGAATGAACACGGCAACAGTCGCTCGGATTGCGAGCGAAGGTCAACGACGAACAGAAGCAGAGGATTCACGCTGCGAACATGCCGATACGCCGACCATCAAAAACACTACCAGATCCCTTGGCATCTAGGAAAGAACGCAAACTTGGACCATCACTGACCTTCGACTTCGAGGACCATCTCATACGTTGCGGCCGCAATGTACTCAGCTGCCATGATCGCCTTCCAGCGCTCAGGAGCGGAAACACCCTTCTGACCTCCAAACATGCCAGCAATCAACCCTGGCACGTCCAGGCCAATGGTCGAAGCCAGCAGCGTCAAGGTGCCACCTGTATAGGTTGCTATGGCAGCAGTTGCAGCGCTGGCAACATTGACTACAAGTGCTGACTTCAGCATGTTCGTGACCTCGTAGCCCTTCTTCTCGAGAGCAGAATAGTCCCTTTTATTATCCATGACAAACACTATCCGGCGGCGGGCGAGAACCTTTCCCTGACGAAATGCTGCCGGAGTTCTCAACTCGAGATCAAATGCTACTTGTAGTCCCTTCTTCGTAATCCTGTCCTCGGGGTTCAGGAGCCAGAGACTTTACTTTTCACCGAATTCACGAATGACAAACGCCTTCGTATTCTCCAAACCTGACTTGGCTGCACTCTTAATGTAAGCGAGTTCGCTCTTTGCCTCGAGCGGTGTCTTGAGATCTATCTTGATCTGCGCGTTGCAAAGGGGCGCTGCCACAAAGCTGGAAAGGATGAGCAAGGTGCCCTGCGCCAATGATCTTAGTCTAAAGTACATAGTGGAGAACTCCAGTCGGGAAAAGTTCAGTGAAGTATCTGGCTGTAAAGTTACTGATATGATTTAAGGCAATGGCTCGGTCTGTCCGAAACCACCGGATCAGCTGAGCAAAATGCAGCATGAACTCTATACGCGAAGGATTCTTGGTGGCCAGATTGCTATGTACTCTGGGAGATTTACTTTCAAGTCGGGAAAACGACATCATAGGTCGCTAATACGGGGCATTTATAATGGGCTCAGTGACCTCGCCCTAGAACATCTGCCGTATCCGTTACCACATCGAGGGGGGAATTGCTCCGGACGCAGGCACGAACTCGATTGAATCACATCGTGAAGCTCGTCAGGCCATTCTTGAATATCGAGCTGGTAGGAGTGGTAGAGGCGTTCAAGCTCCATTGGCAGTAGCGGATAGCTGGCAGCTGTGGTAATGACATTTCGGAGGCACTGTTGCCCGCTTACGTACTTGTCACTATCTTTATCAGATACTGGTAATTGTAAAAGAACATCCAGTGCTTCACTCAAATCATTTAACGGTAGTCATTATGCAAGTACGTGCCCTGTTGCACCTCGGTTCAAAGTCGTTTCACGCAGCGCCCGCTTTGTTCGCGCTCGTGCTCGTCTCGCTTGTAACCTTCGCTGGGTGTTCTGATCCGGACTCGTCCACGTCGCCTACGCTGACGACCATCGATGAGGTTATAGCCTCTGGCGGTACGTTGCCGGCACAGCCTACCGGTTACTCCGTTACTGATCTGGAGACAACACGAGAAACGCTTGAGGAGAATGGTACGTTCTATGCCAGTAACTCACAGAAAAAGCGCGTAACGAACAAGTACGATCAGATACTTGCGCTTAACTCTACCTATGCAGATGCCCTCTACCCTGGCGCTATCATTCAGGGAGCCGGCGCGCAGTCTGGAAGTCTTACCCTTATTGGTCTGCCTATCAAGCCCCTTACACTCACCATTGCCAATGGCGGTTCTCAGCTGGTAGAGTCTCCATCAAACGCAACCGTGACGGCTGCTCGTGTGAGTCTCATTGGTAAGTCAGCACCATTGCCAGCGCAGATGACGTACGTTTTCAAAGAGCAGCATAGCACTGAGCAGGCGGCTACTGAGTTAGGTATCGACGCTTCGTGGTTCCTTGCCAGCATGTCAGGCTCGTTTGCACAAACAAGATCTACCGAATCGAATTCGATGTTGCTGTTTTTCAAGCAGATCTACTATACCGTTTCCGTACCGAAACCTTCCTTCTCTGTTGAGGTTAAGGCTTCTGACCTCGCGCGGTATGTGCAAAGTGGCAATCCTGCTTGCTATATATCCAGTGTGAGTTACGGACGCGTAATCGTAGCCCGCGTAACCGCCAAGGCAACACGTGCGGAAATGCGCAGTGCCCTTGAAGGGGGCGCATCAATTGTTAACGGAAAGGTGACCTTCAACAAATCGAGGTTCAATTCCTCGTACACATTCGATGCCTTCGTTGTTGGTGGATCTCAGGCCGGTGCCGCGCAAGCACTGGCAAGCAAGAGCATCGATGGCCTGAATGCTCTAATCACTCAGGATGCTGTTGTTGGACCCGACAAGCCGGGATTTCCAATCGAATACACTGTTAGGTACCTCGCCAACGGTCAACCAATTCCGCTCGGTGGCAGTGCGGAGTATACTGTTCCAAACTGGCAGATCGATGAATCAAAGTATCAGAAGTTTGATGTCTACATAGGCTATGTGGACGTGATCAGGGACGGCAATACCTTCACCGATGGGAACTTCTATTACGGTATGAACGTGCAGGACCTAGACGGCAGAATCTTGCTCGATGGCGACGGATATGAGTGTGACGTTATGGCAGATCGATTCAATGCTACGGAGGTCGGAAGCGGAGGACGGTTGATTATCAATAGCCGATTTACTAACGTGCGAGTTCCCAAGCAGGCCGGGAAGGGCATTAGACTAAATTTCTCGTTATTCGACGCCTTTACATCTGGGAGCGACTTGCCTGCAGGCGTAAAGTCGATCTCATACTCACATCCCTGGAGCAGCCCACTCGAAGGGACTTACAAGCTGGCGCAGTCAAATACCAGCTATGACTGCGATCTGTATGTGAAGTTTGTGAAGAAGTGATTGAGGCGATTTGAACCGCAGATTATCGCAATCGTAGCAGTAACACTAAGAGGTCGGCATGTCGATCGAGTATTGTTAGAAGTTAGCATAACTCTACGAACGGGGTTTGCAAACGCGTGATGAATTCGAAAAGGAAAAGCAGAGCCTGCTTGCTGCTGTTGATGCGCAAGATCAATCGGCGGCAAGTGGTTTAGACAGTACTTCGTCAGACCGAACTAATGCTGCTGCCAAAGAGAAGGAATCCTCAAAGACAAGCACGAAACAGTATCGTTCGAGAATAGCAAAAATATTTATCGGGTTGCTGGTGTTTTGTGCGGTAGGAATGCTTGCTTCATAATTGGTAATGACCCCACCCGGAGAGGACCCACCAATACGTGCACTCTTTGCTCAGCCGTTACCAATGCCAAAACCAGTAGTTGTGTATCAAACTGCAGGGGAGAGTCCGAAATCAGGGATTTGGGTTTATGTGATGCGAGTAACGGGTGAGGTGCAAAACACTGGGTCTGCCGGTTCGGTAGTGATAAAGACAATTATATATCAGAATGGTGAATCTTATGAAAGAGTGGAAAATCGATATATGAACAGAGACGAGAGGGTTGCAATTGAGCAGGACTTTCCTGAAGCGGAAGCAGCCTACCAACATCATTATCAGATCCTTGCTATGCCAGATAATGAAACCCAACATCGGTAGTCGGCTCGCGCTTTTCCGTATGCGCTGCCAAGCAGGAAAATAAATGTTGCAGAGGTGTGTCGTACGTCGTGTATATGGCCGTCAATCGCCAGTTGGTAAGCGTATTGCATACTTGTGAGTTGTGATGCTATCAACTCTGCTAGATAGAGGAAATGACTGACTGTGAGTTACCCGATGGGTAACCGCAGAACATTCAGACATGCCCCCCCTGCGCCCCCTTCACCCCAACCCTCTGCAGATACGCATACGTATCGTCATAGAACCCGGGCTGCCGCGTGTGGTCGTCTGAGGCGCCGTGGGGGCCGACGATGGCCATGCCCTGGCGGGCGCGGGTGAGGAGGACGCCAAAGCTAAAGGTGGAGTGACTTGAAACCATCGAGTCTACATCACAGGGTGAGCCTCGATGTCTCTGCGTCAATTGGAGAGCTTCGATATCGGTATCAAAGGAAGGTCGTCGACAACGAAATCTCTGGGCATATCTAGAGGTAAGAAAAGCGAAGCTTGAGTAGCACTCAGTCAAGCACCATTGTTGCAATCCGCGTGCTGTGTTGTTAGGTTGTGGAGGTGGTAGTGCGGGGAGTGCTGCTTATAACGAACATGCTTTAGAGATAAAGGTATGAATAGCTTCTTCGAGAAGATATCACTGAGTCTACTTCTACGTTGGGGCATCGCAGGTGCCCTGACGGTGCTGACATTTGTGGTGTCGGGAGGATATGTCGACTACTTGATGAGGTGGCTGAACTCTGATTCTGGATTTGTCACTTTTGTTTCATTGTGCCTGTTGACTGGATCGTTCATCTATGGAGTCTACCGCTCGTTCCTGTATCCTTGTATTTTCCGTATACTAAATTATTGTGCTGAAAACTGCAAAGTGAAGTGTTTCGGCTCATATAACAATGAATTCAGGAACATGATTGTGCTATGGGATACGAATGCGCCAGATTCCGGGTGTGGTCTCCACAACAATCGGCACCAGAGAATAACCTCTTGGGCTGATATCGCGCACTCGCAAATGGTTGGCGGCATATCTGTGATCGCTTCTGTTCTGTCAGCAAAGACCTTGACGTACATCAAGTGCATTCCCGAGCTTGCAAATCTGCAAGAGCCAGCTAGTTGTGGCTTGATGGGTCTTATAGTGCTAGGGGGAATTGCCTATTTCTTCGTTGGATTTTATTCGATGTATCGACTGCAAGCGTTTCAGCTGTTCATTGATGTGGTATGTCCGCACACAATGGCTTTGAGCATTGGTGACGTTAAAGGATGGTTGAAGAACAAAAAAATATGCATTGATACGACTCAGCCCGCGTCACAAAACACAGCCAGTATTTGAGTGTATCAACTATCGATAAAGCGCACTCAAGTCAGTGTTGCATCGAATGATTGACGGCGCTCAAGAGATGATGATCATGGTGATTTGTGTACAAAATAGTATCGAGGGGATTGGCTGGTCACGATGTGCCTGCCCCCTACGCCCCCTTCATTCCAACCCTCTGCAGATACGCATACGTATCGTCATAGAACCCGGGCTGACGTGTGTGGTCGTCTGAAGCGCCGTGGGGGACGACGATGACCATGCCCTGGCGAGCACGGGTGAGGAGGACGCGATAGGCGTTGACGTGGTAGGCCTGACGCTCGGCTTGTTTGATGCGCTCCCAGCGACTGCCGCGGAAGGCGAATTGATCCCAGGAGCGATCGGTATGGCGACATCGGAAGTCAGCGTCCCAGGCGATACACGTCCAATCAAGCTCTAAGCCCTGCACGTCGAACTCGGTGGCTACGGATTCGAGGAAGTAGGACGAGCGAACGTCGTCCTTGCCGTTCAAGAACCAGTGAATGGGATCGATCTTGGACGTTACATCAATCGCATACGGACGCAGCCGTTGCGCCGCACTCGATGCCAGGATTCCGAAGCGCTCGGAGCCCCTTGCCTGGTCACGCACCCATTGCTTTGCCTGCGCTACATCACGCGTTAGGATGATAGGGAAGTCCTGCGAGACCTTGTCGTACAGCTCAGCTGCATCGGGCTTAAATGACAGCAGTGAGTTGACGAAGCTCGAGACGAGGTTGGATCGGAATGAGCGAATTGATGCGCGCAGGTGAAGTAAAGGGGCTTCGACAAACGTGCCGGCAGCGCGCAGCTGGGCAAGTGGCTGTTGCGTTTCGACTTCATTCAAGCCCAGCTCGGGTGAGGCGTAGACGCGCCACTGGGTGAAGTGCGTGGCGCAGGCATCAAGCCAAGCCGAGATGCCGGCTTCGCCGCGATTGATCTCTTGACCGTTGCCAACGAGACACACGATTACAGCCCAGCCGTCATGACGGTCCATGCATGAGATGAGAAACTCTGGCTCGGAGTGATTGAAGTCCTTCACACCCTTCTTGCGCTTCATGAAGTCGCTCGTCATGTGCTGATTCCACGCCCGCTGCGCCTCATCAAACACGACGATGCGCTCGGTAGGAGCATCGGGTGTGCGGACGCAATCATCACGAAAGTGATGAACGTTCTGGATGAAGGCTTTAACGCCGTGGGAGACCTCGCCCTTGCGACGTTTCTGTTTCGTGCGCTTCGACTGTTCCACGGCATCGCGCACGAGGGCCTCGCGCAGCACGGCAACGAGAGGTCCGTTACCCGAAAGGTATACGCAGTGCTGCTTACTGGTTTCATCGACCTTTGTTGTGGCGAGGTTTAGTCCAACAAGCGTCTTGCCGGCGCCAGGCACACCAGTAACAAAGCAGATTACCTTCTCGTTGCGCTCACGAGCCCCGCGGATCACCTCAATCAACGTCTGCGAAGTGGTGGCCAAGTTGTCCGCCCCCGCCGTGGAGCGCGTGATCTCCGTTACGCTATGTCCGCGATAGAGTGCCCGCGCGGCCTCCACGATCGTTGGTGTGGGCTCGTAGGCGCCATGCACCCACGTGTCGGGTATAAGGGGCTCACCAGGCACGTCCGCCAGCACCGAATCGATAGCTGCGCTCAACGCGCTCGGATCTACCACTGCCACCGACGTCATAAGCGGGTCGTGCCGATCCCGCGTAATCTGCGTCGCCCCCTTATGACTCGTCACCAGGAACGGCGCAATCACCGCCTTGTGCGACGTCTTATGGAAGTACCGCAGGTCGAGCGCGTAGTCCGTCACCTGATCAAGCGCCGAGCGCGACGTATCGCTGCTGCCCGTCTTGAACTCCAGCACGAACACCACATGCCGGATGATCAGCACCACATCGATGCGCGCTCCCAGGCGGGGGATCTCGTATTCGAAGAACACGCGGCCAGCTTCTATGCTTCCATGAAACGTGCGGTAGAGAATCTCCACCGTGTCGTCCCATGCAGCGTGCTGCTCATGTGTTTGCGCGGCAGGCGCATGAGACCGCAGGTGAAGCTGCGTGTCCTGCACACCGTCATTACGAAGTTTGTCGAGAGTTACGGAGAGGAGGTAGCGCATGGGAGGGGGGGGAGGGGCGCTATAACTCTATGGGAAGGCGGGAAAGGTGTGATTCAGATACATATCGTATCCGGCAACAAAGCGAACGAGTACATTGCTCCCAACCACACTTGTCACTATCTGCGGCAACATGATCAACCCATATTCACAGATGTTAGTACTGATGGTTTCCGTGGCCAGTATCCGTCGGATATTGCGATAGCAGTAAGGTGCGGCAAATGATGGATGTCAGCAACCCGGATCATCGTACCGAGATACTTTGGTAACGACAATCTTGAAGTCAGCAGCAGCTGAAGGGACCTTGAGATCCTCAATCTTCACAGGAACCTGGCTACCTGGAGCAAGAAACTCGTAGAGCACGCGCTTGCTTCTCCCGAGTATTGCACCTGTCTTCGAGAGGAATCTAACCTCAAACTCGACGTCCTTAAACGAGGCCAACGTTGCAGTGTTGATGATTACTGCCTTGGCATACGCAGCTCCGAAGAAGGGATTCTTCCATTCAGTATCTGTTGCAGTGACATACTGCCTCCAATCCTTCTGCTCACTTTCCAAAAGGACTTGGCGCTGATAACTCGGATCATTTCGCCGTGCCTCCTCTTCAGCCCTAATTCGCTCAGCCTGCAATCGTGCTTCGGCGGCTTCTGCTTGCGCCTTGCTTGCAACAGCTTCTAAGCTGTCGCGCGTTCTCGCTTCGGCTTCATCCGAAGATTGGCTGCAGCCCCAGACAAATCCTGAAAGCAGAAACGAAAGGGCGAGGCTCGAAACATACCTTAGCATTGAGTCTCCCAAAAGTAACCGGGTTTGTAACATTGGACTATTGAATTCAAAATGTGATTACATGACGCCGCCTTCGACGTGCTCGAAACGAAGTTACGTTGTTGAGCTGTGACTCTCAAAGCGGTAGATTATGACCTGACACTCCATGTCGTAGTTAGCAGCGAGATGATCGTTATCTCAGCTGCACAAGAACAAGCCCGTGATCTTCCCCCGTTATCCTTGTCAGTTAGAGTGTCGGATCGAACGAATGTAGCCGTTCTGGAATCCAATCGGGGCCACGTTGCTAATTCCCGAGTGCCACGGTCCGCGCTGGAGTAGATGTAAGATTGTCGGTTATAGCACAGATATGGATTAACCTGGCCACGCAGTCCGACGGAACCTGGCCACCCACACGCGTGTAATCGCCCCTTGGGGTAGGCTAGTATGCTGCGCAATCTCGCAGTCTCGATCGACCATCGATGATGCCAGGTACCGACGCAAACTCGTACTTTCAGGCGGGTTCGACCGAGTGACATATCAGTTTGCTTAGAGAGTGCGCTTGGTTGTCCTATTCACGATGAAGCGCAACAGGGGTATCACATGAACGAAATAGTCTGTCCACACTGCCATAAGGCCTTCAAGATCGACGAAGCAGGATATGCGGAGATCGTCAAGCAGGTTCACGACCACGAGTTTGAGAGTCAGCTCCGTGAGCGTCTTGAGCTTGCCGAGAGGGACAAAGACAACGCCATTAAGCTCGCGCAGGCGAACGCTGAGAGGCTTCTCTCCGAGAAAATGTCGAGCAAGGAGCAGGAGATTGAAAGGTTACGGGGCCGACTGGATGTGGCCGAGACCGAGCGGCAGCTTGCCTTGACACAGGCGACGAGGGACCTTGAGGCCGAGCGGGATAAGCTGAAGAACGACCTCGAGCGCATGAAGGACGAGGTGGCCAGCAAGTTCGCCCTTGCCGAGTCGCGTTTTCAGAACGAACTCCAGCAGGCCGTTGGACAGCGGGAACAGAAGATCCAGGAACTCACCAGCACCATTGATCATGTGAAGCATGAAAGGGAGTCCTCCGAGAGAAACATCAGGGAGAACTACGAGCAGCAGATCAGAGACCGAAACGAGGAGATACAGCGAATCCGGGATATGAAGGCGAAGCTCTCCACGAAAATGGTGGGAGAGACGCTTGAGCAGCATTGTGAGATCGAGTTCAATCGCATACGGGCAACGGCTTTCCCCCTGGCCTACTTCGAGAAGGACAACGATTCGAGATCCGGAAGTAAAGGAGATTACATCTTCCGCGATATGGATGAGGCCGGTACGGAGATCGTCTCCATCATGTTTGAAATGAAGAACGAGTCCGACCTCACGGCTACGAAGAAGAAGAATGACGACTTCCTGAAGGAGCTTGATAAGGATCGTACCGAGAAGAAGTGTGAGTATGCGGTGCTTGTGTCCCTGCTCGAAGCGGATAACGAGCTCTACAACACCGGCATTGTGGACGTTTCATATCGGTATCCGAAGATGTATGTTGTGCGGCCACAGTTCTTCATACCGATCATCACGCTTCTGCGCAATGCCGCCCTGAACTCCCTAAAGTACAAGTCTGAACTGGCACTCGTAAAGGCACAGAATATCGATATCACCAGGTTTGAGGAAGACCTTGATGATTTTAAAGACGCCTTCAGCAAGAACTACGATCTTGCTTCACGTCGGTTTAAGACGGCCATCGAGGAGATCGACAAGTCGATCGATCACCTGCAGAAGACAAAGGATGCCCTGCTGGGAACCGACAGGAATCTCAGGCTCGCCAACGACAAGGTACAGGATGTTACCATCAAGAAGCTGACGAGGGGTAATCCGACCATGGCCGCCAAGTTTGCCGAGCTCAAGGGTCCAAAGAGTGGGGACGTGGACAAGTAAACGTCGCGAGAACTCCCAAGGGGCTTCTTGGTTTCCCCGTTCTGTAGTAAAATTGAGCATGTCGCAGCAGATACATCGTGTTACGAGAATCCTAAGTCGTCTCTCAGCTGGAAATGTGTGTACGGCGGAGCAGCTATGGGAGTATGTGACGAAGTACAACCAGGATGCGAAGATTGTCACCAAGCGTCAGATCGAGCGGGATATCAAGGCGATCATCGAATCGGGTGTGCCCCTTAAGGTTAACCGTCGTGATCGGACCGTGTACTATTCTATCCCCAAGGGATCAGTTTTCAATGTTGGTGCAACGGTCAACAGCAGTCAGCCATTTCTGCTGTACATGATCAAGGCGGCTCTGCCTATGCTGCGTGAGGAATCTCTTCAGGCAGCGGTTGAGGAGTTGATGGAAGAGATTGAGCAGCACGCGCCTGGTCAGGTTGTTCTCTCCGACACGATGCTGGAATCGATCGGTCTTGGCCAATACTCGGGCGAGATAGATCACAGGACGCTGTCGGATGTCATGAATTATATCGCTCAAAAGCGCTGGATTCGTGTGATCTACGGTGAGCAGTCCAAGAGTCAGCTGCTCTTTCCGTTCAAGATCATCCCGTATCTCGGCAGGCTGTACTTGGCGGTATGGCATGGGAAGCACGACAGCTATGGCGTATACGCCGTCGACAAGATCAAAATGGTCTATCAGGCCCCCTCGCCTCAGCCACCCATCCCCAAGTTCGATCTAAAGAAGTTCATGTCCACGCGCTTTGGCTTGTGGGAGGATCCGCAGCGCCGCGAGAGTGACATTGAGATACACATGATCAATCCCAAGATCGCTGACTTCTTCAGATCCAGCTACTGGCACGTATCGCAGAAGATCATCACGAATGATGACGGTACGCTAACGATAAAGATGAAAGCCGGGTTGAGCCCGGAACTTGTCTCCTGGGTCCTCCACTGGGCGCCGGACCTTCTTGTCGTCCGCCCACAGGAGCTCCGCGATGAAGTGCGCCGCCGTGCTGAACTTCTGCTGAGGTGATTTCGCTCAGTACTGCACCGGATACATTGGTTCGCCCCATTCCTGGTGGGTTAAGTGAACGCACGGTAAATGTTGCATGTGCTCTGAATAAAAGGTTATACATTTGTTTGCAATACAATCTCGCCCGCAGTAGGGGAGAGGAACCACATAAATCCCAACCACAAAAGCCCATGAGCAAATCATCCAAAACCGTACGGCTATCCGTCGGCTCCTCCGCCGCTGGAAGTGGAACTGCCGCCGCAGCCGCTAACACAGAGTGGAGATTCGACGTGAAGAGCTACCACATCGCCTTCAACAACTACGCGAGACTTTCTACAAACGACTTTGCAGCGGCCATCTTCGTCACGGACAACGATAATGGAGTGACCGGGAACGGCCAAAAGCACGCAGTCCTCACGTTCTTCTGGGATCCCGACAAAGTTCCTGCGTCCGGTGTACCGAATAGCACTGGCCTGCTTCATCTTAACTTCCCAGTCGCCGACTACGCGGGAATTCTCGACCTTCTTAAGAGCTCGGCCGCGCTCCGATGCTTCTACAAGTATTCGCAGAAGTACGGCGGAATCACGCAGATCAATCCCGTCCCGCGTAGATTGTAAAGGCACGAACGGACCATCTGCACATAGTACTTGAGTAGTCCGGTGATCTGCGTTGATGCTGGAAGACTCGGACAAGGGTTTCACGTGGTCGCCCACGCATAGAATTGTGTGCAAGCGTTTTGCCGCCTGAGTGATGGCGCCGTACCTCTGCAATCGGTCATTCGATCACTATGCGAAGCACCGGGAGGTCCTTCGTCGCCTTCGGCTCCTCAGGATGACGCTATGGCGCGGTGCGCGAAATAGAAATGACGAATGACGGATGACCACGTAACTCCGTAGGCACGCGTAGCGCATAGGCGTCATCATGAGCCGTGCAGCGGCAAAGAAACGGCCCGGCGTACACAAAAGGCGATGCGGCATCACGAACGATCCGCACAATAGCCCCGGGCTTTAGCCCGGGGTAAACAATGGGCGATGCGGCATCACGAACGATCATTATCTGCGCATGGGCGAGCACGTCAGGCATCCTAAGTACGTGCTCTTCGAGAGATCTGTGTAAATGTGAAGTTCCTGACTCCACGCTGTGTACGATGAGTAGATGACTGTGATGACCACTGCTGCCACCGTAAACACTGAGTTCTTCATTGGTGTCTTCGATTGGTAGCACAAGTGATTGTCAGCTGAAAATACCAACACGGGCATGGCCCGCCGAAGCAAAGCCACACCCGTGAGGAGAGAGAGATGCAGGCGCAAGGAGGTCAACGCCTACATCATGATGAGCAATGGGAGGATCTTCTGGCCCTGTGTGTGCGTGATACGGATGGTATAGCGTCCGGCAGACACGTGCGTTGGGAGGGAGATGACAAGGGGGCCTACGTCGCCTCTCGTAATCGAGTGGATGATGCGTCCCTGCACGTCGATCACGTGGATGCTGCTACCGGGTGGTACGTCATCGAGAGTGAATGTTGGGTTGGTGCGGGAGATCACGTTCGGACGCACACTGCCGCCCTCCTCTGTTGTGATATCGTTGATGCTTGTTGTGATGGTGCAGAAGCTGGCCGGACCCGGATCTGTAACTGCTGGCGATATCCCCAAAGTATTCATAATGCCAAGAGAATCTGACAGATCGCGCAATCAGAACAAAGTGAATTGCCTGTTCGAAGTAGGAATTCGCAGATCATCAGTGTGTAGGAGACGATAGACATCGTCGGCATCTGTGGGGAGCGTGATTCCTTCACGTATGAGTGCGACTGCGATGGATGCTGACCGAGCTTGAGTTGCGAGCATAGTTTGTGGATTGAAAGCTGTGTCGGTGAAGAAGTCGTAATGGGCGAGTTCGTCGAGGTACCATGGGTTCTGAGCGAGAGCGGCGATGTAAAGAGCATCAAAGGCGGCGGAATGCGCCTGAAGGCTGATTCTGGTTTGAGCGAGGTTGAATCCCATCAGTCGTCCAGACTCTGTCAGTCGGGGGTCGTGCTTTGCTTCACGACTTGACCCACAGGACAAGAGGTCCCGATACGGGCCGCCCATCGCAAACACCTTTGTTGCATGGTAGGCTTGCTCAACGGACGTCGATTCATAACCATAGAAGGAGAGCTGCAGATTGAAAGCGCTGAGCTCACGCCCGAGACTACTTCCGGAATAGGTGGAGACTTCGAGAATGCGTGTCGTTGCGAGCTGCCGCTCTGCTGCGTCCATAAAGACTTCAGCGCACAACTTGCGCTGCTGATACGCTTGGCCCTTGACCCACTGAAACGCAACGATATGCTCGCGATACCACGGTTGTGCGATGCCAACTTGAAAGACAGGACGTGAACTCATGATGCTATCCTCTGGTTGAAGGTGATGGGAAGTGTACCGAGGACCAAGAGTTCAGCCTGTAGATCGTATGATCCCATTTTATCGATCGAACTCGTAGATGCCATACTCAGCAGCTCGTCAGGTAAGATGTGCGGATGCTCGCCGACGACCGCCGCATGGGAGCACGCGTTACCTTTGGAGAATAGGACGTGTTGGCATGACTCGAGCCAGTCGATGGGGATCGAGAGCACTTCGAGATCCTCTACCCGCTTCTGGAGAGTGACGCTCCAATACATCTTGGGCCGTGGTTCGAATGCTAATCGCACGAATCGCTCGAGTCCCAACTTTCGGTCAAGATCGCGAGATTTAGAATCGGAGCTCGGTGTATAGACTATTCCTTGTTGATCCAGATCGAACCAGCTCATCAGGCAGCCAAGTGATTGAATCGATGGTACGTTACGGCGGCTGGTAAAGTGGTATAGGCAATCGATACCACGTGACCGCAAGAAGCGAGTCGTTTCAGAGCCAGTCATGTCGTTCTCCAAGAACAAGTGAATGATGTTTCTTGGATGCAACTTCCCAGTCAATCGGTTGCCTATGAGGTCAGCATCGATGTCACCCGCTATTGGAAACGAAGTGGAAATTATTCCCATACCGTTATGGGCATGGCGACCCTTGTAGCAAGCTAATTCGCGTCTAGAGAGCCGATCGGACGTCGGTCGAGACCAGGTGGATCGTGGGCTGCGACAATGTCGGCAGCAAGTGAATGGGCGATGTCCTTACACGCAACGGTAAGTTCAGGAACGAAGTAGCAATGAACGTGTGAACATTGTCCGCGACTATCTTATCTCAGGACAATCTTAGTAGGATCTAACCGAATGGCATATCTCCGCGCGTTCTTCGGCCCTTCAGCTTTGATATGATAGTAGGTTGAGAGTTGATCTCCGCCGAGTGCATCGTTGATACGTTTGTTCAACTTGGAAATCGTGGATCGAAAGTCCTCAGCTGAGATATCTGACCTCTTCTTTGCCAGACGAGTCGGGTCGCTATTCTCAAAGTCTGGGAATGCTTCCATCTGATGACTGTTGATCTCTTTGGTGTATGTCTCTCCAAGCGCAAATGCAGAGATTCGGATTTCGAAGGGTTCCCCCTTCCTAGCCTTCTTTAAATGCTCAAGAAAGAACCTATAGTATGCGAATTGGAGGGGCGAAAAGGCAACTTGTGTTCCACCGATCATTACTTTACCACTCTTCCGCTCCAGCAAGACTGGTTCTATAACGAGGTCTCGTAGGTTCCGAAGCTCTTGCTCCATGCTGGTGATGCGAGGGAGGCTCGTGCCAAGACGAACTTCCCGTACAATCGATGCGGAGAGTTCAGGTTCGACAGTCCTTACAAGACGAATCTTTGCATCGCCTGATTCAGCCAGCAGAATCCAACAAACCTGCATTGATGGGGTCCCGGAGGATATCGCAGCGACAACCTCTTCATTGATGGTCATGACGCTAGACAAGGCCTGTTGCAGCTTTGGATAAAGCTCGTTATGATCTGTGGGATCATCAATCTCGAACGTCAGCGTCTGGACTTTCGTCTCGGGTGAGACAGACTTGATCGCAAGCCGCACAGCAGCCGCACCACGGGTAAAATCATGCTGCACGCCCCCTTCTGTCGCAAACATCACTACACGATCGGGACAGAGCTCCCGAACCGCTGTAACAATCGGTCCTCGCTCTTCCTGCGCCAGGCGGATATCTGCTAATCCAACGAATGATACCAGAGTCATTATGGCCTCGAAAATCCTTTTGAAATCCTTCCGTTACGAATGTTCAGGCCGGAATCAGTTAACGTGGTGCCTTCGGCGGACTGCGTCAGGAAGTATCGACAGGAGGTTAACTGACGGCGGGAGAGGTTTAGCTCGACATCGCCGATATGTATCATACCGTTAGACACGTTCATGCGGACCTGCTTGAACGCCGCTTTCTCGAGCGAACTTGCACTACACGCAAGCTTCTGATTCCGCTGCTCCAGGCCGATGAATCGAGGGAGTCCCACCTCAAGTTTCACTAGTCGTATAACATGATTGCTGATGTCTTGATCGGAAGTGCGAAACAGCTTCAAGGCCACTTCTCCAGACTCCGCAAGGAGTGTCCAGCTAACCTGCATTGACGGCGTCCCTGAAGAAATGGCTACAGCCACTTCGGGAAACTCGTTGACATTATCTCGTGCGATCGAGCAGAGGCTCGGATAGATCTCGTAGTGGTCGGCAGGGTCGAGAAGCGACATCGGCCAACGCTGGACGTGGATCTTGGGGAAAGCCCCCTCGATAGGGTAAACAACCCTGCCACTGTCCTCCATGAATGATGTCCGGTTCCTTGATGCACCAGATTTGGCCTCTGTAATGCTCAGCGTCACCGACTTCGGCTTCAGCTCTCTGATTGCAGTCAGTATAGGCCCCCTTCCTTCCGGTGCCAAATGAATATCTGTCGTTACGTCGAACGAGATCAGGTGTGAATTCATTGTGTGCTTCCCATTAGTCAGGAACCTTTACACTCCCTGGCTTCTTCTTGGGCTTTGGCTTGGATTTCGATGAAGAGCATGCCCCTGCTATAACGCCAATGACGGCAGCAAGCATCAGCACAGTTCCGATTCGTCTTACAGCGTCCGTTCTACGCATTCTATACTGGCCTCTCTGAATCCGTTGATGACTCGCGTATCCGCTGCTGTCGGTGCTCCAACTCGTAGGAATTGTAGCCGCGCCCTGGCCCTACGTAATGTAGTGCCGGTCCCCTCTGGATACAATGTATCCGGAACAGCTTCGAACGCCCGCTCCTCCTGGCGAGAAAACTCCCCAACCGAACCAATTACTACCAGACTCGCTGCGGAATCTCCGGAAGAACTCATCGCTGGAATCGCATTGTTGAAAAGGGTCCGAAGGTCGAACGCTGTTTCCAACTTCGATACCATCTGGAGGTATGTAAGGATCTCGTCCATGTCCTTCTCGGAGCTCCCAAGTTCGAATGTTGTACCAGCAGTATTGTTTGAAGAATACACAACAATGCGACCCAGTGTATCCGTTTGTATAAGCTCTGTCAGACTCCTACGTGCAGCATCGAGATGAATCGGCAATAACGGTTCGCAAGCGGCAATGTGTAGTTGGTAAGGGGCTTTCTTCTCCGATTGATTACCCGCAAATCGATAGAGCAGAAAGCCGCCGACTAGGAAAATGCCGATCACCGAAAGTAGCATTACCGGTGGTCCGGCTTTACCCGCTGGCGTACCGGTCAGGGATGCAGAATCAGGCAACACAGCGACACGCGCTGCTTCACGATGCGGTGTCTCGGGCTCCTGAGGTTGGGGCTGTTGCACTTCGGGCTGTTGCACCTCGGGCTGTTGCACCTCGGGCTGTTGTTCCTCGGGCTGTTGCACTTCGGGCTGTTGCACCTCGGGCTGTTGCACTTCGGGCTGCTGCACTTCGGGCTGCTGCACTTCGGGCTGCTGCAGCAGGGCTGCACTAAGCTTTTCGGTATAGGCGCGGACGACGTTTCGGGTTTCTGCGGTGAAGATGTCCTCTCGCATCATCACCACATGTTGGACCTCTTCCCGGAATAGGTCAAGAAGCTTGGTAATGTCGATTACCCGCTTTGTTTCATCAATTGCTGATGTTTCATCGTGCACCCAATCATTGCGAACGGCCACGGCTGCTCGCACCTTGTGGTAGACGGTACTCTGCGTCAATGGCAGAAACGACGCCAGATCCGGCATGATCACGCCCCCAGCCTGCACCTTGCGTCGATCGACTGAGAACTCAAACAGCTGCAGAAGGAACTGAAGATCGAACTCTTTCAGACTTGTTTTCCTTACGCCCCGCCTATTGATCAGAGACGCCGTCCCCCGATAATGACTGCTACCCAGGTAAGGCACCACGATCGTTTCAAAGTAATTCTCGGCAATGCTCGTAAGCGCATCGGTCAGAAAGTGCAGTAGTACTTTCTCACTCGATTTTAACAGTTGAAGATCAGAACCGCTAATCATGTTACCCTCAGTAACGTCAAGTAACTCTCTACCACCCGTTATCGTTCTAAAATACGGTCAATAGCATATCGATAATAGTGCTCCGAGTTCGCGGGGTGATTGGCGCTTCGCGCAACTTCTGATTACTGAGTTACCAATCCCCCTTGGTAATTCCGTAACTCCCGTAAATCCATATCTATCAGGAGATTGGTCCTTCGTCGCCTTCGGCTCCTCAGGATGACGCTATGGCGCGGTGCGCGAAATAGAAATGACGAATGACGAATGACGAATGACGGATGACCACGTAACTCCGTAGGCACGCGTAGCGCATAGGCGTCATCATGAGCCGTGCAGCGGCAAAGAAACGGCCCGGGGTACACAAAAGGCGATGCGGCATCACGAACGATCCGCACAATAGCCCCGGGCTTTAGCCCGGGGTAAACAATGGGCGATGCGGCATCACGAACGATCCGCACAATAGCCCCGGGCTTTAGCCCGGGGTAAACAATGGGCGATGCGGCATCACGAACGATCATTATCTGCGCATGGGCGAGCACGTCAGGCATCCTAAGTACGTGCTCTTCGAGAGATCTGTGTAAATGTGAAGTTCCTGACTCCACGCTGTGTACGATGAGTAGATGACTGTGATGACCACTGCTGCCACCGTAAACACTGAGTTCTTCATTGGTGTCTTCGATTGGTAGCACAAGTGATTGTCAGCTGAAAATACCAACACGGGCATGGCCCGCCGAAGCAAAGCCACACCCGTGAGGAGAGAGAGATGCAGGCGCAAGGAGGTCAACGCCTACATCATGATGAGCAATGGGAGGATCTTCTGGCCCTGTGTGTGCGTGATACGGATGGTATAGCGTCCGGCAGACACGTGCGTTGGGAGGGAGATGACAAGGGGGCCTACGTCGCCTCTCGTAATCGAGTGGATGATGCGTCCCTGCACGTCGATCACGTGGATGCTGCTACCGGGTGGTACGTCATCGAGAGTGAATGTTGGGTTGGTGCGGGAGATCACGTTCGGACGCACACTGCCGCCCTCCTCTGTTGTGATATCGTTGATGCTCGTTGTGATGGTGCAGAAGCTGGCCGGACCCGGATCGGCATACTGAAGGGCAAAGCCCCCTTCCATGGTGCGGATGCGAAACTCGTAGATGGCATGGGGCTCGGCCATGCGTGCCGAGCTGCCCCAGCCGGCCTTGCCCGACTCGACGATGGTGGTATCGTCAGAAACATCAATACCGTTACGGATCACTGTCGGCTTGCGCTTGGAATCCTGCCATACCCAGATTCCCCAGTGCTCGCGTCCATTTCCGGTAAAGAGCTCAAAGAGGTTGTAGCAACGGTCGGCGTTGGGCACACGTGTGGCGTAGATCCAGTCGTTGAGGATGTGCAGCTGACCATTGCAGTACTGGGCGTAGAGATCCGAGAACATTCCGCTGGCTGGCACCGATCCGGCCCACTCACCGGGTGAGAAAACACCGTCGATCTCGCCCACGCCGGTGCAGGTGTTCGTGACGGATTCCTGCGAACCGGAGCGGTAGGTGATGGTCGATCCATCGATGTTGCCGGCCACGTCGTTGGGTTCTTTCTCGAGGCCGACGACGCCCCCTTGCGGGATGTAGCGCTCATGCTGCTGCGTTGTCACGCCGCCCGACCCAAACGTTGCCGTGCGGATGTTCGGCTCGCGGATCAGGCCCCATCCCTCGACTCCGTTGTCGTCACACTCGAGCGAGGTAACTGTTGATGGGATGTACTGAACGGGGTCACTACCAGTGGGGATGATGAACAGGCCTTCGGATACCACTACGGCAAATTCGTAGATGGTATGGGGCGTGGTGTCATTTGGTGATGGGCCGTATCCATAGCCGCCGCCGATGACGAGTGTGGAGTCGTTCGTAACGTCCTTGCCGTTGAGGACAACAATCACCGGATTAGTGCTGTCGTGAGTAACCTTGATGCGCCAGTGCTCGCGGCCGTTGCCTGTTGTGAAGTCGAACAAGTTGTAGCAGCTGCGATTGTAGGACGAACTTCCGATGAGCCAGTCGTTCATCAGGTACATGACCTTGCGCTCGGAGCAGTAGTCGAGATAGAGCGTTGAGAACCGTCCGACCATTGGCGTGATGCCCGACCATTCACGTGTTCCATCCCGCAGTTGTGTGAAGCGTCCGTCGATCTTATGGCGCTCTATGCAGTTGAGTGTTCCGCCATGACCGCCATTGGGGTGTTCGTTGACCGTGCCGTCGCGTGGACGTCGGTCGCCCCCTGACAGATCAAGGCGATCCCCATTCTGTGTTGACGGGTTGGGATCGGTCCTGTCAACATCGTTATCGAGTGTGTCCCTATGGGCATCCACCACGAAACTGTCTGTTGCAAATGGACCATCCACAATGCAGACAGCAACGCGATGCAGGCCCCCTGACAGATTCGAGCTTGTGGCAATGGTGATGCTACCATCGTTGGCCCCGATGATCCGCGCTGAAATGCCGTCGATCGATGCGGTCATGCGCGATGGAGCGACTTTCGGCAACTTGGAGCTCTGCACCGGCAGCAGGGTAAGGGGCTGTCCAGCCATCAAAGGAGATGAGGCAATGCGGACACTAAAACGTTCCGACGTGCTTGACGGACACTGGGCCCTGAGTGAGGTGATAAGGGCAAAGGTGCAGAGCACCATGATGATTGTTTTCATGAGATGAGCTTTTATTTCAGTTTGAATGGGGAGTTAGTGACGAACAACAATGCGTGCAGTTCGAAGCTCGAGTCCGTTGAGAACACGGCAGATGTAGACCCCGCTGGGCAGACTGCTTGTATCCAACTCGAACTGGCGCAGACCGATGTCAGTGAAGCCCTGATCGATGCGTTGCAGAAGCACCCCATCGATGGTATAGAGCTCTGTAACGACATTGCCAGGACGGCTGAAGGACATGGACACATGGGCGTACTCATCAGACGGAGTTGGGATGGCGTCGGTGATCTGCGGTCGTTCATCCCGGGTATCATCGGGTTGGACTGAGGTGACCTTGAGATCACAGTCAACGAGCAGACGCTTCGAGAGGATGCGATCTCCATCGATAAAGACCAGCGAGATCGTGCGCTTGGATTGCCCCTTGTCACACGGTGGAATGCGGAAATACAGGCGGCAACATTCTTCCTTGGCAAAGTTGTCGGCAATGTCCGCGTAGATCGCTTCCAGCTGACCGCCGGTTGAGACCTGGCTCACACGTCCGGCAGGGGCTGCAGCAACGAACATCGCCATAGTATCAACGGCCTCTTGCTCACCAGGTTGGCCTGTAAAGCCGAGGGCAATGAGATAGACTGGGACATTCGCCTTTCGTATAGCTCCCACAACACCTGCCGGAGTTGTCCGTGAGCGGTTGTCCTGTCCATCGGTTAGCGCAATCAGGGCCTTCTTCCGGCGCGCATGGGTAGAGAGCTTGCTGGTGGCCTCAATGATCGCATCATAGAATGCCGTGAACCCGCCCGCTTGCAGTCGATCCAATGACCGTCCCAAGGCCAGCGTATCAGTCGTCCAGTTCTGCGTCAGCCGCACGGACTCATTGAATTGGATCAAGCAAAGGCTATCACCGGGCTTCAGCCTACGCATAAACTCATGGATGGAACGCTTAAGGGCATCGATGCGACGGACCATTGAGCCTCCGTAGGGGATCTCTTCTTCCATGCTCCCAGAGACATCGACTACCAGACACACAGAGATCGGCTCTGTGCGTCCAGTGTCGCACACAAGCGAGTCCGGACAAATGAACTTTCCGTCGGCAACGATACCAAGTTGCTCTTTGGCGACGAGCTCGTTGCGAGAGCCGGTGATGGTAGTGCTATCGAGAGTTACGATCGATGCATCAATGCGCAGACCAACGACGTCGTTGCCCAGCTTGATGGGCTGCACATCGCAGATGTTCACATCCTTGTCGAGGATCTCTTCGACCTCGATCGAGAGCTCGCCGCAGTTGTCTTCATATCGGGGGATAACGGCCCCCTGAGCGATGTTGTACGTCGAGTCGACGATCTGAAACCTCAACGGCTCGCCCGTACCGGCCATTGTGTGCTGGTAGCGGTGAAACGTCATATCGAGTGGCTGCGGCGGAAGGGGCTCTCCATTGATCCGAAAGCCCAGATACTTCCGAAAGCTGATCTCAAACATTGGGTTTATGCCCAGCCCCTTTGGCGGGAAGGCATAGACTGTTGAATCGCCAACCCAGTGGGGGATCTCCACAAACGTTGTGCCCAGCACTTTGCGAGGGGGCCAGCGGAAGGCATCGATCTCTTCCTGTGGAACGTCATAGACCCATACGGCGTCGACACCTCTGCAGTTGGCGAATTGCGGCCATTGCGAGTAAGAGCCCTGCACCGTGATGCGATAACGTGCGCCGCTGCGGGTAGGGGGCGTTACCACTGCGTCGGCTGAGCGGGAGCTCAGTGTGAGTTTGACTGGGAACTGTGCCTGCAGATCTTGTCCTAGCAGGCAGACTATGGCGAGCAAGATCGCCGGATGTAGTGTGCGCATATGACCTCCTTATGATGACAAACCGTCGGATCTCTTGTCCGACAGCTGCAACATCAGAGGAAGTCTGCCGCGCAACACATTGGCAACGTTGCGGAAATATTCAGCGTATGCGCACCTTCGACCTGTCGAGTCGAACACCGTATGTTTTCGCTTCACGGGGCCCGCTGCTCTCGATACAGTAGTACACAGCGAGCGTGTCGCCCAGTGCATCCTGCAGCTTTCGATTCAGCTTGGTGAGGTTTGATCGGAACTGCTCGGCCGGAATCATCGGCTCTTTGCGTTTGCCATAGGTACCATCCGAATCGGCTCTGTTCGGGAAGCTTTCGCGTCGGTAGTCGTTGACCTTCTGAGCAAAGCTCTCGTCGGTGAACATACCACTGACGCGGAAGCGGGGTTCCTCGCTCGGCCCGCCTCTTGCGATACGCTCCAGAAAGAACCTGTAATAGGCAAACTGAAGGGGCGAGAACTTGATGATCGACGAGCCGATTGTCACCAGCCCCTTGGCAATTGACAGTTCGACCTGTGGGATGGCGATCGCCTTAAGGGCCGCATTCTCTTCTTCGAGGGCAATGATGCGCGGCAGAGAAGAGTCGAGTCGCACCTCGCGCACTGGCGTCTTCGTCAGCTCCGCTTCGGTTGTTCGGTACAGAGACAGCTTCACTTCGCCCGACTCGGCCAGCAGGATCCAGCAGACCTGCATTGATGGCGTGCCTGACGAGATCGCCGCGATCAAGCGGCCTTTCTTCGACGAGTGCATCGAGACGGCCTCGCGCAGCTTCGGGTAGATCTCGTTATGGTCCGTCGGATCGTCGATATCCATCGTTACGATCGACACCTTGGTGACCGGCGAGATCGTCTTGATAATCTTCTGCAGCTGCGCCGCGCCGCCCACGAGGTCGTATCGCACGCCAGCGCCCGTGGTTGCGATCAGTATGACATTCTTTGGCTTAAGACCGTCGACCGCCGTAAGGATCGGTCCACGCTGCTGCCCCAGCAGATTCACGTCGGTCACACCGACAAACGAGAAGAGGGTAGTATCAACCATGAAATGGTTTCCTTCGTTTACATATCTCCTAATAAATTGCACCTCTCTCTGGTTGTAAATATAGGGGCAGATGATGAGTGTTGATGAAGGGGGTGGAACAAAGAAGGCTGCCGACGGCGGCTCAATTGTCCCTAATCGGCGTAAGGCAGTTGATGATGCACTCGCGATCATTAACAAAGGAAATGACACGTTAGCGCTGTTTCTAACGGATTGCCTCCGTAGCGTAGATCCGGAGTTCATGACGACGATCGTTGAGCGGTACATTCAGACAGGGAAGAATTCTGAAAAAGGTCAGAAGCTGTATTACGGGCAGCAAACAATGTTTAACGACGAAGGCGTAAAGAGATCCTCACTGTCAGATTTCGATACCCCAACGCTTCTGCACCTGTTTGCTTTTTCAATCGGTACTAGTCATGAAAAGCTGGTCGCTGGGTCGTGGCATCCCAGGATTGCCGAGAAGTTTAATATCTCATCGACCGCCTTGAACAAGATCAGAGTGTTGAAGGACTGGCGCAATACAGTAGAGCATGAAAAGAAGCGATTAGAACAATTCGATACTTATGATCACCAAACAGACGAACATTGGTTCAAGGGGCTCATCACACGGACGATCTTGGGACGGGATGAATCAGCAATCAATGTTGTGTTCCCGGCCTTGCTCTCTGATCATCGTTACATGTTTGAATATTACGTGCTGCGGGCTGTCAAAAAACGGAGGAACCTGTTTTCTGATGCAACGTACGATGCCTTAGCTGCATACATCAAATACTTACGAGAAATTGATTACCAGACGAGAATACGGCCGCAGGTGATCAGAGCGTCGCTGTTTGCAGGCGTTCTCTGTGCAATAGCGGCTTCCGTTCTAACAGGTATCATCTCCGAAGGATCTCCAAGCAATCCAGACGGACCACCTTCAAAGCGTAAACACATGTTTGTCTTGCTAGCAGAGCCTCTAGCAGGAATGGACCCTGTCTCGGTTTCACGTGTGTTGGAAGGTAGCTACGACACGAATGACACTGTGTACGTATCCGGGTTTGTTGACTCGTCTGATGCGAGTTTCAAAGAAGTACTTATTCCTAAGGGAACTGGACTAGCAAGTATGATCGAAAGAATGGCCGTCTTGAGAACGCCGATGGCAGACCTCACGAAGTTCACCGCAGCTCTTAATTATGCGTTCAAACAGATGATGCAACTTGACACATCGCGAGATGATTGTCGGTTGATTATTCTTGGACATGTGCCACAACTTCCACCCGATCGAGAGTTTGACTCTTTGATGAAAAGCGGGTGGACGCCAACCAAGGACACGACGATATCAACTCAATGGAGAAAGCGAGGATTCGGCAGACCCAAGTGGATCTTTGTTGGGCAGCCGACCGAATATGACAGAGCATTCTTTCGTACGGTCATGCATTCAAAGGACAGCACGCTTTTACCGGTGGAGCACTCAATATGAAACTACGAATCGTAATCTCCGTTTTTGTTGCTGCATCTCTCCTCTTGATCGGAGGATGCGCCACGTGCGAACCTGTCACTCCACTCTTCGTTGGTGGAGACGTAACGGCGCTCATCAACGACCAAGGCGTACTGATAAAGTCGAAGCCGCAGGGTGCTTTGATAAGTGTTGTGTTGACTCATCCAGGTCAGTCACAATGCGTCGTGGCCAACGAGCCATTCGTCCTATCCATCCCACAGGCGATCGATATGGCAAAGTACGCTCTGCAAATTGAGGAGTGTGACACGAATGCTGTTACGTCTGGGAGCTCATTCTTTCGAATCACGCTCATTGAATCTTGCATGCCAGTGCTTGCATTGAAATCTAAATGCAAGATTCTTAACTGGTACAATCCCTATCGCATTCCAGAGATACGAGTCGCGAATAACGATCTGTCGCAACTCATCCTGACTCCGTTACTGAATGACGAGACGGAAATTATCGGGTACGAGATACGGTTAGGCGATCACACTGAATGTGGTTCGCCCGCACGCAAGGTATGGGAAGCAGCTCGTAAATCGGGTCGCAAACCTAAGGTTATCCGACCCAATACGACGAAGACTCCACGCAGCATCGAAATGCTGTGTCAGGGTAAGACAATGTTTGGGTAGGGAGTCTATTAGTGCTGCGCATCGTCAAGTCACTTGCACGGTTGTGAGTCGCGCGCCGATCGTGTGTCCATGATATTGCCTGTGGCTGAGTGGCATCATGGGCATTTGCCTGTCACATACCTTCTTGTTGCCTCCTAAACATCATTCTACGACATCTTGACCTCATCCCTCACTTCACCATAACCCGCTCAATCTGCCCTCCGTGGTGACGCCGCTTCCGGCGTTGATTGTGATGGTGCGGATGTCAACGCCGATGGAGATGAGATTGTTACCTGCGCGAAGGGCGCAGCGCATTTTACCGATATCAGTCTGTCATCACCGCCAAGTGGGTGCTCTTCGCTGACCTCGGAAGGGTCGCCCATCCGAATGTGTTCGGTGTAGACGAGCATGCCTATCTTGGTTCAGTAGGTTCATTGAACACAAGTGACGAACTCCTGCAATGAGAACATCGAGTATTCGCATATCAGTAAAGATTGGCACAATCATCTATAGTATCCTAGTTGTCGGCTTGATGATATGGGCGTTGGGTGGTATTGTCGCATATGGGATGCGGCGGAGTGCCGATTGGATTATTGTGCTGTGTGCCATAGGATTGTTTGTTCATATGACATACCATCTGGTTTTCTGTTTCAGGTCAAAAATGTTCGTGACCGATGAGAGTGTTGTTGTCCGAGGCGCATTCAACAAGCGTGAGATTCGCTTCGATCAGATCGATGGCTATCATCTTGGTCGCAACGGCGTTTACATTATGTCGCATGCTGCACCGAAATGGGGTATACTGGTTAGCCGATCCTTTACGGCATACCCTGAGTTGTTGTCGATCCTCGATGCTCGGTTTCAGTATCTGGATGACAAGGAGAGTGAGCAAGAGATCGATGATGTTCAATCGTTTGTCAGTCGTGAGTACGGAAGTACATATTTCGACAGAAACATTTCTGCTGCACGTAAGGTTTTCAGAATCGCATCGTTCTGCTCATGTCTACTGGGTTTGTGGGCCATTGTTACCGGATCAGACTTGGCTCTCCACCTTTGTATAGCGCTTCCACTCGTTACAATCGGCCTGGCTCGATTCTATCAAGGGCTGGTTCGTTATGACCTTCCAAATCTCAGTCTTCCCAGTATGATAGGGCCATTGGTCTTTCCCGCTATGGGATTGATGACGACAGCCGTGTACCTCGATGTATCGGGAGACGCCCTTGCCATAACAGCGCCGGTGATTGCCCTGGTGATCGTCATGGCGGTTGCCATGCGACTTGCACAGGGACCGAGTATCGCCCCCGCTGGGAAAAGTGCTTTCAATGTGATTGCCGCACTTGCTGTGCTCGCCTCATACAGTTATGGCGTTGTTCTTTTTACCAACATTCGATATGATGCGTCTATTCCTGCATCCCTCACAACTGTGGTTACGGACAAGCACATCAATACGTCTAGACGTGGCGTAAAGAACTACCTTCTAAAAATACGGTCATGGCAAGACGACTCGATTATTACAGTGTATGTGGCTCCGAAAACGTACGAGAGTCTCTCCGTCACCTCAAAAGTTAACGTTCTCGAGTATAGGGGGCTTCTCGGAATCCGATGGTTTACGATCGACACGATTGAATGAGCCGTGATCCACAAGCTACCGCACGATAACGATCCTTGTGCCAAGGGGCACCGCTCGATAAAGCTCCTCAATCTCTGCATTGGTAACAGCGACGCAGCCTGCCGTCCAATCGACGAGTGTGTGATATCGTCCGACAACGCCAAGGAATGTCCTCAGACCGTGGACCTTGATATCGCCGCCCGGTGCGAGCCCGCGATGACGTGCATTCGACACATCGGATGAGTCGGGATAAGACACGCCAAGATTCATATGAAATCGGCTTTCCGTTGACTTGCTGGAGATGAAGTATGTTCCTTCTGGAGTGCGGCCATCACCTTCCACTTCCTTGTGGCCCTCTGGGTTGCTTCCCAGCGCAATGCTATATGTCTTCACGAGCTTCCCGGCCGAAAACGCGCTCATTTTGCGTTGTTTTTTCAGTATATGTAGTGAGTCTATTGTCAGTCCGTCTGGAAGGGGGTTCTCGTGACGTAGGCCATGATTTATGATGACACCTATCGTGCCGGCAATGAGCAGAAAAAGCAATGGTACACGATTCATAGATACTAGAATATACGAGTGCCTGCGACACTGCTCCCACAGTGCTGGATGTAGCCGATTAGTGGAGGGAAGTCCTATCCCGTAGGGGTGATGGCTTCTCGCTTTCGCAGGAATGACAGGCCCGAGGCTATCTCATCGGTCATCCGTCCTCGGTCATCGGTCATCGGTCATCGGTCATCGGTCATCGGTCATCGGTCATCGGTCATCGGTCATCCGTCATCGGTCATCCGTCATCGGTCATCCGTCATCGGTCATCCGTCATCGGTCATCCGTCATCCGTCATCGGTCCTACTTGACACCAGCTTGCCATAGAATGAATGTAAAGTCGCGGGCGACCTCGCGGATGCGTTCGAAGCGGCCGGATTTACCGCCGTGACCGGCTGACATTTCGGTGTGGAGTAGCAGGGGATTGGAGTCGGTCTTCATGCTGCGCAGGCGGGCAACCCATTTGGCGGGTTCCCAGTACTGGACCTGACTGTCCCAAAGACCGGTGGTGACGAGCATGGCGGGGTATGCCTGCGCCTTTACCTGATCATACGGGGAGTAGGAAAGCATATAATCGTGCAGCTCCTTGCTGGCGGCTGGATTGCCCCATTCGTCAAACTCGTTGGTGGTCAGCGGAATGCTCTCATCGAGCATGGTGGTGACCACGTCAACAAACGGGACGCCGGCAACGATGCCCTTGTAGTCCGCCGGTGCCATGTTGGCAATTGCGCCCATGAGGAGTCCGCCGGCGCTACCGCCAACGGCGAAAACACGCTTGGGGTCGACTACCTTTTCGGACACGAGAAAGCGTGTGACGTCGATGAAGTCAGTAAAGGAGTTGATCTTCTTCAACAGCTTGCCGTTTTCATACCATGCGCGCCCCATTTCCTGGCCGCCCCGAATGTGCGCGATGGCGTAGATGAAGCCTCGGTCCACCAGAGAAATGATGGGCAATGAAAAGCTCGGATCCATAGTAGCCCCATACGAGCCGTAACCATACTGATATACCGGTGCTGTTCCATCGAGCCTGGTGCCTTTGCGATAGAGTAGCGTCACCGGAATCTTCACGCCGTCACGAGCCGTTGCCCAGCGGAACTCGGCAGTGTAGCGATCTGGATCGAAGTCGCCCATCACGGGCTGACGTTTCAGAAGTGTTCGTTCGCCGGTTACCAGATTAAGCTCGTAGGTTGACGTTGGAGTGGTGGGAGAGCTGTAGTTGTAGCGAAGCAGGTCCGTTGCGTACTCGCTGTTGACGCTCATGGTCATCGTGTAGGCCTGATCATCTGCCGTGAGCAGTTCATCACGTCCATCTCCACGTCCTATGTAGCGAACCTTTGCCAGTCCCCCGGAACGTTCGGCAATGGCGATGAAGCGCTCGAAAACCTGATGGTATTCGACGAAGGCATCCCCGCGGTGCGCCACGACGTCTTTCCATGCATTGCGATCGGCGACCTTGTCCGGTGCAACCTCAATGATGCGAAAGTTCGATGCCTGCCAGTTTGTGCGGATGAAGAACCTGTCTCCACCATCCTCGATCTGATACTCGTGGTCGCGCTCACGCGGGATGGCAAGTGTAAGCTTCATCTCGACATCATTTGGGTCGAGATAGCGCCACTCCGATGAGACCGTACTCTGCACGTTGATGAAGATGTAACGTCCGCTGAGCGACCGCTGCACGCCCATGTAGAAGCTTGGATCTGCTTCGGCATAGACCAGCTTGTCATCCGACTGCGCCTCGTCACGACGGTGACGGAACACCTTGTTGCCAAGTAGTGTCTGCGGATCCTTCTGCAGATAGAGAAGCGTGGTATTGTCGTTCATCCACGCGAGTGACGCCTCGACGTTTGTCAGCGTGTTCGACAGCCACTCACCGGTGGCCAGATCGCGGATACTGATCATATACTGACGACGTCCAACGGTATCTTCGGCAACCGCCATCCAGCGTCCGTCGGGGCTGACCTCGAAGTTGACGGCCATGTAAAACTCATGGCCCGCCGCGCGCGCATTTCCATCGAGAATGATCTCCTCCGGTGCCTGCATCGTACCCTTGCGCCGGGCGAAGATCCGATGTTGTTTGCCCTCTTCAAACCGCGAGTAATACCAGTAGCCATTCTGACGGTAGGGAACACTCTCGTCGTCCTGCTTGATACGTCCAACGATCTCCTTGTACAGGTTATCCTCGAGCTCCTTGTGCGGAGCCATGGTCTTGTGGAAGTATCCGTTCTCGGCCTCCAGGTATGCCAGCATCTCCGGATTCGACCGTGTATCGTCGCGCAACCAGTACCACGGATCGTTTCTTTCGCCAAACGGCGACTTTACCGTATGCGGCTTCTGCGCTGCCAAAGGGGCTATGTTCGAATCGGGAATCATCAATGCTCCTGCCTTCATCTGATCGTTGTGAATAAACTGCTGCGGATCTACCCCTGCCTGACTTAGCGCTACGCAGCAAACAATCGAAACCACGCAACCGAAAAAACGTTTCATCGCTGGGTCCTTCGTGGACGTTAACAGATCGAGAATGCATCCGCTTTGACAAGGTAAGGGGCGGTGGGTTTCAGATCAGATGTGGGTGATGACAGTATTTTTACATCTATTGTCCCATAGTTTCTGATCGCCCCTTCCATGAAAAACATCTTTGTCGACCCCGATATCAGCAAAGCCGAGACATTGCCCGGCTGGTTCTATCATGACGTGAACGTGTTCGAGAGCATGAAGGACAAGGTCTTTGCCTCGTCGTGGCAGTGGATCGGGGATTCAAGCGTTGTGTCTCTGCCGAATACAGCCCATCCGCTTACGTTCATGGACGGGTACCTGAACGAGCCAATGGTGCTTGTCCGGTCAGCCGATGATACCCTCAGATGCCTTTCGAACGTCTGCACGCATCGCGGCAACGTGGTTGTGCATCACCCGGGTCCGTGCAGGCAGCTTACGTGCATGTATCACGGGCGACGTTTTGCGCAGGACGGGACGTTTCTGTCCATGCCGGAGTTTTCGCAGACGCAGGACTTCCCACGTCCATGCGATAACCTGCACGCGTTCGATCTGGTCGAATGGGGCCCGTTTCTCTTCACCGGAATTGCGCCCGACTTCGATATCCGTCAGGTACTGTCGATCATGAACGAGCGCATTGGCTTTCTGCCCCTTTCCGAATTCGTACATCAGCCAAACCTTGGCAAGGACTACCTCGTCAACGCGCACTGGGCTCTCTACTGCGACAACTATCTCGAGGGCTTCCATATCCCGTTTGTGCATCAGGACCTGAATGCGGTGCTGGATTATGGTCAGTACACCACGGAAGTCTATGACCACTTCAACCTCCAGATCGGCTATGCCAAGGATGGCGAAGAATGCTTCGTACTCCCAGAAGGACACCCTGACTACGGAAAGTCCATCGCCGCCTATTACTACTGGATCTTCCCGAACATGATGTTCAACTTCTATCCGTGGGGGCTGTCCATCAACATCGTAAAACCCATTACGATCGAAAAGACAAAGATCAGCTTCATCACCTACGTATACGACGAAAGCAAACTGCACTCCGGCGCCGGCGCCATGCTCGATAAGGTCGAGCGAGAAGACGAATACGTCGTCGAGAATGTCTTCAAGGGGCTCAAATCACGTATCTACACCACCGGACGCTTCTCCGTCACCCGCGAACAGGGCACGCACCACTTCCATCGGTTGCTGGCGGATCGCCTTGCACAGGTGTGAGGTGTGAGGTGTGAGGTGTTAGGTGTGAGGTTTGGGGTTTGCGGTGTGAGGTTGTCATCACCGCGAAAGCGAGCGACTGAAACCAACTGCCTCCCGTACTTCCTGTACTTCCTGTACTTCCTGTACTTCCTGTACTTCCTGTACTTCCTGTACTTCCTGTACTTCCTGTACTTCCTGTACTTCCCGTACTTCCTGTACTTCCTGTACTTCCTGTACTTCCTGTACTTCCCGTACTTCCCGTACTTCCTGTAATTCCTGTAATTCCTGTAATTCCTGTAATTCCTGTAATTCCTGTAATTCCTGTAATTTCGTAGGTCAATTGCTCATCAAGACGGTCTGAGGGACGTGGCCCTGTGAAGACCCCCAACCGGTTTCAAGCCGGTGGTACTGCCACGATCGATGAGGTGCCCCATGCTTCTTGCTGCATATCTGGCGCGTCAGTGCGCCACCCATTCCATCCGACGCGGACAGATCCCGGCGTTGCTTCAACTGTCGAATGCCAACAAGGCATTGCGGCGCTATGATGCGCTTCTGGCAGGGGGCCTGCACGACGCTGACCTCATAGCGCGGATCCGGGCATGCCCCCTGCTGGCTGGGGATGCATTCGAAGAGTCGATTGATTTCACACGGCGCGCCATAGAGGCTAACGCACGCGAGCGTGCAATGGCAGCAGAGCTCCGCGCCCGACGTGACTTCCGTCCGCACCTGTGGGTGATCCATGAGAACACCGTACCGTCGCCCATCTTCGTGGTGGCCTGGTTCGGCGTCGACACGTTCAAACGGGTAGAGCTACCGGCGGCTGTCGCAGATGACCCCAGCGTGGGCTCGCGCCTGGTCTCGCTCGCCGAGTGGCTCAGTGATAACCTTCGGGACGAAAGATATCTGGTCTCGCCTTTTGGTCGGCCCACGCAGATACTCTACCGCGTTACGTACGACCACTCCTACGTGTTCGACGTTGCACAGCGGTGCTTTACGCACGAACTCAACGAGCCCCCTCCGGTTGGACGGGCTTTCGTTTCCATTCGCAACTCATCTTCCATCATTCCCATTCGAAAGGGCCTGTAATGTCGTCCTACCTCTGGACTAGTGAATCGGTTTCACCCGGACATCCGGATAAGATCGCCGATCAGATCTCAGACACCATTCTTGATGCGTACCTCGGCGCGGATCCGCTGGCGAAGGTGGCCTGCGAAACGCTTGTCAAAGACAGCACCGTGATCATTGCCGGCGAGATCACGTCCACCGTCGATGTTCCCCGGGAAGACCTGGAGGCAAAGGTGCGCGCCTGCATCAGCGGTATTGGCTACGACGACGAAAGACTCGGCTACAACGGCTCGACTTGCGACATTCGATTCCTTGTCTCGCGTCAGAGTCGGGAGATCAACAACGCCGTTGTTCAGTCCGACAGCATTGCCGCCGGGGATCAGGGTATCATGTTCGGCTACGCTACGCGCGAGACGCCGAACCACATGCCCCTTGCCATCTATCTGGCAAAAGAGTTCATCAACGAGGCATATGAGCGCGTCCGCCAGCATCAGCCGCTTCGTCCGGATATGAAGAGTCAGGTCTCGCTGGTCTATGAGAATGGCCGCGCCACGCGCATCGACAGTATTGTCTTTTCATCGTGCCATGCCGAGTCGCTCAGCATTGAGCAGGTTAAGGAGCTCATCCACGAAGAGGTCATCAAGACCACCATGGCACGTCAGCCGGAGCACATTGCAGCGTTGTTTAGCAACACGAAGCTCCACATCAACCCTGCAGGTACGTGGAACATTGGTGGACCCGTTGCCGATTGTGGTCTGACCGGACGTAAGATCGTGGTGGACCAGTATGGTGCCGACTGCGAGATAGGGGGCGGGGCATTCTCCGGTAAAGACCCCAGCAAGGTCGACCGCTCAGCGGCCTACATGGCACGTCACCTTGCGCTGCGCGCCCTTCACCAGCACCCGTCGATCACCAGCGCCAAGGTCCAACTCGCCTATGCCATCGGCGTTGCGGAACCCGTCTCCGTTCGCATTTACGATCCCGCTAGCATGACCGAACTCGGTATCGATGGCCTATCGCCGTCACAGCTCACCCCCTCAGCCATCATCGATCACCTGCATCTGCATGCCCCCATCTACGCCGCCACCGCACGCTACGGTCATTTTGGAGTGCCGCCCAAAACAGAAGGGGGACGTGTGTTTCATGCATGGGAAAGAACGAGTGACGAGTGACGTATCGGTGCCTCATCTGCGATTGAGCATTTGTCATTGGTGCTTCAATCGCCTGGATCCCCGCTTTCGCAGGGATGACGCCGAAACCTGAAACCTGAAACCTGAAACCTGTGCAAAGCACCATTTTCCACATTCCCCACTCCAGTACACACATTCCCTCTATGCAGGGTTTTGTTCTGGATGCCGTAGGGCCAAACCTTGCAATTCAGACTGACTGGGCTACGGAGCGCATCTTCGACGTTGAGGGTGTGACGCGGTTAGTCACACCCTGGTCGCGTCTTTTCTGCGACGTCGAGCGACTACCCGATGAGGATGAGCCCTTGTACAAGGACGGTCGCGGCTTCTTCTACACACTCGGTTACGACCGCTCTGCTTTGCGCAGCGAGGATCCGGAACACAAGGCGTTTGTGCATCGCACCTACTACCGTGCCCATCACGATGCTTTGGCTCGACTTGTAGCAGAGGCTGTTGAGCAGACTGGCACGTGCCACATCATCGACTGCCATTCCTTCGGCGACCTACCCATCGGTACGCAATGCAAAGCCCCCTTATCGCCCGATATTTGCATTGGTACCGATGTGTATCACACGCCGGAGCAAATACGCGAGCATGCCGTCAGGTTCTTCCGTGCGCACGGGTATAGCGTCGAGCTCGACAACCCCTTTGCTGGCTGTGTCATACCGCTTTCCTACTATCGAACCAACCCAAGCGTTACCGGCTTGATGATTGAGGTCAACAAGCGCCTGTATATGGAAGGCAATGCTATCATCAACAAAGAGGTTGATAAGCTAAGGGGGCTGATGACGGAGTATGTGGGGCGCTTTTCGCAGGTGTGAGGTAATCTTCGCACAATAGCCCACGGCTTCAGCCGTGGGAAAACGTGGGCACGCAATGGGCGACGCGGCATCACGAATGAAACGCACAATAGCCCACGGCTTCAGCCGTGGGAAAACGTGGGCACGCAATGGGCGA
>Ga0209990_10000225_pt1 | contig 58182 bp, 45 predicted proteins | sample NOAtaG_6_FD_187304 | JGI IMG/M metagenome (GOLD analysis project Ga0209990, IMG submission 187304) | Freshwater lake microbial communities from Lake Erie, under a cyanobacterial bloom - NOAA_Erie_Diel5S_2200h metaG (SPAdes) (version 2) | ecosystem: Environmental > Aquatic > Freshwater > Lake ... | reverse complement strand
TCGAGGAGGGGGGCGAGACGTACGTGTCCGCCGTCGGCTTTCCCGTGAATCGCCCGCGGCCCGTTGCGGCGTACACGGCTATTCAGACACCGTGGGGGCTGTTCGACACGTCGGGTGGTGTATTTGAATACACCAATGAGCTTCGTGGCATCGATGACATTCTCGGCGTTCCAGCTTACGGAGTTTTAGGAACACATTACGGCACGGACGGGGGCCTGCTGGCGCTCGACGAGCAGCCCGGGTTCTCATCGAGGACACGAGACATCGCCGATCGATCGCCTGGGAACTCGGGGGTCCGTCTTGTGTGGACCATTCCGAGCCCCGGCGGGGCGGTGATTGTGTTTGGGGGGCTCGTGATGGGAATGCGTCGGAGGCGGAACTCGTGTGCGGGCGGCCGCGGCGGGGGTCTGGCGTAGGGGGCGTGGGCGGGTGTGGGCGGGCGTAGGCGGGCGTTTACTTCTTCTTGGCGAGTTTGGCGGCGAGCCAGGCTTTGGCCTCACCGAGGAGGTAGAACGACCCGGTGACGCAGATGACATCTTCGCGGTTTGTGCCGCGGACGGCGAGTTCCATGGCGTCCGCCAGGTCGGGGCAGGTCATGGCGTGTTTGCCGGAGATTTCGTGGAAGGTTCTGGCGAGTTCGCCGGGTCTGGCGGCGCGGGCGTTGCCGGTGGCGCGTGTGAAGATGACCTTGTCGGCGGCCTGAGCGAGGGGGCGGAGCGATCCCGGGATGTCCTTGTCGCTGGCGATGCCGAAGACAACGGTGAGCGAGTCGTAGGACATGTTGGCGCTCATGGCCTTCATGAGCGCGCGCATGCTTTCGGGGTTGTGAGCGCCGTCGAGGATGATGCGTGGGGAAGCGCAGACGAGTTCGAAGCGTCCGGGGAGCGAGACGCGTTCGAGGCCGCGGGCGACTTTGTCGGGTGGGCAGGAGAATCCGCGTTCGGTGAGTTTGTCGAGGATGGCCAGTGCCAGTCCGCAGTTGAGGGCCTGGTGTTCGCCCTTGAGCGGGACGGCGAAGTGTTCGAAGTTGTTGCGTTCGCTGGAGACGCTGACGCGGATGATGGGGCCGGTGCCGCGGTCTGCCGGAGCGGTGGCGCGTGGGGCGACGGGATACTCGGCGCGGTGGGCGAAGTCGATATCGCGTCCGACGACGAAGAACGGCGCGGCGACCTTCTGGGCGTAGCCCTCCATGGCGGCGATGACGCCGGGCTCCTGATTGATGGTCAGCGCGGGGACGCCGGGCTTGAAGATGCCGGCCTTCTGGAGCGCGATTTCTTCGAGCGTGTCGCCGAGGATGGCCATGTGGTCGAAGCCGATGGTGGTGACGGCGGCGACTTCGGGGGTGATGATGTTGGTGCAGTCGAGCAGCCCGCCCAGGCCGACCTCGATGACGGCGACGTCGACGGCGTCCTGCGCAAAGTGCAGGAAGGCCATGGCGGTCATCATTTCGAAGAAGGTGACGACGCTCGGGGAGGCGGGGGCGTCGGGCGATGCGGGGCCCGTCGCGGGAGCAGTCGCGGGGGCCGAAGCGAGCGATTCGGCGGCGCGTCCGACGTCGCGTGTGAGCTGGATGAACGTGGCCTCGGAGATCATCCTGCGGTTGACGCGGATGCGTTCGCGGATGTCCGAGACGTGCGGGCTGGTGTAGATTCCGACGGTGTAGCCGCAGCCCTCGAGCGCGGCGGCGGTCATTTCGCAGGTGCTGCCCTTGCCCTTGGTGCCGGCGATGTGCACCGAGCGGACGGCTTCCTGCGGGTCGCCGAGAGCCTTGCACAGCGCGCGCATGCGGTCGAGGCGGTAGGCGGAGCGTGTTGCGCCGCTCTGGGCTTCTTTTTCGAGGTTGATGCGGTTGTGGAGGTAGGCCAGTGCGGCGGAGTAGGAGTCGATGGCGTCGGCGGTGGCGGGGGCATCGATGACGGCGTTGTGCGGATCGGCGGCGCGGGAGGCGCGTCGCTCGGGGCGTTTTCCGCCGCCGTGTCTGGATGAGCCGCCGGAGAGTCCCACGATGCGTCGACTCCGAGAGGTGAGCGTTGAGGGTGGCGTGGTGCGGAGGTCAAGGACGCGTGAAGGCTAGACCGGGCCGGGCGCGGTCGGCATGGAGCGGCGGGTAAAGCCGATGAGGTCGGTGCTCTGGCGTTTGCCGCCGGCGTGCGTGACGAGCATGGCGATCTGGCCGCGGTGGTAGGAGCCGTGGAGGAGGACGTGCACGATGATGTCGCGAGTGAGGCGGCGGTAGGGGCGGTTGTTGAAGGACTGTTCGCGGACGCCGGCCAGGTCGGCGTCGGAGATTCGCGCGAGGAATGCGGCCCAGCGGGTGTCGAGTTCGGCGGCGCGTGCGGCCGAGTCGGGGATGGGGCGTTCGGCGAAGCCGAGTTGGCAGGGCAGCGGGTCGATGGCGCCGAGGATGGCCAGCCAGTGGTGGCGAGTTTCCTGGATGTGGGCGAGGATGCCGCGGGCGCGGGACATTTCGGGGCAGGACTCGTGGGCCTCGGGGACCGAACGCAGGGAATCGATGGCGAGGTTGGTGGCCCAGGTTTCTGCGCGCTGGGCCTGTTCCAGGACGGTCGCCAGAGCGCGCGGCGCGTGTCCGGGAGGATGGTCGAGGGCGGCGGTGCGCCAGGCCGGGAGCGGGGCGGCGGGGTCGATTTCGCGATCGGTGATGAAGTCTGTGCGGGCGGGGGAGCCGCCGGCGAGTTTGGTCAGGCGGGCGACCTGGCCGCGGTGGTAGGCGCCGTGGTTGTGGACGTGCGCGGCGATTTCCTCGGCGGAGGACTCGAAGTGTTTGCCGTCGAGGCTGGAGTATCTGACGGCGCGGTCGAGGGGGTTTGCGTTGCGTGCGGCGGTGTCGGCGGATTGCTGGAGCCAGGCGAGCCATGCGTCATCGAGGGATGCGGCGTCCTGGGCGATCTGGCCGGCGGACCATGCGGGGAACATGTCGAAGGGGCGCGGGGCGATGCCGCCGAGTCGGCTGAGCCAGAGGTGGCGTGCCTGGCAGATGTGGCCGAGGATGCCGCGGGCGCGGGTCGCGTGCGGGTCATCGGGGAGAGAGGAGGTGTCGTGTGCGGCGATGCCGCGGGGGATGGAGCGGAGCGCGCCCAGCGCGCGGGCGGTGGCCCAGCGTTCGTGCTCGATGAGATCGTGGACGAGCATGATGCGCGCATCGGGGGTGTTCATGGGGGATTGTTTGCGCGCGGTTGTTCAGCGGCTGGAGGAGAGGCCGTCGATGTGCTGGGCGGTGATCTGGCGTGCGGACCAGGAGTTGGTGCTGTCGCGTGTCCAGGTGATGAGCCACCAGGACTCGAGCGGGAAGCCGGTGGTTTCGGGGACGACGGTGAGCTGGACCTGCGAGCGGGCGGTGTCGGGGCCGTCGAGTGTCGCGGCGAGTGTGCCGATGGTGTGCGAGCGGAGGCGGTAGGGGCCGGACATGTCGGTGGGGAGGCGGTCGAGCAGGGCCTGACGCGAGAGGCTGGGGCCAGAGGGCGGGATGGTCAGGAGCAGGTCGGAGCGAAGGAGCGGGGCGAGGGTGGCGGTGTCGGCGGCGGTGGCGGCGGAGATGAGCGATCGCGTGAGGTTGGCGACGGTTTCGCGCGGGGTGGTGATGGCGCGGGAGGTCAGGTGTGCCGCGAGGCCGAGCGCGGGGGCGATGATCAGTGCGGCGAGCGCCGCGCGCGGATGATCGAGGCGGCGCAGGGCCATGAAGAGGACGATGCCGAGGATGACGAGGATGATCGGCAGGAGGAACGGCCGCTCGAAGAGGAGGGACTCGAGCAGCGGAGGCTCCGGGAGCGGGGCGGGGCGCGGGGCGATGAGTTGGAACTGTGCGAGGATGATCGTCACGCCGGAGGGTACGAGAGCCAGGCGCGTGGAGGGGTGGTGGAGCGGGCGTTGTGGGTCGGGCGGTGAGAGGGGGTTTGGGGTACGATCGACGCAGATTCATGGAGACGCTCAAGGGCATTGCGGTTTCGCCGGGTGTGGCGATCGGCGAGGTGTTCGTGCTGGATGACCAGCGGCGACGCATCGCGCGCCGGACGGTCGCGGCGGGGCAGGTTCAGGGTGAGCTGGATCGGCTGGACCATGCGCTGAAGAAGAGCATCGAGGAACTCAGCGCGGTGCGGGAGCGGACGAACCGGGAACTCGGCGAAGAAGCCGGCAAGATCTTCGCATTTCACCTCGGGATGTTGAGTGATCGCACCCTGACGGGGCCGATTCGGGAGTTGATCAACAAGGAACTGGTGACGGCCGAGTACGCGGTCTTTGCGACGTTTACGTCGCTGGCGGATCGGTTCAGCGCGCTGGGTGATGCCGCGTTCAAGACCAAGGTGGACGATGTCCACGATCTGTCGATCCGGGTGCTCAAGCACCTGATCGGGGCGCACACATCGCGCTTGGCGGCGCTCAAGCACCGGGCGATCGTGCTGGCCCGGGATCTGACGCCGAGCCAGGCGGCGGCGTTCAACAAGAGCCAGGTGCTGGCGTTTGTGACCGAACTGGGCGGAAGAACGGGGCACACGGGGATTTTCGCGCGGGCGATGCAGATCCCGGCGGTGGTGGGGTGCCCGCGCGTGACGGCGGGGGTGGCCGATGGCACGCCGATCATCGTCGATGGTGATACCGGGACGGTGATCATCGACCCGGACAGCGAGACGCTGGAGCGCTTCACGCGGAAGCAGGAGCGGGCGGCGCTGTTCTCGATCAGCCAGGCGGAACTGCGGCAGTTGCCGTGCGTGACGCTGGATGGGACGCCGATCGATCTGCAGGGGAACATCGAGTTTCCCGAAGAGGTGCCGAGCGTTCTGGGCTCGGGCGGGAACGGGATCGGTCTGTACCGCACGGAGTTCCTGTACCTGGCCGGGGATGAGGAGCCGACGGAGGAGGTTCACTACGCGGCGTATGCGCAGTGCGTGGAGTTGCTCGGCGGGCGGTCGCTGACGATCCGGACGGTGGACCTTGGGGCGGACAAGTACACGCAGGATCGGGCGGACAACCCGGAGCGGAACCCGATGCTGGGGCTGCGGAGCATCCGGTACTGCCTGAAGAACCAGGCGATGTTCAAGCGGCAGTTGCGGGCGATCCTGCGGGCCAGCGCGATCGCGCCGGGGTGCATCCGGATCATGTTCCCGCTGGTGAGCAAGGTGGAGGAGTACCGGTCGGCGAAGTTCTTCCTGAATGATGTGATGGAGGACCTGCAGGAGGAGGGGGTGGCGTTCGATCGGAATGTGAAGGTCGGGATGATGGTGGAGGTGCCGACGGCGGCGATTCTGGCGGATAAGTTCGCCTCGCAGGCTGATTTCTTCAGCATCGGGACGAACGATCTGGTGCAGTACACGCTGGCGGTGGATCGGACGAACGAGCAGGTGGCTGATTTGTACCATCCGGCGAATCCTGCGGTGATCGAGTTGATCCGGCGGACGGTAAAGGCGGCCAAAGAGGCTCGGATTCCGGTTTCCTGCTGCGGGGAGAGTGCCGGGGAGCTCGAATACACGATGTTGCTGCTGGGGCTGGGGTTGCGTACGCTGTCGGCGTCGCCGACGTATTTGCCCGCACTCAAGCGGCTGATCCGGAGCGTGACGATTGCGCAGTGCGAGGCTGTCGCCGAGAAGGTGGCGGACTTCGATTCCGACGTTGCGGTCTCGAGTTATTTGCGGGACGTGACAAGGAAGATCATCCCCGAGGCCTTCGACGGTCGTCCCGGCGAAGATTGAGGCGTGGAGCCTCCCTCGGGATCAGGAACATCGGCGTCGGCCTGAGGTCGGCGTCGGAGGAACGAACCAAGGTTCGGGCCGGTCCGGCGAAGAGTCGGACAGAGCACACCGTGCGAGCGCAGGCACGCGAAGGGCAAGCCCCCTCGCTGAGCCGCCCTCCATGGCCCGGACCGACAAGTCGGCGCGACTCGCCCCCGGCGTGAGCACCTTGAAGGTGATCAGGCGCGGGGCGGGGTCAGGACAGGGCCACGTGCTCGCGCCGGAGAGGTTCGCACTTCGATGACCCGCCAAGGACCGGCGCCTTTCCGCGAGTGGTTGCTCATGGGCCATGTTGGCTCGGGCGGCGCTCAGGTAGACACGGGCGGGCCGGCGAAGTGCCGAGCCTTTGCGCGTGGGCCCGATGGGCCGGGAACGGTGTATGAACGAGAACGGGTATTCGATGGATGAGCAGGGTTCGGGGCAGGGTCAGGGCTTCGGGCAGGAGGGGTTCGGCGCGGGCGGGTTTGAGTCGCACGAGCCGCCGCGTGGACGGTCGACCGGCGATGGTCCCGATGACGCGGGCCAGGGCGGCGGCGATGGTGCGGGGGACATGACCGATGGGTCGGACTCGCCGGTCGAGTCCGGCTCGCTGGCGGCCTTTGACAGCGCGCCCGCGGAGGAGCCGCCGAGCGTTCTGCGGCCGGTTTCCGGAGACGAGGACGAGGACGGCGACGCCGGCGAAGGCGATGGGACCGACGCGGGCGGGCAGGGCGAAGCGGGCGATGGCGGCGCATCGGGCGCCGGAGGTTCGGCGGGTGGTGCCGCCGGAGAGAAGGGCGGCAAGGGTCGCGGCAAGAAGCCGCGTGCGGGGGCGCGCGGGCGGACGCGTGAGATCCGGATTGATCGGAACGTCAAGCAGTCTCGCCCCGCGGGCAAGCGCAAACTGGTGATCAACTACACGCCGGGCGAAGAGTGCCGCGTGGCGGTGGTGGTCGATGGAAAGCTCGATGAGTTCCACAGCGAGCGGTTCGATCAGGTCAGCCACGTGGGCAACATTTATGTTGGCCGCGTGACGAACGTTGAGCCGTCGATCCAGGCGGCGTTCGTGGACTTTGGGCTGGGCAACAACGGGTTCCTGCACACCAGCGACCTGCACCCGCGGTACTTCCCCGGTGGCGATGGCGACACGACCGAGCGGGTGGGCAAGAAGATCCCCCGTCGCGAGCGGCCTCCGATTCAGGAGTGTCTGCGGCGCGGGCAGGAGATCATCGTTCAGGTGCTCAAGGAGGGCGTGGGGAGCAAGGGGCCGACGGTCACGAGTTACCTGAGCATTCCCGGGCGGTACCTGGTGATGATGCCGGGAATGGACCGCGTCGGCGTGTCGCGCAAGGTTGAGGATGACGGTCTGCGCGCGAAGATGAAGGAGATTCTCGACGCGCTGGAGCTGCCCGAGGGCTTCGGGTTTATCGTGCGCACGGCGGGCCTGGACAAGACCAAGACGGAACTCAAGCGCGACCTTGCATACCTGATGCGGCTGCAGAAGGACATGGAGCGTCGTCGCAAGGGCGGGAGCAAGCCGCGGCTGCTGTACAGCGAGAGCGATCTGCTGGTGCGTGCCCTGCGCGACATGCTGACGACGGAGACGGAGGAGGTGATCGTCGACAGCGAGGTGGCGCTCAAGCGAGCGGCGCGGTTCATGAAGATCGTTTCGCCGCGGACCGAGACGCGGCTGGTGCGGTACGCGGGGCGTTCGCCGGTGTTCCATGCGGTGGGGCTGGAGGAGCAGATCCGGACGATGTACGCGCGCGAGGTTCCGCTGCCCAGCGGCGGCCGGCTCGTGATCGACGAGACCGAGGCGCTGGTGGCGATCGATGTCAACAGCGGCAAGAGCCGCCGCGCGGGCGACAGCGAGGAGAACGCGTACCGGACGAACCTGGAGGCGATCGAGGAGATCTCGCGTCAGTTGCGGCTGCGCGATCTGGGCGGGATCGTGATCAACGACCTGATCGACATGCGATCGCCCAAGCATCGCAAGGATGTCGAGCAGCGGTTCGCGGAGTTGCTCTCGAGCGATCGCGCACGGGCGACGCTGCTGCCGATCAGCGAGTTCGGCATTCTCGAGATGACGCGCCAGCGCATGCGCGGGAGCCACGAGCAGCAGCACTTTGGCGTGTGCACGCACTGCCACGGGCGCGGGCTCCTGCAGAAGGCCGATTCGGTCGCGGCCGATGCGCTTCGGGAACTGGCCGGGCTGCTGGATCACCAGCGCGTGGCCAAGGCGGAGATGGTGGTGCACCCGCGGATCGCCGGTGAGTTGCTCAGCGGTCGGCGCAAGGCGCTGGCGCGGCTGGAGCGCTCGTTCTCCAAGCCGGTGCACATCCGGTTGAGCGAGGCGATCGCGGCCGATCGCGTGCAGTTCTACGCGTACGACGAGCAGGGCAACGACATCGAGATCGAGCGGCTGCCGCGCAAGCGCGCGACGGGCGAGGAACTGCTGCAGTGGATCGACCCGAATCCGGATACGGACGAGGGCGAACTGGAGCAGGAGTTGCTGGAGTTGGAACGGCAGGCGGATCAGGAAGAGCCGGATGCGGGCGACGAGCCCGAGCCGCATCTGATCGAGCAGCCCGCGGAAGCCGGCGCAGCGGGCGACGGCGGGAACTTCACGCTGGATGCACCGGCGGGCGGTCGGCGTCGGCGTCGCGGGCGCGGACGCGGGCGGGGCGATGGGCCGCAGGGCGGTCCGGGTGGTGGCCAAGGTGGTGGCCAAGGTGGTGGCCAAGGCGGCGGGCAGAATGGTCAGGGCGGAGGCGGACGGCCCGCGGCTGGTCCGCAGGCTGCGTCGCCGGCGCGTCCGGCGGATGTTGCGGGCGGCGGTGCCGCGGTGGGCGCATCCGGTGCGGGCGATTCGGATGACGGGCCGGAGGATGGACGCGGGCCGGTGCAACTCGGGCCGGATGGACAGCCGATCGCGGGCGAGGGCGGGCGTCGTCGCCGTCGTCGTCGTCGCGGTCGTCGTGGCCGCGGCGGGTCGGGTGGCGGTGAGGGCGGCGCGCCGGGAGCGCCGGGTGCGGCCGGGTCACCGGGCGGTGCGGGTGCGCCGGTGAACGGTGGCGGGAACGGCGGCGGCGGTCGGCCGCCGATCGCGCCGGGCCAAGGCCAGAACGCGGGCCAAGGTGCGGGCCAAGGTGGTGGACAGGGACGTGGTCCCGGACAGGCTCCGCGGCCGGGCGGTGGCGGCGGCGGCGGACCTCGCGGGCAAAGGCCGGCAGCACCGTCGAGTCTCGCGGCGATGTTCGCGGCCGAGGCGCCGACGGTTCACGCGGCGTCGATGGGCGACCATGGTGATGATGTCGCCGCGCCGACGTTGCAGACCGGCGCCGAGTCGTTCGCTCCGGCGGGCGGGTCGGACGCGGACTCGGGCGGCGGCACCGATGGGCCGGATGGGCCGGACGACTTTGACGGCCCGGATGGTGGCGAAGGTGGTGATGGCGCGCCGGGTGGCGGAGGTGGTGAGGGTGGCGAGGGCGGTGGGCGGAAGCGTCGTCGTCGCCGTCGTCGTCGCGGCCGCGGCGGGTCGGGCGGTGGCGAGGGCGGCGGCCCGGCCGGCGCGCCCGGTGCGGGTGGTGCGGGCGATGGGCAGGCACCACCGACGGCCGGTGAGCAGAATGTGAATCCGCGATCGGCCGGTCAGGCCCAAGGGCCGCAGGGCCCGGCAGCGCAGGGTCAGGGCCAACGTCCGCCGCAGGGCGGCGGTGGTCAGGGCCGGGGCGACGGGCGGCGTGATGGCGGTCGTGATGGTGGACGTGAGCCGAGCCGGGATCGGGCGCGGGATCAGTCGCGAGATCAGGGCCGCGGCGGCGGCGGGCCGGCGGGCGGTGGGGCCGGTGGCGGTTCGCCGGCGGGCGGTGGCGCCGCTGGCGCCGGGGCGAGCGGTGGAGCCGCGGCGGGTGGTGCGGGCGTATCACCGACGGGCGACGGCAAGCCCAAGCCGCGGACGCTGTACAGCGCGTTCCGCCGACTCAAGCCGGGGCAGGTTCCCAAGAAGCGCGACGAGTAATCGCGGCGAGATTGTTTGGTCATTCCATGAAGCCGCGTTCGGGTGAACGCGGCTTCATTTCATTTTGTCTCCGGCAGCGGGGCGACCGGGACCTGAGCGGCGGCGCGATGAGCCGCGTTATGACCGGCATCCGCTGAAGAACGCGGCGAAGAAGGCGGAGAAGTCGCCGTTGTCGACCTGGCCGTCGGGCCCGCCGCCGTCGGCGATGGTCTGGCCGTCGGTGTTGGCGATGTCGGCGGCGGTGCGGAGAGGATTGGTAGCGGGGAGGAAGAAAGCGCTGAAGAAGGCCGTGAAGTCGCCGTTGTCCAGTGCGCCGTCGGGCGTCGAGGGAAGGTCGCCGTCGGTGTTGGCGATGTCGGCGGCGTTGCAGGGGCACGGCGCGGGGGCGAGGTCGACGATGGACATGGCGTGATCGCTGACGTCGCTGTCGGAGGCCTGCAGGGCCAGGGTCTGCAGTTCGCTGGTGGTCAGTTCGCTCGAGTCCAGCGAGAAGGCCGCGACGACGATGGAGCGGGTCGTGTCGACGGCGGAGGCGTCGAGCGCGCCGGGCCAGAAGCCAAGGCCCGAGGCGCTCTTCCATGTCCAGGCATCGTCGCTGGCGATACGGCGGAGCGGCAGGTTTGTCAGGCCCGGGCCGGCGGGGGCGCTGGCGGTCCATCGGTCCATCGGGGTGGTGCTTCCGACGAGATTCATGTCGCCGATGAGGATGGCCGGGATGCCGGCCTTGGCGGCGAAGGTTGTGCTGAGCGTCGCGTTGCGGAAGGCGACGAAGTCGGCCGCGGCGAGGGTGGACTGGCTGATGCGTGTGTTGTCGTCGCTGTTGCCGATGAAGCCGCAGCACTTGAGGTGCGTGGTGATGACCAGGGTCTCGGGCTTGCCGGAGGCGGCGGGGGGCGAGACGATGACGGCCAAGTGAGCCGCGGCGAAGGGTGTGACGCGGGTCATGGGGAATGGCGAGGCGACGACCAGTTCGCCGGACTTGATGACGTTGAAGGTCGTCGCGTTGTCCAGCGGGTCGGCGGAGTTGATGAGCGTGCGGACCTGCGCGGCGGTGCTGGAGTACTCCTCGCTGAAGCAGTAGACGTCGGCGTTCACGGCGTCGATCAGTCGGCGGAAGGCGGGCTGGCGCGCTAGATCATTCAGGCCCGTGACGTTTGTTGTGAAGTTGTTGCTTGTGTTGAGGCTCGCGACACGGAGCACATTGCATGTCGGCCGCGCGACGGATCGGCGGGTGTTCGCGGCGGGCGGGGCCGCGAGCGCGAAGTCCGCGGGGGTCGCCAGCGAGTCGGCGCCGTCGAAGGCCACGCGAACGGTCGAGCCCTGCGTCGCGCCGATGGCGGCGGTATCGATGCGCAGCTCGAAGCGCGTGCTGGCGGTCGTGGGCATGGCGACAAAGTCGATCGCGGGCCAAGTGACGACCTGCGACGGATCGTTGTCCAGGAATGCGCGGCGGCCCCGGAAGTCGATGGTCAGCGATCGCCCGGCGAGCGAGATGATCATTCGGAGCGTCGGGTCGGTCGAGGGGCCGGAGGAGAGGTTCAGCGGCGTGACCAGGTCCAGTTGGGCGAACAGCCGCGTGCCGGCGGATGTCAGCCGAACGGCGGTCAGGTCGATGGGGCCGTTGGCGTCGCCGGCGGGGTCGGTGGCGATGGTGGGGATGGAGGCCCAGTCGGAGAGCAAGCCGTCGATGGCGGGGGCCTGCGCGCGTGCCGCGGCGGGGGTGAGGGCGGTGGCCAGGAGGGCCAGGGCCGCGAGGAGGGCCGGGGTGGGGGCTGGTGCAAGGTTTCGGCGAGTGGCCATGGGGGGTGCTCGATCGGGGTATGGGGGCGATGGGGGCCGTCGCGGTGATGGAGAAGGTAGCGGCACTGGCCGCGCGGGTTTCGCGCGGTTGGGGCTGCTGGGCGGGTGAACGTGCGATCGTGGAGGTGGGAGTCGGGTGATTCGTGGCCTAGCAGGCGGATTGTTGATCTGGCACGGCCTTCGCGTATGGCGGTGGGGCAAAGACGTGGAGGATGCCATGGTTGATCGTGCGACATTGCTGGAGACTGCCGACGCGGAGCGTGGGCGAGTGCTGCTGGGCTCGGCGATTCTGCGGCTTGCGCGGCTGGCGCTGGCGGAGCACGAGGCGCAGTTGGCGTCGGGATATGCGCAGGTGGCCGGGGGCGGAGCGCAGGAACGGCGCGATCAGGCTTCGGTGTTGCGGATGCGGGTGCATGAAGCGAGCGTGGGTGGCGGGGCGGGCGGTGCCGCGGCTGGCGCGGCGTCGGGTCGTCGGCTTCGCTTGGTGGGCGAAGGGGGTGAGGCATGAGTTATGGCATGTACCTCGCGGGGTCGAGCCTTGCGGCGTCGATGTACCGGATGGATGTCGCGGCGAACAACCTCGCGAACATTCAGACGGTTGGGTTCAAGCCGGACATGACGGCCACGCGGTTCCGCCCGGCGGCGCGCGAGGAAGATGGGCTGGCTTTCCTGCCGAGCAACGCGATGCTGGAGAAGCTCGGCGGCGGAGTGCGGGTCGGGCCGACGCGCATGAACCTGGCGCAAGGGTCGCTGGAGACCACGGGCCAGAGTCTGGATGTCGCGATTCAGGGATCGGGGTTCTTTGTGGTCAAGGATGGCGCGGGGTCGGGGCCGGAGACGTTCCGGTTCACGCGTGACGGCAGGCTGACGCTGGATCGCCAGTCGCGGCTGGTGCAGACAGGCACGGGCAAGCCGGTGCTTGATGAGAACGACCGCCCGATCACGCTGGACCCCACGGCGAAGATCACGATCGAGCCGAACGGGCTGGTCCGGCAGAATGGGCAGATCGCCGGGCAACTGGCGCTGATGAACATCTCGCGGCCGGACCAATTGCGCAAGGCCGGGCACAACATGTTCGTGGCCAGCCCGGAACTGATGGCGCGGCGGACGCGGGCGGATGGGAACCTTGTGCAGGGGGCGGTGGAGCGGGCGGCGGTGGACCCGGTGCGTGCGACGCTGGATGTGATGGGGGCCGAGCGCTCGGCCAGCAGTGCCAGCCGGCTGATCGCGATGTACGACGAACTGATGCAGAAGGCGGCGACGCAGTTCGCACGCATGGGCTGATGACGCTGGCGGGAGTGTCGAGGGCGACGTGTCGGGCGGGGCGGGTGGTCTGAACGGAAGTTGAGAAACGAACCATGGCGATTACCGCATTGCAATCGGCGTCCTCCGGTCTGTCGGCGTTGAACACGTCGCTGGAGGTGATCTCGAACAACCTGGCGAACGTGAACACGCCGGGATTCAAGGCGGCGCGGACGAACTTCCAGGATCTGCTGTACGTCGAGCGTGCGCAGCCGGGGGTGGAGAACGCGCAGGGTGATCAGCGGCCGATCGGTCTGTACGTGGGCCTTGGCACGCGCGTGACAGGAACGCAGATCGACTTCCGCTCGGGCTCGCCGATCGACACCGGCCGCGAGCTGGACGTGACGATCAACGGGAACGGTTTTTTCCGTGTGCGGATTCAGGATCAGCTCGGCGACGGGTTCGCGTACACGCGGACGGGCTCATTCGCGATCAACAGCCAGGGCGAGATCGTCATGGCCAACGATCAGGGAAGGCGGCTGGAGCCGAACATCGTCATTCCCGAGAACGCGACGCAGTTGACGATCGACGCGAGCGGGCGGGTGTTCGTGAAGCTGCCGGCGCAGGTGCAGCCGGAGCAGGTCGGGCAGATCGAGATCGCGACGTTCATCAACCCGGCGGGCATGCGGCCCATCGGCGAGAACCTGTTCGTTGAGTCTCCCGCCAGCGGCGCGCCGGTGATCGGCAACCCGGGCACGGACCAACGCGGTACGCTGGTGCAGAAGTTCCTGGAGTCGTCGAACGTCGACCCGACGAACGAACTGATCGATCTGATCAAGACCCAGCGGGCCTTTGAGATGAACTCGAACGTGATCCGTGCGGCGGACGAGACGCTGCGGACGATCTCCACGAATCTCCGCCGCTGATCGCTGATTGAGCGGACCAACAGGAGCGGGCATGAAGCGCACGGCGGGCAACGCGGGGATGAGGCTGGTCGCGGGCGTGATCGCGCTGGCGGTCGCGCACGGGCTTTGCGTGGGCGTCGGGTCCGCCGCGGCGGGCGGACGCGACGATGCGGGCGCGGCGCTCGCCGACGGCCAGACGAGCATCACGGTGCGCGATTCGCACGTGATCAGCGACGCGGCGGGCCCGTTGACGCTCGGGCAGATCGCCGACATTCGCGGGGCCAATCGCGAGCGGTTGGCGGGCGTGGTGGTGCTCGAGCGGTCGGCACTTCGGTCCGGCGACGGCGTGACGATCACGCTGGAAGATGTGCGGCGCGCGATCGACGAGTGGGATGCGAGCGGGCGCGAGGGCGGGGCGGCGCGCGTGAACTGGGGACGCGTGATGCTCGCCGGCTCGGCGTGCAGCGTGCGCATGATGGAAACGCAGGTACGCCAGGACGAGCGAAAGCCCAGGCCGGCGCTTCGCGATGAGCGGCCGGTGGGGATCGATGTCGCGGGCGCGGACACGCTGCGTCGGCGGATCGGGCTGCGGCTGGCGGCAATGTACGAGGTGGACCCGAGCGATGTGCGCGTGCGGTTGATGGCGGCCGCGCCGGACCAGAGCGCCGCGCTGGATCAGGCGTGCCGCCCGGATGTGCGTGTTGAGGTTCAGCCCGAGGGCGGGGCCAGCGCGGGCCGGGTTCCGCTGCGCGTGGATGTGTACCGCGATGATCGGCTGCTGTCGACGCACCGGTACACGGCGGACATTGAGATCCGGCGTGCGGTGGCGGTGCTGAACATGGCGGTCGAGCGCGACGCGGGGATCGATGCGTCGATGGTGAGCACGCAGGAGCGGTGGGTGTCGCCGATGAGCGCCGAGGCGCTGCGGCCGGAGGAGATGCGGGGCTTGATCGCGCGTCGCCGGCTGGATGCCGGGAGCATGATCACGCGGGGCGATGTGCAGACGCCGATCGTTGTTCGGCGCGGAGACTTTGTGACGGTGCACACGGTCTCCGGCCCGTTTGTGATCAAGGCGCGTGCGCGGGCGTTGAGCTCGGCGCGCGATGGGGAAGTGGTGACGCTGCAGGTCGAGGGATCGAAGAAGACGTTCAACGCGCGGATGAGCGGCCGCGGCGTCGCGGTGATGATCGTCAACGACGCGACGCCGAGCGCGGGCACGGATGCGCGTGATGGCGGGGGCGATGCGGGGGCGGCGGAGGAAGCGGCGAGGCCGGATCGGACCGTGCGCGTCGGCGGTGTGACGGCGACGGGTACGACGGTGCGCGAGCGCAGCAGGCAGGGGCCGACATCGCGGATCAACCCGTGATGGCCGCGAGGTGATCGAGCGTGACGGCCGATGGTGTGCGGATGGCTGGTTGAACGAGCCGCGGAGTGTGCGCGGCATGGAGCGTGGGCGATGGCACGAACGAACAAGCGGCGGAACGGTGCGGGGATGTTGCTCGTGGTCGCGTGCGCGGCATGCGGGCCGGTAAGCGGGGCGATGGGGCAGAGTCTGTTCCGAGCGCCGCTGCCGCCGCCGGCGGTGGTGACGCCGACGACTTCGCCGGGCAACGCGACGCCGCCGGTTGCCCCCGCCGCGACACCTTCGGCGCCCCCGGCGGCGCCCTCAGCCACACCCGCTTCGGCACCTGCTCCGAGCGCACCGGCGAACGGGCCGGGCGATGGCTCGGGCGGTGCGCCCGCTGCGCCGACCGAGCCCGCGTTGCCCGTGGTGATGACCACGGGGTCGATGATGGGCATGGCTCCGGGGCTGAACCAGGTGTCGCTGTTTGCGGTGGTTCCGCCGCCGCCGAGAACATACGCCAAGCACGACAAGGTCGAGATCATCATCAACGAGAGCAGCCTCTCGCAGATGAACCAGAAGCTCGACACGAAGAAGAGCTACGACCTCCGCGCGGAACTGCAGCAGTTCCCGTCGTTCGCGGCGCTGCTGAATCAGCTCGAGCTGCGCAACGGGATCGACGGGAGCAACACGCCCGAGATCGGGATCACGAACAGTTCGGACTTCAAGAGCGAGGGCAAGTACACGCGGTCGGACACGCTCAGCGCCCGGGTGTCGGCGCTGGTGCTGGAGGTCAAGCCCAACGGACTGCTGCTCGTGGAGGCCAAGGAAGTCACGCAGAACGATGACGAGATCAAGACGCTCGTGCTGACGGGGCTGGCTGATCCGAAGGACATCACCAGAAGCAACACGATCCAGAGCAGCCAACTGGCGAATCTGGCCGTGCGGATCCGCAACGAGGGTGACGTGAAGAACGCCGGGAGCAAAGGCCTGATCCCGCGGGTGCTGGAGCAGGTCTTCAACTTCTGATCAGGATCGCGGCGTGAAGTCTCTGGCGCGCTGCGTGCCTCACGGCTGCATGGGACTGTTCGGTGCGCCCCGCGTGGCGATCTGGCCGTGGCGCAGCGCCAGCAGGGCCATCGCGGTGCCATACGCCCCGGAGCGCGCGAACACGCGGTCGTTCCACGTGCCATCGGGCGCGCGGACGCTCATGAGCAGGCGGGTGATCCGGTCGCGACGGCTCGCACGCTCCGGCTCGGGGAGCAGTTCAACCGCCGCGGCGGCGTAGTAGTGGGCGAACATGAAGTAGTACGGCGCGACGCCGTACGGCGGTACGTGCGTGCCGGTGCCCTGGCGGCGCTTGTCCAGTTCATCCCAGTGCGTGATGAACGAGTCCACGGCGTGGCGCAGGTCATCATCGTGCCCGGCCTTCCAGAGTTTCTGAGCAACGGCGACGACGCACATGCGCCCGGTCGCGCCCGGAAGCCCGTCGCTGCGCCCGCCGTCCAGCGGCGTGTTGGGACGGGCGACGCCGCTGTAGACGACGGTGCGCGGCGGACGCGGCGTTTCGGGTCCGATGTCCGCCGGAAGAGCGGGGCTGGTGCGCTCGAGGAACGACAGCGCCCGATCGATCATGCCCTGATCGACGTTGTGGCCAGCGGCGCGCGCCTCGTGCAACGCGATGAGCGTCGCGGCGGTCATGAAGCTCGAGGGCGCGCCCGGGGTATCGCGTCCGGCGGGGCGGGCGTAGTTCCAGCCGGCACGTTGAGCCGGGGTGGTGGCGGGCTGCGCGTTGGGCGCGCTGTTGGGTGCGGTGCGTGGACGACCCGGCGTGCCCATGGGCACCTGGGTCTGCGTGATGCCGCGGAGGCAGAAGGCGGTGGCCTCGCGAACGGCGTCGGCCTGATCTGCGGGGATGGCTTTGGCGCGGTCGAGCGCGACGAGGAACCACAGCCCGTACGTGTAGCCCCAGCCGCGGACGTCGTAGCCCGCGTCGTAGTTGTCGATGCTCATCAGCGGGTCGTTCATCGCGGCGCAGATGAACCGTGTGGCGCGTGCGACGGCGGCCTTGCGGGCCTCATCGGTGTCGTAGCCGGGCGCCTCCAGCAGCGCGCGGGCGGTGATGGCGGTGCCGCCGATGCGGTAGCCGACGGGGATCTTGCCCGCGACGCGGTAGACGCCTTCGTAGGGCCACTCGCTCTGCTCGTACGCGCCCTGGCCGACCTGCAACTTGAGGATCTCGGCCAGGCCCCGATCGATCGCGTCATCGAGGGCCTTTGGAGAAAGATCCTCATCGGCGACCGCGCGGGCGGGCGAGCGCGGGACCTGCTGCCCCGGCCCCGGGCTGGGCGCGATCTTCGGGAGTTTCGCGAGGGCGCCGGGCTTGGCGGGCGCGGTCCCGGTGGCAGGATCGGCCGGCGAGGGCTGGGCGATCGCCGCGGTACCTGCAAGGGCCGAGATGACGACGATCGCGGCGATGCTCGCGAGACGGCGATGGGGCCAGGTGCGCATGCTCGCCAGCGTACCCGAAGCGCGGCCGATGCGGGCCCGAACGCGCCAAAGTCCGGGAATGTCGCGGGTGATTCAAACCGGGGGGTGATCGCCCAGTCGTTCCAGCCCGCAAGGGCGACCGAGTGTGAAGGACCGCTACCGGTTGCCGGGCGCTGGGGATTCAAAGGGGGCGTGCCCGGAAAGGAGATTCCATTGTTGGGACATGAACAGCCACCGCGCCCATCGAATCAATCCACGCCGGGCGGCACTGCGCGCCGCGATTCTCGGCCTGGCCACGCTTGCGGGCGTGCCCGCGATGGCGCTGGCCCAGGGCACGCTGAGCATGCCCGCCCGGTCGGCGACGACCGCGGACAACTTCGAGGTGGAGTTCAACACGGGGTTGCTGAGCTTTCGCGACAAGAACGGCTCGGCGCGGGAGCTGATCGTGCCGGACTACTCGGCCGTCACGCACCGCGGCCCGGTGAACTCGATCGTGACCATCGAGCCCGCGGATGCGGGCTTTGACATGCGCGTGACGTTCACGAACACCACGGGCGCGGCGCAGGAGTTTCCGCGGCTGATTCTCGCACGGTTTGACATGGGCATGATCACCTGGTGGGACTTCCGCAACGGATCGACACCCCGGACCTTCTCGCCGACCGGCCGCGAGGAGACGATTCACGTCAGCGACTACCCGGCGGACAACTACAGCCCCGTGCTGGTCTTCGGCGATACGCAGCACACCATCGGCATCAGCGCGATCTACGACGTGATCGGGTATGACCAGTCGGTCCGCATGATGCTCGGCGCCGTGCCGCAAAAGCCCGGGCAGCACGGTGCGGGCCTTCGTGTTTACATCAACGCCGATGGGCTGATCCCCGCGGGCGCGACGCGCTCGTATCGCTACGCGATCCGTGTGGCCCGCGCGGGCGAGGCGTGGCTGAGCACGCTCGAGCCGTACCGCGAGCACTTCCGCGCGACCTTCGGCGGCGTGCGCTACAGCCTGGACCGTCGACCCGTGACCGGCCGGACGATGGCCGAGGCCAGCAGGTTCACGCCCGACAATCCGCGAGCCTTCGTCAACGACACGCTCCGGCCCGACCGCTTCGGCTACGGCCCGTGGGTCGAGACGCTGCGTCGCGATGCGCCGAACCGCAACTACAAGCGGCTGATGATCTGGGCACCCGCCGGCATGTTCATGAACAACCGGCATCTGAACTTCCCTTCGCGGCTGTTCTCGGGTGTCCGCGGCATCCCGATGATGGAGAACACCGTCGGCGAACTGGCGCGGATCCCCGGACCCAACCTGGAGGTCGGCTACTACTGGGGCTATCCGACGCTGGTGATGCCGTCGTGGGATCAGGACATCGCGATCCCCTTTGACGTGAGCAACTCGGACCATGTCGCGTGGGGGTACTACGAGCTGGATCAGGCCGTGCGACTCGGCGCGACGATGGTCGGGCTCGACGCGTTCGTGATCGCCTCGCCCGCGACGCAGTACCGCTGGCTCAGCGCGCTGTCCGCCCGCGCACCGGGCGTGAAGTTCCTGGTTGAGCTCTCCGGCGCCGACTTCCTGCACACGATGGCGGCGAACTTCTACACGAGCAACCTCGTCACCGGGCCGGACATTCTGGCGCACTACCTGCTTCCGGGGCATGAGTCGTGGGCATCGATCCGGTTCGATGTCATCGAGCGCGAGACGGGTCGGCGCGCGACCGAGCAGGAAAAGGCCGCGGAGTTTGCGCGCGTCGCCGACGCCGGATTTGTGCCGCTGGACTTCGCCGGCGCGACCGTGCCCGAGGGGATGCTCGCGGCCAATGTGTACACGAGCGTGATCCCGTCGTCGCTGCGCCTCTCGCCCGCACCGCCCAGGATGGGCTTCAACCCGCAGGTCGCGCAGCCGACGCCCAACTGGTCACCCTCGTCGTTCTCCGGCGGCGGGCTTGCGGGTGGTGGTGGTGGCGGTGGGGGTTCTGGTAGTTCTGGCGGCGGTGCCAGTGCCGGCGGCGGCGCGGGTGGCGGATCTGCCCCGACCTCTGGCGTCGGCACCGTGACCAACAGCACTTCGTCCGGCAAGGCCGTGGCCGGCGGCGGCGGCGGCGGCGGAGGTGGAGGTGGTGGCGGCGGTGGCGGCGGCGGTGGGGGCGGTGGAGGCGGTGGTGGTGGCGTTGATGCGGTGGCCTCAGGTGGTGGAGGTGGCGGCGGTGGCGGCGTGGCGACGTACACCAACGGTGGCGCGTCCTCGGGTCTGGCCGCGGCTCCGCCGCCGACGATCCTGCCATCGACGGTGATCTCCGGCAACAACGGTGGGCAGTCTCTGGCGGCCATCAGCGTTCCGACGAACACCAACGCCGCGAAGGGTCCCGGGCGGGTCAGTCGGCCGAGCGGGTCCGGACCGACACGCACGGCGACGACCTCTCGGCCCGGCACGCGCGGGCCGGGGCGTGCGGTCAACACGCCAGCGCCGATCGTGATCGTGCGGACGCCGGGCGATTCCGGCGAGCCGAGTGTCGCGAGTGTTCCGACGCCGTGAGTTTCTTTGGGCGGCGTGCTCATCGCGCGGCGATCGCGCTCGGGTCGTCTCGTTTCCCGATGCGGTCATCGCTGAGTGAGTGGCTTGAGGTGGTCGGCGTGACGCGAGAGCTCTTTGGCCCAGGCATCCGCGAATGACCCCTGCACTGAAGGTGCGAGCACCGTGTGCATCGCGTGTGCGGGGCGAGCGTTGTGCTCGTTTGCCGCTGTTCCGCGCAGGTCCGTCTGCGCGGAACAGGAAGTCGAGTCGAGCCCGGAAGATCCGTCCGGGCGGTTGCCAAGCGGTGAGGCGGGGGCAAGAGCCCGGGAAAATCAGCTCTGCAGGTTCAGGTCGCGCAGCAGGCCGTTGACGATCTTGTCGAGCTTGTCATCGGAGAGGTACGAGTCATCGCTGATGCGGGCCTTGAGGCTGGCGAGCTTCTCGGCGCGCTCGGGGGAGATCGCGGCGTCGGCCAGGCCGGCGTTCTGTGCGCCGGTGGAGAACTCGTACGAGTCCAGGCGATCGACCTTGGGAAGCGGGGCGGGAGCGGCGACGGCGTTGTCGCCGCGTCGCGGGGAGGCGCCCTGGGCGTAACTGCGGGCGACTTGCGAACCAACCTGAGAGATCGACATAACTGGCTCCTTATGAGATTGAATCGGCGATGAGTGCGAAACTCGGTGATGTTTCAACTGGCAAAACGACGAACGGCCTCGGAAGTGTCGGATGGGGTGCCACCGTTCAGGGAACGGCGATCCATGCCGAGCGACCTTCGAGTCCGTTCAGGGTGTCTGGTAAAAAAGGGTGCGAGTCGAACAACGCGGGACGCGATCCAATCGGCCCGTGAAAGAGAGATCGACCCAGAACACCCCATGACTTGAGCCAATGCGGAAAAATGGCGGAATTTTCTAAGTTGCTGGTATTCATGGTCTTGCGCTCGTTTCGGCGAGTCTTGCGCGGGGTGTTTCTGCTCGCGGACAAACTTCTCGGACGTTCAACGGTGCGGACTGTGCCGGCCAAAGATTCCTCCATGACATACGCGGCAACGCTTCGAGTCGTGTCAGCGATTGTGGTGCTGGTTGTGTGCGCGGGTGGGTCTGGCGCGTTTATGCAGTCTGGAGGGGCCAAGCAGGCCTCTGGCGCGGCCCAACGCGCACAACCTGCCGACGCGGATCGAGCGTGGGTGATCGCACTGGCGGCATTCCGCGGCGACAAGCAGGTGGAAGAGGCCAATGCCGAACTCTCGCGCCTGCGGGCCGCGGGCCTTGCCAGCGATGCGTATGTGATCACGCGCGGGCGGGCGACGCTGGTGGCGATCGGGCGGTTCGATGATCCGGCGTCAAAGGCCGCGGGGGATGAACTGGCGCGGGTGCGCGCGGTGAAGGTCGGTGAGGTGCTGCCGTTCGCTTCCGCGGTGCTCGCGCCGCCGATGGACGATGGCGGCGTTGCGGGCTCGCGGCCGGAGTTCGACCTTCGCACCGCGGCCAAGGAGGCCGACGGTCGCGAGCGCTACACGCTGCAGGTCGCGGCCTATGGCGCCGCGAACCCGCTGGCGACCCCGACGCCGGCGGAGCTCGCCGAGGCGCGCAAAGCATCGGAACAGGCCGCGGCGATCCTGCGGGCCGAGGGTGAGCCGGCGTACTACTACCACGGTCCGCAACTGAGCATGGTGACGGTCGGGATCTTCGGCGATGAGGCGCTGCGCTCGCCCGAGCCGATGTCGCTGTCGATGCTCAAGAGCAAGTTCCCGCACAATCTGTACAACGGCGCGGGGATGCGCTCGCGGATCCGGGGTCAGAACGAGAAGGAAATGGCGCGCAGTTTCCTGGTCAAGGTTCCCGAGGCGCCGGGGTCGGAGCGGCGGCGCGGGGAGAAGTAGCGAACCTCCGCGATCGCGCCGCGGGGCTCACGGGACGCGGTGATGGCGCGACGACAGCGGAGAATCGTGCCGGAGTGATTCCGGACAGCGCTTCAAGGTCAACTTGATGGTGTGGTGGTCTCGCCGGGGTTGACGGCCAGGTGACCGGGGGCACCGGACGACGGCCGCTTATGGCTGCTGCGGTCAAGCCCTGACCAGGTTCACGGGCCATCCGTGCACCGGGCCCGGCCGTCAACCTCGGCGAGAGAAGCAGGATAGGCCCCGCGAACACGCCGAGCGTTGCGGGCGTACCTCACCGATGCCATACGTCCATATCCGATTGACGCCCGAAGGTCTGACACGCAAGGCCCGCAAGATGATCGTCAGCGAGGTGACGCAGACGCTCGTTCGCGTGCTCGGAAAGAAGCCCGAGCAGACGCACATCGTCATCGAGAGCGTCAAGCCCGAGAACTGGGGCTTCGCGGGGATGCTGACCGATGAGTACCGGGCGCAGCAGAAGCGCCGCGCCCGCGGCAACTCCCCACGCTGATGCGGCCGGGCACGCAACTTCGTGCCGCGCGCTGGAGCAAGCAAGCCATGCAGAGCGATGCCGACGGCTACCTCGTGACGACCGATCCGGCGAGCATCGATGTCGCGCAGGTTCATGCTCTTCTTCGCCAGACGTACTGGTCGCCGAACATCCGGCGTGAGGTTGTCGGTGTCGCGCTGCGGAACAGCCTCGTCGTCGTGGCGATCGAGCGAGCCACCGGCGCAACGGTCGGCGTGGTGCGCGTCGTGACGGACTATGCGACGTTCGCGTGGCTGTGCGATGTGTACGTCGCGCAGCCGCACCGCGGCCGCGGTTTGTCCAAGCGGATGATCAGCGCGGCCGAGGCCGATCCGAGACTCGGCACGCTGCGTCGATGGTGCCTTGCGACGCGAGATGCGCACGGGCTCTACGAGCAGTTCGGCTACGGCCCGGTTCGCCCGGGCGTGTGGATGGAGAAGAAACTGCCGGACTCGAACTGGCAGGAGCCCGGCCCGGATCAATCGCCCGAGCGCTAGGCCTTGCCCTTGCCATCCCCCGCGCTGATGGTCAGGCTCACGCTCTTGCCCTTCTTGCGCGGGCGGAGGATCCGCGGCAGCATCCTCGACGGAATGAACTTGCGCACCAGGTACCACGCCGCCGCCAGCGCGATGAGCGTCACGACCCAGAACTGCCAGTCGTGGATGGGGAAACTCATGGGCGTGTCGCGCGGCGCGCGGAAGGAGTCATGATGCGATGCGGGCGTGTCGGGTGATGGGGCGATTCGAGTGGTTCAGGTCATCGCGCTGGCGATGGTGTACGCGATGAACGCGGCAACATAGGCCACGCCCGACATCCACGCCAGTTGGACAAACGCCCACTTGCTCGCTCCGGCCTCCCGCGCCGTGACGACCAGCGTCGGCAGGCACTGCATCGCCAGCACGAAGAAGACCAGCAGGCTCCATGCCGTGGGCGTCGAGAAGACCGCGGTACCGTCGGCACGCTGCGCGCTGGCCAGTTGCTCGCGAACGCCCTGGTCCGCCGCGGCCTCGCCCGCGTCGAGTTCATCGCCGACGATCAGCACCGCCATGGTGCCGACGAACACCTCGCGAGCCGCGAAGCTCGCCAGCACGCCGATGCTCACCTGCCAGTCAAAGCCCAGCGGCGCGAAGATCGGCTGGGCGATGCGCCCGGCGTGACCCAGGAACGAGTTGGCCGCCTGGTGCTGATGCTCCATGCGATCGGCCTTGAGCGTGAGTTCTTCGGCCTGCTCCGGCTGGGCGGTCTGCACCGCGGCGGCCTGCTCGCGCAGAGCCGTGACTTCCGCCGGGGGCTGCACATGCGGATACGCGCCGAGCCACCAGAGCACGATGCAGATCGCCAGAATGACGGTGCCGGCCTTCTTGAGGAACATCAGCCCGCGGTCGTACATGGTGATGAACGCGGTGCGGATGCTCGGGAACTTGTAACTGGGCAATTCCAGGGCCATCGGGCGCGTCGGCCCGCGGAGGATCGTTCGGCGCGCGATCAGCGCGCTGAACACGCCCGCGAGGATCCCCAGCGCATAGCAGCCGATGAACGCCAGCGCCGCACCCAGCGGGCTGTGCGGGAAGATCAGGCCCGTCAGCAGCACGTAGACCGGGAGTCGCGCCGAGCAGGTCATGAACGGCGCGACCAGAATCGTCGCCAGACGCTCGCGCCGATCGGGAATGCCCCGCGCGGCCATGATGCCCGGCAGCGCGCACGCATGGCTGGACAGCAGCGGCACGAACGAGTGACCGGGAAGACCGAACGGCCGCAGCACGCGGTCCATCACAAACGCCGCACGCGCCAGATAGCCCGTGTCCTCCAGCAGCGAGATGAGGAAGAACAGCAGGCAGATCTGCGGCAGGAAGATCACCGTCGCGCCGACACCCGCGACCACGCCGTTGACGATCAGATCGTGCAGGATCCCCTCCGGCAGCACGCGCCCGACCAGATCACCCGCGTGCGCGAACAGCCCGTCGATCAGATCCATCGGGACCGTTGCCAGCGAGAAGATCGCCATGAACAGCCCGGCCATGATCGTGACGAACGCGACGAGCCCCAGCACCGGGTGCGTCAGGATCCGGTCCGCCTTGTCCGTCGCGCTCGAGCCCGGCGCGGGCATCGGCCGCGTCGTGCTCGCCGACGCTTCGTGCAGCTCCTCGGCCCAGGTGTGCAGCGCGCGATCATCGACCGAGCGCCCGCCCGGCGGCGTGCGCGAGGGCGGCGCGCTGTCGCTGAGCGTCTGACCGAGCGCCGAGAGCAGCGCATCGACACCCTCGCCGGAGCGAGCATTGATCGCGACCACGCGGCAGCCGAGACGCTCGCGAAGGATGTCCAAGTTGATCGACAGGCCCTGGTTCCGCGCCAGGTCCATCATGTTCAGCGCCACCACCGTCGGCAGGCGACGACGCAGCACCTCGCCGGCGAGCACAAGGTTGCGGCTGAGGTTCGTGGCATCCAGCACGACCACCACCGCGTCGGGCGCGCTGGCCGCGCCGCCGCCCTCGGTCAGCCGACCGTCGAGCACGCGGCGGCACGTGTCGGCCTCGAGCTGGTCGATCTCCAGAGAGTACGTCCCGGGAAGGTCAACAAGCGACGCGTTGGCGTGCGTCCCGCCGCCGATGTTGATCCGCCCGACCCGGGCCTCGAGCGTCGTTCCGGGGAAGTTGCCGGTGCGATGGCGCAGGCCGGTCAGGCGGTTGAAGAGCGTGGTCTTGCCGGTGTTGGGGATGCCCAGCAACGCGACCCGGGCCGGAAGGGCCGAAGACCCTTGAGTCGGGGGGGTGAGGGTGGGCGTCGAGACGGTGGGGGCGTCGCTGGTACTCATGTGGCAGCGCTCAGGCGGGATATGGGCTGGACGGGATGGGCAGTCGCGCAACCTATGCGCGGTCGCCGCGGCGGAGGATTACGGATGCGAGACGAAGATCTTCTCAGCCAGCGGACGGGCGATGCCCAGGCGGCAACTGCAGTTCACTGCTGAGCCGGGGCGGCCGGTGGAAACGGCGATGATGCACGGCTCGCCCGGGCGGCACATGGTCACGCGCGTCTCACGCATCAGCCCCATGGCCGCGAGCAGCTCGGCCTCGGCGGGTTCAAGAGTCGCCGAACAGACGACCCCGGACTCGCCCGGTCGCAACTGAGCCAGGGAAATCTGGGCGGGACAGGTCCTGTCGCACGATTTGGCGGTGTCTTCGCTCACGAGCGAAGGTTAGTCCACCCACGAGCGGGTGTCGTTGCCAACCGGCGAACTTGAGCCTCAGGGTACCCTCGGTTCCCAAAATGCGGGGAAGCCCGACATGCGCTGAGACACAGTTGCAGATCCGCCAGCGATCGAGCGAGCAGCGCGAAAGAGGGCTACTCAGGCTGGTTTCTCTTCCTTCTTCTTGCTCGGTGCAAGGACAAAGGCATCGAGCGACACCGGGCCGGGGCCGCTGGTGACCAGCGCCATGCAGCACAAGACCAGCCCGAACTGCCACCACATCGGCCCCCACGCGGCGGGGTTCCACCACGCGTCGGCCTCCGCACCCCCGAAAATGGCGGCCTCACGGATCAGGGCGGGGCCGATGCGATCGAGCCAGAGTGCGCCGACCATCACGCCGGCCAGCGCGAGTGCGGACAGGCGCGTGAGCAACCCGGCAAGCACCGCCGCGCCGCAGAAGAGCTCGGTGATCGCGACCAACCAGGCCCAGCGGATTGGCCAGGAGCCGGTCGCGAGGCTCGGCGGGAAGAGGGCCATAGGGTTTTTCGCGTTCGCGGGCACGCGAGCGTCATCATCGATGGCCAGTGCCAGGCCGTAGACGCGGCGGAGTGTCACCGGCGTCGGGAAGTCTCGGGCGAGATAGATTGCTGAAGGCGATGCTGTGGGCTGAGCCGCGGGGCTTGATGATGGTGCGGGCTTGGTCGTCGGGCGTGCCGCGGGGATCGGGCCATCGGGCAGGAGATTCTCAGTCTCGGCGCTGGCGGTGGGGAGGTTGCGGCGTGGCGGGGCCTTTGACGGGGCTTTGGCGGGGGATTTGGTTGAGTGGGGCCCGGTGCGATCGGCACTGGGTTCTGGGAGGGGCTGGCTCGGCGGGGAGATTGTGGGGGCAGGTGGCGTGGCCGCGGGTGCGGTGTCCGTCGCGGGCGCGGCGGGGCTTGCGGTGGGGGTGATCGCGACGCCCATGTTGGCCAGACGCGCGGCGGGCTCGCCCTGAAACGGGACGTGAACGAGCAACTTGCCCGCGCCGGCCCACAGGAACGTCAGCCCGATGGCCACGCGGAGCCACATGGGGGTCATCGAGAGCGCGATGTGTTGCTTGAAGGACATGGGCCAGATGGGATATCGGCCCGCGGGGCGTGCGCTCGCCAATCCGGCACGCAGGTATGGGGCGCGACGGATCGCGCGGCACCGGCTTGGGCCGCGCGATCGGGGTCACTTGCTCGTCGGCGGCGGGGTGTACCAGGCTGGCAGCGGCAGCCGCGCGATGCGCACGAACAGCAGCAGCGACCCGAGAGCGATGACCAGGATGGGCAGCTCGACTTCCAGCGAAAGCAGCGACATCTGGCGGAGCGTTGAGAGGACCGCGCCGAGCAGGAGCATGGGGCCGAGGACGGCGCTGAAGCGGTTCCACCCGGAGATCAGCACCCCGACACCCGAGAGCGCCAGCACGCCGACCCAGAGCCAGTTGACACCGTCGGGGAGATAGCCCAGAGAGGCCATGAGCCAGCCGGAACCAACGACGATGAGCAGGAGCGGGACGAACAGGGCCTTGAGCATCGGTGGTGAACCTCTGAACGCAACGCGGCACGAGCGGCTTGCGGAATGGAGTAAACTCAAGTCTATGGCCAACGAACAGATGAATCCGCGCGAGAAGGTGATGGCGGATCGGCAGGTGCTGGTGCGGATCGTGCGGATGGTGTTCCTTATTCTGTTCTTTGTCGTCACACTGGTGTATGTGCTCGAGCCGCTGCAGCGATGGGCGCAGGGCGAGCGGAACACGATCTCGGCCATCGAGCGACCGATCGAGCGGCCTTCGGGCTCCATCACCCCGGGCCCATCCGGCGGTGCGGGCGGTGCGAGCGGTGCGAGTGGTGCGAGTGGTGCGAGTGGTGCGGGCGGCGGCGGCGGCGAAGATCCGCGACCCCGCGGGCTCTCCGGCTCGACGCAGTCCGCGGCGGAGTTCCAGTTTCAGGTCGACTTTGGCTGGTGGATCACGCTGCTGGTCGCCTTTCTCTTCGCGGGCACCATCGTGCTGGTGGATCTGCTGACGCCGCGGAAGAAGCTCTCGTTGATCTTCGGCGTGTTCTTCGGGCTTGTGGCGGGGATGCTGGGCACGTTCCTGCTGAGCTTCGTGCTCGAACTTCTCGTGACGGCCTATCAGGTCGATCAGCCGCAACTGATCAACGCCATCAAGGTTCTCATGGGTATTGCGTTGTGTTACTTCGGCATCAGCGTGGTGCTGCAGACGCAGGATGACTTCCGTCTGGCGATCCCGTACATCGAGTTTGCCAAGCAGCTCCGCGGGCCGAAGCCCATGGTCGTGGACACCAGCGTGCTCATCGATGGCCGCATCGTGGAGGTTGCCCAGACGGGATTCGTGCAGGTGCCGCTGGTGGTGCCCCGCTTTGTCATCGAGGAACTCCAGCGCCTGGGCGACAGCGCCGACCGCCTCAAGCGGGCCAAGGGCCGCCGCGGGATGGAGACCATCGGAACGCTCCAGCGCCTGGGCACGCTGGACCTGAGCATCGACGAGACGCCCGTTCCGGGCAAGGGCGTGGATCAGCAACTGATCGAACTGGCCAAGGCCCTCCCCGCCGGGCTGCTGACCGCCGACGGCGGGCTGGTGAAGATGGCTGGCATCCGCGGCGTGAGCGTGGTCAGCCTGCCGGCCTTGGCCGCGAGCCTCAAGCCCGCGCTGCTGCCGGGCGAGACCTTGCGCCTGCGAGTGCTCCGCCGCGGCGAACAGCCCGGGCAGGGCGTGGGCTTTCTCGATGACGGCACGATGATCGTCGTCGAGAACGGCGCGTCGAGCGTGGGGCAAGAGGTGGGGATCGAAGTGACCAGCAGCGTGCAGACCAGCGCGGGACGGTTGATCTTCGCGCGGGTCTCCGGCGGTGCTGCGGGAGGCGTGGGCAACTCGGGCAACGATCAGCCTTCGGCCGATAGCCTCACGGCGGGCGGCGATGATGACGCGACCGATGGTGAATCCGCGTCGGTCGGCGAGCAGGGCCTCGGCGAATCGTCATCATCCGGCGATGAGCAGGGCGACGCGGCGGCCGGCCCCGCGGGCGAGCCCGGTCCGGATCAGCCCGACGCGAATCGAGCCGAGCCACTGGGCCAGCCGCGGCGCGTTCCGCCGCCGACTGACGGCGGTGGCGGCGGCGGTGGTCCGCGAGGAGGCGGCCCGATCGGCCCCGGCGGGCGCGGCAAGACACCCAACCGCAATCCGCGGCGGTAGTCGTCGAATGCCGGGGTGATTACTCCGGCGCCACGGTTGCCGCGTGGTTCGGGGCGGGGTCGTCGGCGCTGCGCACGCGCAGTTGCACGCGGACGATGCGGTTGGGCTTGGCCTCGAGAATGGTCAGGGCCATGTTCTCGTGCTCGAGATTCTCGCCCGAGGCCGGCACGCGGCCGAGGGTGGTCATGATGAAGCCGCCGACGGTGTCGTAGTCCTCGCTGGCCGGCAGTTGCACGCCCAGGGGTTCGAGCGCATCGTTCACGTCGAGTATGCGTGCCGCGGCGTCGAGTTGGGCGGAGCGTTCGGGGAGATTGAGCACGACGTCGGGGGTCTCGGGCGTGGTGGGCTCGTACTCGTCGCGGATCTCGCCGAAGACCTCTTCGACGATGTCCTCGATGGTGACCAGGCCCGCGGTGCCGCCGTACTCGTCGGCGACCATGGCGATGTGGACCTTCTTGTCCATCAGTTCGCGCAGCAGCTCGCGGACGGTCTTGGTTTCGGGAACGAAGAAGGCCGGACGCAGGATGGACTTGAGGTCGAACGGCTTGCCGGCGTTGCCCGATCCGCCCAGCCAGTGCATGAGATCCTTGACATAGAAGATGCCGAGGATCTGGTCGAGGTTCTCGTCGTAGACGGGGATGCGCGAGTGGCCAAGGCGCTTGACGGTGCGGGTGATCTCGCCGAGGTTGTTCGTGGCCTCCATCGCCTCGATGTCGGTGCGCGGGGTCATGATCTGCGCGACCGAAAGGTCGCGGAAGCGCACGACGGCCTCGAGCATCTCGCGCTCTTCTTCCTTCAGAGCGCCGGTTGCCTGGCCCTCTTCGATCACGCTGAGCAGATCGGCCTCGACCTGCTGCTCGGCGTCGATCGCCTGCACGCCCGCGAGGCGGCGGACGACCTCATCGAAGAACCGCCACACGCCGCGGAGAGGCCAGAGCAGGGCGTCGATCGATCGCAGCAGCAGCGACCGGGCAAAGATCACGCGGGCGCCGGCGTGACGGGCGATCGCGCCGGGAATGACGATGACAAACAGCCACTGGACGATGACCGCGATGATCACACCGAGGGTCACATCCAGAAAGCCCACAAGATCCGACGGGTTCATCCCGTCGCGCAGGATCGCGACGTAGCGCACCGTCGCGACGACGCTGACGGCGGAGAACGCGACCTGGAACAGCCCAAGAGAGAGGGCGTGCCCCGTCGTGTCATCGAAGATCCGCTGGACCCGGCGCAGGGCCTTGGGGCGGTTGAGCGATGCGGCCAGTTCCTCCGCCGCGGCGCGCGGGGCCTGCGCCAGCGACTGTGCGAGCGTCGCGATGACCGCCGCCAGCAGCGTGGCGATGACGGCGAGCCAGAAGAAGATCGCGGCGTCGTTCATGCTCGCGGCTCCCGTGCGTACACCGGGCCAAGGCCCAGCGCCGACAGGGTCCGATCCTCGCGGGCGTGCATGCGCGCGGCGTCGTGCTCGTCGTGGTCGTTCTCGCCCAGACAGTGCAGCAGCGCGTGCACCGCGTACAGCAGCAGTTCATCGCGCACCGCGTGCCCCCTTGCCGCGGCCTGGCGCGAGGCCTCATCGATGCACAAAAGAATGTCCACATCGAACGGCTCGCCCTGTGCCGCCATCCCCTCGGCCAGGTCGAACGTCAGCACGTCCGTCGTGCCGGGCACGCCGGAGTACCGCTCGTGGGCCTCGGCCATCGCGGCGTCGGCGATGATCCGGATCCGGACCTCCCCACCTGATCGGGGCGCGAGATACGCCCCGGCTTCGGCGGTCCGCTCGGCCAGCCAGAGCCGATCGGCCGCCGGCAACGCCGCGGGCGCGATGATGTCGACCGCGGGCCGGAGCGCCGGTGCTCCGGGCGTACCCCGGGCCGCGGGGTCCGCGGCGTGACTGGCGGTGGGTTGGGCGGGGTCCTGTGCCATGCGTACCAGCGTCGATGGTAGGGACAACAGGCCGCAGTGGGGGCTCGGACGGGCGCTCGGGACTGAGTTCGAGAGGCCCAAAGGGGATAAGGGGTCCAAAAACCGACAGATAGTCGGTTTTTGTCAGGATGACCGAGCCGTCTGTATGGTGTGTGTATGGATACTGAGCCGTCGGACTCGCGGCGGCGTGGCTCAGCCCCGTGCCGCGGCCAGGCCCGCGGAGCCGATGACCTGCTCGGCGTACTCGCTCATGGCGTCGCGGAGCTGCTCGAAACTGTCGAGCACGTAGTAGATTGGCTGGTAGTGGTCGATCTCAAAGGGGGTGTTGCAGACCTGTTCGAGGTCAAAGGGGCGCCAGACCGGCTGGGGCCGCTCCTTGATCGGTTCGATGTGTTCGCCCTTGGCTTCCCACCGGCCGCTCAGGGCGTAGGCGCTCTCGGCGTGGCTGCTGACCAGGCCCGAGCCATAGACCTTGACCTGCCCATCTTCGCGGATGAGGCCGAACTCGACGGTGAACCAGAACAGGCGGCCCAGACGCTCGATGTGCTCGGGGCTGTCGCAGATCATGGCGGCGCGGCCGTAGGTCTGCAGGAAATCGGCAAAGACCTTGAGCGTGTGGAGCGGGACGTGGCCGAAAACGTCGTGGAAGATGTCCGGCTCGGGGAGATAGTCCATGACCTCCCGCGGGCGGATGAGGACGGTGGTGGGGAACTCGCGTGCGGCCAAGCAGGCGAAAAACGCCTTGGCGGGCAGATATCCCGGCACGCCGTACGAGGCCCAGTTGCTGACCGCGCCGAGGAACTTGTTGACGCCGTCGACTCGGGTGCCCTTGGGCAGGATCTTGCCGCCGGCGATGGTGATGTCCTTGGTCAGGACGACATCATCTAGCAGGGGCAGGCGATCGCGGGTGAGTTTGAGGACCTTCATGCCCTCGATGAACTGGCGGCTGACCTGCTGCTCGAGCATGGCCCATCGCCGGTCAAAGAGGTCGCGCCAGACATCGTGATCGTCGGCGGTGTATCGCTCGTAGTGCTGGGTGATGTAGAACTTGTCGGCGTCGATCTGCTCGTGCGGGGTCTCGGGGGCTTTGTCGGCCCAGGCTTGGGCGATCTTGGCCTCATCGTTGGCGATGATGTTGTTGTACGAGATGCCGGGCTTCATGGGCGCGACTCCGCGGGCCGAGGGTTCCCCTCAGAATGAGAATCAATCCAGTATACACGGCGGGCCGGGTCGAGTGGCGTCGTGAGCGCAGCATCCGGGTGTGATCCGCTGCAGGGCTTGGGTACCATGGGGGCATGATCGCCACCCTTTCGAGTCGGGCAGTCCTGGGATTGGGCATCGCGGCGCTGAGCGCGGCGTTGGTGATCGGCGGCTGTGGCGGCAACAAGAGCGAAGCCGCATCGGCATCCGCGGCCACGACGCTGGCGGCGAACCCGGGCTTTGCGCAGGCGGCCACGGTGCAGGGGATCGCCCCCGAGAAGTTCGAGACCATCGCGATCAAGGCCGCCAACGACATCAGCACCGGCCGCCGGCAACTCAAGGACCTCTCGACGCAGGAGCGGGCGGCGCTGAGCGCCGTCTACCTCTATATGAAAGATCGCGATCGCGACCGGGATCGTGACTGATCGCGCTGAGCGCTGGTCAGCGGGCTGGCTGGGGGTGATCGACGATGATGGGCACGCCATCGGGCAGGGCCTGGAGGAAACGCCGGCCGTAGGCGGTGGTGTGGACGCGCGGGTCGAGGATGACGACCTGGCCGGTGTCGGTGGCCGAGCGGATGAGCCGGCCGAAGCCCTGCTTGAAGCGGAGGATGGCGCGGGGGAGGGCGTCTTCGCTGAAGGGGTCGCCACCGGCGGCGCGGATGTGCTCGGCGCGGGCCTCGACGATGGGCCGGTCGGGCGGGTCGAAGGGGAGTTTGGTGATGATGACGTTGCGGAGGCTCCGCCCGCGGACATCGACACCCTGCCAGAAACTCGCCGCGCCAAGCAGCACGGCATCCTGTGATTGGCGGAAGCGCTCCAGGACCGCGCCGGGTGAGCCGTCGCGGCCCTGCGCAAGGACGGGGCAGCCCATAGCGACCAGTTCGCGGTCGATGGCCGCGGCGACGCCATCGAGGGTGCGGAAACTGGTGAACAGGACGAACGCCCCGCCGCGGGTCGAGCGGATGTGACGGACGATGGCGCGGGAGAGGTCGGCGATGTAGTTCTGGCTGGAGAGTTTGGCCTCGATGACGTTCGTGCTCGCGCCGGGCTTGGTGCGACCAAGGGGCTGAACGCTCAGGTCGACGATGACCTTGGTCTGCGTGGCGTAGTCGAACGGCGAGCCGAGTTGGAGCGTGTCGCAGGTCTGGTCCAAGCCGAGCCTGCGGATGGCGTGCGCGAACGGAGCGCGCGTGCCGTCGTCGCCCTTGGCGGCGCTGGCGCCGGCGGCGGAGCCGATCGTGCGCGTCCGCGAGCCGCGTATGGCCATGGTGGCGCTGGTGAGGATGACGGACTTCTTGCCGTCGAAGAGATGCTGGCGAAGGAGCGGCGCGACATCGACGGGCGAGCAGGCGACCTTCACGCGGACGCGGGTGCCCGGGGCGCCGGCGGGGGTGTCATCGGAGAGGCCGGGGCCGGAAACCTCGATCCAGTACGCCGCGCCCTCGATGGATTGATCGACGAGCGTTCGCGCGGCCTCGGCGATGTCCTGAGCGCGCGAGGCGTAGGCGTTGAGTTCGAGCTGGTCCTCCTCGGCGGGGGCGGCGTCCTTGAGTGCGCGCAGGCGCGAGGCGAGCGTGGCCATCGCCGCGGCGAGCGGGGCGGTGATCATTCCCGCTTGCGTGAGGCGGCCCGATGGCAGCCGGCCCGAGCGGACCAGGGTCAGGGCCTCATCGAAGAACGCGCGGGAGCAGGCCTGCGCCTCGATCACCGCGAGGATCGCGCCGTCGACGGCCGCATGCTTGCCCGCGGCATCGAAGGTCGAGGCCAGTTGCGACAGGAAGCCCTTGTCCGTGCGGGCGTGATGCAGCACGCCGAGAAGATGCTCGACGCGGCCCTCGCCCAGCGAGACGCCGAAGTGGTCGCAGGCGACATCTTCGACCGCGTGCGCTTCATCCAGAACAACGTGCTGATAGTCGGGCAGGAAGCCGGCATCCTGCGTGCGCATCGCCAGGTCGGCGAAGAACAGCGCGTGGTTGCAGATCAGCAGGTTGGCGCTCTCCATGAGCCGGCGCGACCGCTGGTAGAAGCAGATGTCGTAGGTGGGGCACTTGCGGCCCATGCAGTTGTCGGTGTCGCTCTGCACACGGTCCCACACGCCGGGGCGCTCGACGGTGGGCAGGGTGCTCAGCGTGCCGTCGGGTGTCGAGTAGGCCCAGTCCTCGATGATGTGCAGCGAGCGACGCTGCGCGGGGTCGGAGAAGAGCCGGTCCTGACGCTGGCTTGCGAGCTTGAGCCGGCGGATCGACAGGTAGTTGCCGCGACCCTTGCACAGGGCCGGGATGATCGCCCGGCGAGAGGCGGGGTCGGTGCCCCATCCGGCGGCGGGGTCCGCGGCGGGGGCGGGGCCGGCGTCATCATCGGGCGTGCCCGTCGCGCCGAGGGTTTCAAGCAGGAGCGGGATATCGCGCTTGACCAGTTGTTCCTGCAGCGCGATGGTGTTGGTGGCGATGACAACGCGATCGTCGCTGGTCAGGCACCGAAGAATGGCGGGCACGAGGTAGGCGAAACTCTTGCCCGTGCCGGTGCCGGCTTCGACGAGCAGGTTCGACCGTGCGGCCATGGTGCGCGCGACAGCGCGGGCCATGTCGAGTTGCTGGGGCCTTGGTTCGAAGCCGCCGGCGAGGGCTCGCGCGATGGGCCCGCCGGGACCGAGGACATCGCTGGCGGGATCTTTCACGCGGAAGTATTGGAGGGGCGGGGCGCTCGTGCGCGTCGCTACCATCGGCGTGATGAGCACGATCGAGCGTGTTGAACTGGTGGTGGGGATGGAGGTCCACGTGGAGTTGTCCACGCGGACAAAGGTGTTCAGCGCCGCGCCGAGCCCGGCGTGCGCGGAGTTCGACTCCAGCGCGCCGAACACCTGCATCGACGCGACGGTGCTCGGTCTGCCGGGGGCTCTGCCGGTGCTCAACGAGCGAGCGGTGGAGATGTCGATCATGGTGGGGCTGGCGCTGGGGTGCCAGATCGCGGGTGTGAGCCGATGGGACCGCAAGGGGTACTTCTACCCCGACCTGCCCAAGGGCTATCAGATCAGCCAGTACGACCTGCCGCTGTGCTTCGACGGCGCGCTGGATGTCCGCCCGGCGGGGCGCGAGGGCTTCCGCGTCGGGATCATCCGGGCTCACCTCGAAGAGGACGCGGGGAAACTGCTGCACGAGGCGCCGGGCGGCGGCGCGATCGACTTCTCGATCGCCGACTACAACCGCGCGGGCACCGCGCTGCTGGAGATCGTCAGCCAGCCGGACATCCGCAGCGCCGAGGACGCGGTCGAATACTGCCGGGCGCTGCGGAACGTCTGCCGATTCCTCGGCGTGAGCCGCGGCGTGCTGCAGAAGGGCCACATGCGGTTCGAGCCGAACATCAACACGGTGCTGACCTTCAGCGACGGGCGCGTGGTGCGGACACCGATCGTGGAGGTGAAGAACCTCAACTCCTTCGCCGCGGTTCGCGACTCGATCTTGTACGAACTCCGCGAGCAGCCGGGTCGCTACCTGCGCGAGGGCCGCGAGATGGGCCCCGGCACCAAGCAGACGCGCGGCTGGGACGCGGCGGGACAGCAGACGGTGCTCCAGCGCGAAAAGGAAGATGCGCACGACTACCGGTACTTCCCGGACCCGGACCTGCTGCCCGTGGTGATCGAGCGGCCGTGGGTTGAGCGTGTTCGCGCTTCGCTGCCGGAAATGCCCATGGCGCGGGTGGAGCGGACGATGCTCCAGTTCGGGCTCGGGGCCAAGGAGTCGCTGGCGCTGGCCGATGAGCGGGCGGTGGCGGAGTTCTTCGATGCCAGCGTTGAGGGCGCGGTGGCCCGGGGTGTCGAGCGTGCGACCGCGGGCAAGCAGGTGGCCAACGTGCTGCTGCAATCGGGCGCCAAGCGTGCCAACGAGCGGACCGATGCGCTCCGACGCGCCAGGGCGGACGCGGAGATGTCGGGGGATCTGGCGGCGGAGCGCGACGAAGCCGCCGGCGATGCGGCGGGCAGCGAGGGCGTGCTGATCAGCGATCTGGGCATCACGCCGGCGCAGGTGGGGGAGATCGTGGCGCTGCGCGTCGCGGGGCTGATCGGCAGCAACAGCGTCGATGAACTGTTCGGGCTGCTGTGCGGGGGCGAGGACGGTCGGACCGGTGTTGCGGCCTCGGAGAGTGTCGAGGCGATCGCGCGAGACCGCGGCATGATCGTCGAGCGCGATGACAAGGCGATCGATGCCTGGGTGCGAGCGGCGATCGACGAGCAGCCCAAGGCCGCCGAGGATGTCCGCGCGGGCAAGGACGCGGCGATCGGACGGCTCGTCGGCGCGGCCATGAAGCACGCCGGCGGAAAGGGCGACGCCAAGGTGCTGCGCGAGCGCCTGCTGGCGGCGCTGCGAGGCGGAGGAGCAAACGCGTGAGTGAGCCGCGGCCGAACCATGATGCGGGTGGTGCAGCGGGTGCCGGCGCGAACGCCGATGCGCGGCCCGTGCGCATCGGGTACGTCCGTTACTTCAACACGCTGCCGCTGGTCCAGGGGCTTGAGCACTGGCGCGATGTGAGCCTCCATCCGGCGGCCCCGAGCGCGCTGGGCGACTCGCTGTTGCGTGGTGATGTGGACCTTGCGCTCTGTTCGCTGGTGGATGCGGCCCGAGCGGGCGGCGCGCTGACGCTCGTTCCCGCGGGCATGATCGGGTGCGACGGGCACACGCTGACGGTGCGGCTGCTGAGCAGGGTGCCCATGGCGAGCGTGTCGGAGATCCACGCCGACATCGAGAGCCATACCAGCGTGGTGCTCGCCCGCGTGCTGCTGGCGGGGATGCACGGTGTTCGACCCGCGATCATCGATGACGATGTGCACGCGCGGGCTGTGAACCTGCTGGCTCGCGGCGATTCGGCCGCGTGGCCCGAAACGATGCTGATGATCGGCGACAAGGTCGTCACCGATGCGCCGGGCGAAGCGGTGTACCCGCATCAGTTGGATCTCGGCCAGGCGTGGAAGGAACTGACCGGCCTGCCGTTCGTCTACGCGATGTGGATGTGCCGAACGGCCCAGTCCGGTGATGCCCGGATCCTCGGCGCAGCGCGCGTGCTGGCGCGGCAGCGGCTGCGTAACGCGTCGCGGCTGGAGTGGATCGTCGAGCGATTCGCCCACGAGCGCAAGTGGCCCGATGAACTCGCCAGGCGTTATGTGCGAGATCTGCTGCGATACGCCCCCGATGTGCGGGCGATGAGCGGGGCGCGGGAGTTCGTGCGCCAGGCCGGCGCGCTGGGCTTGCTCGGAGAGTCTTCGGCGTTCCCGCCGGTGATGGTCCTGCAGCGCGATGCGGCGGAGCCGATGACTCGGGCGCTCGAAGCCGGGACCAACGCATGATCGCGCCGGGCACGCTGCTGCTGGCGATCGAGACGAGCAACCCCTCGGCGATTGCCGACAGGGGCGCGGCCTTCGGTCCGGGCGTGGCGATCGGCAGGATCGGCTCGACCGGCCTTGAGATTCTACACGCCGAGGCCTTGCGTCCTGTCGGGCGGCACGAGGATGACCTTGCCACGTGCATCGACCGTTGCGTGAGCGCCGGCGTGGGGAGTGCATCCGCCAACGCACGTGCGGCCATCGGGCTGGTCGTTGTGAGCGTCGGGCCGGGCGGATACACCGCGCTGCGGATGGCCTGTGCATCGGGGCAGATGATCGCGCTGGCCAACGGGGCCAGATGCGTCGCGGTGCCGACGGCCGGGGCGCTGGCGATGTCGCACGTGATGCACGCTGCGCAGACGGGCGGCGACGCCCGGTCGCTGTTCCCGATGGCCGTCGCGCTGGCCGGCAAGGGCGACACGGCCCATGTCACGGTGTTCTCGGATGCGGCGAAGGTCCGAGATCCTGCCGCGTGTGCCGCGGGTCGGGTCGTCGGCCCGAGTGAGGTCGGCGCGATGCGGCTGGCGACACTGATCGCCGACGGTCACGTGCCTGCGGCACTGACCGCCGCGGCGGGGCAGGCGGGGGCAAAGGTGCTTCCGCCGGCATTCGATCCGCGGGCGCTGCTGGAGTTGGTGGCAGGGGCGAACGCCTGGCCCGATGCGGATCCTGCTTCGCTTGTGCCCCTGTACGCCCGCGAGCCGGAAGCCGTGACGCTGTGGCGCGCGCGTGGCGGCGGGAACGCAGCGTCCGCGTAACGCCGAATGCGTGGCGCGAGAACGCGCGGGGCGTCCAATATCGAGGCGATGCAACCGGCACAGCCGGATTACGTCGCGTGCGCGCCGTCAAGCGGGGCAGGCCTGTCAAGCGGGGCAATCTGGGCGTCGATGCACACGTGGTCGGTCCTCACGGGTCACGCAGCGCTGGCCCTTCGGGATGGACACTTCCGCCCATGCTCACGGGGTACGGGCGGAGGTGATTGCTTCACGGTGCGCTGTCAGGCAGGAACGCGAGGCATGTTCATGGCCAACAACGTTGCGGGGAGTTCGGGCGCGGGCGGGGCGACGAGCGCCGGATCGGCGGCGGCCGCGGCATCGAAGTGGGCCGATAAGCGGATCTTCACGACCGGCGAGGCCGCGGAGATCTGCAAGGTTTCGCAGCAGACCATCATCCGGTGCTTCGACGCCGGTCGCCTGGGCGGGTTCCGCGTGCCCGGGAGCAAGTTCCGGCGCATCCCGCGTGCGGACCTGCTGCGCTTCATGCAGGACAACGAGATCCCGACCGAGATCCTCCACCCGACGACCGGGCCCAAGCGCGTGCTGGTTGTCGATGATGATCCGGCGATCGTGGAACTGTTCCAGGACATGCTCGGGCGCGACCAGCGCTTCCTGGTGAAGGTCGCGCGGAACGGGTACGACGCGGGGCTCCTGACCGAGGGCTTCCGGCCGCACGTGATCGTTCTGGATTACATGCTGCCCGACATCAACGGGCACATCGTGTGCAAGCGCATCCGCGACAATCCGGATCTCTCGGGAACCAAAATCCTCATCGTTTCCGGCGTGGTCAACGCGGCGGAAGTCGAGAATCTCCTGCGCAGCGGCGCGGATGACTTTGTCAAGAAGCCCTTCACGCTGCAGCACATCGTCGACCGGATCTCGAACATGGCCGGCGTGGCCTGAGCGGGATTGAGGTGCCGACCTCGCGGAGCGACGATCGATGAGCAGTGAGGGCGACAACACGACGCGCGAGCCCGCGGCCGACGGCGGTGGTGCGGGCGGCGGTGGTGCGGGCGGCGCGGGGGCCGACGGCGCGGGGCTCATGGCCCGACGCGTCGAACTGATTCTCGCGCAGCTCGAGAGCCTGCCGACCCTCTCGCCCGTGGCGACGCGTCTGCTACGCCTCAGCAGCAACGACGGGATCGAAGAGGCGGACTTTGAGGAAGTCATCCGGCTCATCGAGGCGGACCCGGCGCTCTCGGCGCGGATGCTCTCGCTCAGCCGCCGCGCATCGCTGGGTGTGAGCAAGCAGGTCACGACCGTCCGAAGAGCCGTGGTGCTGCTGGGGCTCGAGGCGGTGCAGAGTTCGCTACTGGGGATTCAGGTCTACGAACTGCTCGGGCAGGACAGCAGAGCCGGCGAGACGCGCTCGCGCGTCGCCCGCGGCGATGCGTCGAGCCTCGACAGCGCGCTGTGGGGGACAGGCCCGGCGGATACCGATGCGCCGGGGTTCGATCGTGTGGGCTTCTGGGAGCACAGCGTCGCGGTGGCCAGTTGCGCGGAGTTGCTCGCCGAGGGTCACCGCGAGCTCCGAGTCCACCCGGGCGAGGCGTTCACGGCGGGACTCATGCACGACCTGGGCAAACTCGTGCTCGACTGGCTGCTGCCCAAGTCCTACGAGAAGGTCATCGCGCTGGCGCGTGCCCGCGGCTGGGGCATCGCGCCCGCCGAGCGCGCCGTGCTGGGGCTGGATCATCACATCGTCGGCAAGCGGCTCGGCGAGCACTGGGGCCTGCCCCATGTCTATCAGGACGCGATGTGGCTGCACGGTCAGCCGCTGGGCGCACTGCCCGAGGTTCGCCATCGCGCGCTGATCGGCCTGGTGACGCTGGCGGATGCGATGTGCAGGAGCCTGCACCTTGGCTGGTCGGGCTCGTGCGAGCAGCCTGGCGTGCTGGGCGGCTCATCGGGCGAGGGCGGCGGCGATCCGAACGCCTCGGCGCTCTCCGAACTGGCCGCGGAACTCGGCCTGCGACCGGAGCGCGTGCGCGATGTCGTGCCCCGGCTGCACGAGGCCGTGGCGCGCCGCGGGCGGGACCTCGGGCTCAACGAGCAGGCAGCGCCGCAATTGGTCGTTCGGTCCATCGCGCAGGCCAACGAGCGGCTGGCGCGCCTCGCGGTCGATGCGCGTGCCAAGACCGACCTTGCCCGCCGCCAGCAGCGCGTCATGGATGCGACGGTCGAGTTCATGTCGCGCTCTCGCGCCGGCGCATCGCTGACGGATGTGCTCACGCAGGTTGCTCAGAGTTTCAACACGCTCAGCGGCGGCGAGAGCGGCGGCTTCTGCGCGCTGCTCTCCCAGACGCGCGAGGCCGGCCCGTGGCGGCTCTGCCGGTTCGAGCGCGCGCGGGCGCTGTGGTGCACCGACGAACTGCCCGCGCCGAAGGATTCCTCCGGCGAGGCCCTCGATCTGGCGACGCTCGTGCCCGCCGCCGATGGTGATGGCGGCGGTAGCGGCGATGGCGGCGTGACGCTCGGGCCGACGATCGCGCTGATCACCTGGCTGAGCGAGCACATGGACCGGCTGGAGGCCGGCGGGGCCAACCCCGGCGGCTCGGGCTCGCCCGATGTGCGATCGCTCCAGATCCTGCCGCTGCGCAGCGGCGTCGGGCCGGTGGCCCTGCTCGTTCACGATCAGCCCGCGCTTGCGACGATGATCGGCCGACGCGGGATCGAGACCATCGGCGCGGTCTGGGGCGGGGCCATCGCCTCCGCGGCGCAGCACGACGGTGCTCGGCGCATGAGCGAGCAGTTCGCCGAGACCTCGCGCCGGCTCGTGGCGCTTCAGGATGAACTCACGCGCACACGCTCCATGGCCCGGCTGGGCGAACTGACCGCCGGCGCTGCGCACGAACTGAACAACCCGCTGACGGTGATCTCCGGGCGCGCACAGTTGCTCCAGCAGCGCCTTCGCGAGCCGCGGGACAAGGAAGATGCCGCGCAGATCGCCCAGGCGGCGAGTCGCCTGAGCGATCTGATCACGCGGCTGCATCTTGTTTCGCGAACGCCGGAACTCAAGCTCGAGCCGATGGACCCGGGCGAGGTTCTGCGCGAGGGGATTCGCCAGGGGCTGGCGATGGCGGATCTTGCGCCCGGGACGGTGTGCCCGAAGCCGCGGGTCGTCGTCGGTGCGGGTGCCGGGCCGGTGATGCTGGATCGAGCGCTCATGTCGCGGGTGATCGCCGAGCTGGTCGCCAACGCGTGCCAGGCCGGTCCGCGCAAGTTCATCGAGGTCGGCGCTCGTGTCGAGGATGTGGATGACCAGTTGATACTCTGGGTGCGCGACGATGGCCCCGGCCTCTCTGAGCATGCGCTCGAGCACGCGTTCGACCCGTTTTTCTCTGAGAAAAAGGCCGGTCGGCGCCAGGGGCTCGGCCTGTCGATGGCCCAGAAGATTGCCCAGGCGCACAAGGGCCGGGTGAATCTGCGGAGCGAGCCGGGCAAAGGCGCAACGGCGGAAGTTGCGCTCCGCGCGTGGCGCGCCGGGGCTCAGGTCGCCACGCCGCAGCCCGGCGGCACCAGCGCCGGGGGGAACCCCCGCGCGTCGGCATCATCCCCGAGGGATCGTTCCTCAACTTCACGTGCCGCTTAAGCCGGGCCCTCATCGGGCCGACAAACTCTTTGTCGGGGCCGATTGCCGACCCCGCGGCTCAAGGACAGGGCCAAAGAACGATCGACGGAGCGACGCATGCACCCCGGCCAGCACGGCGAAGAGACACCACGTCAGACGACCCCCAAGGCTCAGCCCCCGCGCTCGCTGCGCGCCGCCGAGTCCGACAAGACCGACGCCCGCGGCCAGAGCGGCAAGACCGCCCAGAGCGACAAGGCGCCGCGCGTGCTCATCGTCTCGGCCTCCCCCGGCAGGCTCGATGAACTCACGCGGGCGATGCGCCAGGACGAGGTCGTCTGCGGCCTCTGCCAGTCGATGGACGAGGCGCTCTTGATGCTGCCCGCGACCGAACGCCGCGCGACGCGAACGTCATACGAGGTCGTCGTGTGCGATCTGGTGCGCTGCTCGCCCGCGGCGCTGCGCTTTGTTCGCGAACTCGGCGAGCGCGATGTCGCGACGATCATCCTCTGCCCAGATGTGACCTTCGACGAGGCCGTGCAGGCCATGCGCGCCGGCGCGAGCGACATCGTCTCCGGCACGATCCGCCCGCGAGACCTCCAGCGCCGCGTCCGCACACTCATCGATCAGCGCCGAGCCCAGGATCGTCTGGCAACGGCCAAGAGCTCCCGCGAGCAGACCGCCGGCCGCATCGGCCCCCGAATGCAGCGCGGCAACATGATCGCGGCCAAGCTCTCGGGCGACTCCACGCCGCGCCCGGCACGGCCCGCCACCGGCGCACAGCCCGACATGCGCGATACCTGCGACGACGCGGTCGAAACCTTCGAGCGCACCGTGCGCAGCGAGCTGGACATCGAGACTCTGCTGCGTCAGGCGCTTGAGTTCGTGCTGGCGCAGGTCGGCGCGACCAACGCCGCGGTCTTCCTGCCCGGCTCCACCGGCGACTACTCGCTCGGGGCCTATGTGAACTACTCCTGCCCGCGCGAGACGGCGGAGATTCTGCTGGACCATCTGGCTAACGTCGCCGCGCCGAGCCTCGACCGCCACTTCGCCGATTTGTCGGCAACCAGGCCCCGCGCGCTGCACCTGCGCAGCGAGCAGGCGATCGATGCCCACCTGGGCGCGTGCGCCGAGTGGCTCCGCGGGAGCGAGGTGCTCGCCAGCGCCTGCCGCGAGGGCGGCGAGTGCCTGGCGGTGATCATGCTCTTCCGCGAGCCGGGCAACGCGAATCCCGGCGCCCCCGCGTTCAACGCCGAGGCCCTGCGGCTGCTTGATCTGCTCAGCGCGGCCTTCGCCCGCCAGCTTGCCCGCGTCGTGCGCATCCACCACCGCCACCTGCCCAAGGATCAGTGGGGCAAGTCCGGCGGCATCGGCGGGTTCATGGAAGAAGGCGACGATGAGGGCGGCATGGCCGCCTGATCGGCCCGCGCGGCCCAGCGATCAATCTCGTCAAGCCGCCGACGCTGCTTTCGCAGGGTCGGCGTGCGAACGTGAGTGTGTCGGTGCGTTTCAGCGGCGGATGATGCGGCCCTCGCCGCCGGCGGGATACGCCTCGCCAGTGACGCGTCCGCCCAGCCACTGCGTGATGTACTGCTCAAGGGCGATCTGGTAGTTGGTCGTCGTGCGGACGAACGGGGCGCCGCGGAGGGGGTACTGGTCGCCGCCGTTGGCCGAGAAGTCGATCGTCGCGATGGTGATCGCCGGGCCGGGCACGACCGCGCCGTTGCGGACCAGCACCGTGCCGTCGTTCAGTACGACGTCACGCACGCGCGTGCCCGGCGTGGTGACGGCGTTCGCGGAGTTGAGCACCTGCGCCGTCCGTCCGGCCGTCTCGTAGACCATCTGGAACCCGGAGATCTGCGCGAAGCGGCCGTTGGCGCTGGGGATGGCGCTGACGCTGTTCTCGAGAATCTCCTTGAACTGAGCGCGGGAGATGTTGGGAACGATCGCGACGAAGTTGCTGAAGGCGTTGATCTGGAACGTGTTCAGCTCGGTGATGTTCGCGGGCGCGGAGGGAGAGCTGCCCGCGCCGATCACGCTCTCGTTGCGGATGCCGCCGGAGTTCTGCAGCGCCACATCGGGCAGCGGCAGGCTGTTGTTCATCGCAAAGACCGAGGCGGTGTACAGCAGCGCATCGGCGCCGAGGTTGCCCTGGTTGGTCTCGCGCGTGCGGATGTTGTTGCGGATTCCGTCCAGCGGGACCGTCGTCGTCGCGATCACGTTGCTCGCCAGGCCCGCGACGTGGTTGGCGACGGGCAGCACGGCGTTGTTGAACACATCGGCGTTCGGGGCGACGCTGTCGGCATCGGCCGGGTTGCCGGAGACGCGGACCGGCCCGGAGACCGGGTTGACGGCGATGATCTCGCCCGCCGCGTCGAAGCCGACGATCAGCCGGCCGACGTACTTGTAGTTGCCGTTGGTCGTCACGACGTACACGGTGCGGCCGTCGGCATCAACCGCGGTGCGCGGGTAGCCGGTGCCGCCACCGCCCGACGTGAAGATCGTGTCGCCGGGGACCAGAGGCGTGCCGGGGTTGGCCAGCAGTTCGGAGCCGCCGCCGGCGATGACGACATCCACGCCGCGGAGCTGCGGAATGAGCGAGAACTCGCTGGAGAGGCTCTGCAGGTGCGAGGAGAGGATGATCTTGGACACACCCTCGACGGTGCGGAGACGATCGACCTCGCTCTGAATCGACTGCAGCAGCGGGTTGATGATCGTCGCGCCCGGGCTGGAGACGAACGGCAGGTCCGTCGTGGTCGCGCCGACGATACCGACGCGCACCGGGCCGCCGCTGGTGGGGATGGTGACGATCGTGCTCTTGCGGATGCGGTTGGCGTTGACCAGCGCGAGCATCTCCGGCACGTTGACAAAGTCGAGGTTGGATGTGATAAACGGCACGCCCGAGGCAAAGCCGCCGATGAAACGTGCGGCGACCGACGTGCCGAAGTCGAACTCGTGGTTGCCGATGGTCATCGCGTCAAAGCCCATCGCGTCCAGCGCGACCGAGTCGTAGTACGGCAGGCTGATGGGCAGGCGCGACAGCGACGCGTCCCACTCGGCGCCGGCGAGGAAGTTGTCGCCCGAGGAGATCATGACCACGCCGCGGGGCTCGCCGCTGGCCGGGAGCGTCGCGCTGGCGGTGCGCAGGTTGTCGACAAGCGTCTTCATGCGAGCGGCGCCGCCGTAGTTGGGCTGGCCCGGCGCGCTGATGAGCTTGGTCTCGCCGTCGTTGACGTGCAGAACGTGCAGCCAGAACGCGACGGGGCTGCCATCGCCCTCATTGTCGCGCGTCACGATCGGCGCGGCCTTCGTCGGCAGCGTCTCGTCGGCGAGCTTCAGTTGATCGACGCGGGTGTTCGACAGCGTGCTCTTGGCGATACGGGTGCCCGCATCGCGGCTCGGCGCGGTCTGGGCAAAGGCCATCGGGGCGACGGGGGCCAGGCCCGCCAGCGCGAGCGTGGTCAGGATGATGGTGGCTGAGCGGAAAGTGGACATTGATTGACTCCGGAGCGGCAGAGCCGCGGTGTGGTGTGATCGCAACAGGTGCTGCGCAACAGATCAGCGACGACGACGCGATGCGACGACAAGGCCCATGCCCGCAACGACCGCCGCGGCGGGAGTGGGGATGAACGCGATGCCGCTGAAGCCGGCAACGCCCAGCGAGCCGACCAGCGAGGTGCCGAACGTCGGGTCGACGGTGTACAGGTTGGCCGAGTCGGTCAGGTAGGTGCGGCCGTTGAAGGGGTTGAACGCCAGACCGCCGACACCCGAGGTGCTCGCCGTGTTCAGGCTCGTCAGCGCGGTGGCCAGCCCCGTGGCCAGATCGATGCTCACCAGCGAGTCCGCCGCGGCCCCGTTCTTGGCGTAGCCCAGCAGCGTGCCCGAAGCGGTGAAGGTCAGGCCCGAGAGATCGAGCGTGTCGTTGCCGAGCGAGCCGATGGCGGTGGTCTCGCCGGTCAGCGTGCTCACGCTCAGCAGCGAGGACGATGATGCCGAGATCAGCCCGCTGGCAGCCGAGAACGCCAGGCCGCCCTCGGGCAGCGTCGCGGCGCGGAAAGCGACCGGCGTGGCCTGACCCGTGCTGAGGTTGATGGTGTACAGGTCCGCGCCGGTGGTCAGCGCGTACATGCGGTTGCTGATCGCGTCATAGGCGATGTCGTTGATCTGCGTCAGGCCGGTGCTGCCGATGGCGGTGGTCGCGCCGGTGGTGGGGTTGATGGCGTAGAGCGTCTGCGTGCTGAAGGAACCGAAGGACGCGACGCCGAACATCGTCGGCGACAGTCCGGCCAGCGCGGGCGCGCTCACGGCGCACGCGGCCAGCGCGGCAACGCTCAGGGTCGGGAACATACGGCACATGGATCTCTCCTTCTCTCTCCGCGGCAAAACGCCGGGACAAACTCTGCCGCTGAGACATTCGCCGACGCGACGACGCGTGCGGAGCTCCGCGGACCATGCAACAATGGACCGTCGCCGCGCCGCATTCCATTCGCACCGCGTTCAGATTGTGTGCAGGAACTGTGAAGTTGCTCGTGCGCAGCGCACGACTCACCCGCTTTGCGAAGTTCCCGCGAGCGCGGCGCGAAGATCGCGAGAATCCGGATGGCCGAGGGCGCGAAATCGGACCAATTCCGGGCCGTCGCGCCCCGAGTCAACGGACGGCGAACAATGTCAGCATGGTTAAGAAACTCTTTATCGGTGTCTTCGGTCTGGTCATCCTCCTGGTCGTCGGCGTGATCATCGCGCTGCTGAGCATCAACACCATCGCCCGCAAGGGCATCGAGTCCGGGGCGACATATGCCCTGGGCGTCAAGACCACGCTCGGCTCGGCGAGCATCGGTCTCTTCTCCGGCAGCATGGGCCTGAGCAATCTCGATGTGGCCAACCCCGAGGGCTTCAAGCAGCCGCGCTTCTTCGGCCTCGGCGACGGGCGCGTCGCCGTGAGCCTCGCAAGCCTGCGCGAGCAGGTCATCACCGTGCCGACGCTGCGACTGGACACGATGGAGCTGAACCTCGAGAAGTCCGGCGGCAAGAGCAACTACGGCGTGATCCTCGACAACCTCGCCAAACTCTCCGGGCCGAAGGACGGCAAGCCCGCCGAGCCCGCCGGCGAGGGCAAGCGCTTCGTCATCAATGACCTTGTGCTGAGCAACATCACCATCCGCGTGGACATGCTCGATGCCGGCGCGCTCGGCGCCGTGGGCCAGGGCCTGAACAAGGCCGCGAGCGTCACCATCCCGCTCAAGGAGATCCGGCTTCAGAACGTCGGCAAGACCGGTACCGGCGTCGCCGGCTCTGGCGTGACCATGTCGCAGCTCACGTCGATCATCATGCAGGCCATCATGGCCGCCGCGGCGGAGAAGGGCGGCGGGCTCATTCCCGCCGACATGCTCGGCGATCTGCAGGGCAAACTCGCCGCGCTGCCCAACCTCAAGGATCTCGGCATCACCGCGACCAGCGAACTTGGCAAGGTCGCCGATCAGGTCGGCAAGGCCGCCGAAGACGCGGCCAAGAAGGCCGGCGAAATCGGCAAGGGCGCTGTCGATGAGGGCAAGAAGGCCATCGATGACGCCGCCAAGGGCCTCAAGGGCCTGATCCCCGGGAGCAAGTGATCCGCGACCCGCGGCCGCACCATCGCCGAGTCAGACAGGGCCTCGTCAGGCCTCCGGCTGAGCCGGCGTTCCCGGTGCCGCCTCCGCCGGATCGGCACGTTGGAACAGCGCATCGCCCTTGACAATCGCCTGCCCCGGCTTGAGCGCGTGCTCGCCGGCGTACTCGCACAGGTGGTGCAGCGTCTGCGTTGCGTGGGCAACAGGGATCTGGCAGTTCCACGACTGCCACAACCTCGCGCACGCCTCGGGAATCGCCGGGCTCATGATCAGGCTGGCGGCCCGTACCGCCTCGGCGCAGTGATACAGGATCGCGGCAAGCCGGTCGCGAGCGCCCGGCTCCGTGTCGATCTTCTTGGCCAGCTTGAACGGCTCGGTCGCGTTGATGTACGCGTCGACCTTGCTGATCAGCGCGCGTCCCTCGCCCAGCGCCGCGTGAATGTCCAGCCGGTCCGCCGCGGCGATCGCCGCCGAAACGCTCTGGCCGATGATCGACGGCCAGTCATACCCCGCAAGTTCGCTCACGCCCTTAGAGTCGGGGATCTTCGAGTCAAAGTACTTGACGATCATGTTCCCGACGCGCGATGAACAGTTGCCGATGCCGTTGGCCAGATCCGCGTTGAAGACCTCGATGAACTTCGCATGGCTGAAGTCCGCATCGGTCGCGAACAGCGGGCCCTGCGTGGCGTAGTACCACCGCAGCGCATCGCGCGAGTACCGCTCGCAGTACGCGTCGAGCGTGTCGATATCCACGAAGTTGCCAAGGCTCTTGCTCATCTTCCGCCCGTCGCGCACGAAGTACGCGTGCGCGTAGATCGTCCGCGGCAGCGGCTTGTCCAGCGCCATCAGCAGCGCGGGCCAGATCACCGCGTGGAACCACAGAATGTCCTTGGCCAGCAGGTGCGCGCCGGCGGGCCAGAACTTCGCACGCTCCGGCGTGTCGATCGCGCTGAGGTAATTGAACAGCGCATCGATCCACACATAGATCCGGTGCCCCGGATCATCGGGCATGAGAATGCCCCACCGCGACGGATCATCCGCCGGCGCATCGGCGGGGATCGCGCGGCTGATCGGGATGTCGCTCAGCCCCTCGCGCAGCCGACCCAGAACCTCGTTCCGCCGCGCTTCGGGACGGATGAAGTCCTCGTTGCGGTCGATGTGCTCCTTCAGCCGCGTTTCGAACGCGCTGAGTCGGAAGAAGTAGTTCTTCTCGCTCCGCTTGACCAGCGGCTTGCCGCTGACCGGCGAGACATAGCCCGCTTCCTTGGCGACGGTCTCGGTGAGATACTCCTCCTGGCTCGCGTCCCACCAGCCGCTGTACTCGCCCATGTACACATGGCCCTTGGCCAGCAACTCGCGGATGTACGCCTCGACCTTGCTCGTGTGCCGCGGCTCGCTGGTGCGGATGAAGTCGTCGAACGACACGTTCAGCCGCGTAAACGCATCGCGAAACGCCTGCGCGTTGGTGTCGGCCCACTGGCGCGTGCTCACACCCTTCTCGCGCGCCGTGAGCACCACCTTCTCGGCGTGCTCATCCGTGCCGGTCAGGAAGAAGACCTCCCGCCCGAAAAGTCGGTGAAACCTCGCCGCGACATCCGCCAGAACGGTTGTGTAGCACGAGCCGATGTGCGGACGGTCGTTGACGTAGTAAATCGGCGTGGTGATGTAGTACGTGGACATGGGGAAGAAGGGTAGGTGGGTGTTGGGGCGCGGCATCGAGCCCCGTCCGCTCGCGTGAATGTGGGCAATCCCCAATACGCCCGATACGCCCGATACGCCCAATACGTTCCGTACGCCTTCGCGGCGAAATGTTCCGTGCGCTCGCTTGCTCCGCGGCCCGAAGCGGGTGAAGATTGTCCCGACGGTCGACCTTCGCCCCGCGCCAGCGCGGCGAGTGCGACGACCGATCCTCGTGTGCGGGCAGGTGCGGTGAATCGAGCGGCGCAGCACGCCGCTCCGGAGGTCGTCTCATGAACGCTGATCGCGTGATCGTCTCGGGTCTGGTCCTCGCACTCTTCGCTGGCGCCTCGGTCACCGCCGGGCCCCTGAGCCCGCCCGCCGGGCCGGTCGCCAGCACCGGTAAGAGCCTCAGCGAGATCGAGCCGCGCACCGTCATCCCCGTGCCGACCTCGTACCCCGTGGTCATCAGCGCCCCGGGCAGCTATGTCCTGGCCGGCCCGCTCACGCCGCCCTCGGGCACCAGCGCGATCCAGTTCACCCAGGCCAGCGGCCGCGCGAGCCTCGACCTCAACGGCTTCACCGTCACCGGCGGCGGAAGCGCAACGGTCATCGACGCGACGGGTAAGAACCTCTCGATTCGAAACGGCACCGTCGTCGGCGGGGCCATCGGCATCAAGGGCGGCTCCGTGATCGCGACCGATCTGATCCTCGAGCTCCAGACCCTCCACGGCCTGGATGTTGATCGCCAGTCCAGCGTGCGCAACGTCACCATCATCAGCTCCGGCACAACGGGCATCCGCGGCACGCGCGACGTCGTGGTCGAGAACTGCACCGTCAACAACGCCGGCACCCTCACCGCCGGCGGCGGCATCGTCCTTGGCGACAACGCTATTGTCCGCGATTCCCGCGTTGACAACTGCAAGAACGTCGGCATCGATGTCGGCGCGGGGTCCACGATCGTCGCCTGCTCCGTCGCCAACACCACCGGAACCGATGCCAACGGCTCCACCGCCTCGGGCATCGGCATCCGCGTCGGCGCTCGCTCGACCATCACCAACTCCGCCGCCACCGTCAACACCCTCTGGGGCTTCGCCCTCGGCACCGGCTCGACGATCACCAACTCCGCCGCGGGCCAGAACAACCTCAGCAACGACCTGAGCACCGGACGAAACAACCCCGGCGGCGGCTTCCTCATCGGCACCGCGTGCATCGTTCAGAACTGCACCGCCGACACCAACGGCGGCTTCGGCTTCCGGGCCGATGCCGGCGCGATCATCACCGCCAGCACCGCGAGCAACACTCGCGCCGTCGCAGGATCGCTCGGGGTCGGATACGAGTTCTCCACCGGCGGCAGCCTCATCTCCTCCTCCTCCCGTGCCAACGCCTCCCACGGCGTCCTTCTCAACGGCTCGAACAACACCGTCTCCGGCGGCACCTTCACCGGCCACTCCGGCGCCAGCATCGCCGGCGTCGCGGTCAACGGCTCCTTCAACCGCGTGACCGGTGTCCAGAGCGTCAACAACAACGTCGGCATCATCATCTTCACCACCAGCGCCACGCTCCCCTCCGGCCTGCAGATCACCGGCAACATGGTCGGCAACACCAACACCGGTATCGGCGTCTCCGGTTCGTTCGCACTCAGCGCCAGCAACTTCGTCCCCGGCCCGGTTTCACCCGGAACCCTGACCAGCGGCTCCGGACCCTGGATCAATATCGGCAACTAAGCCGCGGACCGGGCCACGACTCACCGCGAACACACCCCAAATCCCGCTTCCGGGCCGGGTGAACATTCACCCGGCACCCATGTCCTGCGTTGCCGATCCACAGCCGTGATGTAGGCTGGAACCGATCGCACGCGCATCTGGAGCCGGCGGGTTCGCCGCCAATTCACCCCATGGCACACGGGCACGGAGACTTTGTCATGGGCCACACCGCACACAACACCAGATTCACGAGCGCCCGCCGCGCTGGCCCGTCCGGCCCGCGCTTCATTCTCGCCATGCTCGCGTGCGTCGGCCTCGCCACCGCCGCGGCGAGCGCCGCTCCCGTTGAGGTCTCGCTCCGATGGGAGCCCAACGTGATCGCCTTCAGCGGTCCTGACGTCTACGTCCTCTTCCAAGTCGTCCAGGCCACCGGCTTCACCGACGAGTCACACCCGGACAACGAGGTCCGCATCACCAGCGGCACCGGAGCCTTCACCGGTCGCTACATCACCAACGGTGGCGGCTCGAGCTCTTCGGGCTGGGCCACTCTTGGCGAGCTCCAGTCCAACATCGTGGGCGAGGGCGTCTGGACCATGCGAATCACCGATGGCGCCACCGGCGACATCAGCGAGTACGCGTTCACCGTCTCGTCCTCAGGACTCGACCCCGCCTTCTTCCGCTCCGTGACCGTTGATGTCGCCCCGGGTTCGACCATCTCCGCCTCGCCGACGTTCACCATCTCCCAGGCCCCCGCGCCAACTCCCGCCGCGGCCAACACCGACGCCAACGCCGGCCTCTTCGCGACCAACCCGTCGAACACGGTCTTCAGCGTCATCCCACCCGCCGCAACGACCTGGTCCCCGGCCTCCCCGCTCAACGACGATCTCTACCTCCTGGCGATCACCCGCATCATCGACGTCGCGCCACCGTCCTTCGTCGTCGCGTCCACGCCGACGCTCGTCAGCGGTCCGGCTCAACTGACCTCCCTCACGCAGTCCGTCCGAATCTCCGCCTCCGTGCAGGCCAACAACCTGCTGGTCGGCCTCGGCCCGCCCGCCGCCGGCTTCTCCTTCGCAGACTTCACGGACATCACCGACCTGTCTTTCGTCGGCACCGCCGCGCAGAACGGCGCCGAACTCCGCGTCGAAACCGCCGATGAACTCGACGGCAGCGCCGGCGGCGTCTGGCACAACACCAAGCAACTGGTCCGAGACGGCTTCCGCTCCGAGTTCTCCTTCCGCGTGACCACCGACTTCCTCTCCGGCGACGGCATCGCTCTGGTCATTCACGATGATGCAAACACCACCGCCGCCCTCGGCGGCACAGGCTCCGGTATCGGCTACGACGGCATCGACCGCGCCGTCGCCTTCGAGTACGACACATTCTCCTTCTCCGACGAGTTCCCCCCGAACCACCTGAGCATCCAGACGGATGACGGCACCGGTCTCTTCTCGGGCGACTTCGCCTCGGCCGCGGCAAACTGGGAGTACCCGTTCCTCTCCGATGGCGCCCCGCACTCCATGCGCGTGACCAACATCGACGGCAACGCCTTCATCTTCCTCGACGGCTCATCCGTCCCGGAACTCCACGCGCCGCTGAGCATGTCCAGTGTCGGCGGACGCGACATCACCGACCCCGATGGCAAGGCATACATCGGCATCACCGCCGGCAACGGCGCGGCACGCGCCGATTGGGATGTTCTCTCCTGGTCCTTCACGCCGGGCACCTCCGGCTGCGACTCGCCCAACATCTCCGACCAGCCCCAGAGCATCCGCATCTACCCGGGCCAGACTCGAAACCTCTCCGCCTCCGCCTTCGCCACCGGCAGCCGCCCGCTCGACTACCGCTGGTTCCGCTCCGGCCGCGGCCTGAGCGACAACGCAAACTACCTCGGCACCCAGAGCGACACCCTCTCGATCACCTACAACCTCGGCGACAGCATCGCCGGCACGTACACCCTCGGCGCGTTCGAGAACGGCGGCTGCGGCGCACGCGTCAGCGAGACGGCGATCATCTCCGTCGCCTGCAACCCCGCCGACGTCGCCAACACCGACGGCGACCCCTTCCCCGACCTGGTCATCGACAACGGCGACTTCGCCCTGTTCTTCACCGCCTTCTTCACCGACCCCGGCGACCCCCTGCACCTCAACGCGGACATCGCCAACACCGACGGCGAAACCGCGCTCGACGGCGCCGGCCCGGACGGCACGGTCGACAACGGCGACTTCGCCGCGTTCTTCACCTACTTCTTCACCGGCTGCTGATCGCCATCATCGAGTCTCGCCGGCTCCGGGTCACTCGGCATGCTGCGCCGAGTCGCCATCGCCCGCGCGCCCGCACTCCGGACACACACCGCCCCGCAGCCCACGCAGGTCATATCCGCACGTCCGACACATCCACTTCATCCGCTGCGCCGCGGCGTGAAACAGCGCGCCTCCGCGCACCATGCACGCCAGCACATACACCCCCGCCGACACGCCCACGCTCAACTCGGGCCCCATCGTCGTCGGCGTCATCCGCCCGGCCATGAACGCCGCGAACACCGTCACCGGCGCGATCCACGCCAGCCCCATCACGATCCGCCCGTGCCAGAGCGCAAAGATCATCGCCGGGCTGCACAGCACCCCGATCCCGCCGCCCACGAGCGCCGCAACACCGTACATCTCACCACGCCCAAGCCCCATCTGCGCCGCAACGCCGAACCCAACGCCACAAACACACGACACCCCCGCACCCGCCGCGGCACGCCGCCACTGACTCGACATCGCACCGCGCTCATCCTCCATCGCAGCCTCCACTCGCGCGCCCGCTCGCTCGTTGCGTTCGCCGCTACTTGCTCCCTGAGCCCGCTCGAATGGTCAACTCCGCCAGCACCGGGGCATGATCCGAACTGTTCCCGCGTACCGCACGCGCACCTCAACGCCCCAGCGCCGCTCCCGCTCGACGCACCGCGGCCAGCGTCTCGGTCATGATCGGCCCGGCATCGCCCACCGCATCGCTGGACGCCCGCGAAAACGTCTCGTCGATCGCCGCGAACGCTTGCTGCGCATCGGTCTTCCACGCCGCCGATGCCAGCGACGGGTTGTCATCCACGAAGTTCGCCGCGAGCGCCGCCAGGGCGCACGCGACTTTCCACTCGATGCTCCACCGCGCCGGACGGGCCACGTGCACAGCCATGCGGCCGATCGCCGCGACTCGCCTGGCCGCGCCGTCGCGATCCCCACGCTCAAGCAGCCGCTCCGCATCCGCGACCAGCACCCGAGCAAGCCCCCGTGCCATCACCAGATGCGGCAGCAACGTGTCCGCCCCGCGCGTGTAGTCCGTTCCAAAGTCGCTCGCCGCAACACCCGTCGCCAGCACGAGCCGCTCGATCTCCGCGGTCTGTTCCTCCAGCAGATCCGCGATCGGCCGCCCCGGCGGTGACGAGCCGCCCGCTCGCCGCGACGCCACCTCAACCTCGCCCACCGCCGCAAGCAGCGCAGGGCTCAATGCCTCGTACACGCTCTGGTACGTCGATGCCGCGTTGGCCTGATCCACCACCTGCGCCGAGCCGCCCCGACGAATGCACCCCGGCACCGCGCACACCACCGCGGCACTCAACACCAGCACGAAAACAAAGAGCAACTTCACCATGCCGCGAGCATATCAAGACGCACAGCCCGATTCCGCACGCTTCGCGCTCGGCTCATCACGCCGATGACCGCTTGGACAAGACCGACCGATCGTGCAGCTGCCGAACGCATATTCCCGCGACCAGCGCCGTCGCAACATACGCCGCCACCGCGAGAAGCACCCACATGAACGGATCATCGCTCGCGCCGCCGATCATCGCCAACACGATCGACGGCCCGAGAATCACCGTCGAAGTCACCACCCGACGGCCGCGCCGAAACGCGTACACGATCGCCGGGCTGCACCAGAACCCAACCATGCCCCCGATCGCCGCCGCGGCGGGCAGCGCCCCGGCGTTCCACATCCCCACGACAAAGGCCGTCGCCACGATTACTCCGAACACCACCGAGCACACCAGCGCCAGCAGTGCCTGCGCCACCCGCCTCTGCTGACGCGCCAACAGCACCACGCGCCCCGCTCGCGCCGCATCCGCCAGCCCGCACTCCGGACACTTCGCCCCCGCATCCAGCCCCGCAAGGTCATACCCGCACGCGCTGCACAGACCAACACCATCGTCCCCGCCCTCGCCGCCTCGGCCCCGCGCATCCGACTCCGAAGGATCCCAACTCACCACACTGCGAATCAGCACCGCGTGAAGGTACACCAGCACCGTCACGGTAAAGTCGCCGCTCAGCGCCGCCGCCATCGTCGGCAGCACCACGCTCAGAATCCCCATCCGCACGCGGCCCCATCGCAGCGCGAGATACATCGTCGGGCAGAACAAGATCCCCACGAGCATCCCCAGAATCACCACCCCCGACCCCGCCCGCCCATCGGCGATCCGCGGCAGCGTGATCAACACCACAAGCCACAGCAACATCGACACACCCACCGCAATCACAAGCCGCCGCTGCCCCGCCCACACCCTGTCCCACCGCTTCCCACGCATACGGCCACTCTATCCGTCCCCACCCCCGCCCCCGCTCCTACCTCTGACCCTGCGTCCGCTCCCGCGCCACCACCGCCTCAACACATCGCAACGCCCACTGTCCACGACAACCCCCATCTCCTCTCGATGCCTCGTTGCCTCCTGCCCTGATGCCCCTCTTCCAAGTCCTCCAGGAACGTGGCGCCGTTTCGCACTCCTTGCCGTGCTACCGGCTCGAAGGGCTTGAGGGGGGTGGCGACGAACCGGCGCGTTCTCGGTTGAGCGCTCGCCTCGCACGGAATCGGCTCCTCGATCGGATGTCCCGTTCCACGCTCCATTTGGTCATGTACAATAACACGCTCGCGACCCTTCACTCGCGCACGAAAAGGATGCTAAGCGCACATTCGTCGGTGTGAGCCTCGTCGCGGCGCGGAGTCGAGTCCATGAGCAGCGCGATTCATACTGATACCCCCGCGGCCCCGGAGTATGTCTCGGACGCGACGGTTTGCGTCAGTTGTGGGTACAGCATCGCCGGGCTTCGTGTCGACGCGAAGTGCCCCGAGTGCGGCACTCGGCTGGAGCGGTCGATTCCTCGACTGCACTACTTGTCGCTCTCGCCGCGGGCTCGCGCGTGGATGATCACGGGACTGAACACCATGCTCGTTGTGCTCATCGCGACGATCGTGCTGAGAGTCTTTGAAATCCTTACGGTGTTCGAGCCGAGCGATTATGTCTGGCGCTGGGCGGGTCGGGAGTACTGGGCTTTGAGCATACTCAGTCCCGCCCTGATGGCCATTCACCTTTTGGGGGCGTTCCTCTTCGCGACAACGCCCATTGGTATCGGCGCTCACGCGGTCGCCGACAGCGGTCGGCGCTCCTTCAGGCTCATCACCGTTGCCATGGCCACTGTCCTCGGTATCGCCGTCTACCTCCACATCCTCAGGAGCCTTGGTGCCAGCTCTCCGAGGTTTCCGAATGACCGCGACGGCCAGGTGATCGCGATATCGGTGATCGTGTTCATTCTTCAGGTTCTCTTGATGGCGCACATCTGGGCTACGTGCCGCTACTCGGTCTGGGTGTTCCGTTGCGTCGCCGATGTGGCGGGTGCGCGATGGGCCGGACGTCTCCGCTGGTTGTTGCCGGCCATTCTCCTGGGCGGTCTGGTCGGGGGCATGCTCATTGTGATGAACAAGGCCTTGATCACATCGCTCGGGATCATGGCACCGCCGCCGGTGGGCGTGCCGAATCCCAACGACGAGCTGATTCCGATCTTGTATCGCACGGTCGCGCTGGTGTCGCAGCTGCTCGCGGCGGTGCTGCTTTGGCTGCTGCTCAATCGTCTCCGCCTGCGAATGGCCACGGTCGAAGGCGCGAGTCTGCAGCGCTCGGCGGTTGCATGACGCTCGCACCGGGGGCGTGACACCGTTTGTACTCTTTGACCTGCCACCGGTTCGGCGGGCTTGAGGGGGCCGGCGACGAGCCGGTGCGTTCTCGCTCAAGCGCTCGTTCGACACTGACTCGGCCCCTCTATCCAATGTCCAGCATCACCGACCCCCCGCCAAAGCTCGTGGAGTCGGTGGCACGGAACCGGTGCCGCGCTTCCGGCCGGACTTCGACGAGCTGACCCAGCAGGTCGTACTTGTGCAGCCAACGGTCGCCGTCGTTAAGCACGCTCCGATCAACCGGAGCTGCGCCCGCCGTCGGAGATCGACCGACGCAATCACCTGCCCGTCGCGGCTACGACGAAAACTCTCAAAGGCCAAAGGGACTGTTCGACGATGCCGCTCGGGCTGAAGCCAATTCAGCGATACGGATTGCCGTCCGCATAAGGCTTTAGATCGCCCACAAACACATCATTCGCTCTCACAACAGCCTCCACACCACCTATAACATGAACATCCACACAGTCATCATGCTCCAGAAAGCGAATGTCTGACGGGATATCATACATGCCTACCCGCCTAACATCAACGCTACGCAACGTCTGAATTGAGATTGTAAATGCTAGCTGATTGAAGTTCGCCCAATGCCTCGGAGGATTTTGAGGAAACTCCTTCATGACGCACTTGACGTTGATAAACACAAAATTACGACACTGGAAATCCATCGAGATCACTCGAACAGCGTCGAATGACGGAACTTTGTTGTATATTTGTAACAGAAACGGATCGTAGTACACTTTGTCTGACACTACTCGCTCCTGCTGCATGAACCGAAGAAGTAATGCGGCGGCGTTGCGGGGACAGTTCCATGCTTCGTATTGTCAGATGGTCGCACGTTAAAGTGAGGCCCGACGGTTCCGCCGTCGTTAAATTGGTGTCCTGCTCCATGGTCCTGAATCACGATCTTGTGCCGATCAAACTCGTACTCGCGGGCCATGATCGGTCGCCCGTCGGGGCCGATGCGTTTGTTGCCATTTTGATCTTTGAGCGGAGTCCTTGTCACTCTGTCCGGATGCTGGTTCATCGGAATACCCGCGTCTCTCTTCGCCTGCCGGAAGGCACCGTTTCGGCCGCACTCCGCGTTATGCCCCTCAACCCCGATCGACCCGACGAAGTACCGATGCTCGGCATCGACTTCGAGGTTGTACACCTCCTGCTGGCCCCGGCAGCGGGCCAGGCTCTCGACGATTGCCCAGCCGTCCGCCGTGCGGACACGCTCGCCGGGTATCATACGGATCGCCGTCGAATCTCGTGCGCGTACGGCGCATGATCGGGTTGCGCCGGGGTGAATCGGTGGCATAGTTGTCTCGGTACGGAGGCCGAGCATGGACATCCGCGAGCGTTCACCCGGAGATCTTGAACATCTTCGACGCCTGGCGCGTCGCGAGAGAAACGCCGAGCAGAAGGACCGCCTGATGGCGGCCGCGCTGGCCGTCGAGCGGGTCCAGACCGCCGACATCCAAAGAGTGCTCAACCGCAGCCGCGGCTTCG
>Ga0209990_10000224_pt1 | contig 58395 bp, 63 predicted proteins | sample NOAtaG_6_FD_187304 | JGI IMG/M metagenome (GOLD analysis project Ga0209990, IMG submission 187304) | Freshwater lake microbial communities from Lake Erie, under a cyanobacterial bloom - NOAA_Erie_Diel5S_2200h metaG (SPAdes) (version 2) | ecosystem: Environmental > Aquatic > Freshwater > Lake ... | reverse complement strand
GTACTAACATGGATTTAGTAAGTCTTATGCTGTATGTTATAGCATAGATTAATACAAAGCCGTCCTAGAAGGACGGGGTTTTAGACCCAATTTCCCGATAAATTTGGGTTCGAGCCCAGCATCGAACTCAAATTTTGTGCAGCAGCTACTTTTAGCAAAATATCATTAACTACATCTGGCACTTCATCCTGTGGACAATGCCCTGCATTGGGAATATCTATAAATTCTTTTACACAGGCAAATTTTGTAAAAGACTCACGACCCAATGCTATCGGTTCCCAAGGATCGCGATCGCCCCACAAGACAACCGCCTCGCAGGGCAAAATTGCCAACAAATCCTCTGGTCTTGGTCCCTGTGAATAGCGTACAAACGCCATAAATACATCGACGGCATTCGGATTTTGAGCAGGCTTGACTAATATCTCAACTAATTCATCGGTAATTGCTTCTGAGTGAATGTAAGCTTGTGCCAAAATTTGGCGGACAGATTTGGGTTGTCGCACTTGATCGAAAAATAATTTGGCGATCGCTCGCACGCCCAAAAGATTTTGAACCGCCTTCACCCCTAAACGCCGAAACCAAGGCATCGCCAATTGATTTTTTTCTTGTAATAGCCGCAATGAACAATTGATTAGTACTGTTTTAGTAATTAGATCTGGAGCCAAGATTGCCGCCTGCATCGCTACCACTGCACCGATGGAGTTGCCAACGAGAATAGCGCGATCGCCCACTACCTCGCGCACAAAATCCACAATCTGTTGTCCCCAAGTCTCAAAGGTATAGGCAAGCTCATTAGGCTTAGGCTGTGCTGAAGAGCCAAAACCGATCAAATCGATCGCATAGACTCGATGACGTTCCGCCAAAACTGGGACATTCTTCCGCCAATGTCCCACTGATGCCCCAAAGCCATGAATTAAGATCAATATGGGACTGTCTAAATTTTTTGCTAATCCCTCAGCACAATAACCAATCTCATAGCCTCGCCATGTCCAAAAGCGATCGGCAAACTTGCGATATTCAACAACCATTAAGATTACTTATTGTTTATAAAATATAAAAGAATTTGAACACCTGAGAATTCAGATGGCTTTTGACTGTTGGCAGCAACTATCGTTAGCTTGAAACTGTTACTCAAGGTTTGAAAAAAGGTAAACTTATGTGAAGCAAGTAGAACTAGCTAATTTCGCCTATCCTATCATTGACTAGAGGTTAGCCTCTTGTAATTTTATTTAGCTTATTTAGACCTGAACTCATTGTATTGTGATTTCTACCTTGGCATGGACAAAGTAAAAATCTTAAATACAAACAAAATATAAGTGGTAGTCATGCAATGTAATTGTGTTGCGGGCGCGAAGCGCCCGCAACACAATTACTAAAAAAATTACTTTGCAGCACTACCATATGAGTTTTGCAGTTTTTGGGTTGTCTCCAATTTAGAAACTGCGATAAATTTGGCAATAAGTATTTTTAGAACTTTTCGATAATATTATTTGGAGATTTAAACGTGGCGCTTCCTTTATTAGAATACGCTCCAGCATCGCAAAACACTCGCGTAACTGGTTTTACGGTAGGTAGTGATGAAACACCTCGCATCTACACTACCAATAATCTGCTCTCTAAAACTGAGCTAGATGATTTGATCGAAGCTGCATATCGTCAAATTTTCTTCCATGCTTTTGCTGCGGATCGCGAAGTTACTTTAGAGTCGCAGTTGCGTTCTGGCAACCTCACCGTTAGACAGTTTGTGCGTGGACTAGTTCTTTCTAACACCTATAGAACCAGTTTCTATGAAAAAAACAGTAATTATCGCTTTGTAGAGCAAACTGTACAGCGTGTTCTCGGTCGAGCCGTTTACAGCGAGCGTGAAAAAATTGCTTGGTCTATCGTTGTAGCTACCAAGGGTATCCAAGGCTTTATCGATGCACTCATCAACAGTGACGAGTATCTTGAAGCATTTGGTGATGACACATTGCCTTACCAGCGTCGTCGGATTCTCCCTAGCCAAGCTATTGGGGAAAGACCATTCAACATCGCTTCTCCTCGCTACGATGCTTACTATCGTGCTCAGTTAGGTTTCCCTCAAATCATTTGGCAAAATCAAGTTCGTGGTTATACCTCTGCCGACAGAAAGCCCCAAGCAGGCGATCCAGCATTGTTCTTGAACTTGGCTCGTAGCCTGAATATTCCTACATCCGCAGGAAGGGTTCTCTCTGCTCAGAATATTGATTATGAAAAGCTAGTTCCTTATCGTAAGAGCTAAATTATTGGCTTAGGAGAGATTATCCAAAACAAAAAGGGGCGCAATACGCCCCTTTTTGTTTTGGGAAGTTGCCAGCCAAATAAACATCAAGATTTATGTCAGAATTAGCTAAACTTAACTTTTTTTGTTTTTTATTCTTTTACTAGCTTTTAGATCAACTTTTGTTGTAATGGATATTCATCAATTTCTCGAACTTTTTGTCGGTCGTTGGCGATCGCAGCGCAGCGATCATCAATTTGGTCAAGAAAATGGTAACGATGGTCGCTCTTTATTGGAAATCAATGCTCTAAGTGAAGATGATCCTGACTTAATCGCAATTTGCCAAAAATATGATGTTGATCCGCTTACCACTCGACACGCGGTCAGGACATCATGGGAAGAGGAGTCATTAAGTAGTATTAAACCCAAAGGTAGTGCTTTAATCGTCCCAGTACCAAATCCTATCTCACCTCACAAGGGCTTGATTTTAAGCAAGCAAGGCAAAGGGATCTATGAATTCGCGCAGGATGAGTCCTTGACCATTCACTCCGTCACATCGCAAGGGGTAGCCGAAGAACGCATTTGGTATGGCAATCCTAATCTGCGCTTCCGTGTGGCTACTGTGTTACAGAGTAGTTATGTAGGAGATCGCCGCATTCAATCCTCCAAGTTTTATTCAGAGATTCGCATTCCCCGATCCAAACAATAAAACTAAAGATGGAACTTTAGTTCCATCTTTAGTTTTATTGTTTGAGAAAATGGGTTACTAATGTCCAGATCTCTAAACCGATAAAGCCTGCCAAAAAAATAAAAATTGCAATATTTAAACTAGTCTTAATTTTTTCCATTTTTGCCCATACAGTTATAACTTTGATAATTTATTTAAAGAGAGGTCATTTACACCCCTATTTAATTTTTATGTTCTGTTATATTACATGCTTAAATTAACCAAATAATTTTGACTAGACAAAACATCACTTAATCTAGTTGAGTTACACTTAACCCTTATTACATTCAAGTGTGGGGATGTACTGCTGTGAATTGGCTTAAAAGGTTTAGTATCATCGGAACTACAGCGATCTCTTCCTTAGTGATCGCCCATTCTGCGTCAGCACGCTATATAGTTTTTGTAGAAGGTAATGATTCAGCAACATTACAAAGAGTGAAGATAGTTTCACCAAAAGCTTTTGCGACTAAAGTCAACGGACAACCTGCAATTCAGGCAGGTACTTTTAATTCTGAGATCAGCGCGAATAATTTAGTAGCAGCTCTAAGCAACACTGGACTATCGCCTAAAAAATATTTCAGTACCTCAGGAGGAAAGGAAAGTAATGTTCAAGTACCTTTTACGGACACAACAACTTCAGTTGTTCCTTTGTCGAATAACCCGCAACAAGTGATTATTCAACAAACTCCATTGCCTCAGACCATAAATTTCCAAGCAGAACCTCAATCACAGAACTATAGCTCTGCACTACAACAACCGATCTCCTACACGAACCAGTATCAGCAAATCTCCACAAATACGGTTGTACCACAGGTACAGACACAGCAGGTATTAGTCCCTCGTTGGCAACAGGTATTGGTTCCCGAAACTAGACAGGTTGTGACCCAAGCGGTTATTCCCCAAGCTCAGCTTGTCCAGACTGGCTATCCCCAATCAAGCTACGTTCAACCAACTAGTTATGTACAGCCTCAAACTGGATTTGTGCAGTCCTCAACGTCAATGCTAGCCCCTGCCAGCACATCTTACGATGGCTATGCACCCAGCACTAACCTATCTACTGTCCAAGCCCAACCCATAGTCAATGAAATCACAACTGAGAAACAGTTACCTCAGCAAACTGTAAATCCTAACTATCGTTATATTGCCGCAGTGCCAGCCAAATTAAGTAATCAGTATTTGCTGACACAGGTGCGGCAGTATGTCCCTAATGCCTTTTTCACTAATTCTGGTCAGGGCACTTACATTCATGCAGGTGCTTATCAAAATCGTGACTCTGCCGAATCTGTGTCCCGCTATCTGCGATCGCAAGGGATTGACTCACGAGTGCTCTATTTCTAAAACCAATGACAGTAAGTAATCCTCCTGAATCTAAACAACGAACATCTCAAAAGTTGAAATGGCTTGAGCCTTTTTTCCTACTTTTCCCAAGTGGCTTTTGGCTCGTTGCATTTTTACTTGTCCCCACAACTTTTATTTTTATTCAGAGTCTAGTCCCACTTGGTAAGACTGAGTTCGGACTAGACAACTATCTGAGAGTTTTTGAGTACGTTGGTGGTAATTTCATTTACCTTACCGTCGTATGGCGATCGCTATTTTATGCCTTAATTACCACAGGCTTTTGTCTCATATTGGGATTTCCTGTGGCTTACTGGCTTGCTGTGATTGTTCCTAAACGTTGGCGCAATATTTTACTATTGCTATTTGTACTGCCTCTGTGGACTTCATCTTTATTGAGATCCTATGCTTGGATTACCATTTTGCGACCCACAGGAGTTTTAAATACATTTCTCAACTTCATTGGAATCTCAGGGATTAATGTCTTAAATAAGGCTGAGGGTGTAATCATTGGCATGGTCTATACCTACTTGCCCTATATGGTTTTAGTGCTCTATACCTCGTTAGAACGTCTTGACCTGCGACTACTCGAAGCAGCAGCCGACCTTGGGGCAAATTCTAAACAGATTTTTTGGCAAATTACAGTACCGCAAGTGTCTTCTGGCATCATTGCAGGAACTGCTCTAGTATCCATTTCTAGCTTTAGCGACTATATTAATCCGCAGCTATTAGGTGGTCCAGGTAGTCGCACGATCGCTTCGATTATTGAATTGCAATTTTTAGGTGCAAGCAGTAACCGAGGTTTTGGCTCAGCAATTAGTATGGTGCTGATTCTTGCTGTCACTATTGTGATTGCCCTGCTAATTAAATATGGCGATCGACGAGTAGTCATTGATAGCTGATCCCTTTGCCCTTTCCCTCCTTGCCCTTTCCCTCCTTGCCCTTTCCCTCCTTGTAAGTGATGGCTAACGCAATCAACGTCCCCCCGATCAAGCGCTGGCAATCTTGGTACATGCTACTTGCCTTCTTTTACATGTACTTTCCCATCGGCGTTCTCACTATTTTTAGCTTTAATAAATCCCCATCTCCTTCACAATGGGCAGGCTTTAGTCTGGATTGGTATGCCAAATTCCTGCAAAATGAAATATTACGAGCAGCTTTAAAAAATAGCCTCAGTGTTGCCCTAACTTCTGTATCCGTATCCGCAGTTTTAGGAACCCTCACCGCAGTTGGTTTAGCCCGATATTATTTCCCTGGCAAAAGCATCTATCGAGGAGTCACCTATTTACCTCTAATCGTGCCAGATATTGCGATCGCCGTAGCAACCCTCGTATTTTTCGCAGCGATTAAACTACCACTAAGTCTTGCCACAATTGTGATCGCACATATTGTTTTTTGCATAGCCTATGTTGCTGTAGTAGTCTCCAGTCGTCTTGCTAGCATTGATCCCAAGCTCGAAGAAGCCGCTCTTGATCTCGGCGCTACCCCAACCCAAGCATTTTTGCGTGTACTATTACCCCAACTTTTACCTGGAATTTTGTCAGGATGTCTCCTTGCCTTTATTCTTAGCATGGATGATTTTGTGATTGCCTATTTCACCGCTGGCGTTGGCTCAACTACATTGCCGATCGCTATTTTTTCATCATTACGAAGTGGTGGTGTTACCCCTGAATTAAATGCTCTTAGTGTTTTGTTGATCCTCGCTTCAGCCTCAATTGCCGCGATCGCGGAAGCGATTAGAAGTTGGGGAACCCATGATTAAATAGCAATTTTTGTATCGTTCAGATAAAGCTATATCAAAAAATTACTACATAATGTATCTATTGTGGTTAATAATTACAATAAATGATCGGTACTAAAAAATTATTGATTTACCTAAATCCGTTGAGAACTTGTGGTATACTACATCTGGTAAAGCTAATCAAAGCTTAGGAAAAGCTCCATATGAGTGAGAAACCTTTAAAGCTGCGAATCTCAATTCCCCCCGTCGAAGGAATTGAGGATGTCCCTATCGCAGCAGTAGAAGTACTCGCTACCAAAATGGGGTTTAGTTCTAATGCTGTGCAAGACATCGTTCAAGCTCTTACTGAAGCATTAGTGAATGCTGTTCTTTACACAGACCTTGACTTAGAGGTTGTTATTTTCGCGGAAAATACAAGCCTAGTTGTGGAAGTCCATGATCGTGGCTCTGGCTTTGATGTTGATAGTGTGCCTCCTCCTAATTTTGATTTGATATCCGAGCTTGGCGTCAAAAGCGGCGGTTTCGGGATACATATGATCAAAGCATTGGTCGATAAGGTAGAAATCAAATCTACCGACAAAGGTACAACAGTCCGCATGATTAAGTTTTTGCCTATCCCCAAACCCGTTCTCCAAAGATGACTCATTCCTCATTTCTACAAGATGAACTCAAGATCGTTGAACAAATTGATGGCGATCAAGTTATTCTCAAACTGAATGGTGCTTTGAGTGTGACCACTGTTCCATACTTTAGACAAGCAGTACAGCCATTTATTGATCAGAATTTATCAGCAATCGTTTTAGACTTTGAATATGTTACTAAGATTGTAAGTAGGGGTGTAGGGGCGGCGATTGATATGGCAGTGCAAGCCAAAAAACATGGAGGTAAGCTCCGCTTAGAAAATGTTGGTAAGTATGGTCGCTCCCTCTATATTCAGGGTGTACACCTAGTAGCCGAAGTACCTGAGCTAGAAGGATTTGAACCATAAATTCTATTAGAGTAAGCGCTTAAGTAATAGCATTAGCCTACTACTTAAGCGCTTCTTTTAATCTTTGAACTGTTGGCAATCTTGGATAAGTATATGAAAATAGTTGGTCGTAAATCGTTAGGAGAGAAAGCTGTCTTCGATATCGGTTTAGAACGTGACCACAATTTTTTATTAGACAAGGGCTATGTTGCCTCCAATTGCTTTAATAAATCCCATAGTGTTGCCTATGGTTATGTCACCTATCAGACTGCATATCTGAAGGCTAACTACCCTGTTGAATATATGGCAGCCCTTTTATCTTCGGTCAGTGGTGATCAAGATAAGGTGCAGCGCTATATTGCCAACTGTCGCAGCATGGGGATTCAAGTTTTGCCGCCTGACGTGAATAGCTCTGGGGAAGACTTTACACCACGCGGTAAGCAAATTTTATTTGGGTTAGCAGCAATTAAGAATCTCGGAGCAGGACCGATCGCGTCAATTTTGCAAGCTAGACAAGAGGGAGGCGATTTTACTTCGCTCTCAGACTTATGTAGTCGTATTGATTCTCGATCGCTAAATAAAAAAGCATTAGAAGCTTTAATCCAAACTGGAGCTTTGGATTTACTTGAACCCAATCGGCATCAGTTGATGAATGATCTGGACATCACGATGGAATGGGTCTCTAGGCGTGCCAAGGAGTTAGCTTCTGGACAAGGAAATTTATTCGATTTCTTTGGCGAAAGTAGCAATAACAAAGCCTTTGATACTGCGCCTACGACTAATCGTGTTCAGGACTATTCCCCTCAAGAAAAGTTACGGATGGAAAAGGAATTACTCGGCTTCTATATTTCCGATCATCCCCTCAGTGTAATCAGCCGTTCAGCAAAGGTCATGGCTCCGATTAATCTCTGTGATATTCCCGATTCTGCGGAAACTAAAACTGTGACAGCGATCGCCTTGATCTTGGATATCAAGACTGTCACTACGAAAAAAGGTGACCCAATGGCAATTTTGCAACTCGAAGATCTCACAGGTAGTACGGAAGCGGTCATTTTTCCGAAGATATTTGATAAGGTCAAGCATTTACTTGAAAAAGATAAGCGCTTAATGATTTGGGGCAAAATTGATCGCCGCGATGAACAAACACAATTAATTATTGACAATATGCAGCCGATTGAGTCTGTCCGCATGGTGCGCGTCGAGCTTACTCGCGATCAGGCAAGCGATCGCCAAGTCTTACAACAACTCAAAACCGCCTTAAATTCTAATCCGAGTTACGAGAATTCTAACCAAGGCAACTCTTATAACAGGAATGAATCGGACCTTTCTAACAAAATCCCTGTAATTGCAGCGATCGAGTATACGCCTAAGCTAATCCGTCTAGGCAATCAATTCTGGGTAGAAGATGAAGAAAGAGCCGTTAAATCTCTACAGCAAGCAGGATTTAAAGCGTCATATGACTCATTGGTTAGCAAATAACTAGAATGTATTTGGATGTTATCTGTTAACCTGACAGAAAGACTCTTGGAGATTTCTTTATGCTAAATTCTTTTCAAATAAGTAATTTCAGGCTTTTTGAAAAACTAGAAGTAAAAAAACTAGGACGAGTCAACTTAATCGTTGGCAAAAATAATTCTGGTAAAAGTACATTTCTAGAAGCAATACAGATTTATGCAAATAATGCTACCTATGAAATACTTTTAGACCTTATATACGCTAGGCAGGAAACTTGGTCTAATGACGCGAATAAATCACATCTTCCAGCAACTAGATATGCACAAAATTTATTTTTACAGCAAGTGCCAAATTTTCGGAAAAATTCTGTTCGTCATTTGTTTTTTGGGCATCAAATACCAGAAATAAATGAGCAAGGACTATCTTTAGGTGAAGTACCTCCTTCTATACCACTCAATCTATATGTAGCTATTTATAAAAATCAACAAAATGATGAACTAGGATTAAGAAAGGTTCGTATTTATCCTTCTCAGTTACCAGAGTTAAATGAAGATTTAGATGATGTTGAAATCTATCTTGTAGCAGAGGAAGGGGAAAGATTAACTAGACTATTTCGACTAGAAATGGATCTAACAAGTCCTCGGCATCAAACTTTAAGCGGTATATATGAGAGACAAGAAAACCTTCCTAAATATGTATATCAGACTGTTTCAACAGATAATATGTCAAGTAAAAGACTCGCTTATTTGTGGAACTTGACGAGTTTAACTGACTTAAAATCAGACGTTATTTCTGCTCTTAAGCTAATCGATCAGAGAGTAGTAGCAGTTGTTTTCGTTGATGGGGAAATTGACGAGCGTATCCCAATGGTACAGATGCAAGGAATTGATGAACCTTTGCCATTAAAAAGCATGGGAGATGGGATAATGCGAATATTTCATATTACTGTAGCGCTTGTAAATGCTAAAAATGGCATTTTGTTAATCGACGAATTTGAGAATGGACTGCATTGGACTGTACAACCTAAAGTTTGGGACATTATTTTTCAATTGGCTGAGAGACTGAATGTGCAGATTTTTGCAACAACCCATAGCCGTGATTGTGTGCAAGCTTTTGAAAAAATATGGAATAAATATCCAGAAAGTGGTGCTTTCTTTAGGCTAGATGAAAAAAATGGCAAAATTAAAGCTACTGAGTATACCTTAGAAACTCTTGCTGACTCTCTAGAAATGGATGTAGAAGTAAGATGAGCATGACAGAAAATCCACCAAGGCAAGGTTCTCTGTGCAAACAAGATACAGATAAGGTTTTGCTAGTTGAAGGTGATACAGATTGTCATGTTGTTATGGCTTTATGCCAAGCTCATAATGTTCCAAAGAGCTTTGGAATATATCAATGTGGCTCAGATGATGGAGTTCTTAAACGTTTAAATGCCCTAATCATTCGTCCGAGCCCACCTCAAGTCATAGGGATTATGCTTGATGCTGATAATCCGTCACTAGAAGGTCGATGGAAAGAGATTCATAGAAAATTGCAACACTATAGTTATGAGTTACCTGCAAAGCCTGAGCCTGATGGCACAATTATCTTAAGCAATGATAAGCCTAAATTAGGATTTTGGCTGATGCCTAATAATCGGGTTTCAGGAATGCTAGAAGATTTTTGTGCAGAACTTGCTGAGCCAAACTCATTAGCATTTGCAATAGAATGTGTGGCACAAGCTCAAGAAAGAAAACTGACAACATTTAGAGAAGTGCATCGCAGCAAGGCAGAAATTCATACATATCTTGCTTGGCATGATAAGCCAGACAATCCTTTAGGTCTTGCTATTACCAAACACGCACTTAAACCTAATACCGACTTAGCAATACAGTTTACGAATTGGCTAACACGATTATTTGCATGATTTGTTTACATTCCTAATTGTCGTCTGGCTTCAAATAAGCCGAGGGCAGCACTCACGGAGAGATTGAGACTGCGGACATTGCGATTTTCCATAGGGATATAAACCGCAGGATTGTTGGCAAGAACTTCTGGAGGCAAGCCACTGGATTCACTGCCAAATAACAGCCAGTCACCATCTTGATATTGAAATTCGCGAAAATGCTTTGTTCCTCGCGCACTAAAGCAAACCCATCTAGCTCCTTGAGACGCATGGCTCAAGGATTCGATATTGGGATGTACTGTTACATTTACATAGTCCCAATAGTCTATGCCTGCCCGCTTCAGTTGGCGATCGCTAATTTCAAAGCCCAATGGCTCAACTAGGTGCAGATGCGTATTTGTAGCGGCACAGGTGCGAGCGATATTTCCAGTATTGGGCGGAATTTCGGGATAGACGAGAGCGACTTGCAGCATTGACGATTCAAGAAATTTAAAGACTGTGGTTGTAGCACAGTCTTTAAATATAGCAGTCCTAAATGTAGATTTTTTAGTTTGTAGAAGTGCATCCTTTTGGGGGCGATTCTACAAACTATTTAGAATTGTTTGGCTAACGCTTTGTCCGTTCTTCGATGTCTTCTAGGGTTTGTAGAACTAAACGCTTTGCCTGTAACTGCCAACCCCATTTTTGCAAAGCGATCGCTGCACCAGTCCCAATCACCGTAGCGATGAAATCTAGGGGCTGCTCCAATGAGATTCCCAGTAGTAGTCCTAGCCCTGCGATCCCCCAAAAGGGTAGAGAAATTGTCTGACGATTTTTTTCGACTATTTGGCTAATATCATCGGTGGGCATAATTGCCAGTAGTTCGGCTTTAGCTTGCTTTTGTTCGGTAATATTTAGTGTTAATCCAAATTTTTGGCGTAGTTTTTCAATTTTCCGAGCATTGGTACTGTACTGCACTAACTCATCTTCTGCCATCGTGATTAGGCGTTCTAGCTTGGACATAGGTTACTAATTGAAGTTGCATATTGGAGAGCAAGTCTTATAGTAGCCGCTATAGAGTAATAGACATATCCCTCCTATAGTAGTTTTCGCAATGCCTTTACTGAATTGGAGATCGGGATTCAGTTTCTTAGAAAAACATTTGACAAAGAACATAACCGTTAGCTAATATATAAATCCTGAAGTCAGGGCGAATGGCGGAATTGGTAGACGCATCAGACTCAAAATCTGACGACAGCAATGTCATGAGAGTTCGATTCTCTCTTTGCCCATAAAAAAGAAAGCTCGCCTAGCGAGCTTTCTTTTTTATGTAATTTCGTCGGGATTAATACCTAAAGCAATTAGGCGATCGCGTAATTTTTGAGCCTCTAATTCCGCAGCATTAGCTCTAGTCGCTTCCTGCTCAGCACGTAAACGCTCTTGCTCGGCGCGATCACTTTCTTGGACAGTCAGTTGCTTTTGATGTTGTAAGGCAAAATTTAGCTCAAAGGGCATGAGCAACTTCTCACCTGTTTCTAATTCGTAGAAATCGATCAAATGCTCTTGAACTTCGAGACGCAATCCTAAAACATGGCTCTGACCATCTGTGATGGGATAATAGATATAGTCTTCATCACGTTCGCGATAGTCAAGGCGATAACCACGTAATTTTTCAGGTATCCATTCGCCTTTGGGGTCAAATAGCCAATATTCTTGTACGCCTATATCTTCATAAAGATTTCTTTTGAATTCTTTGTCTTTTGCTTGAGTTTTCGGCGATGTAATTTCAAAAATAATGCTAGGGACTTTGCCAGTGTCCCAGATTTTGTAGTTGTCATAGGGGACTTGAGGGATCTCAAAAATTACCATGATGTCTGGGGATACCCGCAATTTTGGGAATCCTTGAGCATAGTAAAGAAATTGATCGGCAAGCACGACAGGCGATCGCTCTGAGAATTTGGATGCTAAATAATTTCGCAATACACCAACAGTGACAATGATCGCATCAGCATGAATTGAGGTTTCTGCCAAGGGTTCACCATCCTCGGAAGGGTAAAAAATTTCGGGCGGAGTTACTGAATTTTGCTCTAGCTTGCTATTTTGGGAACTAGCAATATTGGTAACAGTGGCTGGAGTCATGGCACAAGCAGTGCTGTCTGCACAAGCGGCAATGTATTAGAAATTATATAGCTATAGCTCAGTGGAGAGAGGCTGTGCTTTGAGCTACCTCTCACCATTGAGCTATAAATTGATTTTTTGTAAGACTGAACTTGTAGAAACGATGTGGCGATCTAAGCCTAGTACTTTTGGTTCAATACCGATTGCTAAGCCAATTAACTGTGGTAAATGCAAAATCGGAATTCCTAATTTTTGACCAATTACCTGTGCAACTTCAGGTTGTCGTGAATCAAGATTGAGATGACAAAGAGGACATGGGGTCACTATACAATCGGCTCCTGCGGCGATCGCTGCCGTGAGATGTCTACCTGCCATTGAGAAGGATTCCTTGGGGGCATAGCTAGAAATGGGCCAGCCACAACACTGTACTCGACCATCGTAATAGATTGGAGTTGCACCGACAGCACGGAAAACATTTTCGAGAGATTCAGGTTTAAACGGGTCATCAAAGCGCGTAACTGTTTGCGATCGCAATAAATAGCATCCATAAAAGGCAGCACACTTGAGATTTGCTAGCGATCTCGTGACTTTAGCAGCAATATTTTCTAAACCATAGTCACGAATGAGAATCCAGAGCAAATGCAAAACTTCCGTCGAGCCTTGGAAATGACGACCTTGTGTATTCAGTAGGGCATTAACTTCATCCTTGCGACCGAGGTCAGAGTTTTTGAGCTTGTCATTGACGCGACCGAGAACACCCTGACAAGTGCTACATTGCGTCATCACATTAAGGTTCAATTCTTCGGCGAGGGAAATATTCCGCGCATTGACTACATCTTCCATTAGCTCATCGGTTTCCTTAAAGGTTCCTGAACCGCAACAGGTTGCTCTAGCTAATTCCACTAATTCAATGCCTAATGCTTGAGCGATCGCTGTTGTCGATGCGTGGAGTTCTTTGCAAGCACCCTTAGCAACACAACCAGCATAGTAAGCGTATTTCAATGCTTTCGTCTCTGTCATTACTCTTTAAAAAATGATATTTCCTAGCCTTAAAAAGGATTATCTTTAAAGCTACATATAACAAAGCTAAAAGTAGAATGCTATTTTTAGCTTTTAAAAACCTTACTGAGGTTTGTTTTTAATTCACAAAAGTGCGTCAGCATTTTTGTGAGTTGGTATTAAATATTCAGCAATTGCCTCTGAATTATAACAATATTCCCAAGATTTCTTGGAAATCAAAACTTGCCTAGAATGAAAGTCTTTGAAATAGCTGATCAACAGCAAAACTAAATCCATTAATAACATCTTCTCCATCCAGAAAATCACCACGTTTAAGGAGGCGATCGGGTTCTTGGGCAGAACGATAAACTAAGACATAGTGTTGGATAGGATTAATTACCCAAACTAACCGAGTCCCATTTTCAAAATATTCCACAAGCTTGGTACTAATTTCTTCGACCGTATTGCCAGGAGATAGGATTTCCACTGCTAGATCAGGTGCACCTTCTAAATAGCCAATGGGCAGATCTGCAATCCCTTGAAATCTCTCTTTCGCAAAGAAAGAAATATCAGGGGAGCGTTTATTACCATTTTTCATCTTGAATGCTGTGCTGGAATCAAATAACACCCCCAGCTTTTGCGGTGACACAATTGCAAACAAAGCTGAACTCAAAACAATGGAAATGTAGCCATGTAAAGCACCTGAGTTGCCCATGACAACTAGTTCTCCATTTACAATTTCATAACGACATTCATCATCAGGAAGAGCCATGAATGCCTGATCTGTCCAGACTTTTGCATTTGATGTTTCTGTAACTGAAGCAGACATATTCTTTGCTCCTTTTCGCTATTTATTCTGGTTCGGCAGAGTATTACATGACTTTAGCGACTTTTTAATGATTGAAGAAGTCCACCACAGGCATCGAAGAGGAGATCGATGACATAATTAAAGCCATCTGCACCTCCATAATAGGGATCTGGTACTTCTTTGTCATTCTGGGTTTGGCAATAGTCACACATCATTTTCACCTTATCCTTAAATCTTCCCTTTGGATCGAGGGCGAGGATATTGTGATAGTTATCTCTATCCATTGCCAAAATTAGATCAAATTCCAGTAAGTCTCTCGCTTCAAATTGCCTAGCTGAACCAACAAAGTTTAAACCACGTTCTCTAGCAGCAGCACGCATTCGACGATCAGGCGGTGCGCCCACGTGCCAACCACCCGTACCTGCGGAATCACAAATAAAGCGATCGCTTAGACCTTCCTGCTCAATCAGATGATTCATGATATTTTCCGCAGCAGGCGATCGGCAAATATTGCCTAGACAAACAAATAAAAGTTTCTTAGTCATATCTATCAATATCAAAATAAATAGCTAAAAGTGCTGATATACAGCACTTTTAGAAGTTAAGCACAGAGCGCTAAAACTTGCTCAACAACCTTAGGTGTAACATCTTGATGTTCTCCTAAAGCCACAAAGCCACGCTTCTCGAAGCGATCAGTGATTAAAGGAATGACATCTAAGCCCACACCATAATCTGAAAGCTTGGTGTGAACGCCGACAGATTCAAAAAAGTCACGAGTTTTTTGGATAGCTCGATTAATTCTCACGTCTTCCTCACCATCGACTAGACCCCAAACCCTTTCAGCATATTGCAACAGTTTGCCCCACTTGCGATCGCGTTTAATGGTCAGCATATTCGGTAAAACAATTGCCAAGGTTTGAGCATGATCCAATCCATGCAGCGCTGTGAGTTCATGTCCAATCATATGTGTTGCCCAATCTTGAGGTACACCAACACCAATCAGACCATTCAAAGCCATAGTGGCACACCACATCACATTAGCTCTGGCTTCATAATCACGCAGATCTACTAAGGTTTTAGGACCTTCCTCGATCAAGGTTTGCAGAATTGATTCTGCCATCCGATCTTGGAGTGGCGCATTAACAGGATAGGTCAAATACTGTTCCATTACATGGGTAAAAGCATCAACAATGCCATTACTTACCTGTCTTGGAGGCAGAGAGAAAGTGGTTTCAGGATCTAGTACCGAGAATTTAGGAAATACAAGGGGACTAGAGAAAAATAGTTTTTCTTGGGTTTCCCACTTGGTTACTACAGAATTAGTATTCATTTCTGAACCTGTTGCAGGCAGAGTTAAAACTGCACCAAATGGAATCGCCGTCTTGATGGGGGCGTGTTTTGCCAAGATATCCCAAGGATCGCCATCAAAGGGGACTGCTGCGGCAATAAATTTTGTCCCATCAACGACTGAGCCACCACCAACAGCTAGTAAAAAATTAACTCCTTCAGCACGAATCAATTCAACAGCCTTGAGTAACGTTTCCAAGTGTGGATTGGCTTCAATTCCGCCGAATTCTAAAAAGGTTCGTCCTGTTAGAGCCGTTTTTACTTGATCATAAACTCCATTGGTTTTGATACTGCCACCACCATAGGTGACAAGGATTTTGGCATCAACAGGAATTTCTAATGCAATATTCGCAATTTGACCTTTGCCAAATAGAATTTTGACTGGATTATAAAAAGCAAAATTTTCCATGACTAACTCAAAAAAACATTACAGTTGGTGCTTAGCACTAACTGTAATATAGCTAAAATGCCAAATCTTCTGATCGCGAACCAGAATAAATCATGCCTTTGCTGAAATTAATACTCAAAGGCTCACCGTCACGGATAAATCCTGTAGCATTTTTGACCCCTACAAGAATAGGGATACCTAACCTTCTACCAATGATTACTGCATGGGAATCCAGGTTGGCATCTTCAGTAATGACTGCTGCAGCCTTACGAATTACTTCGATAAAGTCAGCATCAGTGCGATCAATTACAAGGATTTCCCCTTCGTTAAAGTCTCGCACATCGAGATGATGGAAAGCAACCCTAGCACGACCATGAACCATACCCGAACCAATGCTTAAGCCTTTGCCCACTACCGATGATACAAATTCAACCTTAATTAAGTCCGTTGAACCAGCCACATCTTGTAATGTACCAGCCGACATCACCACGAGATCCCCTGCGGTGAGTAATTTCATCTCTTGAGCAAGATTTAGAGCCGCTTCAAAGTTTTGGCGAGCAGATGGTAAGGAAATCAAGACTAAAGGCTGTACACCCCAAACCATTTGTAAACGTCTTGCTACTTGGACATTGGGTGTAACTGCTAAGATGGGAATGGGAGGACGGAATTTGCTGACGTTACGGGCAGTCGAGCCTGTTTTGGTTAACGTTACGATCGCTGCCGCATTTAGTTGCATAGCAATGCTACCAACCGCTTGACTAATCGCATTAGGTACAGCCCGACCCATGCTTTCAAGAGGTTGCATTTTTAAGTCTTGCTCTTTTTCAATGCGAATAGCTATTCTTGCCATTGTTTCTACAGCCAATACAGGATACTTACCGACTGCTGTTTCGTTGGAAAGCATGACGGCATCGGTTCCATCGATGATCGCATTGGCAACGTCAGAAATTTCCGCACGGGTTGCACGGGGATTGCTCACCATGCTATCGAGCATTTGGGTTGCAGTAATCACGGGAATACCCAAGCGATTTGCAGTTTTAATTAATTGCTTTTGAGCAATTGGTACATCTTCCGCAGGGATTTCTACACCCAAATCACCCCGTGCCACCATGACACCATCACATACCGAGAGAATCGCTTCCATATTGGCGATCGCTTCGTGCTTCTCAATTTTGGCAACAACACTCGCATTACGACCTGAAGCCACAATGAGATCTTTAACTTCGAGAATATCTTCAGGTGTACAGACAAAACTGAGCGCCACCCAATCCACACCTTCAGAAAGTCCAAATCGTAAATCTTCGCGATCCTTATCGGTCATCGCACTAACTGATAGGTGAACATTCGGAAAATTTACACCCTTATTATTAGAAAGTGTGCCACCAATTACAACTCGACAATATAAATCACCTAGATCTACATTGACATCTTCAACAACCATTTCCACTTTGCCATCATCAAGCATGATCATTGCGCCTACAGGTACTTCTTCGGCAAGTGTTTCATAGGTAATACAACTAATTTCTGAGGTTCCTGGTACTTGGCGACTGGTTAGCGTAAATTTATCACCTTTATTTAGGATAATAGGACCGTCTTTAAATACGCCAAGGCGGATTTTTGGACCTTGCAAGTCTTGCAAAATACCGACGGGTTGATTTAGTTCACTAGATACTTGGCGGATATTACAGATGCTGCGATGGTGATCAGCATGGGTTCCGTGGGAAAAGTTTAGACGAAAGGTAGTTGCACCTGCTTCAATAAGCTGACGAATCATATCAGGGCTACTGGTTGCAGGACCAATAGTAGCGACAATTTTGGTGCGGCGAAATGTTTCTCTAACGGTCATGGATAGTAAGCTAAAGGCGGGATCTCAAACATACCAGAATGTCATGACAAAAACTAAATTTTGAATTTAGTCGTTCCGTATGTGTGACTAAATTCAAAATTTAGCCATAGGATCCCATTCCAGAATTGTGTCAAAATATTAAGCGTGAGAGTAATATTTGATCCAAACCAGATTTCCCGTCCTACTGCGATCGCCCTCGGTAACTTTGATGGCGTGCATATAGGACATCGCCATGTGATTGCGCCGATTTTGCCATCCGCTTTGAGTGGTAATCATCACCACTTAACAAGTACTGTTGTCTCCTTTTCGCCGCATCCTCAAGAATTTTTTAGCAAACAATTGCGATCGCTACTTGCCCCTTTCGATGAAAAAGTTGCCCTACTTGAATCCCTTGGTGTCGAGCAGTTAGTTTTGCTACCCTTCAACGCGGATCTTGCCAAGCTCACTGCTGCCGAGTTTATTCAGAAAATTTTGATGGACTCCCTGCAAGTGAAATTAATCAGCGTCGGCTTTGATTTTCATTTTGGGCAGAAACGTCAAGGCAATGTCACGGATTTAAAAAATGTTTGGGGCGATCATCTCACGGTAATTCCAGAGCAGACAATGCTACTTAACGATTCAGCGCCAATCAGAATTAGTAGCTCGAATATTCGTACTGCTCTAGCCAAGGGTGAAGTCGATCTTGCTAAGGTGATGCTCGGTCGTCCTTATAATCTGGTGGGTAAAGTCATCCAAGGCAAACAGTTAGGGCGCACTATTGGCTTCCCGACGGCAAATCTCGATCTCCCTGCTCAAAAATGTTTGCCCCGTGATGGTGTTTACGCTGTGCTAGTGAATATTAGCTCTAACCCTAAACCCATATTGGGTGTGATGAATATCGGCTTAAGACCAACTGTTAATGGCGATCGGCGATCGGTTGAGGTGAATTTATTCGATTGGCAAGGTGATCTCTATAATCAGGAGCTAAATGTAGATCTCGTCAAATATATTCGCCCCGAACAGAAATTCGCATCACTGGATGCCCTCAAAGAACAGATTCAAGCTGACTGTCAGACTGCCTTCAATCATCTTGCCTTTAGCTTAACCCATTAATATAGTGTTTACCAGTCTGATGAAGTACAGGTTTGATTCCCCGCCAAAGGTGGGGAATCTCGAAAACTGATCCGAACTCTACAAAAGAGTCGAATATTTTTGCATACCTAATCTCAGCTAAAAGCAACCAAGCTTCTTAATGGGCAAATCACTTTGTCTAACGTTCCGCTCCATCCACTCGCGTAGCGCAGTGAATCGGAACGGAGCTAGTTGAGTGCAAGTGGAAGGTTAGCCCACCAAATGCTTTAACCGAATTTCTGCTTTAAGAATTCCGCTGAATTCTTTGTTCCATTCCAATCTGCAAAAAGCATTTGAATCTCTCGAGCTTTTTGATGTGCTAAAGGGTTATTCAGCAGTTGCGCGATCGCGTCTAGTAAAGTTTTACGGGATAGCCTACGCTTACGAATACGGATGGCGCTCCCTTGTCGAACAATAGCATCAATATTGCTTTCTTGTTCTGGCTGTAAACCAATCCCAACAAATGGAGTGCCCGCGGTGCAAGCGGTCTGTACAGTACCTTGTCCGCCATGAATTACCGCAATATCTGCAAGAGGGTTGACTTTGGGAGCAGGAAGCCAATCATAAACTAAAACATTTGTTGGGACAGAAATATTTTGATTTTGAATGTGCGCCTTGATTGGAGCAATAACGGTATAAGGAGTGTTTTCAAAACTTTCAATTACAGTTTTTAGAATATCTCGATTAGCCGAACTGCCCATGGCACAATAAATAATAGGCTGTTCATGCGATAAATTTAGCAGTTCAGAAGGGACTTCGCCTTCGAGTCGGGCAAAAATCGGTCCGACATACTGCCAATTTTGGGGCAGGGATTTCACACCCGCGAGTTCTGGAATATCGGTAACTAAATTGAAGTCGCCTTCATAAATATCAACCAATCTCTTGATAGGCTTAATCCCATAATGTTTGGCAACCCTTTGGAATGGCTTTATCCAAAGTTTTGTGCTCTTTAGCCAATTGTTTGTGATGCGGTCTAAAAACTTACTTGAAAATATCCGCAAAAACGGATAGTCAAACTCATCGGGGAAAGTAGATAAACCAGCGTCAAGAAATGGGCGGGTTAATGGGAAAGGCAAAACATATACCAGAGGGATTTGAGATACTCTGGCTGAAATCGTAACACTTAGGGTAAAACCAATAACTATAGCAACGGGCTTTAATTCTTGATATAAAGCAACTTCACTTTCTACTCGTTCTCGTAATTCCAATTCGGTAAATGGGTCATCGAAGCTTTCCATACGGTCAACTTTCCAAAGATGTTCAATTTTCTCTTTTGTAAGCCACGGGGTCATACGACGAAATTCAAAACCTGCTTGTTCAATCAGATGAGAATAAACATCACTATATCCAAAAAACACACAATGAAATTTATCTTGTGATTCTTTGGCGATTTCAATCATGCGTGTTGTTTCGGCAATATTTAGCGTTTCAGGAGCAAAGACTAGACTTTTCAAGATATGTTCTCCATTTGCTTGGGCAGTTTAACGGTCTAGTTAGCTTATACCGCTTTTACGAAAACTCCGAAAGACGCATGAAATAAAACTTTATCTTGCACAAACTGACTTAGCTTGACTAACGCCGCACTTCTGAGCTGCCTTTTGAAAGTGTCCTGTTTTGATCTCTGCCCAAAAAGCCTATAACTGTTCCAAACGCATAAGAGATTAACGCTATCCTAGTTAAATCGACCATGATTAAGCTGCTTCTGGGTTTTCAGAAAAGTAGCATCGGTGACAAGCTAGCTTAAAAGGTAAAACCACACTGGTAGTCATGCAATGTAATTGTGTTGCGAGCGCTTCGCGCCCGCAACACAATTACTAAAAAAATTACTTTGCAGCACTACCACCACACTGAACATTAAAAAAGTAGTAGGATCTTAAAGCTAAGATGAGCAGAGATTGACATTGCTCATTGTCAATAAGTTCTATTTCGTAATTTCTATGCACGACAACTTAAAGCAACTATTAGAAACAGTTGCAACGGGGGAGCTAAGCCCAGAAAGCGCTTTAGAAGAATTGAAATATCTCCACTATGAATCCGTTGGTGACTTTGCCAAAATTGATCATCATCGCAATTTACGGACGGGCTTTCCTGAAGTAATTTTTGGATTGGGTAAAACTCCCGAACAGATTGTGCAAATCATGCGCGTAATGGAATCCAAAAATCCTCTAGTCATGGCAACTAAAATCTCGGCAGCAGTTTATGCTCAAATTCAGCCATCTTTGCGCGGTTTGCGATATTTCCCCCTCGCCCAAATTTGCTGCCTCGGCGAGTCAACGATGCAAAAAAAAGGAACTATTACCATTCTCACCGCAGGTACTGCCGATCTTCCGATCGCAGAAGAAGCTGCCGTTACATCAGAACTCTGTGGCTTCACAGTTAAGCGACTTTGGGATGTAGGTGTTGCAGGAATTCATCGCTTACTCAGTCATCGAGAGGCGATCGCCAATGCCGATGTGATTATTGTTGTCGCAGGAATGGAAGGGGCATTGGCAAGTGTGGTCGCAGGTTTGACAGATTGTCCCATCATCGCAGTTCCTACTAGCATCGGTTATGGAGCAAGTTTTAATGGATTAGCGCCATTACTGACCATGCTTAATTCCTGTGCAACGGGTGTAGGTGTCGTGAATATCGATAATGGTTTTGGATCCGCCATGCTAGCAGGGAAAATTTTACATCGCCATCAATAGTTAAAGCTAGTGAGGCAATGGGCTTAAGCCCATTGCCTCACTAGCTTTTAATGCATAGAGCCGCAGCATAACTTGAGCCTAGTTCTAACTCTGTACTTAGGAGTTTTAAGTTCCAATCTCCGATCTGCAAAGTTGCACCGATCGCTACTTCTAGTAATGGCGAAACATTTAAACTTTCAAGAATGTTAGCAATCCCCTCTCCCGTTGCCTTGCCATAGGCTTCCTTGAGCGTCCATGCTTGATAAAAAGTCTGAATTGCTAAAGATGGCTCGCGATCACCAAATTCTTTAATTACCTTGTACTCCGATAATGAGAAATATCTCTGGGCAATTCTCTCAATATCACATTGCGGATTGATATATTCCAAATCAATACCTACCTCGCGATTACTACTGACAGCATAAATTGCCAAATCATGCGAATGGGCAAGATTAAAATAAATGCCCTTAGATTTTTGAAGATAAGGTTTACCGCGATCGCTATAGCTAAACTGAATTGCTTTGGGTTTACAGCCTAACCATTGTGCCAAGATTAGTCTCAAATTCCCCCTTGCGGCTACAAAATTGCGTCTGAGACTTTCACGCTTAAACCGATCCGACCGTGATCGTTCATCCTCTGACAAAAGTTTCCAGAGGAGATCGTATTCAGGTTGAGAAATATCTAGCCTTGCTTGATAGATTTGTAAATCTGTAGTCATTTGTGAAAAATAATTTGGGAGACTGCACTCCTTTGGGGCATAGTCTCCCAAATGGCTACAGATTTGCTATAGACTCTTGGAATTTGAGATGAAATGAGAAAAAATCTATGAACTTGCCTTTAGTAATCGGAGCATTAGCCGTATCGTTGCTACTGTTGTGGTGGTTGCTCAGCGTGATTAAAGCTAGTTTTAAAACTGCCTTTCTAGTTGTAGCCGTTATTTTTAGCATCCAAGTGTTAACAGGTGTCGGTCCTCAACAAATTTTCGTGCAGGTGGGGCAATGGTTTAGTGGATTCTTTGGAGGATTAGGCAACTCGCTCCAAAACTGGGGCGAAAAGGGCAAAGTTGACGCTGATCCTAAAAAACAATCAGCGATTTGGTTATTTCAAATCGCGATGGAAATGCTAAGCAATATCTGATCATTTTTGTGTCACGGCAAAGCCGTGACACAAAAATTGTTTCCTAGCCCCCTGCAATCGCAGGAATGATGCTTACTTCGTCGCCGTCTTTGAGAGCAGTATTTGCGCCTTCGAGGAAACGAATATCCTCGCTGTTGACATAAAAATTAACAAAACGGCGGAGATTTCCTTGCTCATCACAAATACGAGCCTTGATTCCAGGACAATTGCTTTCGAGTGAGTCAATAATTTCTTTAACCGAAGCACCAGCACAGTCTACGGTGGCTTGGTTATTGGTTAATTGCTGTAGAGGAGTGGGGATTAAAACTTTGACAGCCATATTTTTTGTATCGATATCTGAGAAATTTAGACTTGAAATTTTGGGTCGGACTTTAAATTGTGCCATACTGACCGATCTACATTTTAACGCGATCGCTTACACAAAACAGAGGCATCGCTTTGCGTTGCCTCTGACTGCTTTTGATTCACGATTTAACGTCTGACCTTGCCTGTAAATCCTGAAGCTTTAAATTGTTTTAGCTCTAGCGGCTCAGGTTGTTCCTCAGGGACAGCAACCATAATTTGAAAATTACTTGTGCCTGTGGGGATCTCTTCAACTGCTCCTAGCCTTGCGCGTTCAGGCATAGCGTCATTACCGTTAGCGTCATAAATACGTCCAAAAATATCGGCATTGTAAACGACTTTGCCTGAGGTATTGTTGGCTTCTCCTTTGATGATGTAGCACTTAGCTGACATCACCCCACCACCTAGCACCATATGTTTACCTGCATCACCAGTACATGGTTCATAGGTAACATTAGTCAGCTTGATTTGCACATTTGCTGAAGCGGGATTGCTAAAAGCAAAGGTACAGATGCAAATTATTAGGGATAAAGCGCTAACATGAAAGATTTTGAGCAGTTTTTGCCAAGCTTTTGTCAAAGGGATAAATTGCTCATTTGATATCCTGTGATTTGCGATCGCCATAAATAAACCTATTTTATAAACCCTTGGATAAAAAATTTTCAGAAAAAAGAATGGCTTCTTTGACGTGGTAAAATTCATCTTAGCTCTTGAAGGAGGTCTATTTTTAATGCCACTTAGTCTATTGATTGCAACATTACCTGAAGCTTATAGAATTTTCGATCCACTGGTAAACGTTCTTCCTGTGATCCCCGTATTCTTCCTGCTCCTTGCATTTGTATGGCAGGCAGCAGTCGGTTTCAAATAGGTTTCAATTTAAGTCTTGACTTAATCACAAAAACTTATAACAAACTTTTAGGTACATCTCATACAGTTGTATTGACGCATTTATAAAACAAAAACTATAGAAGGAATCGGGGTGACGGTAACGTTACCCCGATTCCTTTCTGAGAGTATGTCGCTTCACGTCACACTCTTAGACCAAAACACAAAATGGCATACCTGTTTTTTGTTTTAGCATTAGGGACTAAAAATATTATTTTTAATGAACTATGGAAACCATCGGACGTTGGACGAACAAATTTTTAATGTTTAATTTGTTTTTAGTATTTTTCTTTTTTGTATGGCTACTAGTTGCCCTCGGTGGTGAAAGTCTTAAAATTAACCTTGGTCTAGAACTATGGCGACAACTGTGGGAACCATTGATTCAGCCAGTATTAGGGATCGTAATGGCTGGTGCGATCGCTAGTGGCATAATTTCCAAAGTTAAGCAAAAAATTACGAAACTATAATCTCAGAAAAAGTCACACAGTGACTTTTTCTGTCTTTTCTAGATATGTCTTACCCAACCATTGATTGTAAATCGACTGTCAGCGAAATATTCTGATGGGCAACTCACAGGTAGAACTTCGTGCATACAGTGACTAGGGAAAAAAATGATTGTATTGTTTTGGGGCTGGATCACCTTATGGGACTTGGCAGCTACTGAAAAGCCATTTTCAATCTTGCTGTCATAGATGACTAACTCACCACCCGTAAAGGCTTTTGGTTCACGATAGTAATAGTAGACATAGGTGAGGGAGCGTGTCGCTGTATCAGGACTACCATTGTCATTATGGATTTTGTAATAATTGCCGTGATTATGAGCCGTCATTTGTGATTCAATTTGCCCGATTGCAAAGTTACTCATCCCCAAATGCGTCAGGATCTGCGGCGTAATTTTCCAAACGAGATTAATCATTAACTCTGAGAACTCAGGAAAGTAGGGCAGATAGAATGAGCGCCGATAGCTAGGGTCATTTGCTGAATTTGTAGTGGGGATAAATTCAGGTTGTTTATTAATGCTATAGCGCAATAATTCACTGAGTTGACTTGGCGATAAAAATTCATTAATTAGGGCATAGTGTGAGGGAATAATTTCTTCTGGTGAAACATCTAGTAATATCGATCCCCGATGATTTGCTGCTGATTGAGACTCGTTAACTGTAAAAATATTTGCTGCTTTTTGTGAATTATGGGATGCAGTATTCGGTAATAAATCTTGCCGATTTGTAATTAACCAGAAACCTTTCGCAAATTGCCGCTCTACTAAAATACATTCAAAATTGCGCCAAAAGAAACTATATTTCTGATCTTGAGAAGCAACTTCTAACTTGAGTTTATCGATAAAGCTATTCTCAAGTTTGAGCAACATTGCTAACTCCTCGGTTGATACCCAAAATCCAGATTTAACAATATGTTGAATTTGCTCAATCTGTTTGAATAGAAGTTCAATTCGTTGGTTATTCTCATCAGAAATGATTGGAGATTTTAAATGCTGATCTTGCATAATCTTTAACCATTAATTCGCATCATGATATCTTAGAAATAATTATTAGTTAAACCAACTGGGCATTAGCAAAACTGGTGGATCGTAATTACCCATTTGCATATTTTGTCCAGCTAATTTGGCAGTTAATTGATCGGTAATCGCGCCAGAGATTTTGCCATTCCCCACAACATCAAAAAAAGGTAAAGCAATACTCACCCCAGCCTGATTGAGCAACTGGTCTAATAGTCTTTCAAAGGAAGCAGGAGATTTACGAATTGGTAGTTCCTTAGTTTCGGGTAAATTAAATTTCTTTCTTGCCAACGTTCTTAAATCAGCAACAGCTTCATCCAATGTGCCGATCACATCGACTAGTTTATTTTCCTTAGCTTGTCTACCAGTATAGATTCGTCCATCTGCTAGTTTTCGCACCACTTCCAAATCAAGTTTGCGCCCCTGAGCAACATCAGTTATAAATTCCTGATATGTATTTTGCAAAAGATCTTGCAGCAATTGACGCTCTGCATCAGATAAATCTCGAAATGAAGAAAAGATATCCTTGTAAGGACCAGTTTTGATTGTTTGAGATTGAATACCGACTTTATTAAGCAACTCCTTAGCATTGAATCCACTTAAAATCACGCCAATACTACCTGTTAGAGTTCCCGCATTTGCATAAATCTTCGTCGCCGAACTCGCTGTATAGTAGCCGCCACTAGTTGCTTGGTCGAGCATACTCACAACCACAGGTTTTTTCTCGCTTAAGTCTTTGACTGCTGCATAAAGCTCTTTACTTGCACCAACAGTTCCCCCAGGACTATTAATCGATAGCAAAACACCTTTAACGGAGTCTTCCTCGATGAGTTCTCGGAGGCGATCGCGTACAGCCATCGCTCCTGATGCCGAAGCTCTTGCCCCTGTAATTACTCCATCTATTGAAACAAGTTCAAGGCGATCGCGATCAAGCACCTTTTTAAAATTGATAGCTTCATCCATTTGGCGACGCTGAATCCCGAAAGTTGCTGAAACAAAGCAAACAACGACTAAAACAAGAGCAATGATGCGATTAAGTTGCATAGCGAATTCTTCTGGTATCTGCTTTAGTTTAATATAAAACCCAGAACTGAAAGGCGGCGCATCGCGTCGCTTTTCAGTTCTAAGTTAAAATCATTTTTCTGTAAACTTTCTTCATAATCATGGCTAATCAAGCGCTCAATAAGACATCGGCTAAAAACTCTCGTAAAGACAAAGACATAGTTCGAGATTATTTTAATTCCACTGGTTTCGATCGCTGGCGACGGATCTATGGTGAAGGTAGTGATGTTAACCGTGTCCAACGCGATATTCGCACAGGGCATCAACAAACCGTCGATTATGTCTTAGGTTGGTTTAAGAATGATAAAAATGCAGTTGGACATTCAGTTTGTGACGCAGGTTGTGGCACTGGTAGCTTGAGCATTCCCCTCGCCAAAATGGGGGCAAAGGTCTATGCCAGTGATATTTCCGAAAAAATGGTAGGTGAAGGAAAAAGCCGCGCCACCAATCCTGCAAATCCTGTTTTTGAGGTTAAGGACTTAGCTGCATTGTCTGGAGAATATGACACTGTAATTTGTCTGGATGTGTTGATTCATTACCCCGATCAAGATTCTGAAGCAATGATCGCCCATCTTGCTTCCCTTGCTAAATCCCGATTAATTCTTAGCTTTGCTCCTAAAAATCCCTACTATGTACTCATGAAAAAAGTCGGTGATCTGTTCCCAGGACCTAGCAAAGCCACTCGCGCATATTTGCATAAAGAATCCGATGTGCGACGAGTGCTTGAAGGCTTGGGCTTCACAATCAAGCGCAAAGAATTCACAGCAACCTCCTTTTACTTCTCACGCCTACTTGAAGCAGTCCGCCGCTAAACTTAATCGCACTAAATCGCTGTCCTAGGGCAGCGATTTGATTTAGGTAAGAATTCTTTACATTTTGCAAGTAGGCGATCGCATCGAAACCGTATCAAAACCTGTTTGAATAGAAAATGGTGCTTTTAACGCGATTTTTACAATCTTTTTATATCTTAAAAATCTCACCTTACCCTAATTATCCACAAAACTTTTTTAATTATTCACCCTTTGTCCTATGGTTGCATCCTCAACAGTTCGCATTAGTTCTCGCAAAAGTCAGCTAGCACTGGTACAAACGCACTGGGTACAAGCGGAACTAAGCAAAGCACACCCCGATCGCCAGTTTGAAGTCGTCACCATGAGTACACAGGGCGATAAGATTCTTGACGTAGCTCTCGCTAAAATTGGTGATAAAGGCTTATTTACCAAAGAATTAGAAGTATCGATGCTGACCAGAGAGTCAGATCTAGCTGTACATAGCCTCAAAGATTTACCAACTAAGTTACCAGAAGGTTTAATCCTTGGTGCAGTAACCGAGCGTGAAGATCCCGCCGATGCCCTGGTTGTCCATGAAAAACTAAAGGACAAAAATCTAGCAACTTTGCCTGCGGGTACGGTTGTCGGCACATCCTCCTTACGTCGTCTCGCACAGTTACGCCATTACTATCCACATCTCACTTTTAAGGATGTACGCGGCAACTTGAATACCCGTCTCCAGAAGCTTGATTCGGGCGAATATGATGCTTTGATTTTGGCTGCCGCAGGTTTACGTCGTCTAGGCATGGGTGATCGCGTACATGAGGTCATTGATGCTGAAATTTCCCTCCATGCCGTCGGACAGGGAGCATTAGGCATCGAGTGCCGTGCCGAAGATCCCGATATTTTGGCTTTGTTTAACCCGATCATCCACTATCCCACCACTCAACGTTGCCTTGCTGAGCGCTCTTTCCTGCGTGAACTCGAAGGTGGGTGCCAAGTTCCTATCGGTGTGCATACTGCGATTAATGGCGATAAGTTAACGCTAAAGGGAATTGTAGCAAGCCTCGATGGTAAAACTTTAGTCAAGGGTGAAGTAACAGGAGATCTCACTAATCCCGAAGCGATCGGTGCAGAATTAGCCGATGATCTCAAAGTTAAAGGTGCTCAAGATATCCTCAACAAAATCTTTGCCGAAGTTAGAGCTTAGAAAGCAAAAAGAGTCAGTGCAAAACACTGACTCTGATGGTTACAAAAAAGAGATGGTACTTTGTCCCGTCTCTTTTGTATTAACGTTTCGAGTATTGAGGAGCCTTACGAGCTTTCTTGAGACCGTATTTCTTACGTTCCTTGGAACGAGGATCACGGGTGAGATAGCCTTCTACTTTGAGTGGCTTACGATTTTCGGGAGCAAACTCTACCAAAGCGCGCGCTACACCTAAGCGAATTGCGTCAGCTTGACCTGTGACACCGCCGCCATGAGCATTAACGAGTACATCGTACTCATTTTCTAAGCCCAAGGTTTCCAAAGGAGCTTTCACGCCCGAAATGTAGCTAGGATTGAACTGCAAATACAAATCGCCAGGTTTACCATTGATTACGATTTTGCCTTCTCCAGGGACTAAGCGCACACGGGCGATCGCAGTTTTACGGCGACCAGTACCCCAATACACAGCACGATTAGAACGTTCAGTATCTGACATCGGTTATTTCTCCTACTTCTGCGATGGAATGGTATTGATGACCAAGGTTTCAGGCTGTTGAGCCTCATGGGGATGGCTTGCACCCGTATAAACCTTGAGCTTGGTGAAAAGCTGACGACCAAGGGTATTCTTGGGCAACATACCCTTAACAGCATGTTCAAGTACACGCTCAGGTACGCGAGCAATTACCTTATCAAAGGTTTCGGTCTTCATCCCACCAGGGCGACCAGAATGTCTTCTGTATAGCTTTTGGGTTGCTTTCTTACCAGTTACGGCAATTTTTTCAGCATTAACCACAACGACAAAATCGCCAGTATCTAAGTGAGGGGTATAGGTTGGTTTATTCTTACCGCGCAAGATTACCGCGATCGCGCTAGCAAGCCGACCGAGTCGTTGACCTTCCGCATCGATAACATACCACTTACGATCTGGATCTTTAGGTAGGTAGCTTTTATTAGGAGTGAGTGTAGTTGTAGTCATTAGTTTCTCTACAAGCGAAATTTATCTATCAAAATTTATTTATCTTGGGAAACTTGAGCTTTGAACTTCAAATCAAGCTGATAGCCTGATTATTTGTTAAACCCAAAGTTTGCGTGCGCGATGCGAACTCAGTAAATGGGTTATCAGCATAGCCGATTGCCAATAAGCAGAGCCCTTGCGGTGGTGCTGCATATTTAACTTCAATACGGCGTTTTTCTTGCCATCTACTAGTAAAGTCCTCGACACTGAGACGTGATCGCCCCACATCGATGAGCTGCCCTACTAACAAACGAATCATGCCATAAAGAAATCCACTTGCCTGAACTTCCACATGGACAAAATCACCATCTCGCCAACATTGAGCTTCTTGAACTTCAAGACAACTATGGGGACGACTGGAACCTGCCCTTTGGAAAGCTGCCATATCATGCTCACCTAGCATGTGTAGCAAGGCTTGGCGCATGAGCTTTTCGTCAAGGTAATCATGGTAGTAGTGCCAGCTAAACTGTTTCACAAATAAGTTCGGGATGGAAGCTGTGTAAATCGTGTACCGATAACGCCGCCATGTTGCCGAAAATCTTGCGTGCCAATCGCTTGCTACTTCCGTCGAGCCACAGATCAAGATATCTTCGGGAAGGTAATTATTTAATACCTTAGCCCATTTCTGAGGTGGAATCACACTCGAAGTATCGAAATGCGCTACCTGAGACGCAGCATGAACACCTGTGTCAGTTCTACCTGCACTATGGATAACGGTTGTCTTACCGCAAATCTGGGCGATCGCTTCTTCAATCGTTTGCTGCACTGAAGGATGACTTGGCTGTCTTTGCCATCCGTAATAATGTGTACCTAGATATTGAATAGCTAGAGCCACACGACGGACATGCTCAGAATCAGCAGACGAAATCACTTCTAGCATCTCAGGATTTGAACTGCTTATACCAGTTGCAAGATCGCGATCTCGGAGTTGTCGCCACGACGACTGACGGTGCGAACGATACGGGTATAGCCACCATTACGATCAGCATAACGTTCTTTTGCTTGGCTAAACAGTAAGTCCACTAAGCTAGTCACGCGATCTTCTTCAGGTAATTGCTCTTGCTTGGTCTTAGTTTGAACGCGATCGCTCACGGGTTCGCCATCTTTGACCGAAAGATCATATAGGTAGGCGATCGCTTGGCGACGAGCGTGTAAAGAACCATTTTTTGCAAGGGTAATGATGTGATCGACAGTGGTGCGAACAGCATTAGCTCTTGCTCTGGTGGTCTTAATTTCACCTCTGAGAATTAACTGAGTCGTCAAAGCACGAAGAAGTGCTTTACGCTGATCAGCAGCCTTATTAAGCTGAGGGGTCTTATTACGATGACGCATAGGTATTTACCAGGTGGGAGGTTAAGTGCAATATTGGGAAATTTAAAATACTGCCATTTTTATAGAAATTTTATATAAATATTCTTATAAAACTTTTGAAGACTTAGATTCAGTCAAGGTCAAGCCCAGATGCTGTTTGAGGGCATCCATAACTTCCTCAGCCGACTTCTGCCCAAAGTTTTTGATCTCTAGAAGATCGTCTTGAGTGTACTCCAACAAATCTGCCACAGTATTGATCTGTGCACGTTTGAGACAGTTGTAGGCTCTGACCGACAGTTGCAATTCCTCAATGTGAATTTGCTTTGTCTCATCCTGCTCATCACGCTCTTGAGGTAATGAAGGTGCAAGGGTGATTTCCTGCAAGGGAGAGAATAAACTCACCAATACACTAGCGGCTTGGCTAAGAGCCTCTTGAGGGGTAATGCTGCCATTAGTCCAAATATCAATTTGCAGACTCTCTTTATTGATCGCATCACCGATCCGAGCGTCCTTAATCTCATACTTGACCTTACGTACAGGCATAAACACAGCATCAATTTTGAGCGTGTCGATAGGAGAACTATGGTCTTCTTTAGATCGGTCTACAGAACGATAACCTTTGCCCCGTTCAATCGTTAGTTCCATTTCCAATGTTGCACCCTCACTGAGAGTAGCAATGTATTGGTTCGGATTAACGATTTCAATATCTGATGGCAAAGAATGAAAACTAGTGGCAGTGACTAGCTTTGGACCACGCTCTACCAAACGAATGATCTGTGGTGCTGAGCTATAAGACTTCAACACTAGTTCCTTCAGGTTGAGCATCAAATCCAAAACGTCTTCCCGCACGCCTGGAATCGTCGCAAACTCATGGTTGACACCAGCAATGCGAACAGCTGTGACGGCTGCCCCCTCAAGATTGGAGAGCAATACCCGTCTGAGCGCATTTCCAATGGTAATGCCTTGCCCCCGCTCTAGTGGTTCCAGTACAAATTGACTGTACTGACTATTATCTTTTTCTGTGTGGGATGCAACGCACTCAACCTGAAACTGTGCCATATTTGTACCGACTTAGTCTGCAAGAGTAAACGAAAATCAAAGGAGAAATTGGAGAGTTAGGAAATTATTAATTACGAAGTACGAATTTATTACGGATTTTTATTTTTAGTATCGTAATTTTTAATTCGTAATTGACTACACACGTCTTCGCTTGGGAGGACGACAACCATTGTGGGGAATAGGAGTAATATCGCGGATCAAGGTGATTTCTAAACCAGCAGCCTGTAAAGCTCGAACAGCGGTTTCACGACCAGATCCAGGACCTGTTACCATCACTTCAACTTGGCGCATCCCTTGCTCGATCGCTCTTCTAGCGGCTGCTTCCGCAGCAGTTTGCGCTGCAAAAGGAGTGCCTTTCTTCGCGCCCTTAAAGCCGCTCGCACCAGCCGAAGACCAAGAGATTACGTCACCTACGGTGTCAGCGATGGTGACGATTGTGTTATTAAAAGTAGACTGGATATAAGCAACTCCATTAGGGACATTACGCTTATTCTTGCGTGCACCAGTTCTACGTGTTGTTTGACGAGCCATTTCGTATTAATCCTTAATTACTTCTTACCAGGAGCCTTCTTCTTACCTGCAACAGTGCGACGACCGCCACGACGGGTACGCGCATTGGTGCGAGTACGTTGTCCACGCACAGGAAGCCCCATACGATGTCTACGACCTCTGTAGCAACCGATGTCTACTAGGCGTTTGATACTTAAACCTTCAAGACGACGCAGATCGCCCTCTACTTGAAAGTTTGATTCTACCTCTTGGCGTAAAGTCGTTACTTCGGGATCAGTAAGATCTTTAACCCTTGTATCTGGGTTTATTTTGGTAGCTGCTAAGATTTTTTTGGCGCTAGTTAGACCAATTCCGTATATGTACGTTAGTCCTATTTCGATGCGCTTGTCACGAGGAAGGTCAACTCCTGCAATGCGAGCCACTATAAGTCTCCCAATTTGTTGTCAGTTTTCAATGTCATGTTACGGTTGCCCCAAATTTGAGGCTTGATTAAGTTGTGGTTGCCCTAAAAAATAGTTTTTAGATAAATTTCGAGTCAACCTTTGGGGCAAATATCTGTTCAACTCAATCTTCGTGAGAGCGTGCGTTTTATGCAGTGGGTTAGCTACAATCAGCAAGAGCAAATTACGAAGACAGTATATTTTACAGCGAACTCTATAATATATTGACAATGGCAACTTCTGTCAATATTTTTGCAATTTAGCTTTTCAGAATTAACTAATCGATAATTCTTAAGTTTGCGCTAAAACCTAGTTACAGCACTTTATGTTTACTTAAAATCCAGAAATAATTTTGAGAGTGGCGCATTACGCCACTCTCAAAATTATTTCTGGACTATATCAACGCCTCAATTGGCTGTACCGCTGTAAAAAGTAAAAAAGCCCAAAGGTAATTACTAATGATAAGAATTAGTTATACTTATGATATTGCTTAATTATCGTGATCACTATCAAGAGAAGCAATACCAGAAATTGGACGATATGTATAACTTGCAATAGCTGGTGTGGGACTAGAGGATTGAGGGCGTGATATCTTCATAATATCTTCTTTAATGGCTTCGAGATCGACATAGCGATCAGCAACATTAATTAGATGATCACTGGTCATTGAGCGCAGGCTCACTACTTCAACGCGCACACCTCGATAGCTTGCGGCATCAACTGCATACGCGAGATCCCCATCACCGCTAACGAGTACGGCTGTATCATAGGAGCTTATAAGTGCCATCATATCTACTGCTATTTCCACGTCGAGGTTTGCTTTTTTAGAGCCATCAGGCAGTTGAACCAGTTCCTTAGAAATTACTCGATAGCCATTGCGCCGCATCCACAGTAAGAAACCTTGTTGTTTTTCATTGGTGCGATCAACTCCTGTATAGAAAAAGGCTCTGAGTAAACGCGATCCATCTGTAAGGCACAAAAGTAATTTTGTATAGTCAATTTCGATCCCAAGTTGGAGCGCTGCATAAAAAAGGTTAGAGCCATCTATAAAGATAGCAACGCGTCCTCGGTTTTCTAAAATTTGGTCTGGCTTAAATCCAGAATCTTGCTCGAAAGGTAACATATTTTTGCCTATAGAACGTTTGTTATCTAGTGCTGTGGGATGAAGCTTTGGTATTAGCATGGATACTTAAAACCGTCCTAAGTGTTTACCTAATTCAGAAGAACTTCTTAAAACTTTTTTATAAACTAACGCGTAGTCGATTAGATGGAGACTAGCGACGGACGTTCAAAGTAACTTTTAACAAGACAAATAGCCTTATCCCAGGACTGTCAAAAAATAAATTTTAAAAAAATTAAATCTAAATCAATTGTGAAAATATTAAAATTTTTATAATAAAAACTACATCAATAAATAAATTATTTTTATAGCTTAATATAGATTATACACTATAAGTAAATATACTCCTTTGAGCATATTTTTGAAAAATTAATGTTGAATTCAAGTGACAAAAAAATAATACTCTAGTATTAAAAATTGTCTAAACCTTAGTATTTTCAATGCGTTGAAATATAGGAGTGGGTATTCCGAGCATCTGACCTGATTGCAGTATTCCCCAATTTGTATGACTCCAATCAGGTGGATTAGCTTCATCAAAACTTAATCCTAATTGTTGGTAAGCAGCAATACTAAGGTTTGATGTAATTGGAGCAATCAGATAAGCCGCTATCCTTACAGACTCCAACAAAGCATACAAAGTTTCGTTAACTTCTTTTTGTTTTCCTGCTTTGAATTGTTTCCACGGTGTGGTCTCGTCAATTAATTTGTTACAGTTCCAAATCAATTCTAATATTTTTTCACAAGCTGCTCGAAAATTAAGATTTTGATAATCACTTGCCACGCGATCGCCTAAATTTGAGGCTTGTTCGATCACTGGTTTAATTAAATTTGATACCTCGCTGGGATCGCTGGGATCAATTGCAGGTATAGTTCCTTGACAATATTTATTTACCATTCCTAGACTGCGATTGAGTAAATTACCGAGACTGTTAGCGAGATCAGCATTAACAATTGAGATAAATCTCTCTTCACTAAAGTCACCATCTTTACCGAATTCAATTTCTTTAAGGAAGTAGTAACGAATAGCATCTGCCCCAAATCGATCAACTAGATCATAGGGATCAATGGTATTACCTAAGGTCTTACCCATTTTGAGCCCATCTTTTGTGAGCAATCCATGACCAAATATGCGATTAGGTAAAGCTAGTCCTGCTGACATCAACATCGCTGGCCAATAAATCGCATGAAATCTTAATATATCCTTACCAATGATATGCAAATTGAAGGGATACCACTTCTTGAGTGCATTTTCTAAGGTTGGTTCATCATCGGGATCAAGCAAAGCCGTTACATAACCAAGCAAAGCATCAAACCAAACATAAATAGTATGGGTGGGATCGATAGGGATCGGGAACCCCCAATCAAGGTTAACGCGAGAGATAGAAAAATCCTGCAAGCCTTGCTTCATAAAGCCAAGAACTTCGTTGCGACGGCTTTCAGGCTGAATAAAGTCAAGATTCGTTTCGTGAAATTGAATGAGTGCGTCTTGATATTTCGATAGACGGAAGAAATAGTTGGGCTCATCTCGCCATTCACACACAACATTGGTATGAATCGGGCAATGATGGCTGGTCGGAAGTTCGCGTTCTTCTTTAAATTCTTCGCAAGCCACGCAGTACCAGCCCTTTTGCTGATTTAAGTAAATGTCACCAGAATCATAGACCCGTTGAAAAAACTCATTCACGATCGCTTGATGTTTGGGTGCAGTGGTGCGCGTAAAGCGGTCAAAGCGAATATTTAGTCTTTCCCAAAGTGTATAAAATTCCGCAACTGTGCGATCGCAATGATCTTGGGGCGATAGATTATTTTTCTCGGCTGTACGCTGAATTTTTTGTCCATGCTCATCAGTACCTGTTACAAACATTACAGGATGACCTTTGAGTCGATAGAACCGTGCAAAAGCGTCGGCAGCGATCGTCGGATAGGCGCTGCCAATATGCGGACGATCATTGACGTAAAAAAGTGGTGTAGTTAAAGCAATCGGTTCTAAAGACATAGGGTACTCAATTCACGGGTAATACCATTTTGCAAAAAAATGGTGGTAAATGTAACATTTTTCACCAAAAGTAATGAATAACCTTCAAACTCATCAAAATTGGATGGATCAAGCGATCTCCTTGGCGCAACAGGCAGGAGAGGCGGGTGAAATTCCTGTAGGGGCGATTATTGTCAATCATCAGGGCAAAGTGATTGGCACAGGAGGAAATCACAAAGAGCGAGATCAAGATCCTACTGCTCATGCTGAGATGGTGGCGATCCGTGAGGCTGCGCGGGTATTAAAAGATTGGCATCTCACAGGTTGCACCCTCTATGTCACTTTAGAACCCTGCCCTATGTGTGCAGGAGCAATTTTGCAAGCGCGGATTAGGACTTTAGTCTACGGTGCTGATGATCCCAAAACAGGCTCAATTCGTACAGTCGCTAATTTACCCGATAGTCCCGTTTCTTTTCACAAGTTAGAAGTGATCGCAGGCATTTGTGAGCAGGAATGCCAAGAATTATTGCAAGCTTGGTTTAAAAATCTCAGGATTTGATACCAGATTGCCTTCTAAGCATTTACGGCAATTTGTTCGGAAAACCAGATTGCGGCTTCAGTATTCGTTTTTGTAGCTAACAGTTCCACGGTTTGTTCTAACAAGGCGATCACCAAATTTGGCAAGACATAAGAAACCTCGCATTGTTGATAAACGCCAGTCTCATCTAATTTAAAAGCAAATAGGCGATAAGCACGAACATCAATCACCCAATATTCAGAAATCCCTAAGTCTGCGTACAGCCTCTTCTTTTCATCTAAATCGATCGCCAAAGTCGTATCAGAGATTTCACCAACTAAATCAGGCGATCGCCAATTGTCCAGATCAATAAACCGCGATTGACCAGTTTTCCAAGTGGGTACATCTTCACCAACATACACAACAATATCAGGGGCAATAGCTCTACGTCCCTTTTTTTCTAACTGACAGCCCCCAAAAGTACTTAATTTGACATCTGGAAATTTTGCCGACCAAAAAGCCAAAATCATGGCAAATAGGTCGCCAAATCTAGCGTGATTAATCACTTCTGCGCCCATTTCTACCCACAAGCGTTGATTATTGAAAAACAATTTACAGCGATCGCTATTTTCCTCATCTCGCAGCGCTTCATAGTCTTGCCAAGTCGCTTGCTGCCATTGTTGAGTAGGTTTTAGGGTTATTTGGCACATAGCGTATTTATCGAATCGACCAAATCGCTCTCCTTACCTGCCGCAGTTTCTAAATCCTGTTTAGCTTTGGTCTGAGCATTGGTGTCCTTCGCTTCTACCGCCTTTGCCTGAGCCTTTAGCGACGATGACACATCCCCGTACATACTCAAGAGTTTAGTTTGCAACTCCTTAAGCTGTGAGTCATTAACAGCGATCGCTTGCGTCTCAGTGCGAATTTGATCAATTTTGTCCGCAAGCTGCGTAAAGCCTGCTGCATCCTTGGGAGCTACTAAATCTTTGGTTTTATTGGCAACCGTAACAAATTTGTTACATTGGACAACTCGATTTTCCCCACAACCATATAGGAGTAACCCCATACTTAAAGCAGTCATACCAAGAACATTGTAACGATTGCGCCGACTCGATGAATTATGGAATGAAGACTTTTGAAGTTGCATTATGGTGTTTGCCAATAGTCCAAATTTATTCTGCTGGGGTCTAAAAATTCTAAAATGTTTTAGTTAAGCTAACTCAAGAGATTTTGAACTATGTCCGATAATCGCCGCAGTCGTGCAATTACCGAAGGCGTTCAGCGATCGCCTAACCGCGCTATGTTACGCGCCGTTGGTTTCCAAGACTCAGATTTTACTAAACCTATTGTCGGTGTTGCAAGCGCCCACAGCACAATTACTCCTTGCAACATGGGCATTGCGCCCTTAGCTATCCGCGCCGAGGCAGGAATTCGGGCTGCGAATGGGATGCCCCAAGTTTTTGGCACAATCACCATCAGCGATGGGATCTCCATGGGAACCGAGGGGATGAAGTATTCCCTCGTTTCCCGTGATGTTATTGCGGACTCCATCGAAACAGCTTGCACAGGTCAGAGCATGGATGGCGTTTTAGCGATCGGCGGCTGTGATAAGAATATGCCAGGGGCAATGATCGCTATGGCAAGAATGAACATTCCTGCGGTGTTTATCTACGGCGGCACAATTGAACCAGGGCATTTAGAAGGTGAAGACCTCACCGTAGTCAGTGCCTTTGAAGCAGTTGGACAATACAGTGCGGGTCGAATCGACGAAGTAAGATTGATGTCCGTAGAGCGCAATGCTTGTCCGGGGGCTGGTTCCTGCGGTGGTATGTATACGGCTAATACCATGTCTTCGGCTTTTGAAGCAATGGGCATGAGTCCGATGTACTCTTCCACCATGTCCGCCGTTGCGCCAGAGAAAGGGGAAAATACTGAACTTGCAGGCAAAATTCTCGTTAATGCCATTCGCAATAATATATTGCCTCGCGATATCATCACTCGCAAATCGATCGAAAATGCGATTTCCATTGTTATGGCAGTGGGTGGCTCTACTAATGCCGTTCTGCACTTTTTAGCGATCGCCCATTCCGCAGGTGTGGAATGGAAGCTTGATGATTTTGAGCGCATTCGTGAGCGTGTCCCCGTTCTTTGTGACCTCAAGCCTTCAGGTCGCTACGTTGCCACCGACCTCCACAAAGCAGGTGGTATTCCTCAAGTAATGAAGATGCTTTTGGTGCATGGGTTATTACATGGCGACTGCATCACGATCACTGGTCAAACCGTTGAAGAATTGCTCAAAGATATTCCTGCCGAACCTCGCGCTGATCAAGATGTGATCCGTCCTTGGGATCGCCCCATGTATAAGCAAGGACATCTCGCCATTCTTAAAGGCAATCTCGCGGAAGAAGGTGCTGTTGCGAAAATCTCTGGAGTCAAAAATCCGATCATCACTGGACCTGCGCGTGTTTTTGAATCGGAAGAAGATTCTCTCGCGGCAATTCTTGATAATAAGATCAATCCTGGGGATGTCTTAGTGATTCGTTATGAAGGACCAAAGGGTGGACCTGGGATGCGAGAGATGTTAGCTCCTACCAGTGCAATTATCGGCGCGGGTCTAGGCGATTCCGTTGGCTTAATCACCGATGGACGTTTCTCTGGTGGTACATACGGCATGGTTGTCGGTCACGTTGCCCCTGAAGCCTATGTTGGTGGCACGATCGCTTTAGTCCAAGAAGGCGACTCGATCACGATTGATGCTCATCAGCGTTTGATTCAACTCAATGTCAGTGAGGAGGAACTAGCCGCACGCCGTGCTAATTGGAAAGCTCCTGCCCCTCGCTACACCAAGGGTGTTTTGGCTAAATACGCTACCCTTGTTTCGACTAGCAGTAAAGGTGCTGTAACTGATTTAAATCTGTTTTAGTTAATTGCAAGTAAAGAGAGGTTTGTACGCAAGTCTCTCTTTACTTTTTTGGCATAAAAGTAAAGTAGCGATCGCTTTGAGTTGATGAGATTTTAGCTAAATTACTATTTGTTTGAAGTGCAGTAAAGGCGATCACTATTTCAAATTTTGAATCACTTGGCCAGCAGAATACTTACACTTTTAAATTTACATGACTGAAAATACCTATCTTTTAACTGCTACTAGTAAGTTGTAAGTATTTGAGCTTAAATGCATCTCCTACTTCCTTAGACGTTGGTGGTTCCCCTTTATTTTGGAGAAATAACATTTCTAATACAGCAATGTATATTTCACCCAGTGTTGTTGTAATTGCTGCGGCTGTAGTAGCAGCAATTGTCCCACCAAGGACTGAACCAACTCCAGGAATAAGTTTAAGAAGGTTTGATACAATTGCTCGTCCTGCCAATGTTCCTCCTGATCCAGCTAAAATACTCCCTACTAATGTACTGAGAAAACTATGATCAATTGACAAACCAAAAGTAGCAGAAATACCTGCAAGCATTCCTACTTGTATTGGCACTATGGCTACTGCATCTGAAAAAGGAATAGGAGTAACTGCTATTCCACCTGCACTAACTGCGGCGGCAGCTACTATTCAATGAGATTTTTGTTTTTTTAGAGCAATATCTACTTTCTGTGCAGCTACAAAAGCTCTTTTTTGTCCTTCAGGAACCAATTCAAAGGTCAAGTCTACAAGTTCTTTTAGACCAATAGCAGGTTTAATATTCCCATCATCATCTTCTTCAGGAAGAGCACGAACTCGAACTGTATTTTTTGCTAAAGGTAATAATGTTTGAACTATATCGCGAAATCCTTTGTCAGATTTTAAGGAACGAATTTTAGTAATTACCGCAACAACAGGCATATATTCTGCAAGCATTTTAACTAGTTCTTGTTCAGCATCCTGTACTCGGCGTGAATCTTCAAGGATGCATATCCAAGCAACATGAATATGTTTTTTAGGATCAATATCTTTCCTACGTTCACTGACAAGTGTTCATAGTTCTTTCATTGTGTTCTCAAAATCAGCCATTTCAAGCCCCCGACTGTCAAAAATAGAAAGTGGAATCCCCTCTTTCTTGATTTCTCGTGTATTTGGAGTGACTGGACGACCTTGACCCGTTTCAGCCATATTTCCTTGAAATATCGCGTTGATAAGTGTGCTTTTTCCAACACCAGTAGCACCAGCAATCAAAATATTCACATTACCTCTTTCTTTAAGAGCATCTTTAATCGCACCTTGTACTAAAGAGTCAAAATCAAAATCTTCAGACTGAAAATCCATACATATAAACCTTTAAACCTTAAATATGTGAATTTTAATGTAACTAGATCAAGAGTATTATTGCTAAAATTTTAGCTTAATTTAATCTCAAAATCATCTGGCAGTTGTAATTTTAGATTTTCACGTTAGTCACTACTTTCATCGTCTCAGTTAGCAAAAATTATGTAATCGTCCATTACTTTCATGGAGACGAAAGAAGAGATCTCGCTTTTGTTTAGAATATCCGTCAACTTGAGAAAACTAAAATAAAATGATAATTAATGAAACTTGTAAAGCTGAGCTAATTATGTATGGGATGGCAAGATCGCATCACTACAGATTTATCTGTCTGTCATGGTAGAGCCTGCATTAAAGGCACGAGAATTATGGTATCAGTCATTCTCGATAACCTAGCGGCAAGAGTCAGTGAGGCAGAAATCTTGCAAAGTTACCCCACTCTCACATCCGCAGATATTTCTGCCGCAATCAACTATGCTGCCGAACTAGCCCGAGAGCAGATTGTATTATTACCAGCCCCAGCTACTGCATGAAATTTAAAATAGATGAAAACCTGCCCATAGAACTTGCTGAAATCTTACAAAACGAAGGATATGATGCTTCGACAATCTACTCAGAATCCTTAAAAGGAGCGAAAGATCCTACTGTCATAGCAGTATGTCAAGACGAGCAAAGGGTTTTAGTTACACTAGATTTAGATTTTGCTGATATTCAGACCTATCCACCCCAAAATTATGCAGGAATTATTGTCTTGAGGGTTTATAGACAAGATAAACCATATCTACTCTCCTTCTTTCAGCAGCTAATCCCAGAAATTAGGCAACATCCACTTAAAGGCAACCTATGGATTGTCGAAGAGGGGAAGATTAGAATTAGAGGATAAACCTATATTTAGGTTAGTAGCTAAATCAATACCAGAAAAATATTCCGTGCCCCGAATAAATATATGTAAGACGAATTTACTGCCCAATCTCTCGAAGATCTAGCAAGCGAAATGTGTTTATCGCAAACTGTATCTTAACCTCAGCTAAGTCAGCTACATTAACTTGCCACATAGACAGCATATATAAAGTATCTAGCTAAGCCAAGCCACTTGCTTTACAAAACTTATCGTTAGTTTTGGGTTGAAATACCTGTAAATGCAGCATTTTCTGATGAGATAGAGTTAGATATTTAAGTTGGAAAACCCTATACTGGGTAGATATTATTTCGACTTTTTACATACCCTTTAAAGATCAAAAGGCAGACACATGAGCGTAACAGCGTCAAGTGGTGCAGTAAATGCCCGCCCTCGTCTATATCAGACCGCTATAACTTCCACAATTTCCCAGATAGAGCAACAGGATCGCTTTGCGACTCGTAGCGAATTATCCGATTTATCTACTTATTTTCAATCTGGACTAAAGCGCCTCGAAATTGCCGCAATTTTGACTAAGAATTCGGACAATATCGTATCCAAAGCAGCTAGCCGTATTTTTACGGGTGGCTCAGCCATGGCATTTTTGGAAAAGCCCAAAGATGATGAAGAACTAGAGGTCGATCGCGCAGGTCGCGTGGTTGATATCAAGCGTGGCATGGAACTCGGTACAACTATATATACTGAGGCAAGTGAAGGCGGCTTAATAGGAACTCTTAAGAACTTTTTCAGTAATGCTGGTATTACAGGAGTTGTTGACCCAGTACCTGCAAGCTTTCGTCCCATTAACATTTCCCGTTATGGCGCAGATCGCATGAAGAAGTCCTTACGTGACTTGTCATGGTTCTTGCGCTATACCACCTATGCGATCGTTGCCGGGGATCCGAATATACTTGCTCAGAATGTGCGTGGCTTGCGTGAAATCATCGAAGCTGCCTGCTCGACTGACGCAACCATCGTTGCTTTACAAACCATGAAACAAGCTGCGGCTAACTATTTCCTTAACGATCCAGAAGCTATCGAAATCGTTAAGCAATATTTGGATGTAGCGATCGCTGAATTCAAAGCACCTACCCCATCGCCTAAAGTCCGTCAGCGCAATTCTCCTGACCTCCAAGGTTTAGCTTTACCTCAGATTTACTACAACACTGCTGAGCGTCGTCAAAAGTTTGTGATGAAGACTGGTTTGTCTGCTAGTGAAAAGAATGAAGTAGTTAGAGCCGCCTATCGTCAAGTTTTTGAGCGTGATATCAAGCGCGCTTACAGCCAAAGTATTTCTGACCTCGATTCTAAGGTCAAAAATGGCGAAATTTCCACCAAGGAATTTATCCGTCGTCTAGGTAAGTCTCCCCTATACCGCGATCAGTTCTTCCTACCCTTTATCAACTCCCGTGCAGTTGAGCTAGCCTTTAAGCATTTTCTCGGTAGATCGCCTGAAAGCCGTGAAGAAGTTGCTAAATACTTTGCGATCGTCTCCAAGGGTGGGCTGAATGCTCTAGTTGACGCTTTGATCGATTCTCGCGAATACAGCGACTACTTCGGCGAAGAAACCGTACCTTATCTACGTGGCTACGGACAAGAAGCACAGACTGCTCGCAACTGGGGCGCACAGTTTGACCTGTTCAACTACTCTGCACCTTTCCGCAAGGTTCCTCAGTTCATCACCTTGTTTGCCTCTTATCAAAGTCCATTGCCTGACCAACATGTGTATGGTTCTGGTAATGATCCTTTGGAAATCCAATTCGGCGCGATTTTCCCCAAAGAAAACCGCAACCCCAGCGCCAGCCCAGCCCCATTTGGTAAGGATACTCGTCGGATCTTGATCCGCAACGGTAGTGGTATCACCAACCAACTCAGCAATCCTAGTGCGACTGGTGCGATCGATCCTCTTGGACCTAAGGTATTCAAGCTGGACAACACCCTCCGCGATAATGTCAAGATTGGTAAGGGTGGTAGAACTTCATCTGTTAAGGGATTGAGCATTACCAACTCAGAAACAGCTACCCAAGCTGTAATTCGCGCCCTGTATCTACAAATTGTTGGCTACATTCCTTACTCTGGTCAGCGTCTCTCGGTCGCTGAAATTAAGCTGGAAAATGGTGACATCTCGGTACGAGAGTTTGTCCGTATGCTTGCCAAGTCTCCTACTTTCCGCGATCGCTACTGGAACAAACTCTATGTCTGTAAGGCGATCGAGTATACTCACCGTCGCCTCTTGGGTCGTCCTACCTATGGTCGTGACGAAATGAATGCTTACTTTGACCTTGCGGCAAAGAAAGGCTTCTATGCTGTCGTTGATGCCATTATCAATACTAAGGAATACGAGCAAGCCTTCGGTGAAGATACTGTTCCTTACGAGCGCTACCTCACACCCGCAGGTGTATCACTCCGTAATAATCGCGTTGGTACATTAACCGAAGCTAAAGGCTCCAAAGTTGATGCTCCATCCACACCTAAATTCATTGAGCTTGGTCAAGTTACCGAAGTGCGCTCTGAAGTCTCGATCGCTACTCGCATTAACCAAGGTGTCAGCAAGCAACGCGAACAGCGTAAGATCTTTAAGCTCACCACTACTAGTCCCGTGGAAGCAAATGCTTTGGTACGTGCTGCTTACAGACAGGTCTTCGAGCGTGACATGGATGCCTATGTTGGTAACGATCAGTTCAGCAAGGACACCTCTAAGCTGCTCAATGAGGAAATCACGGTCAAGGAATTCATCCTTGCTCTTGGTACATCCGACTTGTACATTAAGGAGTTTTACGCGCCGTTCCCCAACACCAAGGTTATCGAATTGGGAACCAAGCACTTCCTCGGACGTGCTCCACTCGATCAAGCCGAAATCCGTAAATACAATCAGCTTTTAGCAACTAAGGGAGCTAGAGCCTTTGTAACTGAGTTGGTCAATAGCCAAGAATATCTCGAAGCCTTTGGTGAGGATGTTGTGCCTTACAATCGCTATGAAACCTTCCCTGCGGCTAACTATCCCAACACCCAAGAACTTTATAACCGCTTGACTAAGCAAGACAAATCTATTGTTGTACCTAGCTTTGCACCAGTTAAATCGAAAGTTCCCACTAGAGTTTAGCTTTTAGCGCAAAAAAAGAGAGGTGGCTTTGCCACCTCTCTTTTTTGCTATATGGCGATTACTGAAAAGAATTCTATAGTTGTTTTGAATAAACTTTAAAGGGGCTTCGACTTCGCTCAGATCTCTTACGCTGAGGGCTGAGCGAAGTTGAAGCCGTAGGTACTTTAATTAATCGCCGCAAGTCCATTAACCCGAACTGAAGTTAAATTAAAGTAAATTAAAGCTCTAGGTTAATCTAAGCCCCAGAGCTATATAACTTTACCCATGAGCGATCGCCCGATGTAACTACTATTTTTTGATGGCGAAGCGATCTCTTTTGCCTCAACTAGCCATTCCCAGTTTGGATCAAAAAAAGTTACTAGTTGCGGTTGAGGGAGTCCAAGGATTTTGGCAGGATTAATGCTTAGCGCTTTCCATAATTCATTCGCAGTTAGTAATCTTGTAGTTACTAGGTTTTGCCAAAGTACAGGAATTGCTAATTCCAAACCGATCGCCCCAACAGGAGCTATCTCAAAGGGAACAACTTTTTCCTCATACGTACAGGGGGTATGATCGATCACGATCGCATCGATGGCTCCAGAACGAATACCTGCAATGAGTGCAAGGCGATCGCCTTCGCTACCAAGGGGGGGCATCAAGCGTAGATTGGGATCGTAACTGGCTAAATCACGATCACAATGGCAAAGATGAAGCCAAGTCGCACTTGCAGTTATGGGCAATCCATCGTTTTTGGCTTGGGCGATTAGTTCTACACTTTGCGCTGTAGAGATTCGCATGAAATGAGAGGGAGCTTTGGTGAGGCGGACTAATTCGATGAGAGCCGCAAGGGATGCTGTTTCGGCGGCGGCGGGATAGCCCGTCATGCCGTACTGCAAAGACCATTTTCCCTCACGGATCACCCCACTGCCAGCAAGATCAGGATTTTGCGGAAATAGAGCGATCAGTTTGCCCAATGGCTTGAGATATTCCATCGCTCGGCGCACTAACAGAAGATTCGCGATCGGTTTACTATCGGTAAAGCCAATGACGGATTCGGCAAGTTCTGCCATGTCTGTTAGTTGTTTTCCCTCTATACCTTTGGTAATTGCCCCCCAAGGTTGCAGGCGATCGCCATATTTCTGCCGAACATTGCGCCAAAATTCAAGTGCAGCAATATCATCGATCGCAGGTTGAGTATTCGGCAAAATCCCCACAGTACTAAAACCACCATTTTTTGCAGCTTGGACTAATTCTGCAATGGTTTCTCTTGATTCATGCCCCGGTTCACCGCTAGTACTATACAAATCAATTGCCCCAGATCCGAAAATTAGCCCTGATCGCTCATCAATATTGGTATTTTCAGGAATTTGGTTAGCATCACAATCTAGATGAATTTGGCGATCGCCATCTATGAATACATCAGCAAATTTGTCAGTAGAATTTGCATCAAGAATGCGTACCTGTTTGAAGAGGGTTGGATACGCAAGGGAATTTTCTAAAGGCATAACAAAACGATTTTCTTTTTAATGTATAGCGCGATGGGTAGAAAATCCTAAAAAGTATGATGATCTTTAAGTCACCACACTTATTGAACAATATTTAGTGATTTTTGATTTTGGTAATAGCTGCGCCATTGCCATTTTCCCTGTGCATCAACATTTGGAGTGAGTACACGCACATCAAGAGAATTTAAGCCAATTTCTTGGACAACTAGTTCAGGATAGCGATCGCCATTAATCTCCTGAATGCCATAGAGTGCATAGCTACTCACACTGTCATTTATAAAGGAGAGAGCCCTTGTATGGGTCAAAATTGGTTCTGCATTCCAATCATTACCTGATTTACGGAGCATTACCAACATGCTGTACTCTTGGCGCTCAAGAGCTGGGCGAGATAAAAAATCTCTCCAAGTTTGGGGTTCAAAGCCTATTGGACGCTGAGAGTTATCGAGGCGCAAGCCTGCTATGATCTCAGGCTGATTATCCCCGTCAATATCTACACATACAAGTGAGGCTATCGCTACCTGTGAAGTTGCTGCTTTACTTGCCCCTAATTTTAAAAATAAACTGCGGGACTTACTTAATACAAGGGGTTGAATGCGGCTAGGGCAATTAAAAAAATAAGTGAGTTCACTATTTGTATTTAGATGATCGCTTCCTACAATCGTTAAATTCGACTGCTTTAATACAGTGGGATCAAAGCCCTTGGTGGGTTGATTTTTGTCATTAGGATTTGGCTCTTGTACTTTAAAACTAGCGATCGCACCAAAGGTCTCGGAACCCCGCACCGCACTAACTTGAAACATTCCCAAAGGCTTACCAAATTGCACTAAAGAGAACTTGCTGCCGATGGGGATCGATTGCACTACCCGATCTAAACTGCCTAGTTGTTCTACAAGATCCGACGGCACAATTCCCTCAATTGTCTTGCCATCAGGAGAAGCCTGAATAAACAAAAATATCGGTACAGGTAACTTCGTTTCTTCGGATTTTTTGTCGTTATTCGGACTCAGGCAAGCATTAGTACCAATCACAATTCCTAAAGTAATCAGAGAGCCAAGAGCCCCATGGCAAAATTTATACGTGAATTGTCTAAATGGCATAATGGGCGATTGGTCTAGAAAAGTATTTCCAAATAGAATGTTAGGTGGTTGCTCAGCAACCACCTAACATTCTATTTGGATTCCATCACCTTCTTTAATCGCTTAACGGCTAAATTAAAACGTTCTTGAGAGATCAAGCTTGTCTTCAGGTGATGAAAACAGGCTTTAATTATCATGCTTTTGATCTCGTTTTACCGATTTCTCTTCATTACTCTTAGTCAAAGGTAAAGCAATCACCTGATGGCGATATAACCGATACATCAAATACATGCAAGCCACAAAATATCCTGAGCTTAAAGTTGCTTTGATTAATTCTGTTGTGACTTGAATTGACTGACCATCTTTGGGGATACCTCCCATTGCACCATAGGCGATTGCCCAAGTCACCATCAAGGCGATCGCCACTTGACTGACATTACGCAACTTGCGACTACTTCTCTGCCGCACCAAGGTGATTGCTGATGGGATCATTCCAAATACAGGCATCAAACAGAAAAACATTGTAATTCTGTCCTTAGTCGAATCACGAGATATTTGATCAGGAGTTTCAATTTGGTGACCGCGTTGAGGATAACGACTCATAGATCTACTAGATTAGCCTTACTCAGAATTTTTGTAGAACAGTTTGGCAGGCTCTACAAACTTATTTTTTATTTTACTGTGCGTCTCTAATCATATCTTTAGGGCTTGTAGCGTTTTCTGGTCTAGATGTGCTGAAGACATAGAAATGAAACTTAAAAATATCGTAATTGTCATAATGTTTTATTAAGACAATTAGGATAAATGCCCATAAACTCATACAGCTCTTTAAACTGCTCTAAAACCCAGAAATAGGTAGTACTGCAAAGTAGTTTTTTCAGTAATTGTGTTGCGGGCGCTTCGCGCCCGCAACACAATTACATTGCATGACTACCCAAAAATATTTTTGAAGTCGGCACAAGGCAATGCCTTCAAAAATATTTCTGTGAATTAGGACTTACAAATAAAGAGGATAGTGAATTCCTTAGCATTTCGTAAATCCTATGAATACGTATATCTCAATCAGTAGGAGTATCTCTTTAAAGTAATGGATTCAACGACAATTCAAACTGTTATCTCCACAAACTTAAATCTGCTGGCTGGAGCGGCTTTCAAGGTAATTGCGGCAATCATCCTTTGGTTTATTGGCCGCAAACTCATTGATCTTTCCATAAACATCACCTCTCGCGCCCTTAAAAATCAGCGTATTGATCCCACTCTGATTAGCTACCTCAACTCTAGTCTTGCGGTGCTATTAAATATCATTTTAGTAGTTGCCATTCTAGGCTACTTTGGTGTTGAAACTACCTCCTTTGCTGCACTGTTAGCGGCGGCTGGCGTAGCGATCGGAGCCGCATGGAGTGGACTGCTGGCTAATTTTGCCGCAGGGGCATTCTTGATTATCCTGCGCCCTTTCCAAGTTGGTGATTTCATCTCCGCCGCAGGCATCACAGGCACTGTTGTCGAGATTGGTCTATTTGTTACTACCATCAACACCCCTGATAATGTCCGCACGATCATCGGCAACAACAAACTGTTCTCTGAAAATATTCAAAACTTCTCGGCTAACGACTATCGCCGAGTTGATATTCAGGTACAGCTAGATCATTCAGTCAACCCTAGCGAAGCGGTACGTGTTCTCCAAGAAAGAATTGCCAATATTCCTAATGTTATTAGCAATCCTGCTCCTGTAATTGAAATTCTCCATTTCACGCCTATGGGTCCCGAATTAGTAGTGCGTCCATTCTGCAACAACACCCACTATTGGCAAGTTTACTTTGACACCAATCGCGTCATCCGCGAAAGCTTTAGCGAGTCAGGATTCGCTACTCCTAAACAACATTTCCAAATTCGTCAATCCTAAATCTAAAAAAGCCCCGTGACACGGGGCTTTTTTACAGCAATCTTAAGACTGATGTTACGTGGAACAAATATCACCCTCACCCCCCTGCCCCCTCTCCCATCAAGGGAGAGGGGGAGCTAGACAAATTTCTTGTTCCCCTCTCCCTTAATGGGAGAGGGGCTAGGGGTGAGGGTCTTAGAAACTTCCACGTAACATCAGTTAAGAGACAAAAGAACCTACAATGCGTTTTATTAATCAGCGATCCTAAAGGAAAACATACGATATCCATCGAACACTAGATGTATTGGCTAGAATTTAGCTAGCGTTCAATAACCGAGCCTGTGGTACAAATACTCGAAAATCCCTTAAGGGTTGGTTTACAGCAAGAAAGAACCCCTGAACCATTAATCCTTGTGATCTTTGGTGCATCAGGCGATTTAACCATCCGAAAGCTTGTTCCCGCAATCTACCATCTTAAACAGCAGCGTCGGCTGCCCCCTGAGCTGACCATCGTTGGTGTAGCTCGCAGACCTTGGAGTCACGACTATTTTCGTGAGCAAATGCGTGAGGGTATAGAAAAATTCTCGGTAGGCATTGGGGCAGAAGCGATTTGGCAAGACTTTGCCGAAAGTTTGTATTACCAATCGCTGGATATGAGCAATCTTGACGATTATCGTAAACTCAATAACTTGTTAGGAGAGATTGATAAAGAAAGAGGCACTCGCGGTAATCGGGTTTTTTATTTAGCAGTTTCGCCTAATTACTTCACCGATGCGATCGAGAAACTGGGACAGGCGGGAATGATCAAAAATGTCCAGAAAACTCGCTTGGTCATTGAGAAGCCTTTTGGTAGAGATTTATCTTCCTGTCAAGATCTTAACCGAGTGGTGCAGAAAGCTTGTGATGAAAAGCAGATCTATCGGATTGACCATTATCTAGGGAAAGAAACGGTTCAGAACCTCTTGGTTTTGCGCTTTGCCAATGCTATTTTTGAGCCATTGTGGAATCGACAATTTATCGATCATGTGCAAATTACAGTTGCTGAGACTGTTGGCGTGGAAGATCGGGCTGGCTATTACGAAAACTCTGGGGCGCTCAGAGATATGCTGCAAAACCATTTGATGCAGCTTTTCTGTTTAACTGCAATGGAGCCGCCTAACTCGATGGATGCTGATTCCTTGCGAAATGAAAAGGTAAAGGTGATTCAAGCAACTCGTCTCGCGGATACACGCAAATTAGAACGATCATCCGTCCGTGCTCAATATAGTGCTGGTTGGATGAAAGGTAATCAGGTAAAGGGTTATCGCAATGAACCCAATGTGAATCCTGAATCCCTTGTGCCCACCTATGTTGCCATGAAATTTGAAGTCAATAATTGGCGATGGCAAGGTGTACCTTTCTATTTACGAACTGGTAAAAGGATGCCGAAAAAAGTCAGTGAAATTGCGATTCAGTTTCGTGATGTCCCCTATTTACTATTTCAGTCAGCCGCTAAGCAGGTTTCACCCAATGTGCTAACACTGCGGATTCAACCTAATGAAGGGATTGCCTTAAGATTTGAGGCGAAGATGCCAGGGGCTGATCTGCGATCGCGTTCCGTAGAGATGGATTTTGGCTATGGTAAAACCTTTGGTATCGAAGGATCTGACGCTTATGATCGCTTGCTATTAGACTGTATGTTAGGCGATCAAACCCTATTTACACGCGGTGACGAAGTAGAAGCTGCTTGGAAAGTAGTAACACCTGCATTAACTGCTTGGGAGCAGCCTAATGACCCTATTGTTGTTCCCCAGTATGAGGCAGGCACTTGGGGACCTACGGAAGCAGAACAACTAATTGAACGTGATGGACGACAGTGGCGACGGCTATAAACTCTCCAATAAGTTGGTGAAGCCAACTTATTGGAGACTAAATAACCTAAATAACATTTTGAGGATTTTGGCATTTCCTGAATCTCTCAAACTCAAGGTAAACGGTGTTGATTTAGATTTAACTTTTCCCTATGAATACTCAAGCAACTCCCGTCGTATCTTTGCAAGCTCCCAAAGATGTCTCGGTATCTCAAGTCGAAGCGGAGCTAAGCAAAATTTGGCAGTCCTATGGAGAAAGCTCTGCGGCTCGTGCCACCACATTTAACCTATTGGTATATGAACCAGAAACTATTGGTGCAGCATCACGGATTGCTTCGGTAGAATCGATCGCCTCTCAAAGCCCCTGTCGAGTTATTGATCTCGTTACAGTTGAGGGAGAAGATCAAGGAATTTCCGCACAAGTTGCAGCCTATTGTCCAATTCAAAAGAGTCGTAGCTCTTTAATTTGCGGAGAATACATCACCCTCTCTGGGGCAAAGCTTGCCTTTGAGCGAGTCCATAGTATTCTTCCAGAATTGCTGATCCCTGATTTACCAGTATTTCTATGGTGGAAGGATAGCCCTGCACCAAATACCAGAATGTTTGAGAAGCTGGTCAATTTAAGCGATCGCCTAATTATGGACTCAGCAACTTTTAGCAATTCGGAGGCAGACTTGCTAAAGGTCAAAACAATGATCCAAGCTAGCACTCAAATTGCTGATCTTAACTGGCAACGTTTAGCTCCTTGGCAAGAACTCACTGCTCAAGCCTTTGACCAACCTGATCGCCGTGCAGCCGTTTGGGAAATCGATGGAATTACGATTGACTATGAACGTGGCAATAGTACCCAAGCACTGATGTTTTTAGGCTGGATTGCCAGCCGTCTGGAATGGGAACCACTTGAACGTAACAGTGAAGGTGGTGATTATGACATTCAGCACATTATTTTCGAGGGGCGGCACAACCTCAGAATCAAAGCTGAACTTGCCGCGATCCCCGTTGGTGATCCTGGAGAAGTATTGGGCGATTTGATTGGTTTACGCTTAACTGCCTCTAATCAAAATACTGATGCGTGTAATGTGTTCTGCTCGGAGTCTACAGGCTGTATGCGGATGGAAGCTGGAGGTGGTGCACAAAACTACCGCGTGCATCAGGTGTCGCCTTTATCTGATCAAAGTGCAGATACGCTTCTCGGGCAACAGTTACAGCGTTGGGGGCGAGAGGTACTTTTCGAGGAAAGTCTCGCACTCGTAGCAAAAATATTAGCTTTATAAATAAAGGCTCGCTAAGCGAGCCTTTATTATTTCAATCAAAAGTGGATACAATGCATCCCCTTAGATTAAAACTCTTCAATTTCTAATTGTCCGACGATAAATGCTACACAGCCGAAAGCACAGGTAATCGGTAAGGGGTTTTTAAAGATAAAACTAAATATTGAGGCAATACAGGAAATTGCAATCGCGGCAAATGTCCAGAATTTTTCATCGTCGCTCATCCCTTTAGCAGCTTTGATTTCGCGAAGGGTATCGTTAGGGATAGGTAAGGGCATCACAGAACTTGGGGGAAATGCCCAATAGTTACAGCAGCGTTCTACAAATAGGTCAGTCCAACCATTTTCTTGACACCATTCGTCAATCCATTCATCCCGAAAACGCTTCATATGCACAAGTTATCAATAGGGCAATAAAAGAGAAACATGAGCAGCGCAAATGCTACTCATGTTTATTTTATTTAGATTAACAGAGTATCTATTGATTCGACTATAATTTACAAAAACTTAAAGTAATCAAGGATTATTCCTCATAGATTCCTTTACTTTAGTAAAACCTCAGTATTTGGATCGGCTATTACCTCAATTTGTTTGGTTATTGATGGCTTAACACCACGAATTGTGTCAAATGTGCCTTTGATGAAACCTGCGATCGGTACGGCGACTAATAGACCTAAAACCCCATTGAGCTTAAAACCAATATCTAGGGAAATGAGCATCCATACAGGGTTAAGTCCTGTTAATTCGCCGACAATGCGGGGACCAAGTACATTTTCGACGACCTGAATCACTGCTACAGCGACCAATAAAACCTTTACGCCTAGCCAAAAGTTTTGTAAAGCAAGCAATAGACTAATCGTAATAATCGATGTGGAGCCACCAAGGGGAATTAAACTCGCAATTCCAATCCCAAAACCAAATAGCTGAGCCAAGGGGACACCTAAAATCATCAGGGCTGTGGTTTGGCATACACCGAGGATCGTTGCTAAAGTGACTTGCCCGACAATAAAGCGTTCAAAATTGCGGGGTAGCAGATTACGCACTTGATCATTCCATTTCTGGGGGAGCCAACTCAGTAAACCATTCCATAGATCCTGTCCACGTAGAACCAGAAAAATAGAAAATACTAACGTTAGGAAAACGTTGACAATACTACCGATCGCTCCAAAAACAAGTCCAAAAAGCTGACTGGTTAACGATCTCAATACTCCAGTTAGTTTTTCAATTAATTGATTAAAGGTACTGCTAATATCGATGGGTAATTGCTGAGCGATCGCCCAAGTCTCAAGGGTTTGCAACTGCTGCTGACCTGACTTAATCCAATCAGGCAGACGCACAAGTAATTCATTAGCCTGAGCTAAAATTAGCGGTACAAGAAAAATGGCTAGAGTGCTTAGCAGCATAAAAAAGATGAGGATCACTAATCCTGCGGCAATTCCTCGCTTCACTCTCAACTTAATTAGAAAGCGAATGGGATAGTCTAGCAAAAAGGAAATTACTGTTGCCGTAATGAGGATGCTGACTAATGGCTGTAATTCTCGACCTAGCAACAACAATAACCAACCATTGAGAAAAATCAATGGAAAAGTTAAGCCAATCGAAAACCAACGAGGTAGCTTATTCAGGGTCTCAATCATACGAAACAATATGGTGCGCTAGATATCTATTAAAATTGTGCGTTAAAAGTGTTGGTTAAAACTGGAAATCCAAAAAAGTTTTTGACAAAGAGTAAACATTGCCCCACTATCCTAAGTAAGCTTGGCGGACTCTTTCGTCAAGTAATAAATCAGAGGCTTGTCCTTCAATTGTAATTATTCCTGATTCCATCACATAACCACGGTTAGCATTTTGCAGAGCTAAGGTGGCATTTTGTTCAACTAAGAGAATAGTTACACCAGATTTATTCATTTCCACAATCGTTTTAAAAATCTCCCTAACAATTTGCGGTGCTAAGCCTAAGCTCGGTTCATCGAGCAATAATAACTTTGGTCGGCTCATTACTGCACGGGCGATCGCTAACATTTGCTGTTCACCACCACTGAGGGTTCCCGCGAGTTGATCGCGTCGCTCACCGAGGCGGGGAAAAATCTGAAATTGCTTTTCGATATCGGCTTTAATCCCCCAGCGATCGCTCCGCAAAAAGGCTCCTAATTCCAAATTATCTAATACTGTTTGTCGAGCTAATACTCTGCGACCTTCTGGACTATGTGCTATACCAACTTGCGCTACTTGATCGGGTCTGAGATTCGTAATATTTTTGCCTTTATAAAGGATCTGTCCTGATCGCGGTGTTAGCAAGCGCGAAATCGTGCGTAAAGTTGTCGTTTTGCCCGCACCATTTGCCCCGATTAAAGTGACAACTTCACCCTCATTGACAGTCAAGCTCACATCCTGCAAAGCCTGAATTCCGCCATAGTTAACACTAAGGTTGTTGATTTCTAACACCGATCCTCATCTCCCAAATTTTTAACCTAAGTTATACTAAATCAAACAATGATCTATGTGCGGCGCAGAGCGTCACCTATATCATTACTGTATATTGCTGTGGAGCCTTGCAATGGTTCTTTTGAATGTCAACCCACCATCGGTTAGCGAAAATCTGGTCAGTGAGATTGATGAAGAGCTTATTGATGAGATTAAATGCCCACCTACTGATTTATATAGTGACGAACCAGAATTGGAAAGTGATTTACACCGAGAACAGATTGATTTATTAATTCGCCTTTTAAAATATTACTGGCGCGATCGCCAAGATGTCTACGTCACTGGGAATCTCACCGTTTATTACAACGAGCAACAATTAAAAACAAGGGATTTTCGCGGACCCGATGTATTTGTGGTGATGGATACAGAGAATCGCGATCGCAAAAGTTGGGTGTTGTGGAGTGAAGGTGGTAAATATCCCAATCTGGTGATTGAATTGCTATCTAGTTCCACAGCAAAAGTGGATCGGGGTACAAAAAAGCAGCTATATCAAGATGTGTGGCGCTTACCCAACTATTTTTGGTTTGATCCTCACAGTCTAGAATTTGCAGGATTTCATTTAGTTGATAGTAAATATGAGGCAATCCAACCCAATGAGTCAGGTTGGCTATGGAGCGACCAACTTGAACTGTATCTAGGTATTCATGCTAATCAATTACGTTGGTTTACTGCGAATGGTGAAATTGTGCCACTACCAGAGGAACAGGAACGTCTAGCTAAGGAACAGGCAATCCAAAGGGCAGAAAGACTAGAAGCAATTTTGCGATCGCAAGGTATTGATCCTGACCAATTACTAACCTAAAAATCACAAACTATACTTCGTAAACAAATAAACATCATCTTTCTGATACTCAAGTTTGAAGCTAGGTATTTTTTTTGCTTGTTCAACTAAGCTGAGAGCATAACTGCGATCGCTTCGATATCCAGCATGTCTAGTATTTAGTAGAATATATTCAAATGCTTCAAGATTATGTGGAATATCAGAGAAAGCCATCTTAACTTGTTCGCGATGGGTAACATGAGGAGCAATTTCATGAGTAGTTAAAATACTGCCTTTCTTGTTTTTCACTAGTGCGATCGCTTCATTATTGGCTTGCCAAGTATCAAGAGTGTATAAATATTCACCTAAAAATAAATTCAGACGTGACATAGTTGCAAATGATAAAACCAACCAAAATATGATAAATTTATAACCCCATTTTTTATTTGTAGTAAATGTATCAATACTATGGATTGCTACCAATACTAGAAATGGCAATATTGGTAATGGATAGTGGTTAGCTAAATATCTTTGTTGAGGATCTATTGATAGAATGTTCATAGCAATAGTTGGGAGTGTAACAATTAAACAACTCAAGTTATAATTCTTATATTTAAAACACCAGATGAATGGGGCAAATAGTAAAACTAAATAGACTAAGCTATCAGTCGAGAATAATTTACTAAATAATAAATTTGGCTTTAAAAATAGGTTTAACAATATTTCTAAATAAGAACTACCTAAATAACTATATCGAGACAAAAAACGTGATATGCCAGCACCAACCATAGGCATTACTATTTGTGTCGCAAATATAAACCATAGTATCCCTATAAATATAGAAGCTAAACCTATTAATTTTCTTTGTTTAAATAAAACTAGCCACAGTCCTCAAGCAATAACTGTTAATGAAAAAACAGTCTTACAACTAAGCAATATAAATATAGTTAAGCAAAAAGGAAATAATTTGTTTTCTTTTGCCCACAAAATAGCCCACAATAAACATGGAACTGCAAATATATCAGGGTGAAAATCATAGGTTGAATTTGCATTAAATATTATTGGAGAAAATAGGTATAATAACACAACTAAATAGCTGTTTTTGATTGACAATCCTTTTTGCTGAGACAATTTTAATATTGGAATTATGCCAATACTAATAGCAACTGATTGCGAAAGAAAGATCCAATGAATATCTGGATAAATTCTATAGAAAATGCTTAATGGATAGAGTATAAAAGCTGCATGATCCCCGATCATATGCAGATCAATAATAGAAGACTTAGGATATATTCCTTGACTTATCAAATATATTCCTTGGTCAAAAAAGCCTAAATCGAATGCTCCAGATTGAAATAGAGAATGTCGAGGACTGCTAAAAAAGAATAAAACTAAGGTACTGACGACTACAATTATAAAAATTGAATTGATAGAATAACGATTAAGTTTTTCAGTTGAATTCATTAGCTCAAGATATTTTTATAGGACATTTAAGTATAAAAAAGCACCCGTTAGGGTGCTTTTTTATATAAGCAAAAGATTAATTAACCTTGCCAGTTAACCCAGTCTTGGGGTTTTAGGAAGGTTGTGTGCAATTCAGCTTCAGGGGTATTGGGTTCAGGATGATAGTCATAATCCCAGCGTACCAGAGGAGGCAATGACATCAAAATTGACTCGGTGCGTCCATTGGTTTGTAGACCAAAAATTGTGCCGCGATCATAGACGAGGTTAAATTCTACATAGCGTCCACGGCGGTAGAGTTGCCATTGCTTCTCGCGATCGCCAAATTCTATATTGCGACGACGATTGGCGATCGGGGTATAGGCTGGCAAGAACGCATTACCGCATTCTTGAACAAAAGCAAAGATCTCTTCCCAAGTACGAGGCACATCACCGATCTCGTCACTCAAGACCTGAGCAGAGGTTGAATCACTACTATTTTTGTAAAGTCCATCTTCACCATTTTGATAGTCAAAGAAAATACCGCCCACACCGCGAGTCTCACCACGGTGCTTGAGGAAAAAGTAATCATCACACCATTGCTTGAACACAGGATAGTAATGAGGATTATGGCGATCGCAAGCAGCTTTGAGTGTAGTATGCAAATGCTTAGCATCTTCGCCAAAGCCATAGTAAGGGGTGAGGTCGAGTCCGCCACCAAACCACCAGATTGAACCTGCTTCAAAATAACGATAGTTTAGGTGAACTGTTGGTGCGTAAGGATTTTTGGGATGCAGCACCATCGAAGTACCCGTTGCATAAAATGTTTCGCCCGCAACCTCTGGATGATGACGCAAAATGGTTGGGGGCAATTGAGAGCCAAAAACTTCAGAAAAATTTACGCCACCCTTATCAAAATAGTCACCATCGGTAATTACACGTGATCTGCCGCCGCCGCCTTCAGGTCGTTCCCACTGATCTTGTTTAAATTTAGCTTTGCCGTCTAATTCCTCTAACCCTTGGCAAATGCTGTCTTGTAAGTTCTGCATGAATTGTTTTACGCGAGTCTTAGAATCAACAGGAACTTTTTTGGGTAAAACCTTACTAGGAGCAACAGGGGCAATAGTCATAATCGTTTCTTGGTAATTACTAAATATTTCTGAGATTGGACTTAGGATTTGTTATAAGTGTTTATCACTAAATAAATACTTTACATTTAGTCTGTGATGCTAGGTGAAATGTAAAGCATTGTGTAGAAAATCATCAAACCCTCACCATGCTAGATCTACCAAAACAATTTCTGACGTTGCAAACACCAAGGCTGATTCTTCGAAAAATCACCATTGAAGATGCTGAAGATATTTTTGCCTATGCTAGTGATCCGCAAGTGACAATGTACACCCTATGGGAACATCACCAGTCTATTAA
>Ga0209990_10000223_pt1 | contig 58430 bp, 46 predicted proteins | sample NOAtaG_6_FD_187304 | JGI IMG/M metagenome (GOLD analysis project Ga0209990, IMG submission 187304) | Freshwater lake microbial communities from Lake Erie, under a cyanobacterial bloom - NOAA_Erie_Diel5S_2200h metaG (SPAdes) (version 2) | ecosystem: Environmental > Aquatic > Freshwater > Lake ... | reverse complement strand
TGCTTGCAGTAACCCCTCAATGAGCCGACTACGATTTTCTACGCGATCATCAACGTAATGGACTAACTCATCTGGAAGAGAAATAGATATTTTCATAACTATTTTATGCTACTCATAATACTACCTACAGTAGCATAAATATCGAATAGCGATCGCCATTTGTAGAGATGATTAGGGCGATCGCTTTTAATACTGAGTTTTACCAAGCTAAAGCTAAAAGTATCCTTAGGACTTACGCATTGGGTAGATGTGGTGCAGGCGAAGCCCGCACCACATCTACCTCAAGCCTAATAAATTCGTTCGGTTTGCGTAAGTCCTAATCCTGAAACTCACTAGATAGCAACAATGCTACCAAACGGAAAGAATCGCAAAGTAAATCCTTCCATTTGGCAGCATTTGTTGAGCTGAGCTACTGATTAGATCGCAGTGTTATCAATCTTGCGAATGGCGACTACCGCAGGCTTTGGTGAATCATTGGGCTTACGTGAGGGCCAGTTGGAACCGATGGGGACTTTGCGAGTTTGCGTAAACTCTTTACCGTTTGTGGTTCGCATCGCAAATTTGCGTGACTCGAATGCCATGTCCTTACGAATGCCTTTAACTTCTCCTGGGTGTTGTACCGATAGAAAAAGTGTCTGCTGATCGCGGGAGAAGAATGGACCAGTAGTTTCGCATTCCATTGGTCCAAAGCCAAATAAGTAAGCCTTGCCCAAGTTTTCACCAGATGTTGGCATAAACCAAATCGAACTATTGCCATAAAGCCCGCGTAAATTGGATTGGCTCACAGGCTTACCAGACTTATCTTGACGATTGGGGATAGCGAGATTGTATTTGTCGGTAGAAATATCTGTAACCATCCAGATATTGCCACCGCGATCAATTGCTAAATTGTCTGGATTAGCAAAACCTAGACCACCCTCAGCAGGTTCACCCCCTGTAGCCACCATCGACCATTTAAAATTCATGGCTTCAGGCTTATTTGCATCCTCGTTAAGACGCATGATCCAGCCATATTCGTAAGCTTTACCATCGGCTCCTTTAAAAATGCGTAGATCGGGACTACCATCACTGGAACTTATGGAACCAGAGGTAAAGGCAATATATAGAGAACCATCGGGGGCAATTTTTGTATCTTCGGGGCGAGCAGTACAGGTTGCTCCAACAGCATTAGCAGCGTAGTGGGCATCGATCAGAATTGCGCCTTGCTTCTCGCGATCGCTACCCGTATACAGATCGCCTAAAGTCTTAAACTTAGATTTAAAATCTGCAATCTCTTCTTCTTTGGTTGCCTTGAAAATGCCACCTTCAGGACGTTGAGGCAGTGTCAGCATCTTCCCAGCAAGAACTTCTAGTTTATGCGGATTAATCGCTGTCGAGGATTTTAGCGCAATCCAGCTACCTGTGCCATCAGCATTAAACTTGGCAGCATAGAGCATTCCTGATTCTAAAAGTTTAGAGTTCGCTTTATCTTTGGGATCTTTGACAATGCCTGTGCTAACAAATTTATAAAGATGTCCACCTCGGCGATCGCAACCAGAATAGAACACTAATGGTTTACCTGCTTCAGCGCGAATACCAACCGCTTCATGGCGGAAGCGTCCTAACCATGTGTGCTTAGTGCCGTAGTCATTGGGATTAGCAGGATCAATTTCGACCATCCAGCCATACTTATTGCCTGCTAGACCAAACACATTGGCAACGCCGACCAGTTCACCGTCATCTTTGGTAAATTTCTTCTTGCTAGGAGAGAAGGAAGTACCATCGGGCATGACTGGCTCTGGTACGAAGTTTTGATAGTTCTCTTCTGCGCTAAAGACTGTTCCCCAAGGAGACGTACCGCCTGCACAGTTATTGAATGTGCCAATAATGCGATCGCCTAATTTATCGGTATAGCCCAAGCCTTTCTCTTTGCGAAAAATGGCTGCGGCAGGACCAGTTGACTTGAGATAGCGTCCATCCTCCAAACCAGATATCCCAGTGACACGGCGATCGGCTTCGGAATTAGTGCGTACCCATTTACCATCAGGATTGCGGCGCAATGAAATTACACCAATACCAAGATCAATTAAGGCTTCCTTAGAAATTAAAGCAATCTTTTCTTTGAGCGGATCACTATCATCCAACTTCCAAGCATCAATATCTTTTTTATCTAGTGCTTTCAGAGCCGCATCAACTTCACTAAACGGTAAAGACTTCCCAAGCACCTTCTCGTAGGTTTGTTCCCAAGGAACGCTACTAATATATTCAAAATTGATGGTTAAATAGCCTTCGTTATTGCTAGTTTCGATTAGGGAAAGATAGTCGTTGTTATAGCCAAACCTCGAATCGCCAACAGGATCGCCCCATGCAGCAATTACATCATAGACAAAGCCTTCAGGTAAAACGAGATCGTCAACTACTTCCACACTTTTGTAAGCTTGACTCTGCTGTGATGGTGCGATCGCATCTGTAACTAATGGCATCACACCCTTAATTGGTTTGAAGCTCAGTTTAGATGAGTTTGCTGCGAAAGCCTGACCACTTGAATCAGAACCCATAAAGGGCATGGAGAATCTAGGGATATTAGGATTGTGAGGAACTGCATCAAATAGCATCGCTCCGCCCATACCACCTAAGAAAGTTAGGAAGTCTCTACGTTTGATCGTCATATTGTTTTGGTAGTGATCTAAAGATGGCAGGATTTTAGAGTCAGGATTGGCGACACAAAGTGCCACCAATCCTGACCGTTTGACCGATTTAGAAACTGAATAGAGTTCTAACGGTTGCTACCCATGTAGTTGGGTTTAAAGCATTTTGATTGGGATTAAATACCGCAAAGATGCCAGGGGTAATCGAGATATTTTTGCTAACACGGAAGTTGTATTGCAATTCCAAAATGTATGAAGTATCTGGATCAATCCGTGAGGCATTCGTGTTAGAAGTTACCTTGGGAGGCTGTCCAAAAATGATACCGCCTGTATTGCCAGTGGCAAATAGGTCTGGGAATGCAAGGGTAACGCCCCAGTTAAATAAATTAGCAGTGTTACCTACACCTGTGCCTGATTCTTGGCGAGCATTAGCAAAACTAACCCAGCCGCCTAAGTTAAAGCTTTTGGAAGCTTGCCAGTTAAATTGAGCGCCATAGCGATCGGCGGATGTATCAAATCCAGTACCATTACCAGTACCAGTAGCAAATGGTCTGTTACCAAAGTTGCTGCCTGTGCTGCCACTCAAATTTAAAAGTGAACCTGGTTCAAAAGTACGGGCATAGGCTAACCCAAACTTCAAGTCAGTTGTTGGTGCAAAAACTAGTTGTAAATTGGCACTATAACCGCCGTTAAACAAACCACCTTGACCAGTTGCAGATGCAGCATTAGGAGTATTAGCGGAATTTGCGAGGTAGCTTGCGGCAACGGTAAACTGAGAATTAACCTTGTAAGTCAAACCTAAGCCAGCACCAGAAGGTGAGCGAAACAATAGCGGATCGTAGCGCCCGAATCTAGATAAAGCACCCCTGTCGCTACTTTCAAAATAAGGATTCAATGTATCAGCGATATCGTCGGGATCGAGAGCGTTTGCGCCGATGTAAAACCTCAAGCTATCGCCAACTGGAAATCGGTAGTAGAACTTATCGATTTGAAATGTATTATCTGTGCCTTGGGCAAAGGCTAAACGCGCCATTTGGGTATTAGTTTCATTACCCAAGTTTGGATTGTTACCTGCTTGTAAACGGGTACGCAGCAAATCTTTCCCTGTAAAGCTGGTGTCAAAGTTCAATCTTGCCCGATAGGAGAAATTGAGGTTAGTCGCATCAGTAGTTCTTTGAGGATTTTGAGCGTTAGTTCCTGTTCCTACACCACCAAAGGTATCAGCAAGGGCAAAAATTACTGTGGCATTGAGTTTAGTGGTTGTTGAGAATTGCTGAGCTTCTAGTTTGGTTACTTTGGCATCAAGAGCATCAACTCGACCTCTCAAAGTCGCAAGTTCAGCAGCAAATTCTTCTTGAAGTTTTTTAATAGCTGCTAGATCATCCTTGCTAACTTTGTCAGCTAAACCAGCAGCAATAATTTCATTGACTTTATCTAGACAAGCATTCAGCCCTGCGGCAAACTCATAACGAGATGTGGCTTGCTTACCGCGAAAAGTACGATCAGGATAACCAGCAATACAGCCGTATCTTTCCACTAGAGATTGTAAAGCGGTAAATGCCCAATCGGTAGGTTTCACATCTGTAAGTTGAGATACAGATGTAACATTCTGGGCACTTTTATCAGACTCCAAGGTTGGAGTTTCAACAAGAGTATCGTTTTCAATTTTTTGCAGAATATTGGCTGCACTGCTCGCATTTTGAGAAGTTGAACTAGATTTTAGTTCGACTGCATTGGCATGACCAATATTAAAAACTGCTAGCAGAACTGATGCTGCTACGAGTGGATTTGTTACTGTATTTTTGTAAACCATGATGCCTATTTCTCACACTTAAGGTCATCATACGTTCCAATTTGATTCTATAATTTAACTTACGGTTAAGCTTCGTTTATGCTTTTGCAAAAGAATCACAAGGAGCAAATGTTTAGATTTTAATAGCTAGACATAAGTAAACTAAAAATCGAGAGTTTTGTTCCGCCCGCGTAGGGGGCGGAACAAAACTCTGGTTTTGGTTTTAATTAAGTTGAGCTACTTAGTAATGCTTATGATTTGCTTTGATTGCGCTCAGCCAGAAATAATGATTGTGCTGACTGAGCGTAGCCGAAGTCAAGGTCTGTTACAACTGATTTAGGACTGCTTGCTATATTTAGATAGATAAATCAAAATAGCATCTATACCTAATTCATTAAATCCTAATAGCGCACTCACTCTCTATAAATACAGCTAAAACCCTTGAAGAAGATTATTTCTAAAATTCGTTTTTCTTGTTACACGATTTTTACGGGGATCGCATTAACGATCGCCCTAACACCTCATGCGATCGCTAACAAACTAAACCAAACTTCTCTTCCGCGCAAAATTGATCAGACTGAAGATTGTGAAATCCTGATCGTGGGTGGGGGGGTCGCAGGTACAGCCGCCGCCTATGAGGGATTGCTCGCAGGGCGAACGGTCTGCATGACGGAAATTACCGACTGGATCGGTGGACAGATTACGTCTCAAGGTACTTCGGCTCTGGATGAAGCCAAGAAACAGCGTAGTCTCTGGTACTTTCCTAGGGGCTATACTGAATTTCGTCAGAGGATCGAGCAGACATATGGCAAATTAAATGCAGGGGACTGTTGGGTAAGTGTTTCCTGTTTCATTCCTAATACTGCCCAGCAAATATTAGTGGAAATGTTGCAGGAGGCGAAACGTAAGGGGAATGGCAAATTAAAATGGTTCCCGAATACGGTTATTAAAAACTTAGAAATTAGTACTGATAACAAATTAATTAATGCTGCGATCGCTATTCAACATCGTCCTGCACCAAATTCTGCCCCATTAAATAGTGAGCCACTTTCGCAAATTATCGATGATGCTTATCGCTACGAAAACTCATCACGATTACAGAAACAAATTATTCGTTTTGTTCCTTTCACCAACTCTCAAATTCCAAATTCTCAAAAGAGTCCTAGTGATTGGTTTGTGATCGATTCCACAGAAACAGGAGAAATCATCGCTTTAGCGGATGTTCCCTATCGGCTTGGTCTCGATCCGCGATCGCATCTAAATCCATCTTCTCCTGTTACAGAAAATGATCCTTACTGTACACAGGGTTTTACCTACACCTTTGCGATGGAGCAGACGAACGAAGCTCAACCACAACAAAAGCCGAGCTTTTATGATCGCTATTTGCCCTATTATGGCTCTGACCCAAAACCCAGTCTTGCCAATTTTGATAATATCTTCACCTATCGCCGCATCTGGAGTGCTGCAACTGATCAGCCCAAAAAGAATGCCTTTGGGGTTTCATCGATGAAAGCAGGTGATATTTCGATGCAGAACTGGGTCTGGGGAAATGACTATCGCCCAGGTACGGATAAAGATAATTTGATTTATTCTAGAGAGCAATTAAGGAGTTCAGGTCAATTTGAACCTAACGGATGGATGGGTGGTTTGAGGCAATCAACTCTCAAAAGTGGAGAAGAGATTGCCCTTGGTTTTTACTATTGGCTAGTAGCAGGTACGACTGACTCGCAGCAAAAAACAAATTGGAAAAAGCCTTTCCCGAATCATCGTTTACTGACAGGTTTTGACTCGCCAATGGGAACCTTGCATGGGCTTTCCAAATATCCCTATATCCGCGAATCAAGGCGAATTATCGGTCGCCCTTCCTATGGCTATCCTGAAGGCTTCAGTATGTCTGAGATCGATGTTTCACAGGTAGACTTTAGTACGGAAACCTATCGCCAAAATCTCTCACAGCAAGCCTATCGCAATTTATGGAAAGCTCTAGCAGGTTTAGAAACAACTAGCGTTATTAAAAATAATACAGATCCTAATCAAATCCCACGTCGTACTCGTTCGACCATATATCCCGATGCGATCGGTATTGCCCAATATTATCTCGACTTCCATCCCTGCCTCAGTGAATATCCTGTCGAAAAAGCTGGCAATACGGAACGAGCAGGTGTGCGTAATGGTCACGGAGCCGCTTTCCCTGGACAAATCCCTTTGCGATCGCTAATTCCCAAAAAAATTGATAATCTGATCGTCTCTGGCAAAAATATTGCCTATAGCTATATTGTTGCCGCAGGTTATCGCGTCCATTCCTACGAGTGGTCAGTGGGAGCCGCCGCAGGCACAACCGCATCTTTTGCCTTGACAGAAGGAATTCTGCCCTATCAATTAGTTGAGAACTTGCCGCGAGTTAACCCACTACTCACCAAGTTACAGCAAACTCTGGTACAGAATAATAACGCGATCGCCTTCCCAGATACTTCCATCTTTAATCTTAATTGGAGTGACTGGAAAATCTGGTAAGTAGCTCAACTTAATTAGAGCAAATCAGGGTCTTCGCCTAATTCTCTTAATCTCGCGGCTAAAAGCTCTGATTTTTCTTCAGGAGTGATGTATCTCTGACCTTGTTGATTAAACCAACTTAAAGCTTCACGACATAAGTTATCAGAGGGTAAGACACAACGTCCAATCCCTAAACTAATTTCTGGCATCCAGTAGGGTTCACCACTTTGGAGTTGATAAAATCCATCAATTAATTTGTAAATTTCCAACGGTAAATGGCGATCGCGCCGCCAGAATTCGGGATTATAAATCATGTAATATTGCACTCCCAATTTACGATAAATCTCTAGCTTCTCTTCATACTCACCACCATAGGTATGGGATACTATTTCCAAGGTCAAAATAGGGACAATATCTTTCTCTTCCCAAGTCACATAGCTTCGGCGTGATTTACCACCCTTGCGACGTTCTACCCCTAAACTTAAAAATCCATCAGGTACTACAGGCACTCTTGGGCTAAATCCTGTAGTGTGATAAATGCCCATATCTACACCAAAGTACCAATCATCACGATTCTTCCAAATATACTCCAGTAAAAAGAGAAGTAGATTAGGCAAAAAATTCTGGTCTTCGTTATCCACAGGTGTATCGTCGGAATCAGGTAATTCGTCGCTACTAGGTAAATTTTGGCGATCAAGCTGAAGCATAAAAATTACCTCATATCTAAAAACACCTACATGTTGAGAACTATAAGCTTTAAGTTTTCATTTTGCCTACGACAAAATGAAAACTTAAAGCTTATTTAATTGCTTGGACATCCTTAGGTGCAAACCCATGGGCGGTTAATTCTTTGTTAAGAGCAACTGCATTTTTAACGCGATCGACGAATAGTACTCCATTCAAATGATCCATTTCATGTTGAATTACCCTTGCTAGCAAACCACTCGCTACCAGTTTCTGTGGTCTACCATCCTCATCGCGATAGGCAACTTCCACTTGGTCAGGACGAACGACATCGAGAAATACTTCAGGAATACTCAAACATCCCTCTTCACCAGTGATTAAGTCTCCACCCGAACCCTTAATTTCAGGATTGATCATGACTAAAGGTGGTTTGCTCTCATCCTTGAGTTCAATATCAATTACGAGTAGTTGTTTGTTAATCCCCACCTGTGGTGCAGCTAGACCAATTCCGTCACTGCTATACATGGTGATTAGCATGTCAACTATGATCTGCCGAATTTCATCGTTGACTTTACTAATGCGCTTAGCAGGCTGGCGCAATACGCGATCGCCTAAAGTATGTATCTGTAAGGGAGGAGTACTGACTTTTTGCTTGGGGACTTTGAGAGAAATTGCAGACATTGCCAATTAGCTTGTAAATATAAGCTTGTAGTTAACTATTAATATTATTTTGACATAGATCGCGATTTGCTTTGTCCTAGCGATCTGTTTGCAGATCCGAGTCATTAGAACTTCCTTTTCGAGTTTTAACTTTGGTTCCCTATACAATGTGCTCAAGATTGCTGAATAAGTGGCTCAAGTTAATTAAAACCCAATCTATAGTTTTGTTTCGCCCGCGTAACGGGCAGAACAAAACTCTCGGTTTTTAGTTTACTTATGTCTGGCTACTTACTGGATTATTGATTTTAGCGATCAGTAAGATGTTTTCTTTCTCGAAGATAAGCAATGGAAATTTAGAGATATTTTGTGATCATTTGTTAACATCTTAACAAGGCAACGCTTCAACGAATATATAGAAATATATAGCAGTTCTAAATTCAGTTTTACAAATCATTGGCTTGAACTTCGCTCAGCCATCTGTAAAATCGATGGCTGAGTCGATGGCTGAGCGAAGTTCAAGCCACTCACATCTCATTTAGGACTGCTATACAAATAATTAATGTGAGTTTGAGATAGTTTGAAACAGTCTTAGAGAGAGGCTCTCTAATTTTAAAAGTACAAACTTTGCTACGCAAATCTTGTACTTTTAGCTTTTCCAATTTTGTGAGCTTAGCCCTAACTGACGTTACTATGTGATTTTTTGTGAAAATGTGGTCACTTAGTGGGGCAATAGTCAAGCTTTAGTTAGAATTTAGTACAGCTTTAGCGATCACTTCGGTTATCCGAAGTTTGTATTCTCAACAGTCGGGTAATATATACTGGTAGTCCAAACTTAGATTTAATATCACATTTGGCGCAATTTCCCGTTTTTAAATCCCCGTTTTAACTGCATTCGGTAGCTATGTTTAACCTAAAAAACCTGATTGGCGATCCTAACAAGCGCAAGCTCGACAAACTTCGTCCCGACGTGGCACTCATCAACTCCCTCGCCCCAGAGTTAGCGGCGCTCAGCGATCGTGAATTGCAAGCAAAAACGGGAGAATTTAAACAACGCATAGAAAAAGGTGAATCTCTTGATGATTTACTGCCCGAAGCCTTTGCTGCTGTGCGTGAAGCTGCTACACGTGTTTTAGGGCTACGGCATTACGACGTTCAGATGCTTGGTGGCATGGTTTTGCACCGTGGCGAAATTGCTGAAATGAAAACAGGGGAAGGTAAGACCCTTGTAGCGACATTGCCTAGCTATCTTAATGCCCTTACAGGTAAAGGTGTTCATGTCGTTACAGTTAATGACTACCTTGCCCGTCGTGATGCTGAATGGATGGGACAAGTCCATCGATTTTTAGGAATGTCGGTTGGTTTAATCCAAAACTCGATGGAGCCAATCGAGCGCCGCAAAAATTATAACTGCGATATCACCTACGCCACCAATAGCGAACTAGGTTTTGACTATCTACGGGACAATATGGCGACTAGCATCGAAGAAGTGGTGCAACGTCCCTTTAATTTCTGTGTCATTGACGAAGTTGACTCGATCTTAATTGACGAAGCCCGTACGCCACTGATTATTTCGGGTATGGTGGAGCGCCCAACAGAGAAATATTTGGGCGCAGTGACGATCGCTGCACAATTAGAAAAGGAAACCCACTACGAAGTTGATGAAAAGCAACGTAACGTAGTTATGACCGATGAAGGGTTTGAACTTGCTGAAAATTTACTAGGGGTTAAGGATTTATTTGACCAGCAAGATCCTTGGGCACACTATGTATTTAATGCACTTAAAGCTAAGGAACTATTCCTGCGGGATGTAAATTACATTGTCCGTGACGGCGAAGTAATTATTGTGGATGAGTTCACAGGGCGCGTCATGCCTGGTCGTCGTTGGAGTGATGGTTTGCATCAAGCGATCGAAGCTAAAGAAAGCGTACCAATCGAAAATGAAACCCAAACCCTTGCGACTATTACCTATCAAAACTTCTTCCTGCTGTATCCCAAGTTGGGTGGCATGACAGGTACGGCAAAAACTGAAGAAGCCGAGCTTGGCAAAATCTATAATCTCGAAGTAACCACTATGCCCACCAATCGTAAGAGCGGTCGTGCTGATTGGTCAGATGTGGTTTACAAAACCGAAGCAGCAAAATGGCGAGCCGTTGCTGAAGAATGCCGTGAAATGCATGAAACAGGTCGCCCTGTTCTTGTGGGAACAACTAGCGTTGAGAAATCAGAAGTTCTCTCGCGTCTGCTAAGTGAGAAAGAAATCCCTCATAACTTGCTGAATGCGAAACCTGAGAATGTGGAACGGGAAGCAGAAATCGTGGCTCAGGCGGGTCGTAAAGGATCGGTGACGATCGCCACCAACATGGCTGGTCGTGGTACAGACATTATCCTCGGTGGTAATGCTGACTATATGGCGCGTCTGAAGGTGCGGGAAAACTTCATGCCGCAGATTGTGCGTCCTGAAGATGATGACGACTTTACCAATGAAGGTCAACGCATGTTTAGCGATCGCCCGCAAAAGGGGCAAGGTTTTGGTAGTGCAAACGAAGGTAAAAAGAAGAAGACTTGGAAAGTTTCCGATAGTCTATTCCCTTGCGAACTCTCTAAGGATGCTCAAACCCAACTTAAAGAAGCGATCAACTTCGCCGTTGAAAAACTAGGGCGCATGAGTCAGTCCGAGCTAGAAGCTGAAGATATGTTGGCTGTCGCTTCTGAAAAAGCACCTACCGATGATCCTGTTATTCAAAGGCTGCGTGATGCTTTTACAGTGATTAAACGTGAATACGAAGCTGTCACTGATGCTGAACATAAAGATGTAACTAAACTGGGAGGCTTACATGTGATCGGGACTGAGCGACATGAATCTCGCCGTGTTGATAATCAATTGCGTGGTCGTTGCGGTCGTCAAGGTGACCCTGGCTCGACTAGATTTTTCCTCAGCCTTGAAGATAACTTGATGCGTATTTTTGCAGGCGATCGCGTGGCAGGTTTGATGAATGCCTTCCGTGTCGAAGAAGATATGCCGATCAGCTCTGGAATGCTCACCAGCGCTCTCGAAAATGCTCAAAAGAAAGTCGAAACTTACTATTACGACATTCGGAAGCAAGTATTTGAATATGACGAGGTGATGAACAATCAACGTCGTGCGATTTACGCCGAACGTCGTCGGGTGCTAGAGGGTGAAAATCTGCGCGATCGCGTCATTGAATATGCCGAACGCACGATGGATGATATCGTTAATGCCTATGTCAACCCTGAGCTTCCTCCCGAAGAATGGAACCTCACCGCTATGGTGAAAAAAGTCAGAGAATTTGTCAATCTCCTACAAGACCTTGAACCAGAACAACTGGATGATATGTTCTTACCTGAAATGCAAGCTTTCCTAAGAGAAGAAGTCCGCCGTGCTTACGAAATCAAAGAAGCACAGGTAGAATCTTTGCAGGCAGGTTTAATGCGCCAAGCCGAACGATTTTTTATCTTGCAACGGATTGACTCACTTTGGCGCGATCACCTTCAAGCGATGGAAGCATTGCGTGAGTCTGTTGGTTTACGTGGCTATGGTCAGAAAGATCCTTTAATCGAATATAAGAGTGAAGGTTACGAAATTTTCCTTGATATGATGACTCAAATCCGCCGCGATGTAGTCTACTCACTCTTCGAGTTTGATCCTCGCCCTAAGCAACAGCCTGAAGCTATTGAAGCTGAATTTGTGTAAAAAGCCCTTATTAAGTAGCTCAACTTAATTAAACCCCAAACCAGAGTTTTGTTCCGCCCGCATAGCGGGCGGAACAAAACTCTCGGTTTTTAGTTTACTTATGTCTAGCAACTTAACATCAGTTCGGGTTAAGCTGACAAACTTTAAAAGTCCAAAAGTAAAAGCCTTGCTAAGCAAGGCTTTTACTTTTGGACTTTGAGAGAGGGTTTGCGTAGCAAACCCTCTCTCAAAGTTTGTTTCAAATTATCCCGAACTCGCATCTTTTTAGATAGCATTCGATAGCGAGATCAATATCGCCGTCAAAGATGTTATTTTCCCATTGCTTTGACTAAGAAAATTCCACCAAAATATAGGATACCAACTGCACCCGCAAGTAAACTCTGTGTCATTGGATCGGTTGAAGGCGTTAACACTGCCCCAAGGATGACTGCTCCAAGTACTACATAACGCCATCCAGCCAGCATTCTTGCGGAGTTGACAATACCTGTAAGTGCCAACAAAGCTTGAATAACAGGAATTTGAAAGGCTAAACCTGTGCTAAATAGCAGCAACAACACAAACTCAAAATAGCGATCAATCGACCAAAACTGCTCAACTACATCACCACCGTAACTGATAAAAAAGTTGAGTGCAGCAGGAATCAATAACTGATAAGCAAAAACTATACCGAGGACAAATAAAATACTAGAGCCAAATACAATTGGCGCGATCGCCCTTTTTTCTTTGCGAGTCAGCCCAGGCAAAATAAAGCGCACAATTTGATATAGGATTGCAGGACTAGAAACAAGAAGACCGCTATAGCCTGCAACTTTCAGCGATACGAAAAAATATTCTCCTGGAGCAAGTTGGAGAAACTTTACCCCCTGTGCTGGAATTTCCAGTAAAGCGACAATCTTATTAACTACAGCAAAGCACCCTACTATACCAATGATGATAGCTATCAATGCGTAAAAAATACGCGATCGCAATTCTTCCAGATGATCAAACAGAGACATCTCTACATCATCGATCTCGTCAAGAGAGTTATCATCAGATGCTTGCTCAGCAATAGCGAGCGCTGTCTCACTTACATCCTCAATGGTTGTTGTGTCTGTAAAATCCTTAGGTTGGTCTGCTTCACTTACCGTCTCTAGCATGATGTCATTACTAAAATCTACTTATCGATCACTTCATCCGATTGCTTAACAAACTATCAAATAATCGAAGTCTTATCGATACTATAGCAACCAAAAGCATTTTAGAGTTGTACCCTTTGAGGATGTCCCTAAATTACCCCCTAAAAACCAGAGTTTTTTCCGCCCGCGTAGCGGGCGGAAAAAACTCTGGTTTTAGGTTTTAATTATGTTGAGCTACTTATATGTAAACTTTCTGACATTTGGCGGTCAATATTTACCAGTAATGTTAGCTTTAATAGAGTTGGCTAAGTAATGTCGTGTTGTAATTCACCATATAAAGTTTTAGGAAGGTCATATGGCTTCATACAAAATTTTGGGATTGCTGGCGATCGCTAGCAGTATGTTTGCTGTCAATGTGGGAGAGACTAACGCGCAAGTCAGTATCGGAAGAGGGAAGTCCAATGGTCTATCTCCTGCTCAGGAAATTTTAATAGAGATGCAGCAAACCAATGCACCTGCTATTGGGGGAGGTAGTATGCAGTTGCTGCGTTTCACTGATACTAATGTTTCTTTTGCGCCTCTAGAGGGACTAGATCGACTATTTAATTGGCAGATTTCCGATGATACAAGCTTGACTTCTCAGAAAACTATGGGCGATCGCATAGCCAAGTTCAAACTAGAGCAACTTCGCCAAATAGCTTCTGACAGTCAAATGTTAGAAGCTATTAACCGCATTTATCGACCTACAGATAAATAAAACTTTGGGGATCAACATAGCGATTTTCAAGTAATCGAGTTACTGAGAATTATGTCCCCGCCGAAGGCGGGGACATAATTCTCTACTTCACTAGACTACTAAAAGCTAAATAGCGCTGTTATTATTTAAGTAAAAAGAAGAGCTGTATGTGCCATATTCACACAGTTTACCCTTACCTTTTTGATCAGTCTGGCTAAAAATTTATGGAGGTTTTAGTTTCGGGAACGAATACAGGTGCTTGCGGTAATGTTACGTTAAAATTAGAGTTTGGACTTGTTGTAGGTACTTCAAGTGTTTCGTTACCTTGATTATCAGCGATCAAATTAATGATTTGACTAGGCACTTCTTCACTTTCACTAGGCTTCTGTCTTTCATAGACTACACCCGCTAAAGCGGGTGTAGCTAATGTGAGCAATGATGATGCAAAACTGCAACCTATCAGGGAAATAGATACAAATAAATTTTTAGACATAACTGACTCCAAAAAACTTTATTTAACTGAACAACCACTTGCCGAGGAAATATAGGCAATAGAAGTAGTGCGATACTAGAAGGAGTTTGTACTCGTGTTATCGATAGATCTCTTTCAGGAGGCGTATTAATGCTTCAACTGAGATGCTCACCTCTATAATCATTATAATTATCATCTGCAACGATAGTTAAACATGCTGCAAATTTTGTAGAAGGTAAAGCGCGAAATAAACGTATAAAACCAGTATAAAGTGATCGCTAATCAATGCGTAAATCCAAAAAGGTTTGGATCTAACAACAGAAAGATACAAACTTTAAATGCTGATTGGCTAAATTTTGGTATTTCAAATGAGCATTTACTCATTTGAAATACCAGATAAACAACATTTAGAAAGTGAAAGTAGTCCTTAAAGCACCAATTGTGACGGTATCACTACCTGATCTATTCCCATTATTAAATAGAAAAATTACACCAGGGGTAATACTAATGTTGTTAGAGATCCGATGGCGATAGAATAGCTCCACATGGGTTGCGGAGGTATTCTGACCACCTGAGTTAACTCCAGATGCGGCTGTTACTAGATTATTGAGGTAATCAGGAACATTGCTATTGCCACTCAAGCTACTACCCGTAATTTTAGGAAGTTGACCGACATAGATTCCCGCTAAATTACCATCCTTAAAGAGATCGGGGAAAGTTAGATAAGACATCCAGTTAAATGTCTGAACACTACCTGTCAAGCCACTAACTGTTGAAGTGGTAAAGCCAACCCATCCACCAAGGTTAAGTTTAGGTGTAATTTTCCAATTGACAGTACTACCAAAGGCATCAGTGCTGAGTGGCAGTGGACCGCCAGTTGCATTAATAGCAACGATATCATCTCCCACACCTGTCAGCAATCTTGCATACTGAGGGTTGGTGGTTGTGGAGTTATTTGAGTAAGATCGCAAGTAATACAAAGCCACGTCTACAGGTTCCACAGGAGCAAAGAGGAATTGTGCACCTAGGGTGTAGTTACCGCCAAGCAGCCCACCATTTCCTGAAGCGGTCTGAGGTGTACCTGCGGAATATACAGCCTGTAAACTGGTTCTTTTCGCAATTTGCCAGTCTAAACCGATACCTCCTGTAGTATTACCAAGGTTGAGGATAGGGTTGCGCTGGGCAAATAGGGAAATTGCACCTTGTCCAGAACTCTGATAGCGATCTGGACCGCGAAAAACGGAAACTGGGCTAACCCCTAAAGGTCCAACAATGAGAGCCAAATTATTAGTAATTAGGGATCGGTAGGTAAGATCGCTAAGAACAACGGAATTACCTGAGCCTCCTGTGAGGGATTCGTAACCTAGACGAGTGAATGTGTCGTTAAAGGCACTGTTACCAGTTGAAGCGGTTGAGATATTGCCGATACTAAGTCCTGTCAGCAAGACACTGCGGGGGGTAAACTCAGTGAGTAAACTCAGTTGCACAGTACCGCCAAAGGTGAAGTTTGTGGCTGTGTCAGGCGTTTTTGCACCAAAAATGCTAGGAGAATTGCTGAGGCGTCCTTGTAAGCCGAAAATTGCTTGACCAAATAACTTGGTGGTGGCTGAGAACTGCTGTGCTTCTAGTTTGGTGACTTTAGCATTAAGGGCATCGACGCGACCGCGTAAAGTGGCAAGTTCCGAAGCAAATTCTTCTTGCAGTCTTTTCAAGGTGGCAAGATCTTCCTTGCTGACCTTATCCGCTAGCCCTGTGGAAATAATCTCATTGATCTTGTCAAGACAAGCATTTAAGCCAGCCGCAAATTCATAGCGACTAGTTGCTTGTTTCCCCCGAAAACTGCGATCGGGATAGCCTGCAATACAACCATAGCGCTCGACCAAAGATTGCAATGCCGTAAAAGCCCAGTCAGTAGGCTTCACGTCACTTAATTGGGATACAGAAGTAACATTTTGCGCGGTTGTATCTACAGTCAGAGGCTCTGCTAGAACATCTTGATTAATTTTCTGCACGATCGCTGTGTCTGTCGATTTGGTCGATGTGCTTGATGCAGGACTAACTGTAGATTGCGATCGGACTTGCACTGGATTACTAGGAATAGCCTTATCTACAGATGTAACCTCAGATTGATTAGATGGTAATGTTGTGGTTTCAGCTTGAGCTAATTCACTAATGGAGGAAGTTGCTACAAGAGCAACAGCCGCAACTAGCAGTGATGATGAAAATGATAACCTTGTAAATTGATGGAGCATGATATTCCTTACACCGTTTGTGAACATAATAGGGCATCCGTACCCAATCAAAACATCTCCCTGTCTATAACGTTTACCAGTCTGGTGAAGTACAAGTTTGTTTCCCCGCCTTTGGCGGAGAAACAAACTTGTACTTCGCTTGCTTGAAAAACTCTATATCTGCCAAGATATTGCTTATAGCGATTTGCGCTTACTTAAAAACTAGAAATATTTGTAGAGGTGACGCTAAGCATCACTTTCACAAATATTTCTGTACTATCCAAAGCCTCCACATGCTGTAATTCTGTAAAATTATTTAAACAATGGATTACTTTAGTTTGCGATCGCCTGTTTACTTTATGTCTGCGCCTTGCCCCATCTGTAGACATGGAGCGATCGCAGAAATGCCCATGATGGACTCACTGGGCTGCAATTTTTGTAATCACATTTTCGTTATCGAAAAAGAACCAAATTCCATGCGACAGGTAATGCGAATGGCAGATACGATTTCGACATTGCGTTGGGTTTGGAATGGTAAATGCTGGGAAAATGCCAATGAAGCTCAGTTATTAACTAGTCGTTGGTTAGCGATAGCGGGGATTTTATTAGTATTAGTACCAACATTAATCACCTCACTTGCTGCTAATTTGTTCCCAACCGAACCTGATCTTCCATTGTCATGGTTTCCCAAGTTTTGGGCAATCACCACATTTTTTGGACATCTATTTGTGGTGTTATCCATTGCCCAAGACTATATCCAGTTTCCTTTCCCAGTCTATTGGCGAAGGATAAAAACAATTTTCAAAATGGCTTTGCCATTTTGAAAATCTAAAAGCTTTAATGGGCAATGATTTTATTAACTTAGGTGGAATCATACTTCGCTTAATTAGATTTGATTGAGATAACATAGATTGCATGGCAAAAAAGAAAAAAATTGAATTGAAGGGATGGAAATCGATTAGCAAGGCGATGCGAAAGTCTCTGTCGAGCTATCGCTATGGTATTAAGGCTTTAGGCTTATCGTGGACAACTAGCAATATTCTCACAGTAGCGATCGCGATTTTTACGCTAATGAGTGGACTACTCCCTGCGGCGATCGCTTATGCGGGTAAGCTGATTGTTGATAGTGCGCTACTAGCTTCGCGGAGTGGTTTAATTAGCGATCGCAACTTGGCACTAAGTTATGTGGGATTTGAGGCACTTTTAATTGTGATTTTGGCGGCGGCACAAAAGGGATTGAATATATCACAATCTTTGCTTAGAGTGCTATTAGGGCAGCAGGTGAATGTTTTAATCTTGGAGAAAGCGCTCACTTTAGAACTAGCTCATTTTGAAGATTCGGAATTTTATGACAAGATGACACAGGCGCGTTCTCAAGCTTCTAGTCGTCCCTTATCCTTAATCAGCCGTATTTTTGGTTTATGTCAGTCGGCACTAACGCTCTTAACCTTTAGTGGATTGCTATTAAAATTTTCGGTTTGGGCAGTAATCGTTTTGGTATTAGCTGCCATTCCTTCTTTTATTGCGGAAACAAAGTTGTCTGAACATTCATTCCGTCTTTTTAAATGGCGATCACCCGAAACTCGTCAACAGCATTATCTAGAGACTTTATTGGCAAGAGAAGACTATGCAAAGGAAGTGCAGCTTTATCAATTGGGTGGAATGCTGTTGCAGCGCTATCGCGATATTTTTGCTCGCTTGTATGACGAAGATCGCAACCTCACGATTCAAAAGGGAGTTTGGGGTTATTTGTTAGGATTGCTTAGTACAGGAACATTTTATGCTGCTTACGCATGGATTGTAATTGAGGCGATCACAGGTAAAATCAGCTTAGGCGAAATGACAATGTATCTTGTTGTCTTCCGCCAAGGTCAAGCTACTTTTGCATCAGCGCTAACTTCCATCGGTGGAATGTATGAGGATAATCTCTATTTAGCAAATCTATATGAATTTCTCGAACAACCAATTCCTAAGTCAGAAGGTTATATCACTAAGGGCATTGAGCCTGATGGAATTAGATTTGAAAATGTTTCTTTTTTCTATCCCAAAAGTACGGAGCTAGTTTTAAATGATATTTCCCTTCGTCTCAAGCATGGGGAGAAACTAGCGATCGTTGGTGAAAATGGATCAGGCAAAACTACCTTAATTAAGCTCCTGACCAGATTATATGTGCCTACGAGTGGCAGGATTTTATTAGATGGTGTTGATCTAAATGATTGGGATATCGATGTTTTGCGAAAAAGAATCGGTGTAATTTTCCAGAACTTTGTGCAATATCAATTTACAGTTGGTGAGAATGTTGGAGTTGGGGATGTGGAACGCTTAAATGAATATCATGGATGGGAAGTTGCTACAGAAAAGGGAATGGCAAAACCCTTTATTGAAAATATGCCTAAAGGATTTAGTACGCAGCTAGGTAAATGGTTTAAGGGTGGTCAAGAACTATCGGGTGGTCAATGGCAAAAGATTGCTTTGTCCAGAGCTTTTATGCGATCTCAAGCAGATATTCTTATTCTCGATGAACCAACTGCAGCCATGGATGCAGAGGCTGAGATGAATATTTTTAGTCACTTCCGTTCGCTCACTAAAGATCAGATGGTAGTTCTCATTTCCCATCGATTTTCCACTGTCCGCATGGCAGATAAAATCATCGTGATGGCTGATGGCAGAATTATTGAGCAGGGCAGCCACGAGCAGTTATTAGCTGCGGATGGACGCTATGCCCATCTTTTTTCTTTGCAGGCATCTGGCTATAAATAGGAAGTAGCTAGACATAAGTAAACTAAAAACCGAGAGTTTTGTTCTGCCCGCTACGCGGGCGGAACAAAACTCTGGTTTGGGTTTTAATTAATAAGCGTCACTTTCAAAAATTTTTCTGTACTAATTTAAGCTTAGACGGTCTGTATGCTTAACTACTTAGTAGAGAAATCACAAAACTCTTTGATTCATCTTCTAGGCAAAATAATCATGCAAGATTTTAACTGGAAAAAGCTGCAAAATGGCTCAGATATTCGTGGTGTAGCGATCGCAGGTGTCCCCAATGAAGATGTCAATCTCACTCCTGCTATTGCCAAAATTCTCGGACAATCTTTTGTAATTTGGCTATCTCAAAAACTCAGCAAACCTACCTTCGATTTACTAATTTCCGTAGGGCGCGATAGCCGTCTATCAGGCGCAGTGTTGATGCAGGCAGTAATGGAAGGAATCACTTCCCTTGGTAGTCAAGTGTATGACTTTGCGATCGCTTCAACACCAGCGATGTTTATGAGTACAGTTACCAATGGCTTTAACTGTGATGGCGCAATTATGCTCACAGCAAGTCATTTGCCATTTAATCGCAATGGTTTAAAGTTTTTTACGGCTCAGGGGGGGGTAGAGAAAAAAGATATTACGGATATTCTCAACCTTGCCGAGAAGAACGAGTTTGCAATCTCCACTCCTCAAGGTCAGATCACTCAGCACGATTTTATCTCAGTCTATGCGAATCAATTTGTCACCAAAATTCGTGAAGCAGTCAATCATCCCGACTATTGCGAACAACCACTTCAGGGATTAAAAATCATCGTTGATGCGGGTAATGGGGCTGGTGGTTTCTATGCCAGCAAAGTCTTAGAGCCTCTTGGTGCAGATATTACAGGCAGTCAATTTCTTGATCCTGATGGTACATTTCCCAATCACGTTCCTAATCCTGAAGATAAAGTAGCAATGGCTTCCATTTGTGAAGCAGTTATTAAACATCAGGCTGACTTTGGGATTATTTTTGATACTGATGTAGATCGTAGTGCGGCGGTCGATCAATTTGGCAAAGAGCTTAATCGAAATCGATTAATTGCACTTATTTCTGCGATCGTCCTCAAGGAGCATCCCAAATCAGCTATTGTCACTGATTCTATAACTTCCGATGGACTGGCTAAATTTATTGCCGAGGATTTGCAAGGCATACATCATCGCTTCAAGCGTGGGTACAAAAATGTGATCAACGAGTCGATCCGTCTCAATCAGTCAGGGCAAGAGTCTTGGCTGGCGATCGAAACTTCAGGGCATGGTGCGATGAAGGAGAACTATTTTCTTGATGATGGTGCTTATTTGGTGAGTAAGCTCCTGATTGAATTAGCCAAGTCGAAATTAGTAGGAAAATCGCTCACCGATTTAATTGCCAATCTCCAAGAGCCTGTCGAAAGCGAAGAGTTTCGTATCAAAATACAGGTGGAAGATTTTAAGATTGTAGGAGAGAAAGCCATTAGCGATTTGCAAGTATTTGCCGCTACTCAAGCTGATTGGCAGATCGTACCGCATAATTATGAAGGTATTCGCGTTTCCTGCACGGCTGATGATGAGAATGGTTGGTTTCTACTGCGGATCTCATTACATGATCCTGTGATGCCTTTAAATATTGAATCGAATATTCAAGGTGGCGTTGCTAAGATTGCAAATCGGTTATTTGCTTTTTTGCAACCTATTGATGGATTGGATCTTTCTGCATTTCAGAAGTAAAAATGTGCTATGGCAATCCTAAGTAGTTGTAAGCATTGATGGCTTAGCCATTGATGCAATTGATGGTAATACGTTAGTCGAACGTTAGCTGAGTATAGTCGAAGCTAACGTTCAAATCATTGAGGATTGCTATAGTTTTAGAAAAGGCTTGCTGAGAATAATCTACCAATACAGACCATACTGATTGCCCACATTGGCGATCGCAACCAAGGTAAATCAAGAATATAAAACAAGGAGAACAGAACTCTTGCGACCAAAAATATCAACACATCAAGGGAAGTTTGATCAGATGCAGAGTTAGTGACGTAAGCTGTGATAGCTGCTGTCGCAAATAAGGCAAATACTTCAAAAGAATTTTGGTGTGCCCATGTAGCTCGTTTAGCATAGTCAGGTAAGCGATCAAACATTGCTCTTGGTGCGTTCATATCAATACCTACGCTCACCCTTCCATAGGCAACCACAATATATGGCAAGTAGATCAGTCCTCCAGCGATCGCAATTCCATAGAGCAGTATTTGTGATGGAGTTAAGGTCAGGTTCATAGTAGTTTGTTGAAATATACGATCAATAAAGTTAACTTTTGTTAGGCTTATCCTACATGAAAAATTGACTTAACTTTTAATAGAATGACTCAACCGCAATTTAAGGTTCGTTCTGCTACAGTTCAAGATGTTCCAGCCATTCTCTCACTAATTCTTGCCCTTGCTGACTATGAGCAACTCTCGGATCATGTCACAGGCGACTGTCAAACACTCCAAGCAGATTTGTTTGGCGAAAATCCTTGTATTGAAGCGATCGTGGCAGAGATAGAACCAAATCAAATTGTCGGATTTGCGCTATTTTTTACCAGCTATTCTACTTTCCTCACCCGTCGCGGGCTTTATCTCGAAGATTTATTTGTACTATCGGAATATCGTGGTATCGGTATTGGCAAAGCTCTAATTACCAATCTTGCTCAGATTGTAGTATCCAGAGGTTATGGTCGCTTTGAGTGGTCAGTTTTAGATTGGAATGAAACTGCGATCGCTTTTTATACACATATTGGTGCAGAAATCCTTCCTGACTGGCGCATTTGTCGAGTTACAGGTACAGCATTAACCCAATTAGCTGGCTAGTTATTCGGCGTTGCACATATTCATAATGATCAACTGATGTTACGTGGAACAAATATCACTCTCACCCCCCTGCCCCCTCTCCCTTAATGGGAGAGGGGGAGCTAGACTAATTTCTTGTTCCCCTCTCCCTTAATGGGAGAGGGGCTAGGGGTGAGGGTCTTAGAAACTTCCACGTAACATCAGTGATCAAGAAAAAATAGGGAAAGATTTTTGATTTTTACGATTGAGGTAGAAAAGTCATAGCTGAATCGAAATCTGCAACATTTCCTTAGACTTTGAGTAGCATAGAGTCCTGCGATGTAATCTCGCCAAGTAATGTCTCAATCTGGTGTTCTCCCCCACCCTAGTCATATAGGCTTTACTAACAATGTGGTCTTCAGGGTTAATAAACTTGGGGTAAACACAGCAGCCATCACTAACCCAAAAATAGCAAGACCAACTTCTAATCATTGCCCACAAAACAGCAAACGTCTCACTGCTCCTGTCTCCTATTGTCCAAGCTAAAATCCCTTCAGCAAAGTGATTCACGGCTGTCCATACCCAAACCTTATTTTCTTTGCTACCCACAAAGGTCTGGAGTTCATCTAGTTCACCTACCTCTGGCACTTCCTCAATTTCCTCAGACTCAGGTAATTTTACTCCTGTCTTTTTTACCCAACCGATTACGGTATTGTGACCAATTCCCGTACAACGCTCAATGGCTATAAACCCCATGCCATTACAGTACATTCTTAAGCAAATTTGCCTTACATCCTCGGAATATCCTCGTTTACTATAGAATTCGACAAACTGATGCTTACATTGCTTACGTTGGTAGCACTGTTTGCCGTATCTATGTCCATTTTTTACTACTTTTTCTCCCTTACTCTTGGGACATTGCATTTTTTTATATTGAACAACTTCACTTCTTATTTTCCAACACGATATTCTTGATTGTCATTATGAATATGTGCAACGCCACTATTTTCAAGAAAGCGAATGTTTACCGTTTCAAAGGCGTGGAAAACACTCGCAATTCAATCAGTTACTGTTGCTCATGACATAAACCCAAAATTAAATTGGTGGTGCAAAGCACCGCCAATTTAATTTTGGGTTTTGATTTGTCCTATCTATATTAGCTATATTAGTAAATGCAAAGAGCTGAGACTAAGCTAGCAAAGTACAAACGAAAATGTGCTAAGTTTTGGATAATGGTTGTAGAGAAAGTTCGTAAGAAATTGTTTGACGATTTTAGGAAAGTTAGATAAAATTACGAGTATTATTTTTTGTTTTATTGCTTCTAATTTTCCAAATTAGGGGCAATTTTTATATCTTTCAACATTATTGAAAGAAAAATACTTCTTGCGATATAGCAGTACCACAAATATCTACTTCTTTACTAAGTCGAGGAAATCTGCAAAGTACGGTATGTTTCTAATATCATTAGGTTATATTCTAGCCTGTCTCAGAGAAGTAAACCTAGTCCATCCCGTTTAAAGATCGTGATGAGATTTTAAATGCCCCTTTTGCTTGCACAAGCAGTAAAATCCATGGAATGTTGCAGAGGTTACACAAAATGTATACCTTACTAGTCATAGAAGATGATGATGATATTCGATATAGCATTTGTGACATTCTAGAACTGTCAAAATATCGTGTTATGTCGGCATCTAGTGGACGGAAGGGATTAGAAATTGCTAGGCAGCAAATACCAGATTTAATTTTGTCAGATGTACAAATGCCCGAGATGGATGGCTATGAAGTCTTGGATGCCATTCGTCAAGATCCGAAACTGACGCTTATTTCCTTCATATTTTTAACATCTTTAGCCGATCACCAGTATTTACGCAAAGGTATGCTCTGGGGAGCCGATGATTATCTCACTAAGCCACTCAACCGTGAAGAGTTACTAGAAGCGATCTCCGTACAACTTAGCAAAAAAGAAAAAGTTAATCAACATTATCAAAATATTGCTCAAAATATTGCTCAAGAGAAATTAGAAAATCTATTGTATTTTGATCCCCTAACGCAACTTCCTAACCGTCTAGCCTTGCGTGAGCGTTTAGACAGAGCCATTTCTAATACTTCTCAAGAAGTACCAATTCCAATTCTTCTAATTGATATTGATCGATTTGGTGTAATTAATGATTCTCGAGGAGAAGAATTTGGAGATCTGCTCCTCCAAGCAATCGCTAAGCGAATCATTGATATAGTTCAGGATGATGATACGATTTGTCGCCTTAGCGGTGATGAATTTGCGATTATCCTATCGACAGCCAATCCTAAATTCGAGGCTAAATATGTTGCAAATTCATTATTAGATTCTTTTGCAGATCCTTTTATCGTAAGACTAACCGAAGTTTACGTTACCGCAAGTATTGGCATTTCTCTCCATTCCCAAGATACTAGTGGCATAATGCAGCAGGCAAACCTTGCACTACAAGAGGCAAAGCGTCACGGTGGCAATTGTTATCAATTCTTTGATGAAATTCAAGTCAAGTTACCGCTGAGACTAGAGTTACAGACCGATTTACATTATGCACTTGATAATCAAGAATTTGAGCTTTATTATCAACCTCAGGTCAGTATCGCCACAGGTGAAATGTTTGGTTCTGAGTCACTAATCCGATGGAATCATTCTTCTGAAGGACTCATTTCACCAATGAAGTTTATCCCGATCACCGAAAGTAATGGTTCGATTATTGAGATTGGTGAATGGATACTGAGGACAGCTTGTCAACAGGTCAAGGCAGCACAGACATTGATTTCCCAAAATGCACTTCACAACACTAATGATGTTCTTCAGAGCATTTCATCCCTTAAAGTTTCGGTAAACCTTTCTGGTAGACAGTTTCAGCAACATAATCTAAATAAAAGGATCTTAGATATTTTGGAAGAGATGCAGTTTGATCCTCAATATTTAGAATTAGAGATTACGGAAACTACAGTTGTCCATAACATTGATGCCAGCTTAACCAAGTTGAAGGAACTCAAAGATCTTGGAGTCAAGCTCTCAATTGATGACTTTGGTACAGGTTTCTCGTCTTTAAGCTATATCAAAAAGTTTCCATTAGATACACTCAAAATTGATCGCTGCTTTGTGCAACATATTGATACTGATTCCCAAAATCGAGCGATCGCCAAAGCTATCATCACAATGGCAAAGAGTCTCAATTTCAAGACCGTTGCTGAAGGTGTGGAAACCCATGGCGAACTCAAAGTTCTCCAAGATTTGGGATGCGATGGTATCCAAGGCTATTACTACAGCCGCCCACTTCCCTTTGATAAGTTCTGTAACTTCGTTACTAAAGGAAATCGTTTATAAAAAGAAAAGCTGCCTAAGGCAGCTTTTCTTTTTATTAGGACTTACGCATTGGGTAGATGTAGTGCGGGCGAAGCCCGCACTACATCTACCTAAATCCTAAGAAATTCGTTCGGTTTGCGTAAGTCCTATTTATAAATAATCAAGAATGGCATCGGCAACGCGATTAATTGCCCCTTTTTCTCCCAAGCTCTTTCTGACTCTGGTATATCCCTCAAGTATGGTTTGCCTTGCTTGAGGATTAATTAATAAGTCCAATGCACTTGCAGCGATCGCCTCGGGAATTGCCTCATACTGCACAAATTCAGGCACAACCGCTTCCATATTTACCAAATTTACTGGAGAAATAAAGGGCAATTGCAGACGCACTATGTAACGAGCAATCCAAGCGGTAATTGCACTAAGGCGATATAAAATCACCTGTGGCACGTTGAGCAAAGCTGTTTCTAAATTCACCGTTCCTGATTTACTAAGCACCAAGTCGGCAGCACTGATGGCAATCTGTGACTGTCCTGAGATAATCGTGGCATTGATTTCATATTCTATTAATAATTTCTCCACCGTAGGACGGTAACGCTCAAGGGAGAGGGGCAACAAGAATTTTACATGGGGTAGCTTTGCTCGAATAATCTTAGCAGCCTTGAGAATAATCGGCATGACATCCCGTAGTTCTTGGGTGCGCGATGCAGGCAAGAGGGTAACAACCAGATCATCAGCAGTAATTCCCATTTGTTGACGTGCTGCCATGCGATCGGGCACTTTCGCCATCAGATCAACAAAGGGATGCCCCACCCATTGCACATTGGTTCCTTGTTTTTCATAATAAGCTGCTTCTTGTGGAAAGATCGCTAATAACTTATCGGTAAAGGCAGCTATCGCCTTGGTATTTTTGTCATTAAATGACCAGACCCATTCCTGCGGTGCGATGTAATAAATGACGGGAATATTGAGTACACGCTTAGCAAAGTAACCCATACCTTGATTGGGCATCATGTAATCAATCAAAACAGCAACATCTGGCGGCGATTTTTTTAGGGATTTCTTGGCATTTTCCTGTAGACGAATCGTCGGCAAAATGTAGGGCAGAGCCTCGATAGCACCAATTGACCCAATACCTACAGTATTACCAAGTAACTTTGCTCCTGCCGCTTCCATGCGATCACCTCCCAAGCCAATAATCTCTAGCTCAATTCCTTTAAGGGCTGCCCGTTCGCGTAGAGCCTCGATTAAAATCGCCCCATGCCAGTCACCTGACACCTCTCCAGTACTAATAAATATGCGGCGTTTCATCTTGATTTCTGAACTGATTTGTGAATTAATTTCTGAGCTAGATTCCATACAAATAGATTGGGTAGCGACAAAGATCGACCTTTGAATTAACTATGACTTACTCATTCAAGATATCGCTAATTTTGCTTTCTATCTCAAGATGATTGGCAGCGCGAAGCGCCGCCAATCATCTTTTGTTTGTTGAGTGATAGTCTGTGCCATATTTGTGCCATATTATTTCACTTCAAATTTCAAAATATCGCATTTAATTATGGTACACTCGTAAAGGTCAAAAAAATTGGACTAAAAAGAAGTGCCTAAGCTCAAAACTCGTAAATCTGCCGCCAAGCGATTCAAGGTGACGGGTAGCGGCAAGTTTGCTCGCCGCCACGCTGGTCGCAACCACCTACTAGAGCATAAAACCACTGCCCGTAAGAGCAGATTAGGTCAAAAAGCAATAGTTGATGAGACTGATAATGACAGAGTAAGTGCAATGTTGCCTTACGCCTAAAAGCTCTTTACTGAGCTTTTTACAGGGTGCAAAGCACTCTGTAAAAATTACATAAAAAACAAATCACGATAATAACGAAGCCATGACGAGAGTAAAACGCGGTAACGTAGCTAGAAAGCGCCGCAATAAAGTATTGAAATTAGCCAAAGGCTTTCGCGGATCGCACTCTAAGCTGTTCCGCACTGCTAACCAGCAGGTAATGAAAGCTCTTCGTAACGCCTATCGCGATCGCCGCAAGAAGAAGCGCGATTTCCGTAGTCTTTGGATTACCCGCATTAATGCTGCGGCTCGCCAACAAGGATTGAGCTATAGCAAGTTTGCAGGTTTACTTAAGAAAGCAAATATCGACATTAACCGTAAGATGCTTTCGCAAATCGCGATCCTTGATCCTGATGCATTTACAGCGATTGTGGAAAAAGCAAAATCCGTCGCTTAAATTTAATTCCAAGACAAAAAAAGTCCACCCTCAGGGCGGGCTTTTTTATTTAATCAAAACCCAAGAAGAGAAAGGTGTCGTTTCACGACACCTTTCTCTTCTTGGGTAGCTATACACGATGCCATAGTATCTACAAAAAAATCTTGAGGTGAACTACGCCATTTTTGCCAAGTTATGATAACGTATTGGCACTTTCGTGCTGTCAGAAATTGACATTCTAGAGGAAGCAAAAGCATAGCATCGCTACTTTTTGCTTGAGACGCCCCCGATCGCTACTGCGTATATTGCATATGTACATTAAAAATGTAGAACTCACTAGATTTAAGTCCTTTGGCTCGACCACATCAATCCCACTATTGCAGGGTTTTACAGTGGTTTCGGGACCTAACGGTTCGGGCAAATCAAATATTTTAGATGCTTTGCTATTTGCGCTCGGTCTAGCAGGCTCAAAGGGGATGCGTGCTGATCGCTTGCCAGATTTAGTCAACCAAGCCCATAGCAAAAAGGGTCGGATGGTGGAAGCAAATGTAACTGTGACCTTTGCATTGGAAGAAGCAGAAGTCACCGCCATGCAGGCAGAAGGGCTCGAAATTCCCACAGCCGAAGGACAGAATGTGGGGGAATGGACAGTTATGCGGAAGTTGCGTGTGACGACACAGGGAACCTACACTTCCACATATTACATTAATGGAACTCCTTGCAATTTGGGCGAGCTTCATGAACAGTTAGCAAAGTTCCGCATTTATCCTGAGGGCTATAATGTTGTTTTACAAGGGGACGTTACGGGCATTATTTCCATGAATTCGCGGGAACGTCGGGAAATCATTGATGAATTGGCAGGGGTGGGTGAGTTCGATCGCAAAATTGCTACGGCAAAGGATAAACTTGATGATGTGAAGACGCAAGAAGAGCGATTTCGGATTGTCGAACAGGAATTAATTGCCAACAAAGAAAAACTGAAGGGCGATCGCGTTAAGGCAGAAAAATATAAAGCCCTCCGCCTAGAATACGAACGGATGGAAGCATCAGAGGCAGTTCTTCAAAAGCGCGAGATTACTTATCAACAGTCACTACGTAATGTCGAGCTAGTCAATAATCGCGAACAATGCGGCAATATTGAGAATGACTTACTTGAGCTGTCTCAGGTAATTGAGATGGGAACTGTACAGCTTAATGAATTGAGCGATCGCGTCCATACCCTCGGTGAAGAAGAATATCTCTCAGTTTCCAGTAATCTATCAGCACAACAGGCGGAATTGCGTGGATTACAACGGCAGCAACAATCTCTGACTAGTTCCTATCAAAATAACCAAAATCACATTGTTAGTACTCAAGAGGAAATTGATCGACTCCTTCGTGAATCTGAACACTTAGAATCTCAAAAACAACTTCACGAAGAAGCCTTAGCTACATCAGAGAAGACTCGCGATCAACAAGCTTCGATTGTTTCCCAATATCGAAAAGAAGTACAAGCGATCGCCTCAGCTTCATCGGAATGGGTGCGTCAGCAAACACAGTTACGTCAAGATATCGATCATATCCAAACAGAGCTAGATCCCCAAAAGCAAGAACAAACCAGAATTAGAGAAGTCCTCAATCAGCGATCGCTCCAACTAGAATCACAGGAAAAGGAACTCCAAGAAATCATGGCTGGCGAAGGGCGCTATGCCGTAGATATGCTCTCAAATCATTCCTTAGAAGATGCACTGCGTTTACAAGAAGTAGAGGTCAATAGATCAGAGACTTTAGTGCAAAGTCTTGCTAAAACCTTGTCAGAAGCTCAACTCGAAGTACAACTGCAAAATGAAACGATTGATCGCCTCAATCAAGAGCAACGAGTCAAAACCCGTCAACTAGATAAGCTAGAAGCACAGGTACAGGCAAGTCGTGAGGTACAAGGCACTAAAGCATCGCAGGTGATCATCGAATCTGAACTGTCGGGAGTCTATGGACTGGTTGCTCAGTTAGGACTAGTGGAGCCTCGCTATCAGCTAGCGCTCGAAATCTGTGCAGGTGGTCGTTTAGGAAATCTAGTAGTGGATAGTGATCAGGTTGCTGCCGAGGCGATCGCTTTACTTAAGCGGGAACGTGCAGGACGCGCTACCTTCTTACCATTAAATAAATTGCAACCTGCCAAGTTACCTTCACACATAGAAGCTCAAAAATTAGGAGCCATTGATTACGCCTTTAATCTTGTCTCTTACGAGGAACCCTATCGTGATGTCTTCTACTTTGTCTTTGGCAATACGCTTGTATTTGAGCACCTCGACCAAGCGCGTTTCCATATTGGTAAATATCGGATGGTGACGCTAGAGGGGGAAATTTTAGAAACTTCTGGCGCAATGACGGGTGGTAGTGCTCCTTTACATACCAGCCTCCATTTCGGTAATACCAAGCCTGCAGAATCGTCAGAGACTAAGCAACTGCGCGATCGCCTATTAGAAATTGACCAAATGTTAGCGCGATTGAATCAACGTTTGCGTGGTGCTTTGACAGGTATTGCTAAATATGAAGAGCAATTACAATCCGCCAGAACCACCCATCGTGAAGCACAACTTAAACGCGATCGCATCTATGAGCAAGTCGAACGCAACAGTCGCGATCACTCACGCCTACAAGATCAAATTCAACAAACCCGAGCCGCCATTGAAATTGGTCATGCACAGTTAAATACCCTTGATGGCAATATTGCCGAACTAGAAGCAAAATTACTAGTAAAACGTGCAGAACTTGCAGAATTAGAGAGGTCGGGAACCCATACCCGATGGCTACTGGCTCAAGACGCTTTACAAGGGCAAGAAGCTTTACTCAACAGTGCAGAAATTGAACTGCGAACTGCAAAACAACAATTGGGTGAATTAGAAAATCAGCATCAACTTGCGCTAGAAAAAATGGCTCAGCGCCAAAGTCGTCTTCAAGAACTGCGGAATACTCAAACAGAACTGATTAACAACACTGCCAAAATTCAAAATCAAATTAAACAAACTGAAAATGCGATCGCCTCTTACCAATCACGCCTTGATGTCCTAGAGCAAATTATCGGTGCAGCTAAGCAGGAGCGTGATGCCTGTGAGCGATCGCTACGCAATCAAAAGCAACAACAACAACAACAGGAATGGCAGTTACAAAAAAATCACGAACGTCAGGTAGAACTAGAAAAACAAATTGCCCAATTTACCGAACAACTGCAGCAAATTGAACTGCCAGATATCGTTCCTGAAGTTCCCGAAGGCATGACCCTTGAGCAATTACAACTAGAACAACGTCGCTTACTCAAGCGGATTCAGTCGATGGAACCCGTCAATATGATGGCGATCGCTGAATATGAAGCAACTTCTGAGCGTCTGGAAGAACTTAGTAGTCGGCTGGAAACACTCAACCAAGAACGGACTGAACTCTTAATTAGAATTGAGAACTTTACGACTCTGCGTCAACGTGCCTTCATGCAAGCATTTGATGCTGTAAACGGACATTTCAAAGAAATCTTTGCGGAACTCTCTGATGGAGATGGCTATCTCCAATTAGAAAATCCCAATGCGCCACTCAGTGGTGGACTGACACTCGTTGCTCATCCCAAAGGTAAGCAGGTACAACATCTCTCATCCATGTCTGGAGGCGAAAAATCCCTCACTGCACTTAGTTTTATCTTCGCTCTCCAGCGCTATCGTCCATCCCCCTTCTATGCTTTTGATGAAGTGGATATGTTCCTTGATGGCGCAAATGTTGAACGTCTCTCGAAAATGGTACGCAAGCAAGCTAATCTCGCTCAATTCATTGTAGTTAGCCTTCGCCGACCTATGATCGAAGCTTCAGAACGCACGATTGGAGTAACGCAAGCACGAGGTGAGCATACTCAAGTATTAGGATTAGAACTGCGATCAAGTTGATAAAAAGCCGAAATGTTGTGAGCCTAGCAGACGCACAACATTTCGGCTTTAGTCTTCACTTGGCTTAGAATCTTCAAACTTGGTGCGCGGCAAAGCTGCAATGATCGCATCCAAAACCTTGGTCACAGTTACTATTTCCATGCCGTAATTTTGCATCACCTGCATACTAGGAATAATCGCTCTTTTAAAGCCTAATTTTGCGGCTTCCTTTAATCGCATATCTAATTGCGACACGGGACGCACCTGCCCACCCAAGCCCACTTCGCCAATCATCACTGTGCGCGGATCGACCATGCGATCGCGAAAACTTGCCGCCACAGCGATCGCTACTCCCAAATCTACCGCAGGTTCCGCAACATTCAAACCACCTGCTGCCGCCACGTAGGCATCCAGTTTTGATAGAGGAATACCGATTCGCTTTTCCAGAACAGCCAGAATTTGCAGAAAGCGATTTGTTTCTATGCCCGTTGTCGTGCGGCGAGGCGAGGAATAACTGGTAGGACTGACGAGCGCTTGCAATTCCACCACTATTGGGCGCGTTCCCTCACAAGCTACTATTGTCGCTGTGCCTGAAACCGCTTCATCTCGATTGCCGAGAAATAATTCCGAAGGATTGGCAACTTCACGCAAGCCGCGATCAATCATCTCAAATACACCGATCTCCTGTGTTGCCCCAAAGCGATTTTTGACTGATCGTAATAGTCGGTGGGTAGCAAAGCGATCGCCTTCAAAATAGAGCACTGTATCCACCATATGTTCTAGAACCTTTGGTCCTGCGATCGAGCCTTCCTTCGTGACATGACCAACGATAAATAGCGATATATTTTCTCGCTTAGCTACGCGCATCAGCGCCGCCGTACATTCTCGTACCTGTGAAACGGAACCAGGGGCAGCATTTAAATTTGAGAAATAAAGCGCTTGAATACTATCAATTACGGCAACTTTCGGGCGGAGAGATTGCAATTCTCTTAAGACTGTCTCTAAATCAGTTTCCGCCAATAAATAGAGAGCATCAGAGTTCTCTTCAAGAATTCCCAATCTTTGCGATCGCAGTTTCACCTGTTGTGCTGACTCCTCCGCACAGACATAGAGCGTGGGATAGCGACTCATCAGTTTTTGCGCCATGCCCAATAACAGTGTACTTTTGCCAATCCCTGGTTCACCACCAATCAGCACAAGGGAACCAGCCACAATGCCTCCACCCAATACGCGATCGAGTTCTTCATAGCCAGATGGGGATCGCGCTTGGTCATTGTCGGTAATTTGTGAAAGCGTTAAAGATTCTCTAGCTTGTATTTTTCCCTTAGATTTGGCTGTACTGAGATGCGAGAATGTGGCGATCGCATTGGTATTTGTGGACATGACAGGAACTATCTCTTCTTGCAACGTTCCCCAACAAGCGCAAGCGGGACATTTTCCATACATCTGTGGGAAGTCTTCACCGCAGTTATTGCATACATATCGAGATTTTGTTTTTGCCATTGTTTAAATATATTACAGATATTACAGGCTTAATGATAAGGGTAGTGCGATCGCCGATCTTGTAGGATATGTTCCTTAATGCAACTCTTGCCAATCTATTGGTAGATTGCTGGTAACGTACCTTGCTTATGTATTTCTTGAAGCAGGTGATCTCAGCCTAACAACGCCCATGCACACCGACCGCCGAAAGTTGATCGGTTGTAATGCAGATTTTATCTGCGGCGGGTGATCGGCAACGTTAGGTTGCTTAAAATATCGGTGAGGAAATAGCGAGAGGTTATCTAGTAGTGCTTGATGTTCAAGACGGCGAACAAATCATCTCAGGAATTGAATATGAGAAGGAAATTCGCAAGTATCCAGAAAATCTCCGTAGAGGGTCATTCAAATCGGGTTGGGAAGACGCAGTTATTCGCCAACGGGTTGATATCTCCAAAGACTAACTTGGCGTAACTGGAACTATCGGACAGGAGTACGTTTTGGTGAGAGGTCAGTAGATGAGATCAATCAGATTTTTGAACTATTTGCCCGACATTACAAAAGCGTGAGGGGCATTGACCCTTCATCTTGGCAAAGTGACATAGAGCAATAGATCGCAAAACATCGAAAACTACCTAATACTCTAAGTAGGGATTTAGTAAGATTTTTTGATCTGGTTTTTGAACATACACAACACCTAGGCGAAGCTTGGTTTGGAGTTCATGAACAAACAGTAGACTTGTTGGGAAACAAAAGCAAGGCATAGAAGCAATCTCATATTTATTTCATTACTTTAATCCCTACTTAACGTCAGTTCGGGTTAAGCTGGCAAATTTTAAAAGCCCAAAAGTAAAAGCCTTGCTAAGCAAGGCTTTTACTTTTGGGCTTTGAGAGATGGTTTGCTACGCAAACCATCTCTCAAAGCCCGTTTCAAATTATCCCGAACTCGCGTTACTTAAACAAAGACACGGTCATCGAAATAATAGGAGGTGGTAGGAGAGCAACACTGAGAAGCAGTGCAGACAAATTATTTTTCATCCTGTTGTACTGCAAATGCTATCCCACCTTCGACTTAATGAGTGTGTTATTTGGGTTTGACCGTTCCTGCGCTCATGATTGGGTACATCGACTCATGCCAATACTGGAAACAGCGTTGGGACAGAAACAAGCACTACCAGAGAGAAAGATTCATAGCATTGAGGAATTTTTAGCAAAGTTTGTTGATGTCCAATCCGTAATCATTGATGCTACAGAAAGACCAGTGCAACGTCCGCGTACGTTTACCACACAAAAAGCCAAGAGGTAAAGAGTTGACTAAACAGCAGAAGCAAGAGAATCGAGAATTTAGCGCTCAAAGAGTGAAATGTGAAATGCTCATGCAGGTATCAAGCGTTATAACTCGCTAACGGCAGTTTATTGCAATCGTATACCTGATTTTGATGATCGTCTTATGCTGCATGCGGCTGGCTTATGGAACTTCTATTGGGACGCTTCTTAAAAAAAGATGGAAAGAGCAAAATTCCCTCTAAACATTACTTTTGTTTCCCAACAGGTCTATTAATAATAATGGCTCTTTTGGACAAATAAATAACTGTGGACGAGTCTGTATAAATTTCTATACGGATTTTTCCCGCAACGACTCTCGATTATGACGTTGAAAGCGGCTTTATTAAAGCAATTGCAGAAGCCTGTACAACTAAAGATATTATTCGTGCAGAGCTAAGTGCTAAAGGACTTGCGAGAGTTTGGAATGTCGATTATACAACCTTACTTCGCCCTAGCTGTAGCTAGTACTGTCATGTTGAGAATTATCAACCCTATTATGAAAATTTTTACATGCTTCCTTGTGTGGTTATTCCTAGCTTTCCCAATCTCAGCCATGTTTAGCGCGATTGCCCTACTCTTTTAAAATTTAGCGAGAGACAATATAGCAATTGATTTTAGACCAGAACAAAATGTCTCATTAATTTTCTTCTGTCCCCCTGATATAGTAGCAATACGGCGCATTAGGTTCAGCTAGGAAAATTAAGGCAATGGCAATTATTATCGCAGGTGAACGTAGTGGCGTAGGCAAAACCACAGTAACTTTAGCCTTACTAGCCGCACTCAAAGCGCGATCGCCATCAGATCAAGTGCAATCTTTTAAGGTTGGACCCGATTACATCGACCCGATGTTCCATACATACATCACAGGTTTACCTTGTCGCAATCTCGATCCCGTCTTAACATCTGAAGACTATGTGCGATTGTGCTTTGCTAAATATTCCCAAAATGCGGAATACTCTCTGATTGAAGGCGTGATGGGGCTATTTGACGGGGCTTCGGGAAAGGATGACACCGCAAGTACTGCACATGTTTCGAGATTACTGAATGTACCAGTGGTTTTGATTCTCAATTGTGCTAGTACTTCGCGTTCTATTGCCGCGATCGCACATGGATATCGCACTTTCGATCCACGTATTCAGATTGCAGGTGTAGTTCTCAATCGAGTAGGCAGCGATCGTCATTTAGAACTTCTAACGCAAGCACTTGAGCCTCTTAACATCCCAGTTTTAGGTGTTCTTCATCGCCAAGATAATATATCAATTCCCGATCGCCATCTCGGACTAATACCCACTGACGAAATGTCCAATCTTGATGGCATTATTGAGCGATTGGAGCATCTAGGGAAAAATTGCTTTGATTGGGAAAAGTTATTGCCGTTGATGAGCATCTCGCACCCCCAGCTTCTCTCCCATAATGAGATGGGAGTAACTCTTACTTCCTCTCTCCTGCGGGAAAGGGGAATGGGAGGTGAGGATATTCGCATCGCGATCGCCCGAGATCGCGCCTTCAGTTTTTACTATGCTGATAATCTTGATTTATTTCGAGAAATGGGAGCCGAATTAGTGCCTTGGAGTCCAATTAGCGATCACCAATTACCAGAAAATATTCAAGGTTTATACTTTGGTGGCGGCTTTCCTGAAGTATTTGCCGCCGAGTTATCCGAAAATAAAACTGCTAGAGAATCGGTTCACAAAGCGATTATTTCAGGAATACCCACCTATGCCGAATGTGGCGGCTTAATGTATCTATGCGATCGCATTGTTAATTTTGAAGACCAATCTTTCCCAATGGTAAATATTTTGCCGACAACCGCAAAAATGGGTAAGCGGCTCACCTTGGGCTACCGAAAGGCGATTGCCTTGCAGGATAGCCCTTTAGTTCAAAAAGGAGAACTAATTTGGGGTCATGAATTTCATCGTTCGTCTTTAACAGAAAATAGCGATCGCCCCTTATATTCTCTGAAAGGCTATGTATCCCATTTACCGTATCCCTATGAAGGCTGGCAAAACTACCAAGTCCACGCCTCCTATACTCATCTGCACTTTGGCGCACAAACACATCTATTAGAAAGATTTTTAAAAAAATGCCAAAACCAATAACAAAAGAGACAAAGCAAAGCTTTGTCTCTTTTGTTAAATTACATCAGCAAATGTTTTTTCCATTTTCCGAAAGTACCAAATTCCACTCCAAAGTAATAGAAATACTAAAGCCAATGAAAGCAAAAATCCAGGGAGATAAATAGTTGATTGTCCGCCTATAATTGCCCAACGGAAACCATCGATTACGCCCACCATCGGATTCAAGGAATAGATCAGCCGCCATTGCTCAGGAACAATGCTACTACTAAAACCAACAGGGGAAATGTAGAGACCAAATTGGATGATAAAAGGAACTACAAACCGAAAATCTCGATATTGGACATTTAAAGCAGCTAACCAGAGTCCCACTCCCATCGATGCAGCACAGGAAAGGAGAACAAAAATTGGCAATGTTAAAATTCTCCAATCAGGTACAAAGTTGTACCATGCCATCAATCCTAAGAGAATCATTCCTGAAATCAAAAAATCAACAAAGCTAACAATTACGGCACTAGTAGGCACAATTAAACGAGGGAAATATACCTTAGAAATTAGATTCGCGTTCCCTATTAAACTATTACTACATTCACTCAATGCATTTGCAAAAAATTGCCAAGGTAGCATCCCTGCAAATACAAGGATCGGATAGGGAACTCCTTGAGAAGGCAATTTAGCCAGTTGTCCAAATACAATTGTAAAAACAACCATCGTCAAAAAAGGTCGCAATAATGCCCAAGCAATACCGATCGCTGTTTGTTTGTAACGCACTAAAATATCGCGCCAAGCTAAAAAATAAAATAGTTCGCGATAACGCCACAAATCTTTCCAATATTGCTTTTCAGTTCTGCCAGCCTCAATCACTAGCTCTTGCATGGCTGTATTACTCTGTTCATCCATAGGTTTAAAATTTAAGTTTAAATATTCATAATTGATGAAAAAATTGATAAAAAATTAATTAACATAAGTTCGGGATAATTTGAAACAAGCTTTGAGAGAGGGTTTGCTACGCAAACCCTCTCTCAAAGCCCAAAAGTAAAAGCCTTGCTAAGCAAGGCTTTTACTTTTGGGCGTTTAAAATCTTGCCAGCTTAGCCCGAACTCACGCTAGTTAAAATTGGCGTAGAAACCGCAAGTCACTGGTAAATAGACGACGGATATCATCAATTTTATGCAAAACCATAGCAACGCGATCTACACCAAAGCCCCAAGCAAAACCTGTAACTACTTCAGGATCATAGCCCACAGCTTTAAATACATTGGGATCGACCATACCGCATCCCCCAAGTTCTAACCATCGACCATTCCACATCACATCTACCTCTGCGGATGGTTCAGTAAATGGGAAATAGCTAGGACGAAAACGAATAGGACATTCACCGAGTAGTTCTTCGACAAAGGTTTTGACAGTACCCTTAAGATCTCCAAAAGTTAATCCTTCTTCGACGGCTAACAGCTCAATTTGATGAAAAATTGGTGAATGGGTCGCATCAATATCATCTTTACGATATACACGCCCTGGACAAGCAATTCTTAGAGGTGGCTCGTTTTCTTCCATATAACGGATTTGGACAGAGGAAGTCTGCGATCGCAGCAATTTACCATCACTTAAGTAAAGTGTATCTGCCATATCACGGGCAGGATGATCAGCAGGTGTATTTAAAGCTTCAAAGTTGTAATAATCCGTCTCAATTTCAGGTCCTTGTGCAACGGTAAAACCTAAACCTACAAGAATATCGAGCATCCGATCAATAGTGCTTTGGATTGGGTGCATTCTACCTTGATACGAGCGCAAGATCCCTGGCATAGTCACATCGAGGGTTTCTGATTCGAGGCGCTTTGCAATTACTAATTGTTGAATTGAGATTTTGCGTTCTTCGAGTTGGTTTTGTAATATTTGCTTGACCTGATTAGCGATCGCGCCCACTTGAGGACGCTCTTCGGCTGATAATTTACCCATCGCACCCAGAATTTGCGAAAGAGTACCTTTTTTACCTAAGTACTCAACCCTGAGCTGTTCTAATTCTTCAGGAGTTTGCACATCCCCAACTGATTTTGTCGCTAGTTCTGCCAGAGATTGCAATTGAGATTTTAAGCTCTCTAAGTCCGTTGCCATCAACGTTTTCCGTTTATTTAAGAAGAATTTTTGCTCTCATCACTTTAGCAGAAAACATTCACACTATACTTTGCCCAAAAAATAAAAACACAGGTAGCGCGATGCACTACCTGTATTTTTTCTACTCTTTAGCGTTTAGCACTAGCCAGAAATGTCATTGGATCGATCGCACTACCACCATTAGGACGGATCTCAAAGTGAAGGTGAGGACCAGTACTAAAACCAGTGCTACCCATTGAGCCAATGGTTTGACCTTGACTAACGGTTTGCCCTTCCTTGACATATAGATCATTCATGTGAGCATATCTGGTGATCGTGCCATCAGCATGACGAATATCAATCATGTTGCCGTAGCCCCCATCATTCCAATTGGCATATTCTACAACACCAGAAGCTGCTGCCAAAATAGGTGTACCAATCGGTGCAGCAATGTCAATCCCTGCATGGATGCGCCCCCATCTCCAACCAAAACCAGAGGTGAATATACCGTCTGCTGGCCAGATGAATCCAGTTGATAATCCATAATCATTGACATCGGGCAGGTAAGCCCTAGCAGTCAACTGTGGCAGTTCAGGGATAACTCCTGAACGATCACTAGGGCTAGCAATCGCACTACGGCTCGCATCAAAATTGCGATCAGGATTAGGTGAAGCATTTAAGTTTGCAGCAGCAATCTTCACGGATTCTAAACGACGGGCTTCTTCTGCTTTGCGTGCTGCTTCTTTAATTTCAGCATCACGCACCTTAGCATTCAATTTTTCTACCTCAGTCTCTAACCGCTTCACTTCCAAGGAAGTCATTCTTGACTCAGAATCTGGCAACAAAGAAACTTGACTAGGCTTACCATTACTAGTTGCCTGTTCCACTGACAAAGATACAGGAACTTTAGGTGCTAAGTTTGCTGCAAGTTTAGCGGGAATCTGCAAATTAGGCTCAGATGCAGGTTGAGCAACCACCCCAGCGGGTTGATACATAGAGTTAGTACTTTGCTCAATCGCTCGATTAGCAGGCACAGTTGGTGCTGTCATTAGCGCAACTGGCGCGGATTTGACAGTTGGCTCAGATGCAGGTTGACTAATGGCTTCAATTGGAGCATTCCCCAAACTAACTTTTTGCTCAGACACCAAAGAAGCAGGAATCTGGGGAATTGCTAAAGCTATGGCAATCTTTGCAGAAAACTGAATTTTAGGCTCAGCTACTGGCTGAGATGGATTAGCTTCAAGTGGTGCTGAGCGATTGGCACTCAACTGCTCAGTTGCAATTCCAGCAGGAATGGAGGGAGCCGAGATAGAACGTGCTGGCACATTGAGGGCTGTTGTGGATGTTGCCAAATTTTTCTTTGCACTACCACCCAGTTCTCCAAATAGTTGCTCAGGAGCAAATGGGAATAGAGAAACAGCAATCTTAAGAGCTGGCTCGGCTGCTACAGGCAAGCTTGGCTGAACCGATGTAGACTTGGATGGGAAGTTAGGAGTTTGTTCTGTCACAGGCGCATTCGGTAAACTTGCCGCAGCACCAGTAAGCTGCATTAAGCCATCCCAAGGGGAAACTCGATTCGCTGCTGCTAACTTGATGATGCCCGTGTTATTTGGCAGAACCATTGGAGTGCCCGCAGTGACACGCATCTGTGAAACTTTTATTGGCGCAACAGCAGAATTTACATTAGCAGTAGCATTACTAGCCGATAAATCACCTACTGGCAATAGTACATCTTTAAAAGGTTTCTCATTATTAGCCGCCGCAACAGTCTGAATTACAGGTAAATTGCGATTTTGAGGTAGCTTTAACTCTTGATTTAGCTCTAACCATTGAGGATTTTCTAGCTTATTTGCCTCAATAATGGACTTTTGAGTAATACCATATCGCCTAGCAATTGTTTCAATAGTGTCGCCATTTTGAACTTTGTAAGCAATGTATTTCGGCTGCTTAGATATGACACTATCAGCAACATTATCCTTGGAATCGGCAACTGCAAGAGTAGCTGTAGATTTTTTACCCTCAAGCTCTTGCAAACGTTGCATCAAACGCTCTTTCTCTGCAAGTAACTGTCTTCTAACATGACCTTCTTTTACCTGCATTAAGGTTGCAACATTGCCTGGGATTACCAAAGGCTGGTCAATCGCTAAAAAATCTCCCGAACTTAGCGATGTAAACTTGATAATTTCGTTTTTAGGTACATTATAGTAACTAGATATTGCTTCTAGAGTATCTCCTGGCTTGACCTTGTGAACTAACCCATTCACAGGCGGAATCATTAACTTCATTCTAGGTTGTAACTCAGTGTTCGCACTAATCCCATTTGAAGCCGCGATCGCTGCCGCGTCAACTTGGTAAATCTGAGTTAGTTTCCATAAAGTCTCATCTTCACGGACTTCATGAACAGTTACACCTTGCGTATTATCCCATATACCAGAAGCGATCGCTGTGCGAGCCATTTCATATTTACGCTCCTGATTTTGTGCCATCACGTCCGCCAAAGTACGAGACGAAGTAGTGACGGGTGTAGCTTTGAGATTGTTATTCGCTGATTGTTGACTAACCAATACACCCACAGTTCCTGCGGATAAAGCAAAACCGATTGCTGCAAGCGAACGACGTACCTTCAAAGAGGACACCTTATCAGCCAATGTCAGGGAAACATTGGTTGTTAGCTCCTCGTCTTTGGAAGATATCTTTTTCAAAAAACTGCCTCCTCTAAACTAGCTTCGCTCCTAAACAAATCAAGTGTGAGAACAAGACGAACTATATAAGTGTATTTATGCAAATTACATAAATCACTAAAAATTCAATTAAGGAGCAATTACAGAATCTAAGTTACCTTGCTTTTTTCTTTAAAACAAGTTCATAGTGAACAGCAAAAAAAACTGGATTATGCATTCCAAGCATTTGCTATTTTTAATGCATTTTTTGCGTGTTTTGTCAACAATCAATTCGGTAAAATAATCTCGCAAAATCCATAAAAATCTGAGTTAGACTAATATCCCCCTAAAGATAGTTTTTACTCAAAAATTGAATACTCAGATAATCAAGGTTTTGAGTCTAGCTGGTAGTTTTACTTCATCTACGATCTTAAGGTATCTTTCATTTCTATAGGTAGCAAGAAAATATATTACCGTTTTTTATAGGGGCGATCTATTAATTGCTCTTTCTTACATCGATTTGCTCTGTTTTTTATAAAAATACGTATCACACTCTCATGTAATCTTTTTTTAACAATTTACATAAAAAAATTTACGCAATACCTCGATATTGATCTTTCAAGATCCTAATTGCCAGAAGCCAATGATGACAATTCTAAGACCGCATTAGTTTTCTAGTAAATAACGATACATAATCGTACTAAGTACAGCAATAGCTTAAAATTACTTTAAAAATGCATTAAGAAATGAATCGATACTGATTAAGTTTGCCGCATTCAGCTTAACTAAAGTGCAATAAGTAGCTCTATGCCTTATGGGACAATACTTTTACTCATTGCATTCACAAAATATAAAAGTGTGATGTGTGGCACTATGAGGCGTAAATCATTAAATTCAAGCATCATTGGCTAAATTAAGGACTTTTTAGGAAAAGAAGATCTATGAGCATTGGATATCTCGCGCTGGTCTTACACGCTCATCTGCCTTACGTCCGTCACCCTGAAAGTGACTATGTACTTGAAGAAGAATGGCTGTATGAAGCAATCACTGAGACTTATATTCCTCTAATTAAGGTTTATGAGGGACTCAGACGAGATGGCATTAATTTCAAAATGACCATGAGTATGACACCACCATTGGTGTCCATGTTGCGCGATCCACTTCTCCAAGAACGTTATGATAAGCACCTTGCGCTCCTGCAACAACTAGTTGAACGAGAGGTCATCCACAATGAACATAACGGTCATGTTAAGTATCTTGCTGAGTACTATGTCAAAGAATTTGCTGAAACTCGCGAAATTTGGGAAAAATATGGCGGCGATCTTGTAACTGCCTTCAAACAATTTCAAGATACCAACAACTTGGAAATTATCACCTGTGGCGCAACTCATGGCTACCTGCCACTAATGAAAATGTATCCAGAGGCAGTCTGGGCGCAGCTAGAGGTTGCGGTTGAGCATTATAAAAATGAATTTGGACGCGCTCCTAATGGAATTTGGTTGCCAGAATGCGCCTACTATAATGGTTTAGAGCGAATGCTTGCTGACGTAGGCTTGCGCTATTTCCTCACGGATGGACATGGTATTTTGTACGGTCAGCCCCGTCCCAGATTTGGAACCTATGCCCCTGTGTTTACAGAAACAGGCGTAGCTGCTTTTGCGCGTGACCATGAATCATCACAGCAAGTGTGGTCGTCGAAAGTGGGCTATCCTGGCGATCCTGTTTATCGAGAATTTTATAAAGATTTGGGCTGGGAAGCTGATTATGAGTATATTAAGCCGTTTATCATGCCTAATGGTCAACGTAAAAATACGGGAATTAAGTACCACCGTATTACGGGACGTGACTTTGGTTTAGATGCGAAGCAACTTTACGATCCTTATTGGGCAAAGGAAAAAGCAGCCGAACATGCAGCCAACTTTATGCAGAATCGTCAAAGCCAAGTTAGCTACTTAAATAATATGATGGGTCGCCCCCCACTTGTGGTTTCCCCCTATGATGCAGAGTTGTTCGGTCACTGGTGGTACGAAGGTCCCTGGTTTATTGATTTCTTGATTCGTAAGTCCCATTACGATCAAACTACCTATGAGATGACCCATCTTGCTGATTATCTCCGTGGCAATCCGACTCAACAGGTTTCACGTCCTGCTCAATCTAGTTGGGGCTATAAAGGTTTCCATGAATATTGGCTTAATGAGACCAATGCTTGGGTATATCAGCATTTACATAAAGGGGCTGAGCGGATGATTCATCTCTCCTATCGTGAACCAGCGGATGAGTTAGAGTGGCGCGCACTCAATCAAGCCGCCAGAGAGTTACTTTTGGCACAATCCTCAGATTGGGCTTTCATTATGCGAACTGGCACGATGGTTCCCTATGCTATTAGAAGAACGCGATCGCACCTAATGCGTTTGGAAAAACTATTTGAAGATATTGAAGCAGGTAAGATTGATGCAGGCTGGCTCGAAAAAGTGGAATATATGGACAATATCTTCCCTGACATCAATTACAGAACCTATCGCCCTCTTACAGCAGCTTAATTTTCTTTATAAGTAAGGCAGCGCAATGTCAGTGTATACAGCCTATTGAGGCTTTGAGTAGTACAGAAATATTTTTGAAAGCGGCGCTTTGCGCCGCTTTCAAAAATATTTCTGAGTTTTAAGTAAGCGCAAAGCACTGTAATAAGAAACCGATTTTTTATGACAATTCCATGCCACAAAAAATCGGTTTCTTATTTTACTAGGGACTGCTTATTTAATGTCATTTTGGGATAATTTATAACTGGCTTTGAGAGATATCCTGCGTAGCAAGATATCTCTCAAAGCTAGAAATCAAAAGCATTGCTAAGCAATGCTTTTGATTTCTAGATAACTAAATTTGCAAACTTAACTCGAACTTACATAACATTGAATATGTCTTTTTTCTTTACATTTATTTAATAAACTTTTAGTAACATACGCTACTATATATATATGTATATGTTATGTTAATCATACATTCAAACAATATGCAAAATTCATAGGATAGTCATACCATGAATACCAGCCAAAGAAAGGCAGAAGCTGCCGCTAATCACAAAGCAAATTTATCAGCTTCGATTAAGCGCCGCATGGAAGTCGCTCGCTCTAATAACGATACTAATTTGTTAAACATTCTTGAGCAAGAAATGAGACAACTAGGCTTAAATTAAAAAAAGGGCGCTTAGCGCCCTTTTTTATTTGACCCAATGAGAGCTTAACTAGCGCCACCGAAAACTTCTATGTTTTCAAATAAACAAACAGGGGAAGCATGTCCAACACGAATTACTTGATTAGGCTCCCCCTTACCACAAAATGGGGAACCATAGGCTTCTACAGTAGAATGATCGCCGACTTTAGCAAGACTGCGCCAAAATTGATTAGTAATGCCACGATAGTTAGGATTTCGGAGAGTTTTGGTTAATTTGCCATTTTCGATGAGTTTGGCATATTCACAGCCAAACTGGAATTTGTTGCGATAGTCATCGATTGACCATGAGCGGTTGGACTCCATATATACGCCATATTCAATATCAGCAATGATTGATGCAAAGGAATGATCACCTGCTTCGAGATTGATGTTTGCCATGCGATCAATCGCAGGACGATTCCATGAAGTAGCCCTAGCATTTGCTACACCTTGCAGTCCTGATCGCACTTGACTTTCAGAACTACCTAAACCTCGCAATAGTTTTCCCTCTTTGATTAAATATTCCTTAGTGGCAGTAATACCAACATCATCAAAGGCATAGCTGGCAAATTCTCCTGAAGTCGTGGGGTCAAAGGTAACATTCATTAATGAAGAGCCAAACTGCATTTTGCCAAAGTCTTCCAGTTTGACAAAGCTGCCACCTGCATAGTTACGTTCATCACCAAGAATGCGATCGATTTCGAGTGGGTGTCCGATGCTTTCATGGATTTGCAATAACATCTGATCGGGAGCAAGTACTAGGGAAGTAGTTTCTATCGGGCATTCGGTAGCAGCTAGTAATTCCACAGATTGCTCCCCAATTACTTTAGCTCTTTGTAAGAGTGCATCATGATCAAAAACTTCCATCCCGATTTGATTGCATCGGGCGAGTTGACCATTATCACCACGGCGCTGAATGACTGCCCCATTTTGGGCAGTTGCAGCATAGTCGGTGGCAACAACTAAAAATTTTTGATAAATATCTGAACCGTTACTACTAATAAATTGAGTCTCTATTTCTGTAATTACAGCATAGGCACTGGTTTTGACAATTTTATCGGAAACCTTTAGGGTGTCGCAGATCTCAATTAGTAATTCATTGAGTTCTTTAGGGGCGATCGCATCGGCTGGCTTAAGAAATGGCGAGAAATATTGTCCCACTGACTTGGGTCTTTGGTTGATACTAAAGCGATGTACTGCCCACTTTGCTGCAGTTTTTGCTTGTTGATAAGCTCTTTGAGCTGTGATTTGCATATTGGCTAGATCGAGATGATTGGTACTGGCATAGCCAAACTGACCATCGACTAATACTTCGATCATTACCCCATGCGATAAACTGCGACTATTGGACTGAGGAAGGCGATCTCGCACGTAACGAGTTGTATTAATTTCTCTAACTTCTCGTAAGCCTATCCATTCAGCTTGGGGTAAATCAATATGAGATAGGGCAGTTTTTAAATCAAATTTCCAATCAGATTTTAAGTCCAATCCAGAATCAGCAATCGCTTCAAATTTCATAGGTGGGTAGGATCTCACTATAATTTAGACATCACAGGCAAATTAAAAAAGAAGAGACGAATTATGTCTCTTCTTTTATTTTAAGCGGGTGATGGGATTCGAACCCACGACATTCTCCTTGGCAAGGAGATGCTCTACCACTGAGCCACACCCGCATCTGATACTGTTTTTGCGTCATCAGGCATTTTGTGCTTAACTAATATGCCAAACATTACTACTAATGTCAACTACTTTTTTAAACCAACTAAAACTCCCATAGGGAGTTTTAGTTGGTTTAATATTTGAAGCCATTTTTGCGCGTATGGATAGCAGGTTCACCTTCGCGGAGGCGATCGCCTGCATTAATTGTTGCCAAGACAATCATATGGTCACCTGCATCAAGGCTGCTAGTTATCGTTGCGTCAAGATAGGCGATCGCCTCAGTTAGATAAAGTTGACCACTAGGAGCAGTTGCCGTGTCAACCCCATCAAAAGGATCGACATCGGGCGCAAAGCCTTTTGCAAAATGTCCAATGATTTTTCCCTGTCCCTTTTCAGCAACATTAATCACTACAGGACTGCCTACAGTCAAGAATGACTCAATAGGTCTACCTTTACCAACCACAAAAGTTACAGATGGTGGATTAAAGCCTGCTTGTTGCACCCAAGAAGCGAGCATAGTGCCTGTTGAGCCATTTTGTTGGGAAGTAACGATAAACAAGCCACTGGGAATTGTCCCAATTGCAGCTCCAATTTGTTCATTTTGGGGAATAATTTCGGTCATCTTTTAGATTAAATTTTAGCTATTGAGGAAATCAGTTTTAGCTTACCGTTTCAGACTGACACAAGTTGAGACATATCCTAAAGGCAGCGCAATACACTTGCTTACTGTTTGATTCCAAAAACAGTTTAAGGATTTTAGCAAAGCTAAAATCCTTAAAAATATAAGATGTAACGGATACTTCAACGTCAAATATTTAGACGTAAGCAGTCTGAAAGCCCCACCAGAGAAGGAAGCCGATCGCACTCAGAACAACAATGCTCGATAACACAATTGATAAAGGGCTATCAGCATTTTCAAATTTCATGATGCCGCGATTAAAATCTGACATATAAGCAAAGCCTAACTAGTTGATTTAGATTACTTTAGTAAAACAATTTATTTATAGCTCAACTCTGAGTGAAATTACTTAAAAGTAACAAAATCTCTAGGAATTGGGACTCTAAGATAAGTAATTACCTATGCTTGAAAGGATGCGTATTTTTTGGCTACCTTCAAAACCCGTGAAAAAGCTAAAAGAGTTACCTCAAGACGCAGGGGTCTACTACATCACGGCGTTGTGGATCGTGCTGTATGTGGGTAAAGCCAAAAATCTCCGCAATCGCTGGAAAACTAACCACCATCGCTATCAACAATTTAAGTTACTACACCCATTTGGAAGACTACATTACAAGGTTTTAGCAGCTAGCCAAATTAGTGCCTATGAAAAATCAGAAATCACCAAATTTCGTCCTGCATGGAATGGCACTGCTAGAGTCACTTTTGGGAATCTTCTATGCTTATTTGTAGCGATATGGGGTCGAGTGATTGTTTATGCTTTGTTGTTATTGCTAGCGATCGCTGCTTTTACATATCTGCTCATGCAATAAGTCAAGGACTTGATGTATGACCTAACGCCAGAGTCTATTTGTTGATGCTAAATTAGATAATTAATCATCAGGAGATGGATATATGCCACAACTAATAGGAATTTTGGTACTAGTCGCCTATGTCTTTGGAGTTGTGAAATTTTTGCAAGGGTTTCGACGTACTGATTTTTCAGGTAATCAGATTGGACTTGCTTTACTCTGGCCAGTCCTATTTGTCATGAATGGTAACTATCGCAAAAATTTCTTCAAAGCACTTAAAGGCTCTTAATGAACTGGTGGAAAAGACTTAGATCCAATCCTCTCGCTTGGATTGGCATCACGATTTTAACTATTTTTTATGCGGCATCCCTATTCGCTGATTTCGTGACGCCCTACGGAGTCAACGAACAGGTCAAAAATGCCGCTTTGCTCCCACCTACGCAAATATATTGGTATGATCGCCAAGGTCAATATATTGGCGCACATGTCTATCCCACTACTCAAGGTAAGGTTGATCTCGAAACAGGAGATCGAGCCTTAATCGTTGACTATACTAAACCCTCACGGATTCAGATTTTCCATGGTGGGCACTTATTTAGAACCACTAGTGAAGGAAAGCTAAACTTATTAGGAACTGACGAACAAGGTCGAGATCAATTAACTCGATTACTATATGGTGGTCGAATTAGTCTGTTGATAGGCTTTATCGGTACGACTATTTCCTACACAATCGGTTGCCTTGTTGGTGGCATTTCTGGATATATTGGCGGCTGGCTAGACATAGTATTAATGCGCTTCGTCGAGATTTTAATGTCAGTTCCCTCAATTTATTTATTAGTAGCATTGGCTGCAATTTTGCCTCCCCAAATCAGTAACACTCAAAGATTCGCGTTAATCATTGCAATTATTTCCTTTGTGTCATGGGCAGGACTAGCCAGAATCATTCGTGGACAGGTATTGTCGATCAAGGAGCAAACCTTTATTTTGGCAGCTCGATCCTCAGGCGCAAGTCCATTGCGGATTATTGTGAAACATGTTTTACCTCAAACCATCACTTTCATTATTATTTCGGCAACTCTCGACATCCCCCGATTTATTGTCGTAGAAGCGGTCTTAAGCCTCGTTGGACTGGGCATCCAACCTCCTGATCCGTCATGGGGTAATATGCTATCTTTGTCTACTAATGCTTCGATTGTAGTCCTGCAACCATGGCTAGTGTGGACTCCTGCACTAGCAATTGTGTTAACGGTACTATCATTTAACCTCTTAGGAGACAGTTTACGCGATGCCCTTGACCCCAAAAACATTAGGCAATAAGCTTTAGAAAAATCTGATCTAGTAAGTTTGAAGCTGAGAGAGCTATGACCCATAACAGTTTCAATGTAAGTTTTTTAGTTACTAACTTTTAGCGTGATTTTAGATTGCAAGAGCCTAGAAATTTGCAAAAAGTTTTTAAATATGTCGCCAAAAAACTCATGCAATTAGGTAGTATGAGATGAGCATTAGGACTATTTTGTATTTTCTATGACGGGCTTTTGCTCTTTCGTCATATCAACCTGAAAGTTAGCATCAGCAAAATAGGAGTATATTCAGCGTGCAATACTTAGCGGAACTTCAAAAAACTCAAGCAGCTTTTGGATTAGGTGGTAACTCGTCTGTCCGTTTACTGGCGCGTAATACGGGTGAAAATATTTGGCTGCCGATTACAAATGAGCAAGTTTTACAAGTTCAAGATTCAAGCCAAGCTAGGGATTTTAAAGATGGTCAGATGGTAATTGCTGAAGTTACAGCAAGTAACCAAGTACAAAGTATCCAAGATGCTTCTAAAAAAATTGTCAATATCTTGCAGGCTTTTTCGCGATCGCAGGACAAATACAAATCTGCGGAAGAAGAAGTTGAGCAATGGAAGCAATCTCTCAATTTTCAGAGCCAAGAGTTGCATCGTCGTGAGCAAGAATTAGAACAAAAGGAATTAGATCTAGAAAACCTTGAAGCAAGAAGACAAGAAATTGAGGAGTTAGAGGAGAAGTTTGCTAGAGAACGTATTGAAATTGAACAGTTAAGAAAAAGTATTGAAGTTGAGCGCGGACAGATTGAAGCTAAAGCAGCCGCTCTTACTTCTGATCAAGTCGAACATCTCAAATACCTTATCGGTCAATTATCATCTAGTTTTAGCAATCCCGATTCTCTTAAAGATCGGATTCATAACGCCCTTGATTTAGTTAATAAACGGCAGGAAGTACTGACAAGCTTTTGGCAAAACTTAGATAATCTCAAAAACGAAGCTGAAAAACAAAAGGGGCTTCTCAACAAATCGACAGAAGATCTGAATGTTCGTAAAAATCAATGCCAGCAAACTAAAATAGCTCTAGCAGATGCACAGGCAGAATTAAAAGCACAGCGCGGTATTCTCAAACTGCAAGAGAATAATATGGCGATGTCTAGGATGCAACTTGATGCTCAAATCGAACTCTATGAACAAACGTCTAGTGCGATCAAAGCCCTTGGTGGATCTGGTAGTATGGAAATTCTTAGTCCAGAGGAAGAAAACCGTCTCCAGTCAATGCCTATTGAGGAGCTAGAGTCAACTATTAAGGCATTGCAAGCGGATTTTGATAAGTTAAGCAACTACATTGGTGCTCAGGAGGATGAGTTAGCAGGGCTAGAAGGTGAAATTGCAGATTTGCAAAGTCAGGTCGAAACATCCGACCAGTTTGCCAGAATCGAATTAGAAAGTAATAAAGAGTTTGCGGAGGAGCAATACAAACTTCTTGAAGAAAGTGTTTTTGGAATGAGGCGTGGGATGCAAGATAGACTGTCACTTCTAAATCAGCAAAAGGCGATTTTAGAACGACGCAAGGGTATTGTTGTCGAGGCTAACCCTGTCCAAGGTTTATTGCCTCTGTTATCTCAAATCGAAGCGCAAAAGAACCTTCAAGAGCAGGAGTTGCGAAAGATGGAGAGCCAAATTGAGGCTGTCAGAAACTATACGCAACAACAGCAAGAAATTCTGGCTAAGCAGACTCAAGAGCATTTGCAACAGGAACAATTTATTCGGGCAGCTGAATCCCAGCAACAAGAACGGATTAGATTGGTGGCGGAGTTGTTCGGTCAAATTAGTGCCCAAGAGCAGTTATTAAGACCTGTGCAGGATATCGTGGATACTTTGCGTCCACAGTTAGAAGCTGCAGTTCAGGATCCAGGTATCATAGCAAATGGAAGTAATTCTTCACAAGTTCTCGCTGACTTACAATCTGTAATTCAAACCTTAGTTTCTACATAAACTCTATGAAAGTTGATATTTCTAATGCATCTATGACAAATGTTGAAGTTCTAGAATTTCAAGTACAGCAAGCCACAGAGAATGTTAGAGAAATTAAGTCTGAACAAATCCTTTGCGAACATTGTTTACGCACTGCTAGCAATGGGATTAAGTGTAGGGGTATCTGTGTTGCTGATAGTGGCTATTAAGTTCAAAGATAAAGGGGGCTCTGCCCCCTTTATCTTTGAACTTAATCTTCTATTTTGACGGAGATAATTTTGTCGCCACGACGAATAGCTTGGGCAACTTCCACATCATCGGTATAGCCGAAAGCTGCATATTGACCATCTAAAAATGAGGCATCGCCAAGAGTGACAAAAAACTGACTGGTAGCGCTATTAGGGTCATTAGTACGTGCCATAGAGAATACGCCAGCTTTATTGTGCTTGATCACGGGCTTCTTTCCACGAGCTAAAACATTGCCAATTGTTGCTTCGCTATCGCCTTCTGCCCAGATTTCGAGCTTGATGCGATCGCCTGACCCACCAGTACCATTACCACTAGGATCACCGCCTTGAATCACAAATCCAGGTTCCACACGATGAAAGGTTAACCCATCATAAAAACCGTGCTTAGCAAGGTCTACAAAATTTTTCACAGTAATGGGAGCATGTTGGTCATCAAGCTCAGCACGCATGGTTCCTTTAGCAGTCTCAATTACAGCACGGATCATAAATAAACTTACCTAAAATTTTTTCGAGGTTAGGGCAGCTTAAAGTATAACAATCGCTGGGGCAAATATATGTAAAATGCAAAAGTATTGCGATCGCTTGATCTTTCAATATTCATTTTGATGGTTGATGGTGAGGCGAAGCCACCTCATTAAAAATTTGGTTCTTATTTAACTACAAAGTCGCTACATCAATTTGAGGAGTATGATGGAGAGATAGGTCGTCTTTTTTTAGGATCATGTACGGTTATGGATAGCAATAATTTGCTGAAGCAGTTATTAATGCTTGGAGTAGGTACAACTTCGATAGTACTGGAAAAGATTAGGGACGCTAGCGAAGATTGGGTCAAGGATGGCAAGATCGATCCAGAACAAGCTGCGGAGATGTTTAATGATATTGCTGACCGCCTCAAGTCGGAGCAAGGAAATTTAGAATCTTTAATTCAGCGGCAAATTCGCAATGTAATGCAGGATTTGGGTGTGCCGCGCCAAAATGAAATGGACGAATTGCGGGGAAGAATTGATCGCCTTGAGCGTCAAGTACGCGAATTAGAAAATAAACAGTGGCGCTAATGGCGATATTAATTAATGGAAGTTTCAGGAACTCTCTATTTGGTGGGAACGCCGATTGGTAATTTGGAGGATATGACTTTTCGGGCGATCGCCACGCTTAAACAGGTAGATTTAATTGCGGCGGAAGATACAAGGCATACGGGCAAACTCCTACATCATTTTGGGATTGAGACACCTCAAACTAGTTATCACGAACATAATGCCCATAAGCGTGTACCTGAATTAGTCGAAAAACTCCAGCAAGGTATGGCGATCGCCTTGGTCACCGATGCAGGTATGCCTGCAATTTCTGACCCTGGGGTAGAACTGGTGCAGGGTTGTATTGCCGCAGGAGTGCGCGTAGTCCCAATCCCCGTAGTCACCGCAGGAATTGCCGCTTTGACAGCTTCAGGTTTTGCGACGCAATATTATGGCTTTGATGGATTTTTGCCAACGGATAAAAAGGAACGTCGCGATCGCTTAGAAATTTTGCGTTCGGAAACCCGCACGATGATTCTCTATGAAGCCCCACATCGGTTATTACGCACCCTTGAGGATTTAGCCGAGAGCTTAGACAAAACTAGACGTATTTCGGTGGCAAGGGAATTAACAAAACTCCATGAGGAATTTTGGCGCGGCTCAATCGAAGAAGCGATCGCTTATTTCACAGATCATGCCCCTAAAGGAGAATTCACATTAGTCATAGAAGGCGCAAAACCTAGTGAAAAGCCTGTATGGACAGAGGAAGTCATTTTAAAAGAGTTACAAAATTTGATTGATGCTGGTATTTCGCGATCAGATGCGAGCCGTCAATTAGCGGAGCTAGCTGATTTACCCCGTCGTCAAATTTATCAGTTAGCTCTGACACTTTAGAGACATGCTTTGCAGGTTACGAATAGCGCAGAATTATAAAATTGCGATTCCTCCTGGTTCGTTGAACCTTTTGATACACCCTTTACTTATAGGACTTACGCATTGGGTAGATGTGGTGCGGGCGAAGCCCGCACCACATCTACCTCAAGCCTAATAAATTCGTTCGGTTTGCGTAAGTCCTAACTTAAATAATTCTGGACAGCTTTGCCATCTTGGTGATGGTCTCAGGCATTCTTGACAATCTTAGTGCTTTGACAATGTCGGCATTCCTTACCTTTCTCCTTGACTCTCATCCTCTATTTATACCTCACGCCTTAACTAGCCTGTGCCACGTTCGGTGCAGAGCGATGAATGTTATCATCTTTTGCGACGCAAAGCGGTCAGTAGCTTCTCAAAGCCTTCGGGCAAAGGTGCAATATTTTCTATGAGTTCGCCTGAGACTGGATGCATAAAGGTGAGCCGCCATGCGTGGAGGGCTTGACCTGAAAGATATTGCGAGACTTCCTTATTCGGATGTCCATAGACAGGATCACCTGCGATCGCCCAGCCCATATATGCCGAATGCACTCGAATTTGATGGGTGCGTCCCGTTTCCAAATCAAATTTAACGAGAGTGTAATTGCCTAAACGTTCCTTAATTTGCCAATGGGTAACAGCTTTGCGCCCATTTTCGACTACTGCCATTTTTTTGCGATCGCGATGATGTCTAGAGATCGCTGCATCAATTACTCCTGATTCCCCCCCTAGTTGACCTTTAGGAACTCCGTGCACAATTCCTAAATATTCCCGTCGGGCTGTTTTTGCCTGTATCTGGGCTTGCAGATCCTTATGAGCATGATCATCTTTCGCCACCACCATCACGCCACTGGTATCTTTATCTAAGCGATGGACTATGCCTGGACGTTGAGTTCCATTGATGCCTGAGAGTTCTTGACAATGGGCTAAGAGGGCATTGACTAAGGTTCCATCACCATGACCTACAGCAGGATGTACGACCAGTCCAGCAGGTTTATTAATTACTATCAAATGCTCATCTTCGTAGAGAATATCTAAGGGAATCTCTTGAGCAATTAAATCCAGAGGTTTTGCTGATGGGGTGATTAACTGAATACGATCGCCTGCCTTAATTAAGTCTTTTTTATTACTACAAATGACATCGTTAACAGTGACATAACCCTCATCAATCAATGATTGTATTCGCGATCGCGATAGATCAGTATGTTGTGCTAAAAAACGATCAATACGCTCTGATTTAGCTAATTCTGACGTAACTTCAATCAAATTAAGATTATTTTCTGTAGGAGTTATCTCTGAGTTCATAGAAGCACATTATAACGTTTCTCCAACTCCTGAAGTACGGTTTTGTTTCCCTAAATTCAGCAATGATCCATATAAGCAGTTTCAGAACTTCCGTAAGCTCCGTCCCCCGTCAACTCAATTAGTTATGATTATTGCTGGCTGAGCGAAGCCAAAATTGCTGGCTGAGCAAAGCCGAAGCCAATAGTACTCACAATTGATAGGACTCTATAGATCCGCTATAGAATAGGTGGATAGCGCAAATATATAAACATGCAAATATCTTTAGAAAACTTATTAGAAGAATTATCGGGGCTTGAAAAAATTACTAATCCTACCCAAGTTGCAAAACTGTCGGAAGATTATGCCCACTTTAGTCCCGTCCTTGTTCCATTATTAACAGGAAAAGTTGGTGATGTTGTAGTGCGACCCAGTAACGAAAGTGAAGTATTGAGGATTGCTCAAATCTGTGTGAAATATCAAATCCCTCTGACTGTCAGGGGTAGTGGAACAGGAAACTATGGACAATGCACGCCGATGCGTGGTGGGATAATTTTAGAAACTTCTCGCCTACAAACAATCAAATGGATAAAAGCAGGGCTAGCCTGTGTGGAAGCGGGCGTAAAAATGGGAACTCTTGATAAAAAAGCCCAAGAAATTGGCTGGGAATCTCGGATGGTTCCATCAACCTTTAGAACTGCTACCGTTGGTGGATTTATTGCGGGCGGCAGTGGCGGTATTGGTTCAGTTTTATATGGACAATTACGCGATCGCGGAAATTTACGTGCTGTGCGTGTCGTTACCCTTGAAGATGAACCCCGTATTATCGAGTTGCGTGGCGATGAAGTCCAAAAGGTCAATCACGCCTATGGCACAAATGGCATTATTACCGAACTAGAAGTTCCATTAGCTCCCGCCTATGATTGGTCAGAGTTTGTGGTTCGTTTTGCGGACTTCATGACTGCGGCGAGATTTGGGCAGGCTCTCGGTAACAGCGATGGCATTATCAAAAAGCTAATTAGTGTCCATGCAGCACCAACTAGCAACTATTTCACAGCCTTACAGAGCTATATTCCTAAGGATTCCCATTGTGCCTTGGTGCTTGTGGCAGAAAGTGATCGCGAACCATTTCTTAGTCTTGTTCAGGAGTTTCAAGGTGAAGTTTGCTATGAGAAAAATGCTCAGGAGGCAATTAAGGGACTTAGCCTTGCCGAGTTTTCTTGGAATCACAAGACACTCCATGCCCGTGCTACCGATGACTCTTTTACCTATCTTCAGAGTCTATTTTTCAATGATCCGAAATTGGAACTGGTGCAACGGATGCATGAATATTTCGGTGACGAGGTAATTATGCACTTGGAGTTTATTCGAGTAAATGGTGTGGTCATCCCTGCGGCGATTCAATTGGTGCGCTTCACGACAAGCGATCGCCTTAATGAAATCATTGACTACCACGAATCACAAGGAGTTTTCATCGCCAATCCCCATACCTATATTCTCGAAGATGGTGGTATGAAAACCGTAGATTACGCTCAGTTGAATTTCAAGCGCATGGTTGATCCTTACGGATTAATGAATCCCGATAAGATGAAAGCTTGGCAGTCATAAAAAAGGGGACGCTTAGCGTCCCCTTTTTTATGACTTGGCAAATTAGGATTTGGCGAGCATACTTTTATAGGTTCCATCCAATACTGATAGTGCCGCCACATATTGCGGATCTTCCTTAGTACCTAGTTGCTTACGAGTGATTGGTTGCTTCAGTTCAACTTCCACATCGGGAATGATGCCGCGTTTGTGGATATTGTGATGTTTCGGAGTTTCGTATTTAGCGATCGTCACCGCTAAACCTGCACCATCTTCCAATTCATAGAGAGATTGAATTAAGCCCTTGCCAAAAGTGGTCGTGCCCACAAGCTGAGCGCGATCATTCTCTTGTAGCGCACCCGCAAGGATCTCACTAGCACTAGCCGAGCCGCCATCCGTAAGCACTACTAGCGGAGCCTTGGTAATGGCATCACCTTTGGCTTCAAAACTTTCCTGCACGCCATGACGATCTACTGTATAAACGACAGTTCCTTCAGGAATCCACATCCGCGCAATTTGTAAACCAGCATCAAATAGCCCCCCCGGATTACCGCGTAGATCGAGTACATAGCGATCTGCACCTTTGGATTGAAATTTCCTTAAAGTCCTTTCCATATCCGCTGCCGCATTACCATTAAATTGATTTAAACGGATATAGCCAACTTTGTGATTTTCTTCTTGGTTGAGCTTTGCAATGATTGGTGTCACCGCAATGCGATCGCGTTTAATCACCACATCAAGCTTCTCAAATGCCTTGCCATCAGCAAGAGGACGCTCTAGGCTCAGCTTCACTTCAGAGCCGATCGCTCCACGCATTCTGTTAGCGCATTCATCAAGGGACAAGCCTTTAGTGGGAATGTTATCAATACCAACAATGCGATCGCGCGATCGCACACCCGCCACATCCGCAGGCGACCCTTCAATCGGTGCAATCACTGTCACCTTGTTATCAGGTTCATCGACAACTATTTGCAAGCCCACACCTGTTAACTCCCCCGATGTGCTGGTTTGCATACTTTTGAATTTGTCTGGCTCTAGCAAACGGGTGAAGGGATCATCCAAAGTTGCGAGCATTTCCCGAATCGCTGCATAGGTATCTTCACGACTGTTAAATTTGCGATTGATAAATTGACGGCGTACTTTGTACCAGTTTTGATGGTTAAAATCAGCATCCACATACGAACGGTTTACGATTTGCCAAACATTGGTGAGGAATTTTTGTTCTTGCAAATAGTCTGTCACCGCAGCATTTGCCCCACCAATCCAAACAAATTGCAAGGTGATCGCTATCAAACCAATCACGAGCAAAGACCAAATCCGACGCTGTTTTATCATGCTCTCTACGCAAACTTTCAATGCAAAAAAAACTATTGCCTCTATCCTAGCTAATCTTTTTAGGATCGCAAACGCTCTTAGGGTTTAATATCTAAAACTCTCTACTTTATACATATTGCAGTTTTCATTTTGCCTACGGCAAAATGAAAACTCAAAACCTTGATTATTCTTGCTTTTTAGTTTTCAAATGAGTACGTACTCATTTGAAAACTGCAATACCGTTGAGGCTTTAAGCCAGCACAAACGTTGTATCTATCTGACAACAGCTAGCTATAAATTAGAAATGACACAAAGTGTCATTTCTAATTTATAGCGTTTAATCCCAATGCAGCATTGGCAAAAATTTCAGGCAGCCTTAATTTTTTATACCTGTCTGCCCCTACTTCCCAAGGGAATGCTCGATTTTCGGGGAATTGCTGTCTATGCGCCACTAATCGGAATTTTTATCGGTAGTGCGATCGCCTGCTTAGATCTCCTGTTAGGACTACTTAAACCTACACCTGAATTTATTTATCTGCGATCGCTACTTACGATTTTATTAGGATTATTAATCACGGGCGGTTTACATCTCGACGGGGCAATGGATACTGCCGACGGGCTTGCCGTTACCGATCCCAATCGTCGCCTTGAGGTGATGGCGGATAGTAATACGGGAGCCTTTGGAGCAATGGCAGCGATCGCTATTTTGCTTTTTAAAGTTGTTGCGCTTGCGGCGATTACAGATCAGCGATTTTGGATTTTAGCCAATGTTTGGGCTTGGGCAAGGTGGGGACAGTTACGAGCAATCATGGCTTATCCCTATCTCAAAGTGATCGGCAAGGGCAAATTTCATCAAGAAGATTTGCATCACTGGCAGGTGTGGCTAGTAGCGATTTTATTGACGATGAGTAATTTAGCGATCGCCTATTTTTTCCATGCAATTTATTTGGGAATTGGTATAACGCTGATTGGTTTTATCCTTGCATGGCTCATTGGTGCATGGTTTAATCGTCAACTTGGTGGACATACGGGCGATACTTACGGTGCGATCGTCGAGTGGACAGAAGCCCTGAGTTTAGTAGCGATCGCCTACTTGTAAATTCTTCAAGTTTGCAAGGTAAAATAATCCACTAACTTCAATGCAAATATCTTTGACTTAATTGCCGTTGAGATTCTTTCTCCTGTTCAGATTCAGGTTTTAAAGGCTCGATTCCCTAAATCTCCTGCTGTCTTAACTGTTGCTTGGGCGATCGAATCCATTGCTTTCCTTGGGGGGTATCTTGAGCATCGTCGTAAGTCTCCCATTGGTATTCAAGTCCTCTGGCGTGGTTGGTCTAA
>Ga0209990_10000222_pt1 | contig 58437 bp, 84 predicted proteins | sample NOAtaG_6_FD_187304 | JGI IMG/M metagenome (GOLD analysis project Ga0209990, IMG submission 187304) | Freshwater lake microbial communities from Lake Erie, under a cyanobacterial bloom - NOAA_Erie_Diel5S_2200h metaG (SPAdes) (version 2) | ecosystem: Environmental > Aquatic > Freshwater > Lake ... | reverse complement strand
AGAGATCCCATTACCGCTTATATTAAATTATGATGCAATAAATAATATTCGATTAAAAGGGAAAGAAACTATTGAGATACTTTATAACAATATATTTATACAATTAGCAATAACAAATACAATAAGCGGCACGGATGTAAATACTACAAAGATCGGATTGCAATCTATATTTAATGCAATTCAAACACAACCTGGGGGGAAAATTGTACAGGTTAATTTTCCTAAAAATATACAGTGTGTAGGTTTTAATGTTGTAGTATAATAATAAAAAAAATAAATTATGGTAGATTTAATAACAATATTATATCCAGAAGAAGGGAACATATTGCCAGGTACGATAAATTATAATACGGTGCTAGCCATGTATATAACAGGTGTCGGAACGATAACAATATACTTAGAAAACAGAAAGACTCTAGTAGAAATACGAGATGAATTTGACGATGAGGATATTAACACCACAAAGAAAGCTTTTCAAGCCATACTTAACACTCTTGAATTAGCTCCTGGTGATAATGTTACTACAGTTGTATTCCCACCTAATGTTAAATGCGAATCGGTAAGTTCTGAGCTCTATTAATCATTAATATAATAAAAAAAACAAATCAATGGCGATAATATATAGTTACCCAAAAAATACAGATATATTATCTACTGATGTTATAGTTGGTACTTCAACAAGAGTAGTTAATGGTAAAAGGAGGAATGTAACAAAGAACTTTGAGGTTAGCTCTATTGCTGAGTTTTATAACGAAACTAGTTCTATAGCTATAACCGGTCAAAACAATTTCTTTTTTCAAAACAACATTGCACTTGGTAGAAAACCAGGATCATTAAGTTTTGTAGCAGGAGGAGGAACGGGTACTAACTTTAATAGTATAACAACTATTAGAATTAGTAAATTTGCTACTTCTGGTAATCTAATGATAGATTATATAAATACATTTATAGATCAAGCTATAATTATAGCTCAGGCGGATGATTTGAATAACTTTGGTATTTATAAGTTTATTAGTATTACACAATCTATAGGAGAGCCTAATTTCTATGACATCGTAATAGAAGCGGTCAATGCTAATGGCTCTATACAAGAAGATAAGTTTTATGGATTTGCTATTTATCCTGGATTCGTTAATCCGAATATAAATCCTGGTAGTGATATTAATTTAACTACTACAGGATCATCAGGACCAGCAACATTTATTAGTGGTACTCTTAATATACCTATATATTCAAACTTGCCAATAAGAAGGAATCTTCAAGATGGTAATATAAATTATTGCGGATATGCTCCATTTGGAAGTTTAGAGAGTGAAGCAGTTTGGACAATAACAAAAATAACAGTTGCCTTAAATGGCAGTGTAACAACGACAGTAAGTAATAACGTAACATGGACTTCGGTTCCATTCTAAAATAAAATAATATGCCAATAGTAAGTACAAATCCAATCGAAGTAGAAGGAAATGTTTATCCATACTTTTTAGTAAATTTAGCTGTATCACCATTGATTAAGCCAAATGATGTAGGGGGTAGTGTAGCTATGAAACTAACACCTTACAGAGTTTTAGAGGATGGAAGTTCAGAAAGCTTACCTGATTATTCTACATCTATAAACTACCTAGACGTGTTCGAAAGTGGTGATGATGATGCCATTCAAGCAGCCGGAGCAATCATGTATGCTTTACAAGGATTTATTAACGCAAAAGGTTTATAATTTATGGCTAATTATAGAGCAGTCGCAAACGGGAATTGGAGTAGTTTAGCAACGTGGCAAGATGATAGTCTTGGATATTTTGCTAATTCTTCTGTATTACCTACAAGTGCTGATGATGTATATTCAAATAACTTCACTGTTACAATAGACGGAACAAGAAATGCAAATACTATAAGAAATACTGCATTTACACCACCTACGAATTTAGCGTTAATGTCTATTCCGCAGATGAGTTCAAATACTACACCAAGTGGTGCTGCTGCTGCGAGTAGTGCTGCAGGCGGAACTGCTGCTTGGAATGCTTTTGATAGAAATACAGGAACAATTTGGAATACTCCATCAGGTACTAATACGGGTTGGTTATCATATCAATTCCCAACAGGAAAAATAATAAAAAGATATGGTTTTTTTAGTGATTCAAATAATGCAAAAAATCCAAGAACTTGGACTTTTGAAGGTAGTAATAATGGTTCAACGTGGGTAACAATAGATACACAAACAAACTTTATCACAGGAGTTTCTACATTTTATTCTTTTGATATTTCTGCAAATACTACTTCCTATACTTATTACAGAATAAATGTAACTGCAACACAAGGCGGTTCAACAGTTGCAATAGCAGAACTTGAAATGTCAGAAGTAACTAACCTATATGGTGGTATAGTTGCAGGTGGTCAATTCAAATTTGCAAATGGTGGTAATTTAACTTGTGCTGCTTCAAACGCTATTGCGGTAGGTAATACAACACCAACTTTATTGTTTGATTTAGCAAGCGGAAATAGTGCTACATTTAATGGTAATTGTAATCATAATTTTGCAGTAACGAGTAGTACACTTATAAATTTTAATGGAACAGGAACGTTTAACATTTTAGGAAATTTGGATATTTCTTTTGTAGGTGGTTCAGTTGGAACAAGAAGAACACTTTCAATAAATTCAAATGGAATTATAAATATAATAGGAAATATAGATTGCGCAAGTAATCAAACAAATACAGTTAATACAATAGATGTAAATTCAAATTGTATAATAAACCACACGGGCACAATTACTGGAAGTGCTGTTGCTACACTAACTACAAATGGAGTTGCTTTAAGAATTTCAACATTATCGACTTATAATTTAACAGGTAATACAATTGCGGGTACTAATGCTGCTATAAGTTCAACTGTAACAACTAATATCAATGTAGTTGGAAACACAAATGGAAGTGCAAGTGCTCCTGCTATTTTAAACACAACTGCTCCTGCAACTATTGATTTATTAGGAGTAACAACTTCAGGAAGTGGCTCTCCTGCGGTGCAAGGACTTTTAACAACTTTTGTAAAGGTTAGAGGTAATGTAATTCACACAGATACATACGCAGCTATTTATGCAGGTAGAGTAGTAATAGATAACAACGTTACTTCGTGGCAATTTAAAGATTCTACAAACACAGTTACAAGAACTTTATATACTGCTGGAGTAGCTTTAGGAAATCCTGCTACAACTAATGTAAGAAGCGGTGTTACTTATGGTCCCTCTTTAGAATTAACAGGAACATTAATAGTACCAAATCCAAGTAATGTACTTTTTGGGGTTCCTACAGATAATACAACTGGTACATACTCAACAACTCCTGCTTTAATAGCTACTGAAATATTTACTAAACTATTATCTTCAACTGATTTTAATACATCAGGAAGTTTTGGTAAATTAGTAAAAGATAATTTAGACGCTCAAGTAAGTTCAAGACTTGCAACAGCATCTTATGTTGCTCCAGACAATGCTGATATTGCAGCTATTAAAGCTGTTACAGATACATTAACGGATGTTGCAACAGAAACAACTTCTTTAGCAATTAAAACAAAAACAGATTTAATACCAAATAATCCTGCAAGTGTAGAATCTGTAGGAGCTATTGTAGCAAGTTATAACATATAAAAAAAATTTAAAAAATGGCAATAATTTACAGTTACCCAAGGGTTACAACATTAAACAATTCAGATCTATTAATAGCTACCAGATTTGAAAACGAAGATAACGGCACCGCTAGAAATATAACTTTCACGGCTGATGCGCTTTTAGACTATGTGTCTTCTAATTATGCTCCTACATTAAATCAAGTATTAACAGCAGGCAATGTATCTTTACTAGACGCTTCTATTGGTAGTTTATATTTGTACAACCCTCATGCACCATCAGGAAATGGATATGTTTCTATTACAGGGGATAAAAATAGAATTAACTTTTTTGACAACGAAGGAGTTGATTTAGGGTATATAGCTCAAGATACGTTACGTTTAGATGATTTATCTACAGCGTTTAGTTTTCAAATTAAAAAACCTTCGGTATTAACAAATAATAGAACAGCAACTTTTCAAGACGCTTCAGGAACAGTAGCATATTTATCAGATATACCAGAAACAATTAATTATGGTTTATTTGCGCAAACAGGAAACTCTACTATTATAACAGGGACAACTGCTGAAAGCACATTAATAAATGGTGGAGAAGGGTCATTAATCATCCCCGCAAATAGTTTTAATGTTGGAGATAGCTTTAAAGCTGTTTTTGGCGGTGTTATGAATGCAGCAAATAATCAAACTATTAGAATAAGAGTTAAAGCAGGTTCCGTTGTACTTTTAGATAGTGGAGTTCAAACATTAACAAACTCAATAATAAGTGATATTTGGAGTTTGAATGTGGATTTTACAATAAGACAATTAGGAGCAGCAGGAGTTGCTTCAATAGTTACATTAGCAACATTCCATTATACAAAAACAAACAATGCAACAGTTGAAGGATTTGCTTTCAATAATATAAACAATACTACATTTGACACAACTGTTAGTAATACTTTAGATGTTACAGTTCAATGGGGTAGTACAAATGCGTCAAACAGTATCTATAGTGATATATTTATATTAAACAAAATATACTAATGAGTAGAAAAGAAAAAATAGATTTATTCCTAAATAAATGGGTGAGTCGTAAGTTAACGGTTTTTGTTGTAGCTTCCGTTGGATTATTCTCTGGAGTTATAACTTCAACTGATTGGGTTATAATTGGTACATCTTATATTACGATTGAAGGTGTTACTAATATTGTTGAACGTTTATTTAAAGCTAAATCAAATGGTTAAGAATAGATTGTTATATTTAGTTATTGTTGCATTGGTTGCAATTATATTATTACAGAGATCATGTGATGGTATTTTTGGTTCAGCGGAAGAGCAAACGACAATCAAAACAGATACCGTTTATAAGCATATTCATGATACTATTACAAAAGATGTAAAAGTAATACATACAGAATATGTGCCTATTGATAAACCTGAATATACGCCAGGAGAAACTTTAGATACCTGTAAAGCAAGATTTCAAGATCTTTTAAAAGAACATTTAACTAAAAGAGTTTATGTTGATACATTGAAACTAGATAGTCTTGGATCAATAGTAGTTAAAGATACGGTTTGGATTAATAAGTTATATGGTAAAAGAACTTACGTAAAAGATTATAAAATACCTTATATAACAAAAACAATTACTACAGTAGAAAAAGAAAAGCCAAGGCGTCAACTTTATGTAGGAGGAAATGTATTCGGTAATACAACTGCTTTGCAAGCAATAACTCCAGGATTAGTATATAAGGATAAAAAAGATCGAATATATCAAGCAAACGTGGGGATAAATTTTGATGGAAGTTTTACTTTTGGTGTAGGAACATATTGGAAAATTAAATTAAATAAAAAATAATAAGTAATGGTAACAAGTGCAGAATGTTTAAAAAAATGGGGAGATCCAACGATTCCAACTAATGAATTAAAGTATATGACTTTATGGGATGTACCTACACATTTAGAATTAGGTGTTATTCCAAAAAGACTGTATTGTAATAAGTTAATGATAGGGCCGTTAATGCAAGCTTTCTCTAACATAAAAGATAGAGGCTTAATAGAGGAACTAAAAACATGGGACGGTTGTTTTAACGTTAGAAGAAAAAGAGGATTGAAGTCAATGTCTTTGCATTCTTGGGGAATAGCCATAGATATAAATGCTGCTTGGAATGGTTTAGGTAAAGAACCTACTATGTCACCTAGATTAGTAAAGTGCTTTACGGATTGTGGTTTTGAATGGGGTGGAGTATGGACTAGGAAAGATGGGATGCACTTTCAATTAAGAAGTATATAATATGTAAATTTCGCTTAAAACAGGTAATATATATATTAAATTAAATTCAATTAAATTATGAGTGATGAAATAGTAAAGAATCTTAGCTTTGGCAAAGAAGCTAGGAATAATGTTTTTGCTGGTATCGAGAAACTTACAAAAGCTGTTAGTTCAACGTTAGGTGCTGGTGGAAAATGTGTAATGCTAGAAGATAGTAAGGGTAGACCACTAATCACAAAAGATGGTGTTACAGTTGCGGATAGTATTACATTATTAGATCCCGTAGAAAATATGGGAGCAAGACTTTTGAAAGAAGCTGCTAGAAAAACGGTTAAGGAAGCAGGAGATGGAACAACAACCGCTACGGTATTAGCTCATGCAATTTTAGAAAAAGCTTATGCAGCTCAGGATTCATTAAGTCAAAGAGAATTAAAAGAAGGTATTGAATCAACAGTAGAACAAGTTGTTGCATATTTAGAATCTATTAAAGTACCAGTGACTGGAGATATGATAGATAACATTGCTACTATATCAGCAAACAATGATGCTAACTTAGGTAAAATTATTGCGGATGCTTTTAGAGCTGTTGGTGAAACGGGAATAGTTATGATGGAAACATCACCAAATGCAGAAACTGAAATAGAAGTTATTGATGGTGTTCAATATGATAAAGGCTTAGTAAATTCACATTTTATTACTAATCCAAACAAGAGAGTTGCTGAATTAGAAAATCCATTAGTATTACTTGTTGAATCTCCAGTTGAAACAATAAGGCAAATACAATCGGTTTTAGAATACGTTATAAAAGCAAATAAACCTTTGCTTATAATTGCAGATATGGAGCAAACTGTTTTAACTGCTCTGGCAATGAATAAAGTGAAAGGAAATATAAAAGTAAATGTTATCAATGCACCAACTTATGGCGTAAGCAAAAAAGATACATTATCTGATTTGGCATTGTTAACAGGCGCTACTATTATAAATGAAGATCTTGGTGATGATATGGATCTTATAGATATAAGCTGTTTAGGTAGTTGTTTAAAGTCAATAACTAACGATACAGAAACCATATTACATGTAGGAGAAACTACGGATGAAGTTCAAACTTTAATTAATGAATTAAAATCACAGTTAGAAGGCAACCTACAACCAGGAGAAGTAATCAGATTAGAAAGAAGACTTGCTAGATTATCTGCCAAAGTAGCAGTAGTGAAAGTTGGCGCTGGTTCTGATATTGAATTAAAAGAAAAAGCAGATAGAGTTGAAGACGCGATTTGCGCAACTAAAGCCGCAATCAAAGAGGGTATTGTTCCTGGAGGAGGAATTGCTCTTTTAGATGCTTCTAATAAAATTGAAGTTATTAAAAATGGAGGAGATGTGTTGTTAGAAGCTATTAAGGCTCCGTTTAAGACAATATTAACTAACGCAGGTATTGATATACCAGATTATAAAGATAATCGCTTAGAAGGATCCGGATTAAATGCAATAACAGGAGAAGTAGTTAATATGATTGAAGCAGGAATTATAGATCCTTTATCTGTTACAAAAAGCGCATTACAAAATGCAGCATCTGTAGCTATTACAATATTGTCAACTGATTGTGTAATTAATAATTTAAGAATCAATGAAGGCAATAGGTAATAACATTATAATTTTACCTAAGAAGGTAGGATTATCAAAAACAGAAAACGGATTATTATTAAAAGAAAAAGATAAAGAAAACATCCGATATAAAGAAGCTATTGTAGTTTCAGTAAGTGATGATATTAAATGTATAAAGCAAGCAGATGTTATTTACTATGATAAGGCTGCGGGTCATGGAATAGAGTTCGAAGGAAACGATTACCAGGTTATAAGATTGCAGGATGTTGTAATAGTTCTATGAGAAAACTAGAAGCAAAAGATATAAAGGATCTTGGGATATTAAAGCATTATAGAGTAATACGTAAATGGGCTTGTAGAAATTATGATCTTACAGATGCTGATTTAGAATTATTAGTATATTTTGATTGCATGGAATATTTTACCAAGCAAGATTATAAGATAGGTACATACGCATATAGTTGGGATAATAGGCGCTGGAACAATTTGTTAAAAGAAGGATGGATAGTAGTATGGAGAAATAGAAACCATACAACCCAGAAATATAACATATATAAAGTTTCTTTCAAGTGCAAACAACTAATAAATAGAATGTACCGAATTATGCTTGGAGAAGAGGATATTCCAACAACAGCAAGAAGTAATAAAATAATGAAAAATAATACATATACTGATATTGTATTACGAACAGCAATAAATAATTTAAACAAAGATAAAACAAGATGAGATACAGTAGTAAATTAATGAATCCTGTGAGTAACCCTAGTGCGGCTATAAATAATCCAACAATAACGCCAAGCACTCCGACTGTTACAGATATGAGTTCTCCTATTACTCCTATTACACCACCAACGCCTAAGTCATTTAATCCAGGTATAAAACCAAGTGGTGCTCCTGTAACATTTAATCCAAATGCTCAAGCTACAATGACTGGTGCTTTTGGTGTACCAATGGAAGGAACTTATGATAGAGCTATTAGTCCTACACAAATGAATAAACTAACCTACTAATTATAAATTAAAAAATTATGAAATTCATTAATAACGAAAAAGAACCTCACTTAATTAAAATGGAAAAACCAGGTGTTTCTGGATTAAATCATTTGTGGGATGGACCATTAGATATGACTAATTACCCTAAAGGAGAAGGATCTAGTAGTGGTAAGAACGGAATGAAAATAAAACTTGCTGGATGCAAATATGACTCTTCGCCTATTACACAACGAGCAAAATGTAGAATGTAATGGGAGTAGAAGACATTAGACTATATGGCTTAAATATAATAGCTTTTTCTTTATCATTAACAGCCATTGAGCCAATATTAAAAATAATTTTACTTATGCTTTCTATTGGTTATACTATTATTAAAATACATAGTCATTTTGAAAACAAGATAAAAAATAAAAAATAAATATTAAAAATATAAATAAGATGAGAAACGTAGCACAAGAAGTAATAAGTGAAGTTAGGTCAAAAGTGCAATCTGGGTCTAAAGCTCAAGGAAGAAGAGCAGCAGCTAAAGCAAAAAAAGCATCACCTGCTTCTACAGCAGCAACTACTGCAACAAAAACAACAACGCCTGAGCCAAAGCCAGGAGGCAAAAATGTAGCTGTTAAAACAAAAACATCAACGACTCCGGTTATGCAGAAAAAAGGTATGGCTAAAAAAAAGTTACCTGTTGCTAAAATGAAAAAATGCTAAATAAGCATGGCATTTAAAATGTCAGGTCCTCCTTATAATATGCATAATACGCCAATATATAGTAAGGACATGGATGACAATATTCTCGGAATGGCGCAATCAAATGGTACAATACTAATAAATAAGAATGTATCTCCTATTGAGCTAAAAAAGAATAAAACGGTTGAACATGAGATGGTACATGTAGATCAAATAAAAAGAGGCGATTTAGGATACGATGAAAACAATGTTTATTGGAAAGGAAAAAGGTACTCTCGCTCTAATATGAATGAGGGTGCCAAAAACCTACCATGGGAGATGGAAGCTTATAAAAAACAATAAATTTGCGTAATAATAATATTATAACTTTAATTTAATTTATTATGAAAAATTTATTATTAACATTAGTATTATTATTGGCTTTTTCATTTGTTAATGCTCAAAAATTAACACCTAAATTTTTAGAAGGTAATTGGGAAACAGAATTTCACAATGTTGAATTTAAGATTGTGAATAAAAAAGAATTAAAAATAACTATTATATTAAAAGAAATCAATGAACCAATTGATGTTCTGTCATATAAAATTCACGAAGGAGCTCTTTATATGGAAACATATTATGCTCCTAATAATTGGGCAGCGGTTGGTAAAGTTGTTTTTTTAAATAATGATACTATGGTAGAAGATGTTGTATCAAAACATTCTGGCACGTTAATATATAAAAGAAAACTAAACAATTAAAACAAAAAAAATGGCTTACAAACAAACACCAGGCAGAGGATCTATGCCTAAAACAGGAAGAGGTCTTCCTCCAACGTTAATGAGTTGTTCTCCAATGAAGCAACTTGATTTTGAATATACAAAAAAGCACACAACAGCTGTTGATAAATTTAATAAAGCTATTGAGTCTAATAAAGGTAAAGAAAATATTGAAAAAGGTCAACAAATTTCTTTAGACCCACAATCTGGTGTTGCAAAAAGTAATCCTGCAATTCACACTACAAAAAAAGTAGGTGGGTTTCTTGAAGAACGAGACACTAAAGGAGGACTTGTGAAAAGTGTTCAATGGAATCCAACTTCTCCAACAGGAGGTGCAGAAGCTGAAAAATTAGTAAAAGATGTTGAAAGAGCAAATAAGATTAAAACGTCTCAAGCTAGTAAAAATGCAGGATTTGCAAATTTAGGATCTGGAAGAACAGCCCCTAGCACTCCGGAACAAATTCAATCTATGAAAAACAGAGGAAGAATTACAACTAGATAATTATGAATATATCTAAAACAGGCTATAAAAAAAATAGCAAAGACAAAAACAAACCATATAATGTAATACCTAGTGGTAACATAACAATGAAAGATGTTGAGTTTGATGTTTTAGGTATAGATAATTTAGGTAATAAAAAAGTAATGAAGCCAGGGAGAGATTATACTTTTCCTGGTGACATTGTTTTAGAAGTGTCATTAAAAAAAGAAAGTTTATATAACAGAATATTTAAAAAAATAGCAGGTGGGAGGTAAGGTATCTCACGGGTCTCATAAGCCCGCATAACTTGGTTCGATTCCATGACGTTGCTACTATATTAACAATTAAATTAAATAAAATGGAAGTAGTAAGACAAATTACAAAAGAACAATTAGAAACTATTACTAAGCATCAAAAAGACTTAGCGACATTACTATCTAATATTGGTTTATTAGAAACACAAAAACATGCGTTATTACATCAAGTTGCTGAAGTAAATAGAAACTCAGAAGAATTCAAACTTGAATTGGAAAAAGAATACGGAGCAATCAATATCGATCTATCTGATGGATCATATACTGAGATTGAGCAAACACCAAATCAAGAGCAATAATGGATTCAATAGTTAGAAAAACTGGTTCATGTAAATTGTGTTTGATAGAATCCGAATTAGTTGATAATAGCAGATATTGTAGGTCTTGTAGAAATTTAAAGTGTAGAGCTTTGAGATATAAAATTACGGAAGAACAAGTCTTAGACTTATTATTAGAAGATACTTGCGAAATATGTAAATCAAAATGCTTTGGAAAAGATAAAGTTATTGATCATTGCCATTTATCCGGCAATATTAGGGGTATTTTATGCAGAAAATGTAATTTAGGGCTGGCTCATTTTAATGATAACATAGAAATGTTTATAAATGCAATTAAATATTTAAAAAAATGAATTCTATAAGAAAAATAAGCATTGGACCAGATTATAAAGAAAACGCTATGCACTATTCAATAAACCAAGAAGTATACGGGGGGCATAAAATCTCCTATATACTATTTGATGAAAAGGACAACTCCTACAATATATATATTAAGAAAGAAGATGAAGTAATGCCATGGAAAAAATTTAATTCAAATATGGCAATATCTGTTGAATATGATTTAGAATACTAATGAATATGACAGCTGTATTTGATTTTATAATTAAACCGGTAGGATCTAGATACAATAACAGCATTGATATTGATGGGAATCAATTAATATTGAATACCAGAATAGAAAGTTTTAAATCAGTTAATAAATTAGCAGAAGTTGTTTCTGTGCCTTTAGCTTTTGAAACGGATATAAAACCTGGTGATATTGTTGTAATACATCATAATGTATTTAGACGCTTTTATGATATTAAAGGTAAACAAAAGAATAGTCGATCATATTTTAAAGAAGATTTATATTTTTGTTCATCGGATCAAATCTATTTATATAATAGAGATGGTGAATGGAAATCTTATGGGGATCGTTGTTTTGTAAAACCTATAAAGAATACTGATCAATTTAAGCTAGATAAAGAACGTAAACATATTGGAATATTAAAATATGGAAATGATTCCTTAAACAAGCTTAAAATCACTCCTGGTGACCTAGTTGGATATAAACCTTATGGTGAATTTGAGTTTATTATAGATGGCCAGAGATTATATTGTATGAAATCTAATGATATTGTAATTAAATATGAATATAAAGGAAACGAAGCTGAATATAATCCGAGCTGGGCAAAAAGCAGTTGAGGAATTAATAAAAGTAGCTGAAGAAAAAATTGTAGATAGTGGAGATGATATATCTGCTGATAGATTAAAGAACGCAGCAGCTACAAAAAAGCTAGCTATTTTTGATGCCCTTGAAATCCTTAATAGAATACAAGAAGAAGAGCGAATGATAGAGGAGTCTGAAAAAACTACAGAAGTAAAAGTTTTTAAAGGATTTGCAGAAGGGAGGTCTAAATAATGTACGAACAAACTTTATATAGAGAAGTCACTGATCATATTAAGCCAAATATAATAAAACAAAAGAACAGACATAACAAATGGGAGTACGGTTATAACCGCGAGCATGATGTTGTTGTTATAAGTAAGACAGGCAAGATTGGTGAAATATATGAAATTCAAAACCTTAAAATTGCTTTACCTTTAATAGAGGATGCATATAAAAGGTCTAATAAACCACAAGATCAATATTGGGAACAAATAGAATTACCAAAAGAATTGTCAAAAATAAAAAGTGTTTTTGACTGGAACAAATATCCAGATACTTTTAAAGAAAATTGGTATGATTATATTGATCAAGAATTTAAAAATAGAGAAGAGGGTTTTTCATTTTATAATAACGGAAAACCAACTTATATAACGGGTACTCATTATATGTACTTGCAATGGAGCAAGATAGATATTGGTGCGCCAGATTTTAGAGAATCTAATAGATTATTCTTTATATTTTGGGAAGCTTGTAAAGCAGACAATAGATGTTATGGTATGGCCTATTTAAAAAATAGACGTTCAGGATTTTCATTTATGTCATCTGCAGAATTAGTTAATCAAGCGACCATATCAAGTGATTCAAGATATGGTATACTTTCTAAGTCGGGAGCAGACGCTAAAAAAATGTTTACAGACAAAGTTGTACCAATATCTATAAATTACCCATTCTTTTTTAAACCTATCCAGGATGGTATGGATAGACCAAAAACAGAATTAGCATATAGAATACCAGCATCAAAGCTTACTCGTAAGAAACTTGATGCTAATGAAAAGTTAGAAGAATTAGATGGACTAGATACAACTATTGACTGGAAAAACACTGGAGACAACTCTTATGATGGTGAAAAGTTAAAGTTATTAGTACATGACGAAAGTGGTAAATGGGAACGTCCAGATAATATATTAAACAACTGGCGAGTTACTAAAACTTGTTTACGATTAGGAGCAAGAATTATTGGTAAGTGTATGATGGGTTCAACATCAAATGCTTTAGATAAGGGAGGCGAAAATTTTAAAAAGCTTTATTATGAATCCGACATTACGAAAAGAAACCGCAATGGACAGACTGCTTCAGGATTATATAGTTTGTTCATACCTATGGAATGGTCGTACGAGGGATTCATTGATACTTATGGCTTACCTGTCTTCGACACTCCGGAAAAACCTATAAAGGGCGTTGACGGTAATTGGATTGAGATAGGAGTTATTGAGCATTGGCAAAATGAAGTTGAAGGTTTAAAAGGAAACTCAGATGCTTTAAATGAATATTATCGACAATTTCCAAGAACAGAACAACACGCATTTAGAGATGAGGCAAAACAAGCATTATTTAATCTGACAAAGATATATGAGCAGATTGATTATAATGATGATTTACGAAATACAAATGTTATAACAAGAGGAAGTTTTCAATGGGAGAATGGAATACAAGATTCTAAAGTATTATTTTACCCAAATCCTGATGGCAGATTTTTAGTTAGTTGGGTTCCGGATAAATACTTACAAAACCGCGTAATAATAAAAGATGGGTTTAAATATCCTGGTAATGAACATTGTGGCGCTTTTGGGTGTGATAGTTATGATATATCAGGAACTGTTGATACAAGGGGATCTAATGGATCCTTGCATGGATTAACAAAATTTTCAATGGAAAATATTCCTGCAAACCATTTCTTTTTAGAATATATAGCTAGGCCTCAAACAGCCGAAATATTTTTTGAAGAAGTTTTAATGGCTTGTGTGTTTTATGGAATGCCTATATTAGCAGAGAATAATAAAGCTCGATTGCTGTATTATTTTAAGCGCAGAGGATATAGAGGTTTTTCTATGAATAGACCGGATAAGACTTGGAATAAATTATCCCCTACTGAAAAAGAAATTGGCGGTATACCAAACTCTGGTCAAGATATTATACAAGCTCATGCGGCTGCAATTGAAACTTATATAGAAAACTATGTAGGTGTTCAAGGAGACAATCACGGGGATATGTATTTTCAAAGGACATTGAATGACTGGGCAAGATTTAATATTAATGATAGAACAAAACACGATGCTTCTATTAGTTCCGGTTTAGCTATAATGGCATGCAATAGGCACATGTACTCCCCTATTTACGAAACAGATAAAAGGTCTGTGCCTTTAAATTTTAAGAAATATAATAATAGTGGCAATACTTCAAAAATAATATAATAAATGATTTATACTAATAGCAATAGTTCTTTCCCTAGTCAGGTAGTACCTGATCAAGTGAAGCAAACATTAGAATATGGAACACTTGTAGGTAGGGCTATCGAAAATGAATGGTTTAGAGGAGATCGTGTTGGTGGAGCTGGAAATGATAGATTTGGATCAAACTGGCAAAACTTTCATAGACTAAGACTTTATGCAAGAGGTGAACAGCCTATACAAAAATATAAAGATGAGTTAGCTGTTAATGGTGACTTATCTTATTTAAACTTAGATTGGAAACCTATTCCTATTTTACCTAAATTTGTAGATATTGTTGTTAATGGTATTTCTAATAAAAGTTATAGTATAAGAGCTTATGCTCAAGACCCTGCAGCTACAAAAGCCAAAACAGAATATGCGTCAGGTATAATGCGAGATATGATGGCTCGTGAATTACTTGATGAAATACAAAGTAAATTAGGGGTTAATCTATATAATACAACAGATCCTGAAAACTTACCAGAATCAACAGAAGAATTAGAAATGAGATTGCAGCTTGATTATAAGCCTGCAATTGAGATTGCTGAAGAAGAAGTTATTAATCAGGTTTTAGCTACAAATAAATACGATTTAATCGCTAAAAGACTTAATTATGATTTAGCAGTTATTGGTATTGCATGTGCTAAAACATCATGGAATCCCGCTAATGGGATAGTTATCGACTATGTTGATCCAGCTAATTTAGTATATTCTTATACAGAAGATCCAAACTTTGAAGATATATATTATGTTGGAGAAGTAAAAGCTATAAGTTTAGAAGAATTAAAAAAGCAATTTCCTCATCTGTCAGAAGAAGACTTAAAAGAAATTGAAAAGTTCCCAGGAGACATGAATTATATTCGTAACTATCCTGGACAAAGTAATGATAATACAACTGTTCAAGTATTATATTTTGAATACAAAACATATTCAAATCAAGTATTTAAAATAAAACAAACAGAACAAGGGCTGGAGAAAGCTATTGAAAAAGACGATAGTTTTGATCCGCCAGAAAATGATAATTTTAAAAGGGTATCAAGAAGCATTGAAGTATTATATACAGGAGCCAAAATTCTTGGATATGAAAAAATGTTAGAATGGAAGTTGTCAGAAAATATGACTCGCCCATTTGCTGATACAACAAAAGTACAGATGAATTATACTGTCTGTGCTCCTAGAATGTATAAAGGTAGAATTGAATCATTAGTAAGTAGAACTACTACATTTGCAGATATGATCCAATTAACTCACCTTAAATTACAACAAGTATTATCTAGAATGGTACCAGATGGTGTATTCGTAGATGTAGATGGTTTAGCCGAAGTTGATTTAGGTAATGGTACCAATTATAATCCAGCAGAAGCTCTTAATATGTATTTCCAAACAGGTAGTATTGTAGGTAGATCTATGTCTCAAGACGGAGGTTTTAATCAAGGTAAAGTACCAATTCAAGAATTACAAACATCGAATGGTAATGCTAAGATACAAGCACTTATAGGCACATACCAATACTATTTACAAATGATCCGCGATGTTACCGGATTAAATGAAGCTAGAGATGGTAGTACGCCAGACAAAGATGCTTTAGTTGGATTACAAAAAATGGCTGCTGCAAATTCAAATACAGCAACAAGACATATAAAAGACGCAAGTTTATATTTAACATTAAGAACTTGTGAGAATGTTTCTTTAAGAATTGGAGATTCACTTAATTTTCCGTTAACAAAACAATCATTAATAGAAAGTATATCTTTATTTAATGTAGAGACTTTAAAAGAAATTGAAAATCTAAATCTGCATGACTTTGGTATATTCCTTGAATTAGAACCTGAAGAAGAAGAAAAAGCAGCTTTTGAAAGAAATGTTCAAATAGCACTACAATCAGGCAATATCGACTTAGAAGATGTTATTGATTTAAACCAAATAAATAATATTGGATTAGCAAATCAAGCATTGAAATTTAAAAAGAAGAAGAAACAAGAAAGAGATCAAGCTAATCAACAAGAAATGATCAGAGCACAAGGTGAAGCTCAAGCTCAAGCTTCTGAAGCAGCAGCAATGGCTGAAGTTCAAAAGAGAGAAGCTATAGCTCAAACTGAAATACAAGTGCTACAATCAAAATCTCAATTTGAGATACAAAGAATGATGCAAGAGTTAGAAATTAAAAAACAACTTTTAGCAGAACAATTCCAATATGATTTAGAGTTAGCAAAAATGCAAATGGATATTGCCAATACTAAATTAAATCAAATGGAAGATAGAAAAGATCAAAGAACAAAAATACAAGCAACACAACAATCAGAATTAATTGAGCAAAGAAAAAACAATACTATGCCAAAAGATTTTGAAAATACCGGTGCTGCAGAATTTGACTTAGGTCTTATGTAAAAAATATTAACTAATTTTATATTATTATATCATGTCACAAGAAGTAAAACAAGAAGGTAGTTTTAAATTACAAAAACCAAAACCTGCGGCTAGAAAATTAAATAAGCCTGCGACAGTTACAAAAGTAGATTTACAAACTAAAACAGAAGATAATGCCATTCAAGAGCAAAGCACAAATGAAAGCTTGTTACAGCCAAAACAGCCCGAAGTGGGATTGCAAGAAGTGGAGCAAGGAAACCAAATCGATCAAATCGTTACCGAAAAAGTTGTCCCCGAAAAAGAAGTAACTGAACTTAACGTAACGCCGGTTACTGTAATACAAGAAATATCTGAAGAAGAAGTAGCTATTAGCACTAGAGAATTAGAAGAAGAAGCTATAGAGGCTGTGAATACAGCGGAGACTACAGGTAAACAATTACCAGAAAACATTGAAAAGTTGATTTCATTTATGGAAGAGACTGGAGGAACAGTAGAAGATTATGTTAGATTGAATGCTGATTACTCAAGTGTTAATAACGAATTATTATTAAAAGAATATTATAAAAAAACTAGACCTCATCTGAATGATGACGAAATTGATTTCCTAATGGACGATCGTTTTGCATACGATGAAGACGAGGACGATGAACGTGAAATCCGTAAAAAGAAATTAGCGTTTAAGGAAGAGGTTGCAAAAGCAAAAGGTTTTTTAGAAGATCTTAAATCTAAATATTATGAGGAAGTAAAGTTACGACCAAGTATTAATAAAGATCAACAAAAAGCAATTGACTTTTTTAACCGATACCAACAAGAGCAGGAAGTTGTTGAAAGCCAACACTCAAGGTTTAAGAGCGACACAAAAAGTTTTTTCACTCAAGATTTCAAAGGTTTTGATTTTAAATTAGGTGATAAAAATTTTAGATATGGAGTTCAAAACGCTGAGACGGTAGCTGAAAAACAATCAAACATTACTAACCTAGTCAAGAAGTTCTTGAATGATAAGGGTGAAGTAACAGATTTGAAAGGTTATCACAAAGCAATGTATGCTGCTGAAAATGTAGATACTTTAGCTCATCATTTTTACGAGCAAGGTAAAGCCGACGCAATTAAAGAAATTACCGCTAAATCAAACAATGTATCAACCGCTCCGAGACAAACATCAAGCGGTGAAATATTTGTAAATGGTTTTAAGATAAAAGCAGTTAATGGTGTTGATTCTACAAAATTGAGAATAAAAAACAAATTTAACAATTAAAATTAAAAGATTATGGCAGATGTAACGCCTTCGTTTGGGACCATTAAACCGTCTCAAAAACAACAAGCTTTAGAAACTAACTATTTAAACTTTACGGATCCTAATAATGCGGATTTCGTATCTTTTGCACAACAATATTTACCAGAAATCTACGAACAAGAAGTAGAGCGTTATGGGAATAGAACTCTTTCCGGATTCTTACGTATGGTTGGTGCTGAAATGCCAATGGCATCAGATCAAGTTATTTGGTCAGAACAAAACAGATTACACATTGCTTACACAGGAGTTGAAGTAGATAGTGCTGCTGGAAATACATTAGTTATCCCAGTTGACTTAACTCCAGCTAATCCTAATGATTTCGTACAAAACGTTATCTCTATTAACCAAACTATTGTTATTTTAGATCCTGCTACAGGATTAGAGGTTAAAGCTATTGTTACTGCAAGTGATCCTATCACTGGTGACTTAACTGTTGCTCCTTATACTGCTGCTACATTAGCTGCTGCTGGATTTACAGACGGACAAGAAGACTTAAAAATCTTTGTTTATGGTTCTGAGTATAAAAAAGGATCTACTTTAGTAAATGATGACTATGTAAGTATTGAGCCAAGCTTTACTCAATTCTCTAACTCTCCTATCATTATCCGTAACAAATATGTTGTTAATGGATCTGACACAGCTCAAATCGGATGGGTAGAAATTGCTACTGAAGATGGAGCTGGTGGATTTATGTGGTATTTAAAAGCAGAGTCTGAAACAAGATTACGTTTTGAAGATTACTTAGAAATGGCTGTAGTAGAAGGAGAATTAGCTGCTGCTGGATCTGCTGCTTTAGCTGCTGGTAAAAAAGGTACTCAAGGTTTATTCGCTGCTATCCAAGAAAGAGGTAATGTATTAAACAACTTTACTGCTGGTGGTGGTTTATCAGAATTTGATTCAATCTTAAGAAACTTAGATACTCAAGGAGCTATTGAAGAGAACATGTTATTCTTAAACCGTCAGACTTCATTAGACTTTGATGATATGCTTGCTAACTTATCTTCTGGAGTTAATGGAGGGGTTGCTTATGGTTTATTTGAAAACTCTTCTGAAATGGCATTAAACTTAGGTTTCTCTGGTTTCCGTAGAGGTTCTTACGATTTCTATAAAACAGATTGGAAATACTTAAATGATGCTTCAACTCGTGGAGCTGTTGCTGAGTCTGCTATTGATGGTGTACTTGTACCTGCAGGAACTTCAACTGTTTATGACCAAATTTTAGGAACAAATATCCGTAGACCATTCTTACATGTTCGTTATAGAGCTTCTCAAGCTGACGATAGAAGAATGAAATCTTGGGTATTAGGTTCTGTTGGTGGAGCATATACTTCTGACTTAGATGCAATGGAGGTAAACTTCTTGTCTGAAAGATGTTTATGTGTTCAAGGTGCTAATAACTTTGTGTTATTCACTTCTAGCGCTGTATTAGCATAGTGCTAAAATAATAGTGTAAATTTTGCCCCCGTTGAATTTGCGGGGGTGATTTTTACTCTTTAAACAAAAGATTAATTAATTATATTATATCATGTCAAAAGAAAATACAAACTCACAAAAAGAGAAACAAACTACCAAGGATACTTGGGAGATTAAAGATAGAACATATCTATTATTAGGACCATATAGTCCATTAACTTATACAATATCATCAAGACACTCAAGAAGATTTCCTTTATTATGGTTTGATGTGGCTGCACAAGAACAAAGAGAACTAAGGTATGCTACAAATCAAAATTCACCATTTGTGGATGAACAAAAAGGAGAAGCTACTCTAGGTCATATTGTGTTTAAAGAAGGAGTGCTAACAGTACCAAAAGAAAAACAAAACTTACAAAAATTATTATCTCTTTATCATCCTTTACTTAATAAAAAATATAAAGAATTTGATGCAATTAAAATTGCTGTTAATGAATTAGATGATTTAGAAAAAGAATTAGAAGCTATGACGGCGGCATCATCAATGGACATCGATCAAGCAGAAGCAATTTTGCGTGTTGAATTAGGTTCAAAAGTATCTAAGATGACTTCTAAAGAAATTAAAAGAGATTTATTAATTTTTGCTAAAAGGAACCCGGGTCTATTTTTAGATTTGGTTAATGATGAAAATATTCAGCTACGTAATTTTGCTATCAAAGCATGCGAAGCTAACATTATAAAGCTATCACCAGACCAACGTGATTTCAAATGGGCAGCTAATGGTAAAAAATTAATGACTGTACCTTTTGATGAAAACCCGTATTCGGCTATGGCTGCATTTTTCAAAACAGATGAAGGTATTGAAATCTTCCAATCTATTGAGAAAAAACTTCAATAATACGTAATACTAATATATGGGCGGCTATTGCGTAAATAAACGCGGTAGCTGCCTAAATATTATAATAAAAACAGAAAAATGGCAATAAACGTAGATACAGTTTACAAAACGGTACTTTCTATTCTTAATAAAGAACAAAGAGGGTACATGACTCCTGATGAGTTTAACAAAGTAGCAACACAGGTTCAATTAGAAATATTTGAATCTTATTTTGATGATTTAAACCAACAACTAAGAGTTCCACAATCTAATACGGAATATGCCGATAGACAAAAAAATATAGATAACCAAATATCTATATTCAAAACATTTGGCAATTGTACTCTTCCATTAAGCCAAGAATATTTTATTGTGCCAGCAGATCTACATAAGATTGGTACAGTAATATATAAAGATGAAATAGAAGTTGAACGTGTTCAAAAAGACTATCTATTATATCTTAATTTATCGCCAATTTCAAAACCTACAAAACAATTTCCGGTATATGTATATGAAAATTCTACTGTAGGAACTGGGGGTGGTAGCACTTTAAATCCCAAAATATATGTATGGCCTAAAGATATTAAAAGCGATATAAGCGTTTCATATATTAGAAAGCCAAATAATGTTGTCTGGAACTACACTGGGATAGGTGGTGTGCCATGGATAAGTGGTCCTTATATTTATTCTCCATCGACATCTGTTCAATTTGAATTAGATGCCTCTGAACAAACTAATGTTATAACAAAAATATTATTATATGCTGGAGTTATAATACGTGACCCTGAAGTTGTACAAGTTGCAGCACAAAAATCTCAACAAGAAGAAATTAACTCTAAATCATAAATAATATGCCAATGCCTAATGGCGGTTTAATTACCGAGACAAATAGACAATACTACGAAGGTGTACAAAGTTTTGTAGGAGATGGAATCGAACAAGGTTTTAAAACTACTTTTAATACTGATTTAGTTTTTTATTCAAGCGATCCAAATGATTTTAATTACCCTTTAAATAATTTTAAACTATATACAAGTCCAACAGGATTACCAGGTACTTTTACGGAGTTTATTGGAAATTATACGGTAAGTGATAATAATATAGTATTTACATCGTATATACCCAATAATGGTGAATATATAGTTGTACAATTAAAAAAATTAGATGGTGGTAATTATGGAGACAATAATGCTTATGGCAATATTGTTGAGCAAAACTATGGAGGTTACCAATATATAAAATTAGTTGATGTAGTAAATAATTTTATGGTAGCATACGTTGGTCCTGGTAAAATAATATCAGATGTTAAAAGAACTGATGTTATATTTCATGCCAAACGTGCAATGCAAGAATTTAGCTATGATACTCTTAAAAGTATTAAATCTCAAGAGTTAACTATCCCCCATTCATTAAGTGTTGTATTACCACAGGATTATGTTAATTATGTGGGTATGTATTGGGTCGATAGGCTTGGCGTAAAGCATCCAATTTATCCAGCTAATAACTTAACCTCAAATCCATCAGAAGCTCCTTTACAGGACGATTTTGGAGTTGAAATACAAGACGCATTTAATGACAACATAGAGACAAGTCCTATAATAGAAGACAGATGGAGAAGAGCTAATACTAACTTAATTGATGGTATGTATTTGGCCAGTTGGGACGGAATTAATTCAGGTGTAAATTATGACAATTATGACAGTGATAATTGGGGACCTGTAGGTAGAAGATACGGATTGGATCCTCAATATTCACAAGGTAATGGTTGGTTTACAATAAATGATAGAGAAGGTAAAATTTCTTTTTCTAGCAATTTAATAAACATGATAATTACCCTAGATTATATTTCAGATGGACTAGCGTATGATTTGGATTCAAGAATGCCTAAAATGGCGGAAGACGCAATGTATGCTTATATTTTACATGCTGTAATTGCTACAAGAAGAGATTCACCTGAATACCTTGTGCAAAGATTTAATAAAGAAAAATTTGCTAAATTAAGAAATGCTAAAATACGCTTATCTAATATTAAGCTACATGAGATTGTACAGGTAATGCGAGGCAAATCTAAATGGATTAAACACTAAAATATAATGGCAGAAACTAAAAATAATTTTACAGGTGGCAGAATGAACAAAGATATTGATGACAGGCTTATTCCTGAAAATGAATATCGTAATGCCATAAATTTACAAATAAGCAAGTCTGAAAACTCTGATGTTGGAACTTTACAAACAATACTAGGTAATCAATTAGTTATTGATTTTAATAATTTAACAGAAAGTGAAGGACTTGATTGCATTGGTTATTTTGTTGATACTGCAAATAATAGAGTATTTTTATTTTTAACTAATTATACAGATACTAACGCTACACCGCAATATTCAGTTAGTGCAAAAAATTATATATATGTATATAACATATTACAGAATACTTCAATTAAATTAGTTGAAGGCGCTTTCTTAAATTTCTCAAAAAATGCTCCGGTAATAGGAGTTAATCTTTTAGAAGATTTATTATTCTGGACCGATAATAGAAATCAACCAAGGAAAATAAACGTAAATAGAGCTTTAAATTCAAGTACATATTATGTAACAGAAGATCAAATATCAGTTGCTAAATTAAGTCCTGTATATGCAATAGATTTGTATACGGAAAGTGCGTTGGTTGAAGATGAATATGAGACCACAATGTATGATGTTACCAGTGAGTTTCTTCCTCCTTATGGTTTAACCGCAACAGTAGATGGTGCAATTACAGCAACAGATACTTTTATAATAGATGATCCAATTACAATACCTTATCCTGAGCCAGGACAAATAGTATCCGGAGCAGGTATACCCTTAGGAGTAAGAGTAGTAACGTATAATCCAATATCTTTTACGGTGGTTGTTTCTGAAAATATAACATTGGCAAACAATCAAGAGATAAAGTTTAATGCTAATCCATATTATAATCCAGACTTTATTGGGGATCCTTCATATTTAGAAGACAAATTTATTAGATTTAGTTATAGATATAGATTTGATGATAATGAATATTCTATATTTGCTCCATTTACACAAATAGCATATATACCAAAGCAAGATGGGTATTTTTTATATGATAATCCAGATAGTTTACCAGAAGCTCCTGTAGACGATGAAACAGCTGCATATAGAAGTACGATAGTTTCTTTTATGATTAATAAGGTAAATAATATATTTTTACAAATAAAATTACCTTGTCCAGCAAATGAATTACAATCGACTTGTAAAATATCTGAAATAGATATATTATATAAGGAGTCTGACGGGTTAGCCGTACAAGTTGTAGATGTTATACCGGTTTCCGAAATAGCAGCTCAAGCAGGTACTTCAGATGTATATATATATAACTATCAGTCTAAGAAACCATTTAAAACTTTACCTGAGAGAGATTTAATTAGAGTATATGATAAAACTCCAGTAAAAGCTTTAGGTCAAGAAATTATAAGTAATAGAGTTGTTTATAGTAATTATCAAGACAAACAAGGGTATCCAAAATTTTTAAATTACAATGTAGTTTGTAATGAAAAAGCAGGGTTTGATATTGATGCAAATACAACTAGTATAATTGAATATCCAAATCATTCTGTAAAACAAAATAGGAATTATGAGATAGGAATTGTTTTAAGTGACAAATTTGGAAGACAATCAGGTGTTATACTATCTAACGCTATTTCTTCATTTAATCCTAATTTTAAAGCAGCATCTCTATATGTGCCATATAAGGCAGAAACGTCCACTGATAGCGGAATACCCGCAGATGGCATAGTTAATCAATGGCCTGGATTATCATTTAAAATGTTGTTTAATGAACAGATAGGTGCCAATGGCATAACTGATTGGCCTGGCGTATATAATGGAGATTCTGAATCTGAAGATTATAATCCTCTTGGATGGTATTCTTATAAGGTTGTTGTAAAACAAACAGAACAAGATTATTATAATGTTTATTTACCTGGAATGATGGCTTCATATCCTGAAGATCCAACAAAAGAACTTGATAAAACATCACATTTTGTTTTAATCGGCGACAATATAAATAAAGTACCTAGAGACTTAAATGATGTTAGCGGTACACAAGAACAATATAGAAGTAGTGTAAAGTTATACTCTAGGGTTAATAATATATATGATACTTTATTACCTGATTTTTATAATGAACAGTTTTATCCAAGCAATACTTTCTCTTTTGTTAATACAATAGCAACATTAAATTCATTGTTCCCTGGAGCAAATCCTATTACACCACCGCCTCCTCCTGAATATGATCAATTTTATCAAAATATATCTAATCCTTTGATAGCTAGATTATCTACTGCTACAAAATTAGGTATTACAACATTAGAAGCAGGCACGGCTGAACCTCTTAAAACTATAAGATTAGCCGTTTGTGAAACTGATCCATTTGACTCAAGATTAGATTTATATTGGGAAACATCAACAGCTGGAATAATAAGCGAATTAAATGAAGCAATTTTAGAGGGGTCTGATGCTCCGGCAGCAATACAAGATTGGTTGTTTAATTTACCGGAATCGGCAGAAATAGGTTATAAAGCAGTAGAAGATTTTTATTTTTCAGATTTAATAGGTGCTCCATTAATTATTCCTATTGGTGATATAAGTTTTACAGTGCAAAATGAAAATAACGACGATAAAACAGCTTTATTTAATTTAACAGCAGGAGCAGGACCCGGACTATTTAATATAGAGACTACTGATTATTTTTATTATGGATTCAATGCGAACACTTTAGATTCATATACATTCTATATTACTGTAGATACATTTTCACCACCTACAACAACAGAATTTGAAAAGTTAGGAGCATTAAGTAACGTGACTCCTACTATAACAACTTTCCCTAGCAATCCATTGTTCAAAGATTTAAACGAAACTTTTGTTTTTCAATTTGAAGGTAACAATGGATCTAATTCACTCGGAGGCAAGGATCAAGATGATCTTACTTGGTCAATAGTTGGTGGAAGTGACGAATTTTCTATAAACCCAACTACAGGAGAGTTAACACAACCTTCTGGTGATATATATCCTGGATCATATAGTCTAACAATAAGATTAACTGATGCAGGCGGGCTTTATGACGACTTTACTTTTGTTGTTCGATATACATCTGAAACAGGTATAACATGGCAAGTAACCTCTGGTGGACCTGGAATAATATCAACAGGCAGTGAACCAGCAGGATATTTCTTTTCTTCTGGTACAATAATTGTTGAGGAGGGTATTACCGCTAGAATTAGAGCTGGATCATTTCCGTCTACTGTTGATGCCATTGTTGTATCCGATGTTACTATTACTGGGGAGGGGACATTGATTAAGTCTGCTAATGGTAGTGGCGAAAGCGGGTTTTCAGATGATGATTTTGAACTAACAGAAGGTACTTACACTTTTAGTATAGAAGTAAATTATTTCTTTACAGAAGGCGGAGTAGGGGGAATGTTTATAGAACCTATATAATAATAACGGTAGAATGATTTTTATATTGTTCTACCGTAATTAATACAATAAATAAGTGATAATAATTATATGGCAGCTGCAATAGAAATTAAATATTTTAATACATTTTTGTTAAAAAAAGTATTAAGTGATGAAACATCGGATTATAATCCTATATATGGAGGATCTTTTGGTATCCCTGAGCAAATTGGAGGATACCCTTCTCCTAACTTATTAAATGCTTTAGGTGATAATTATGGTGAATGGGTTATTGAAGAATCTAGAATACAAGGAGGATTTAATAATACAACTGTTGATTTTGGACCAAAAGCATATATAGTGGATGAAGATAATGGGGCGTCTATACGTTCTAGTTCTTTGATATATTCTGGAATTTATAATTCTAGGACAGGCACAAATAATACCAATCAGTTTTCAGTAGGTGAAGAAATAACAAAAAGTTTAAACCCTGCAAATGGATCTATACAAAAGTTATATGCGGAAGATACTAACTTAATTATATTCCAAGAAGATAAAGTAAGTAGAGCTTTAGTTGATAAAGATGCTATTTATTCAGCTGAAGGAGGCGGAACAGTAACATCTGCTTTTGCTGTAATTGGTGATATTCAAGCTTACGCGGGTAATTATGGTATTAGTAAAGACCCAACAAGTTTTGCTGTATATGGATATAGAAAATATTTTACTGATAGATTTAGAAACGCTGTACTTAGATTGTCTCAAGACGGTATAACAGAAATATCAGAATATGGAATGACCGACTTTTTTAGAGATGCATTCAATAATATAAATTCACCAATTCCTGAATATGGAACTGGCAATATAATAGGAGGATGGGACATGTATAATAAACAATATGTTTTATCTTTACAAACAAGTCCTGCTAATCCAAATGAATATTATGCTACTACTAATTTTGATGAATTAGTAACGGGTTTTACTGGATTTTTTACTTTTAAACCAACACAATTGTTTAGTGTAAGAAGTAAAGTATATTCATTAAAAGACGGTAAGCTTTGGTCACATTATAGTAATAGCTCTCCAGTAGGATCTTTTTACGGGGTAACAAACGCATCGTCTATAACTTTAGTAATTAATGAAAATCCTTCCGTAAGTAAAAACTTTAAAACTGTAAATTACGAAGGAGACAATGGTTGGCAAGTTGATAGTTTTATATCCGATGCCCAAAAGTTTGATGCAGGATCAACTCCTGGATCTTGGATTTCAACATCAGATACTGTTGCTCAAGTACCAAGTTACATAAAAGGAGCTTATGACGGATTAGGCAATGCATATCCTTCACCATTGACTCAGCCAATTTATCGTTATGGTTTTGATAGAAAGGAAAATAAATACTACGCAAACTTAAACAATAATAGTGTACCTACTGACGGAGAAGTAATCTATGGTTCTCAAATGACAGGGATAAAAGGCAGATATGCTACAGTTACATTGTCAACTGATAACGTTACAAATCCGGGTGGGATAAAAGAACTTTTTAGTGTGGGTTCTGTATTTTCATTGTCAAGTTATTAAATATAAATGGAAAATAAAATTAAATCAAATCAAGAACATCGGTTAATAAATACTGAGTTCATAAATAAAGTGGAACAATTAGAATCAACAATGCTAGCAATGGATACTCCTTTAATAGCAAAGGGAAATTCTGATATGTTCCCGCTAAAACATTCATTTTCAGAAGGCATTTACATTAGAGAGATGTTCATGGAAAAAAACGGATTTGTTATCGGAAAACTATATAAAATATCACACACTTGGTTTTTATTAAAAGGAGAAATTACAGTAGCAACAGACGAAGGGATTAATCATTATATAGCGCCTTGTTATGTACATGCACCAGAAGGAACAAAAAGAGTAATCCATGCAGTTGAAAATTCTATATTTGTGAATGTATATCCAAACCCAGATAATATAACAGACATTGAAACATTAGAAAATATGTTGACATGCAAGTCTTATGAAGAATATAAAGAATATAAACTTTTAAACGAATAGAGTATGACTATGGTAGTAGCAGGTGCTATTGGAGGCGGAGCCACAATAGTATCAGGAATTATAGGCATGGGTAGTGCCAGAAAAGCCAGAAAGAGAGCAGAAAGAGAAGCTCGGGCTAAAGCTGCTGAATTGGCTAGATTAGAAAGATCACGACAAGCAATTATAAATCCTTATTCAGGTGTACGAGATATTAGTTCTTTAGCTTCTGATCTAACAGGAATGGTATCAAATCCTTATGCTAGTTTAGGTGTTGCTACAAAAGCGGCAGAATTTCAAGCTGAACAAGCAGATATGTCATTAGCAAATACATTAGATACTTTACAACAAACAGGAGCTAGCGCTGGAGGAGCTACAGCATTAGCTCAAGCTGCTTTACAAAGTAAAAAAGAAATTTCTGCTAATATTGAACAACAAGAGAGTGAAAATCAAAAACTACGAGCTCAAGGAGAACAAAACTTGCAGCAATTAAAAATGTCTGAAGCTCAAAGACTACAAGGCATTCAAATGTCAGAAGCTCAAAGAGTGCAAGAAGCGGATGTTGCAGGTAAACAATTTATGTTTAGCGTAAGAGAAGGAAGGGAAGTAGCTCAAATGGATAGGGTTGCTGGACAAATGCAACAAGCACAAGCACAAGCGGCGCAAGCTAGAGCAGATCAAATGGGGGCATTAACAGGTATGATTGGTGGTTTAGGTTCTATTGCTTCTTCTATGGCCGCAAGCAACACCGGCAGTGGAAGCAACTCGCCAACTAATTCTCAGGTTAGATCTCTTGCTGGTGGATTAGCTAGCGCATTTGCTCCGTCTGACAGAATATTAAAGACGAATATTGAAAATATTGGTATATCGCCAAGTGGATTAAATATATATTCTTTTAAATATAAGGATGATAAATTTGGCAAAGGGTTATGGCAGGGAGTTATGGCTGATGAAGTTCCTTCTTTTGCTGTGTCTAAAACTAATGATGGCTATTATCAAGTTGATTATTCTTTAATTGATGTGGAATTTAAACAAATATAATATATGGGAGCATACAGTAATCCACAAATAATAGTTGATACTCAAACAGGTCAGCATTTTAGAAATCTACAAGAATCAATAGCGGGATCTTTTGCAAACTTTGCACAAAGTTACTCTGCTAAGCAAAAAGAAATTCAAAAAAAATTAGAAGAAAATCAAAAAAAGATAGAGGAAGTTAATAAAGAGACCGATGAATATTCTTTTGCTCTTAGAACAGCTGTAAACAAAATAGAAACTACTGATAGCAAATTAGATGTGGCTGGAACTTTTGAACCATTGATCCAAGAAGCTGTAAAGCTAAAATCAGGTTTGCTAAATAATACTATAACTGGTCAAGATAGACAAAAAGCTATGCAAAAGTTGGCAGATATAAATTCAACTATATCTGGTAACTTTTCAGTAAGTTTAGGCGATATATCTTCCTATGCTGAAGATGTTGATGAAGCATTACGAAAACCATTAGGTAGCCCTGGAGGATTAGCTATAGATATGGCTGCCGAAGATGTTAGAGCATTACGTATAATGCAAGGTAAATTAGGAGGTACCAAAAAAGCAGTTTATAAAGATGGTAATCCAAATAATCTTGTTTGGGAAATCTACGATGATACAGGAGAACTAGTAAAAGAATATTCTGCTTCTAAATTAAAGAAAATAGGGGATTTAGGTAATGAGTATATAAAACTTGTGCCAGACCAAACAGCTAATAATGAAAGTATAAAAGTAAATAATAATACTGTATTTGAAACTGTTCCTGTAAATCCAAAAGATCCCGAAGCTGGATCTCAAGCCACCGGCAGAATCACTGACAACTTTTTAGAAAAAGACACTGATGGTAATATTAAAACAGAAAAAAAATATATTGGTGGTAAAGGATCAAACGTGTATAAATTAGTAGCCAAACCTGATTATAAAAAAATAGAGGCTGCTATAGCTACGCAATTAGATGCACAAATTGCTGGATTGACAGATGAAGAATTAATGTTGCATACAAATAATACTGTTAATAAATATAGAGAAGCGGCTGGATTAAAACCTATATACTTTGATTCAGACGGGTTATTAGATAACATCGAAAAAGAACAAGCTATTGCGGCTTATAAGGATCACTTTATAAACACACAAATAGCTAAAGAACAAGATATACTTAGAGAAGATTCTAATGTATTATTACAAGAAGATCCAAAACCGACTAAACCTAAAACAGCTAAACCATCTAAAGAGAAAAAACCAGCTACAAAATCTCAAACACAACAAGCTTTAGAAAACATATTTGAGACCCCTGCTGCTGATAGAGAGGAAAAAGGCGTTGGTGAAGGAGTGCGAGTAAATAGTCCCGCTGGCGAGACATTTATATATAACAATAAAAAGTGGTATAAATTCAAAGACGGCAGAGCAGTAGGTAATGAAATTAGCGAAGAAGGTATAAAAAGCCGAATTGGTTATAAGAAAAAGTAATAAATTAAATTAAGTATTTATGTTTGAATACACTGATGCCTCTGGGCAAATATATACAGAAGATCAAATAAATAAAATGGCAGCCGAGCAAAAAACCTCGGCTAGTGCCATTATAAAAAGTAAAGGTTTAAAAAGAAAATCTTCTACAACTTCAACAGTTACAAAACAAACTAAAAAAACATATCCTTGGAGTAATCAAGAGGAAAAAGAGCCTAAAGGTGATTTTCTTGGCAAATTTAAACAAGCTAAAAAAGTTCAAGCAGCTAATATAAAGAAAAGCACTGAGGAAGTTTCAAATTTTATAGATCAACAAAATGCAAATTTTCCTTTTGGACAAAAAGATCAATTGCAATCTATTTTAAATCCAGCAGAAGAGTTTAATAAAACGCTAGCTAATCTTCCTAAAACGCCTGCTAAACAGGAATGGGAAGAACTAGAAAGTAAAGAATCTGAAGTAATTAATTATATAAAAAGTAAACCAATTGATTATGGTTTAATTGATAAATTATATAATGACGAAATAAACGATTCACAGGCTATAGATTATATAAGAGAAGGCAGTAAAAATTGGCTTAATGATATTGTATTAGGACCAGTTTCTATGGTAGGTCAAGCTCTTGGTGCTGAAATAGATTTGACTATATCCCCATTTAAGCCATTAGAGAAAGAAAAAAAGCAAGCTATAGGCATATTATCAAAAAGAAAGAAAAAAGGTCAGAAAATAAGTGCTGAAGATGTTGACGCTCTTGCTAAAGAAATATTTTATAAAGAAAAAATATTAATACAAGAAGGCAAAGCCGCTGAAGAGTACTGGGACAGTCAACCCACATGGATGCCTGAAGTTGCTATTCAAAAAGAAAAACTTAAAATTAGAGCAATACAAGACGTATTAGTATCATCTGATTTAGCCCGTCAACAAACCATATTGGCTAAAACCTATAGTAATGAATTAGCCGGATTTGAAGAATATGCTAAAAAATTTAAAACCTTCTATAATGAGGGAAAAGTTACTAATGATGAAATAGCTACATACGAGAACCTTAGAAATTCAGCTAACAAAGCAAAAACTAGTTTAGAAGGAATATATGAAAATTTTCCAAATTATATTGATAAAATAAAAAGTGATGAGGAAAAATTAGAATATTTTAAATACAACTATAATGATATTGAATCTAGTATTTCTAGGTTTGTTGGTACTAGTATTAATATTCTTGGCGGATCAGCAAAGATAATAGGTGATACTATTGATTACGGAGAGTCATTTTTAGGAATAACAGATGGTATAGGCAATTTATTAAGTGAAGTTGGTGAAGCTAATATAAGAGTTGGTAATAAATTTAAAGAAAATGTAAAAACCACATCTTTTGATGATGTTAACTCCTTCGCTGACTTTGGTAAATATTTTTCAGGTTTATTATTTGAACAAATTCCAGTATATGCTGCAATGTATTTCGGAGGATCCTACGGAGCCGCTGCTGTGTCATTAGGATCAGGGGGACAAAAAATCCAAGAAATGGAAGATGAACTTGGGTCTAACTACGACTTAGGTACTAAATTATTAGCTGGTTATGGATTTGCACTTTCAGAATTTATACCTGAAAAACTAGGTACATTAAGAATGTTTGACAATATGAAAAAAGTCATGTCTTCTGTTGATACTCAGTCCAGACAAATATTTAAAGAAAACTTTATTAAATCAAGTTTAAAAACCATTGGAACAGTTGGTATTGAAAGTCAAATTGAGGGTGGTACTGAAGTATTGACAGAGGGATTAAATATGCTGTTAGACGAGCATTTACTTGGAAAAACTGTAGCTCCATCAGAAAGATCTAAAAGGTTTAAAGAAGCTTATGCGGGAGGAGCGTTTATGGGGGGTGGAACCCAAATGGGTGGAGGAGTTTCTCTTCTTGTAGCAAAAGAATTAAAAAATTATGCTACAGCTCAAGAAATGACTGCTAGTAAGAGTATAATGGATCGTATAGATTTTTTGCAAACAGAATTGCAAACAAATGCAAAACTGTCTGTTAAGGAAAGTGAAGAAATAATATCTGAAATAAAAACATTATCGAATGAGTCAATAAAAGTTATTGAAAATTCGGAGGATAGAGTCTATGATATGTCAACGGAAGACATGACCGCTGTTTTAGATATAAATAGAAAACAACAAGATTTAAGAAATTCATATATAGAATTATCTCAATCTAACTTTTCGCCAGAAATAAAAAAAGATAAAGCTGCTGAATTAAAAAATGAATTTAATAAATTAGAAGAAAAGAGAGAATATTTATTAACTGGTCAATATGCTCAAATAAATAAAATAATAAGCAACAAAGCTATAATTAATACCAGTGTTGATAATATTAAAAAAATTATATCTACATTAGGCGAAGAGGAAATATCTAATAAAATAGGTAATCAAGGTTCTATTGCCGTATTTGAAACTATTGAGGGACTTAAGAAGGCTTACAAAGAATGGTTAGTTGCAGAAAATAATATTATTAAGCAACAAATAGATGATATTAATAAAAAAATATCATCCGGCGAATTACCTGCAGATACGGCTGTAGACCCGGATTTATATATAAAATCTGATGATCAAATAAATGCCGAAGTAGAAGAAGGAGCAAAATCAGATGGATTTGAATTATCAAATGGCCAATCTGTTATCAATCTTAGTATGGCTTCTGCAAAAGGAGCAATCAATGTTGCTCAGCATGAATTTTTACATAAGGTATTAGCTAAAGCTCTTAGTGACCCTATGGAAAGAAAAAAAGTAGTTAATGGATTTTTATCTGTATTAACTGCAAAGGAAAGAGCTATAATTCAAAAACGTATTGATGAAAATTATTTAGACAAAGATACTGGTAAATTAAGTGATGATAATTTAGAGGAGTATTTTACTGCTTTTATTGATGCTATTGCTTATGGGCAAATTGGTGGTAAAAATCAAGTTAAAGATGTACTAAGAAGAGCTTCTAGACCAATTCTAAAAGTTTTAAGAAAACTAGGGTTTTCTAATGCTAAGTTTAGTGAAGGTAGAGATTTTTATGATTTTCTAAAAGATTACCAATCAAATGCTAGTAAAGGGAGAATAAGCACTCGCGCTAAAGAATTATTAGACGGAAGACCGATATCAACAACTGTAAAATATTCTAAGTCTATTGAAGAAAGAATGGATGCTTTAGATGAACAACTTAATGACGGTGAAATTGATTATGATACTTACGAAAGAAAAATGATTGCTCTTGAAAAAGAGGAAGCCGAATTAAAACGTAAGGAATATGAAGAACAAAAAACTGGTTTAAGTAAAGAGCCAGAGGTTAAAAAAGCAGAGAAAAAAGAAGCAAAACCTAAAGAGCCAAAATCAAAAGAAGATATAGAAATAAGTGAAGTAGCGGCTAAAGCTAAAGCTAAACTTGATGCTATTGGTAATGACCCAAAAGGTTTTGATCCTGGTAATCCAACTATATATAGTGAACTTGATAAAATGGTTAAAGTAAAATCAAGAAACTGGAGAACCAATAAAGGGACAGTTATAGATTTTACAAATAAAGATAAAGGGGGATTAGACGGTTTTGATATGGACGAGATGACTAGTTATGTTAGAACATCGATGATACCGTATATTGCTAAGTTTGATCCATCTAGAAACAACAGTTTATATGGATATATAAATGCACAATATATAAACCGTATGAGAGCTGCTTTAAAAAGTGGCGAAGTTGCGAACGTTGTGTTTACTGAGGATATTACTGAAATGACCAAGTTAGCTAACGAGGATGTTGAAGTAACTAAACCGTCATTGCCTGAAAGAAAACGTTTCCAGAACATATTGGAGTCAGGCGTATTTAGTCCCGATGTTATTGAAAATATTCAGACTAAAATATTACCTGTTGTAAGAACATTGAAATCAAAGATTAATGAAAAAACATCTTTGAATAAAACTGTTGTTCCTCTAATTGCAGAAATAAGAGATGAAATGGGTAAGCAGGCTGACATTGATATTAAGAAAGCAATGGGCGGTAAAGAAAATCAAGAGTTACAAAATTGGTTAATTGTTAACAAAAAAACCATTCTTGAAAATATGACGACTACTTGGTTAATGGGTAAAGATCAAGGGAATAAAGTATTAGGAGGTATGCCTTTTGCAATACAAAAAAGAGTAAATGGCCGTTGGCTTAATTATCCAGAATGGGTTGGTAAAAAAATAGACAGAGAATCTGTAGACGTTGATTTAGCAGGTAGAACAGCTGGCCATGAAATGGTTAGAAGATTGCCTGAAGTTAATAAGAATGTGTCAACTACAGAATTTTTATCATCTATTATAGACTTAGAGACGGGTAATATAATTAGAGGAAGAAAAGAAGCTTTGGCTAAAGTATTAGCGGAAGAGGTTTCATTTGATATTATATCTGACGATATTGCTAATGATGGTATTATAGCTGAAGCATTAAACAGAAATCAAGAGTTAAAAGGTGCTATTACTGAAAGAATAATAGTAGAAGAATTTAATAGACTAGCGGAGCGCGGCAATATTAAATTTTCTTTAACAGAAAAAGAACTTACAGATGGAATAAGTTATCTTATAGAAAAAAGCAGTTTTAATGCAGCAATGATAGAAAGAAAAGGAGAATATAATCCATTTAAAGCTTTATATAATAAATTAATCACAAATGGATTTACAGACGACGACTTAGAAGAGCTATTTACAAAATATAATGACGTATTAGATAAAATAGCTCATTATAAACATGAAAAATTTATAGGCGGAATAATAAAAAGTCGTTTATCAAAAAATTATATTTATAAACTATTTGGTGGTAACAATAATTATGTTCCAGACGTTTTAATAAGCGAAGGCAAAAGTTTAAAAAATATTAAAACAGATAACGCTTTAAAAGTTATCGTTGAAATAAAAAAAGATATATTTGCAAGAATGACATCCGCTACGCTTAATGTTGTAAAAACTAAATATTCTGGAACCGATTGGGGTAAAAAAATAATAGAAGAATATAATGATTTTAAAGAAACAAATTTATTTAAACAAATTGGAGATTATTTAACAAATGAGACAGAAAGCGGTGGATATAAAATAAAAGATGTTGAGGGGTTGAAATCTTTATTAAAAGGTAAAAAAACTATATTTAAAATAGATTTATCTATTGATAGTATAAAAGATATCAATAATAATAAAGCTTTTAGTAACGATTTATTAGTAATTGGAACTTCTTTAACAGATTATTTTGGAGCTGATTTTTTAGAAAAATATGAAATAACTGATACCGATATTATTACTGCGCAAGTTGAATTAAAAATAGAAAAGAATGGTTATTTAAGACCTAGAATTTATTTTTATATAAATAAAAAAGCAGCTAAGGATATTGATAAAATAGCTTCTAAATTAAGTTTAAAGGATATAAACGACAAGGTCAATGCTGTTATGCAAAGAAAAAGAAACAGCATGCACTCTAAGTCTTTAGAAAATAATTTAAACTCCTTTAACAAAGATAACAAAGGTATTACGGTAGTATCTGACTATATTACTGCAAATAATATTAGAAGAATAGATGCGGAAACTTCTTTTGATGTATTAAATGATCTTAATAAATCTATAGAGGAATGGTGGGGTATTCTTGAAGATAAAACAATAGACGGAATGGTTAGTTCTGTTGATTATGCTTTTGATATAATTGAGGATCGTGAAAACGAAGGTGGACCTTTAATGGCAGCGGTAAATAATGCTCTTAATTTAGAGACTATTAAATCTGCAGAAAAACAATTAAATGAATGGATTAATAATGATACTAAATGGAAAGCAAGACCTAAATTTAGTAAGTCTTTAGACTACGAATTTAATGATATGCTTGAACGCAATAAAGCCATACCTTCTTATGAGAAATTTTCTGATGTTGTTGCAAAAAGAAAAGGAGCAAAAGTAAGAAACTTATCATTTTTCGTACCGCCATCTGCAGATGACTTTAGGGGATTAACAACCTACATGTTTTCAGGCAAAGGCAAACAAGGAGAATTAGACCAGCAATTTTTTGATAAAAATTTAGTTATACCTTATGTAAAAGGAATAAATGCCTTAGATTCTGTTAGGCAATCTATAAAAAAAGAATACAAAGCATTGTTATCTGAATTTCCGGATATTAAATCTAAATTAGAAAAACTTACTCCTGATAAGCAGTTTACTTATGATCAAGCTATAAGGGTATATTTATGGAATAAGAATAATATAGAAATACCGGGATTAAACAGGAAAGATAAAAATAAATTAGTATATCTTGTTAAAACCGATCCCAATTTACTTTCTTTTGCCGAAGCCTTATCTATAGCAGGTAGACAAGACGGTGGCTGGATGGAACCTTCTGATACATGGGATAGCGAAACTATTATTTCTGATCTACATAATATTACAGAAGGTGATGGTAGAAAACAATGGTTGGCTGAATTTATAGAAAATGCCAATGCTATTTTCTCGACTGAAAATTTAAACAAGATACAAGCTATATATGGAACGAATGTAAGGATAGCTCTTGAGGATGCTTTATATAGAATGAAGAATGGTAAGAATAGACCTGAAGGCACTGACGCTCTAACTAATCGTTGGATGAACTGGATAAACGGATCTACTGCTGCAATCATGTTCTTTAATGTTCGTTCCGCTATATTGCAAACAATATCTTCAATCAACTATTTAAACTGGAATGATAATAATCCTTTAATGGCGGCAAAAGCATTTGCAAATCAAAAGCAATATTGGACAGATTTCGCTATGATTATTAACTCAGATAAAATGAGAGAACGAAGAGCTGGATTAAAAGCAGATGTTACACAAGCTGAGATTGCTAATGCTGCTAATAGTGCTAAAAATAAAGCTAGAGGTATTCTTTCATATCTACAAAAAATAGGGTTTACACCTACACAAGCTGCAGATAGTTTTTCTATTGCAATTGGTGGTGCTGCATTTTATAGAAATAGAGTTAATACTTATTTAAAACAAGCAGATGAAGATGGCAATTTGATAAATACAAAAAAAGAAGCAGAAGATAAAGCTTGGTTAGATTTTTCAATGATCTCTGATCAATCCATGCAGTCCGCTGATCCATTGTATATATCAAAACAGCAAACAACCTCATTAGGACGTCTTGTATTAGCTTTTGCTAATACTCCTTTACAATATAATAGATTGATAAAGAAAGCTACTTTAGACTTAGTTAATAAGCGTGGAGACTGGAAAACTAATATGTCAAAAATATTATATTATGGAGCATTACAAAACTTTATATTCTCGGCTTTGCAATCGGCATTGTTTTTACCTTTTGAAGATGAGGAAGAAGAAGTTTTAGCTAAAATGTCAAAGGAACAAAGAGCTGAGTATGACAAGTTAAAGAAAAAGCAAGAAGATAAAACTATTAATATTCTAAACGGAATGGCTGATACAGTATTAAGAGGGTCTGGTATAACAGGTGCATTAATATCTACTATTAAAAATGCCGTAATGGAATATAATAAACAAGAGCAAAGAGAAATGTTTGCCGATCATGCTTATACAATATTAGCTGTTGCCGGCATATCTCCTCCTATAAGTTCAAAAGCTAGAAAATTATATGGTGTACATAGAATTAAAAAGTTTGAGAAAGATGTAATAGAGGAAAGAGGATGGGAAATTACAAGAGATGGTAGACTTAATCTTAGTCCTAATTATTCAATAGTTGGTAACATTGCTGTAGCAACTACAAATGTACCATTAGATCGTCTTGTTGAAAAAATAGATAATGTTTCAGAAGCTTTGGATTCTCGTAATACAAAATTACAAAGAGCTGCTTTAATGCTAGGATGGAAAGAATGGGAATTAAATGTTAAGAATGAAGAAAATGAATTAATTAAAGCCGCTGCTAAAGTAAAAAGAAAAGAAGAAGGTATTATAAAATCAATAGAAACTAAAGCTAAAAACAAAAAAGAAAGGGAGGATGCTTTAGATAAAATGACACCAGAAGAACGAGAAATTTTTTACATGGAAGAGGCTGAAAGAAAATCAAAAAAAGGAAGTGCTAAGGATAAAATTTTAGACGCTATGACGCCGGAGGAGAGAGGAATTTATTATGAAACAGGTGTTTTTCCTAAGAAAAAGAAAAGAAAAATTGGCGGTGATTAAAAGGAATGAATAGAAATAGGCACCATACCTAAATATTCCTTAACCGAAAAAAGGGGACTCGTGATAATTCGCGGTCCCCTTTTCTGATTAATAAAATAAACTAAACTTCTAACCTTGGAGCATCTTCTACTTGCTCCTTTGTTTTTTCGGTAATCTGCTTAATAGCATCATCATAACCAGGCATTAGTTTTATTGTTTCCATCATGCCTATAGATAATGTTCGCAAATTATCTTGTTCGTAAATCATTTGTTGAAGCACTCTTGTGATTGCGTCAACCTTATTTTTCATTTCAACTAATGTTTGCTCTTTCATAGTTTTTCTGTTTCTTGTTTTACTTCTTGCCAATAAAGTTTTCTTTTCATTTCAAAATTATTATTAAATCCATTTGGAAATTCATTTAATATCTCATTAACTATCATTAATGCTATTTTTTTTGCTTCTTCAAAATTTGTTAAAGTTGATAAATTTAGTAGATACAATGCTTTTTCTTTTGGCGTCATAATTTATTTAAGTATAAAGTGTAAATCCAACATCTTGTTCCAAGGTAACTATACAATCTCACAATTCCCTCCTCCACAGGCTGCTGAATCAACAAAGTTAGTATCATCTTGTATTTCAATCACTTTTGATAAATCAACGTTTTTTAAAGTAGACATCATTTGCTCATATACCTCTTTTGTACAATCTTCAAACGGAGTTTGCTTGTATGTACCGCCATTATAAGGCAAGACAGATAATCCGTTGTAATATTCTTTGTTTGCCCACATCCATTCACCAATAATTTTCCATTCATCATCCCTTACTGATACAGTACAAGATACATTATGAGTATTATTACCTTTATCATGTCCTGTTTTAACCCAATCTTTAGAAATAAGTTTTACCCTTTCTAATAGATCTAACGTGGATTCATGACGCGTTATAGCGCCATCTGGAGCCTTCTGAGGAACTGAAATAACTGATTGTAATGTTGGATTAAAATATTCATCTTCAAGCAATTCTGGATGATTTATTGCAAGATAAGAATAGATTGCTTCATTCTTACCTAATCGCATTCTTCTAATGTAATAATCATTGTGCCAAGCGTGAATACCGCTAGAAGTGCCAAGAACAAGACTAGTAGTTCCTGCTGGTTTGACGGCTGTAGTACGAGCAGCAGGATTAATACCAAGGCGACTAGCAATTTCATTATTAGTAGTTTTAACAACTTTTGCTGCTTCTTCATAATTTAATTCTAAGTTTGATTTAGAGGCAATGCCAGTCATGGACACTCCTAATAATGCGTCTTTTTCTGTATTCTTTCTCCATATATCACGTAAGTAATGAAAGTCTGAATACGATGCTTGTAGTGTTCCCAAGAATGCCGCAGCAGATGCTCTTGCATTAAATTCTTCTTGACTATCAATATCCGCCATATTAATTTCTGTTAAATTACAAAACTGATATGGTCTTAAAGCAATTTCACAACAAGGATTAGTTCCCCAATCTTTGTCGTTGGTAAGATAAATACCAGGTTCACCAGATCCTGATGCTTCAATTCTTTCCCATACTTTATCAAATGTTTTCTTGTCAATCTTATGACGTAATAAAACAACAGAATTATTAGCTCTACCTCTTTGTGGATTTTCTTCCCACCAATTACCAGCTTTACAATTTAACATTGCTGTGCTATCAAGATCAAATAATGAAATCATTGCTGCTCTACGAATACCTCCAGCTAAAACCGCATCAGCAATATAGCATTGAATATCATGGCACTCAATATCTGTTAGTTTTGATCTATCTTCTTTTTCTCTTAAGATAGCTTCAATTTTAACCAATGCTAATCTTAATGGCTCCGGTCCTGGCGCTTTACCACCTGCTGTAACTAGTAATGCTCCTTTTTGACGTATATCAGAAAGATCAAATTCAATATGTGAAGTTAACTCTCCCGTATATGACTTGAATAATGTTTTAACCGCATCGGCCCAGCCAATAATACTGTCTTGAACGACATAACGTTTTTTACGATCATAATTAGGTTTTCTTATTTCAGGTAATTTATCAATATGATGATTCTGTACCGAATATCCAACACCAGTTCCGCCAAGTAATAAAAACATAGTCTCGGAAAAGCTACGAATATTATCAACAGGTAAAAAAGCACAGTTATAAATACGAGCATTATTAAGCTCAATAGCTTTACCACCAAACTGTAAGCTTCGCATCGAAGGTAAAACCTTTTTAGTAAATACAAAGTCTTTGTATATTTGCTCAATTTGTTCTTTCATTTGTGGAAATTTGGATTTGTGCATATCCATATTCCTTGTTACTAATTCTTCCCACGTTTCTCTTCGTTCTTTTGACGGAACATATTTTGCGTATTTTGTATATACGGTTATAGAACTTAAGATTTGTTTATCTAAACTAAGGCTCATATTTATTTTTAATTATCAATTTCTAATGCAATGTCTATAAATGGTAAATATATTACGTATGTAGTGTAACTTTTTTCAACGTAACTTCTAAATCCTAATAAAATGCCTGTGTATATGCCAACTGATATTGACCAACTTTTTTCACTAAATTTATTCATTTCTTTTTTTGTTTGGTGTTATTTAATATTAATTTTACAGTAGTATCACATTCCGATTGATTTTGTGGTTTATATAATGGCCGATAATCTTTATTATCCATCATCCATTTTTTAAATAGTTTCCATCGCAATGGAAAAGATTCATTAGCTCTACCTTTAGTTTCAATTATAAAGTTATCACCAACAAAATCTGGTGTATATTTAAGATTCAATATCTTTTTTAACCCTCTATTCATGAAATCTCCTTTACCATTTGATTGCCGTTCCATACAAACATTTTCAAAGATAAAAGAGGGCAACAATTCAAACGTTACCCCCTCGTATTCAAAATCTATACCAGCTTCTTTTAAAGCTTTGTACATATACTTTTCAAGTCCAGAAGCAAAAGTGATACCATCATATATTATTTTTTTTGATTTTACTGGACCTTTTTTTCTAGATTTTTTCATTCATACAACAATTAGTACAACAGCGATTCCATTCAATATCGTCATCTATAGTAAAAGAATATGTATCGCCTCTACCTACTTGATAAGCTTCTTTTTTCTTTTTTTTCTTTTTCTTTTTTTTAGGCTCAGCAAGAATTTCAAATCCTTTAAATGTAGAAACAATTTCAGGATCTACAACATCAATAAAATTTGCTTTAGAACGCTCAATCCATAAATCTTCTAATACATCTTCAATTTCAATTTTTAGCCTTTGAATATATAACGTTGCATCCATTAACTCTTCTTGGACATGATTAAGCCAAGCTTTAATATCAGATTTGTCATCAATCATAGTTTTACCATATTTAGCAAAGCCAACATCAGATCTTGATACAAACTTATTTACAACTTGTTGTACAACTGGGTCTCTAAATTCAATTTCTTGTTTGTTCATATTATAATGTAGATTTCATAAAAGTTCCGTTTTCCATTTTACCTTTTCTATTCTTAATAACATCGTAAGCAGATGTAACACAATCCTCAACATCAAAACCTTCTAAATATGCAAGATTAGTTAATACAACAATCATATCGCCAATTGCATCTTTGATTTCTGGTTTGTCTTGCTTTAAGATTGCTCTTGCTAATTCACCAGATTCTTCCATAAGTTTAACATATTGTGTTTTAGAATCACCTGATTTATAAATACCTTTATCATTTGCCCAACTTCTAATTAAGTCGTATACATTTGTAACTTCATTACTATTTTTATTAGACGCTCTTTCTTGTGCAATCATATTTGATGATAAAGCTTCAGTAATCATCTCATTTAATTGTCTACGTATATCAGTATTAAATGATTCTTCTTTTTTGTTTGGCTTAGAAGTATTAAAAGCATTATGTAATGCCTTATTATATACGAAACTTCTATTATTATTAAACATTGAAACTGAAGCGTTCTGATCAATCCAATCTATTAATTCATTGGTTAGTACATATCTGCCAAATTGTGTTTCAAATTCAAGCCCTAATGCGTCTAAAAGCTGTCCCTTAAGTTTATTTGACGGGCATGGGAATGTAACTGTTTGTTCAGTGATATTTAATTTCATTTTTTGTCGGTTTTTTAGTTTATTATTATTTTCTACTACTTGTTTATAGGAATCTCGATCAACTTTGTAACCGTATAATCTTTGTAACTCTCGTTCTCTACTTGAAACATAATGTATGTTATTACTAGTTTCAAGCACTTCATATTCACTAGGAGTATATCCTTGAGCAAACTCTACTCTCTTATTAAGATTACGTGTAACTCCAATTTTTTTGCCAGGAATGTGATAAATATAATAGGCAGGAGGTGAAATTTCAGTATTTTCTTTCATTTTTGTTTAAATAAGTTATTGCTTTGTTTAAAATATCAGTATTATCAAATGAATGGCCTAATAAAATATTACAGTGTATACACAATACTCCTCTAACATTTCCATTTGTATGGCAATGATCAATATAAATTTTACTATCTAAAAATGGATTTTCGCAAATATCACAATATTTTTTATTTCTTAACATTATTACTTCATCTTTACTAATGCCAAATTTCCTAGATAAACTATAAAGATTATTATGCTCTTTGCAATAGATGCTAGTTTTATAAACTCTATCGTTATTACAATTATCCCAATTACATTTAGTAAAATCTTTTTTCATAATCTTATTTGTTTTTAAATTGTTCAAACCATTCTTTAGGTGTTGGAAACTCTCCTTTATGTAGCGCTAAAGTAGATTGGCTAATTAAAGCCAATCTTACGCCTTGTTCATAAGCAAATTTCATATCTTCCTCACTATACATTCTTTCTTGTTGCCATTTAGCACCATTGTAAAATCCTAACATATGAGAAGTGTGGTTTTGATTTACTGTTTTCGCATAAGCAACACCAGCTTCTTCAAGTGTTTCTTGTTCCATACATAATTTAGATTAAATGGCCACTTTTGCTGTAATTACTGGGCCGTGTTTATAATTTATTAAGGATAATGCTCCGTTTTTGTAAATATAGCCAGGAGCTCGAAAAGTTTCTTGACAAAGATATTTGTGTATAGCATCATGTTGATTGTTGTACACATGGGCGTCCACAATTTGAATGTCAATACAATTCGCTTTTAAGTTCGTTTTTTCTGCAACATACAAAAGTATTTTTGAAAACAATGCTACATCATACGGTATACCTAAAAATATATCTCCAGATCTTTGAACAACAAACATATTAAGTCTATCACGTTCTACAAAGAATTGAAAATACAAATAACAAGGAGGTAATTGCATTTGATCTAATTGTGCAGGATTCCATAAACTTATAATGTGTCTACGGCTATCCGGATTGTCAATTAATCCTTTAATAAGCATTTGCATCTGATCTATATTTTGATCGTTAAAATTACGCATTTGATGTCCATATACTGGACCAAGATCGCCATTCTCATCTGCCCAAGCATCCCATATTTTTACACCAGCATCTCTAAATCTTTGTATATTAGTTTCACCATTCATAAACCATTCAAACTCTGTATCAAAAGTTTTTTGAAACATTTTTCTACCTGTTATTAACGGAAAGCCATTATTAAGATCAATACTTAAACTTGCATTGAATATAGATTTGCAGCCAACACCGGTTCGATCCTCGCGATTTACACCATTGTTAAGACACTTCCATAGTATTTTTTTGTATTGGTCTTCGTATGTCTCTGTATTAAAATAGTTGTTCATTTATTATTTGTTTTGGTTTAGGTTTTATTGGTTCTTCTTTTATATATTTCTTAGGTTGAACTTCTTTTATAACTTTCACACCGCTGTGCTTATCATAATAATATGTATAAAACTTGTAAATCTCTTTCCATATTTCAATCTTCTCATAAGCTAATGGACTTTGTGTTGTTTTACCATTTAAAGTAATACATATATACCATTCAGTATTACTTTTAGCTTTTGGGGCAATTAATATATTGTTGTGTATACACCACACATAAGCATCTTGTTCTCTACTTTTAGCTACATAATTACCCATGTCTATTGCTTTTCCTTTTTTAAATCCACTACCCATTATATTTCCCAAGGTAATTTATCGTTGGAAGCATCTATTGGTATATGTGGTATAAAGCAACCAGATTTAGGTTCCCAAACAAAATGACATTCAGCACCATTCTCACCAAGATTTTGAAACTTAACTTTTAATACTTTTACTTTAACAGTTTTGTTTTCATAATCTCTATGAACTAATAATCCATGATATGATGCGTCATACCATTCACCACCGCCTTTAATATTGTACATAGTTGGTTCTTCAATTTTGCCATCTTTATCTTTGTACATTTTAGTAGGATGAGCAACGATCATAACAAGCACATCGTATTTTTTAGCAAATATTTCAATCTTAGTTAGATATTCTAATGTATAAGCATTGACATCAGCAGACTCAGCATTTGTGTCTCTAACTTTATTAAATGGATCTATAACTAAGCATTTAATACCTTTTCTTTTTACAAGCTCTCCTGCTTTTTTAAGAACAGCGTCTAATGTATATCGTTCCATATCAATAAAGAAAAAGTTATCATTAACATGATCTGCTACTTGATTCCATTTTTCTGAATAAATATCTGCTTCTGTAGGCATACCTTCCCAGACTTTACGCATTAACTTATGAGCATGTAAATAAGTTGGTGTATTTTCTGGCGAAGCATAAGCTGTTTTCCAGCCATAGTTTTTATTATAACCTACAACCATTTGATCAACGAAATCAGACTTGCCCGAACTAGGCACACCAGTAACAGTAATAAACTGGCCAGTATAAGTGCTGAATATATCATCGAAATTAGGTAACCCAACTTGGAAACCAGGCTTGAAACCATTCCTAACAAAGTCCGTAATCTCATCTTCTATATCTTTAAATGTTGTAACATTTTCTAATGGAACAGGTTTAGCTTTACCAATTCTTTGAGCTAAAGCTTCTTTACCATACTTTAATAAATATTCGTTTGCATCTTTACAATCTTCAAACGTTGCTATATAACAAATTTCAGATCCTAACCTTCTAATCAATTCAGATTGTAACGCTTGACCAGCTTCATCTGAATCTACTGCAATGATTATTCTGTTTTTGTCTTCAAAATAATCTATACAATTATCTAGGTATTCTAAGTTATTTGTATGTAGTGTCGCACCATTAGGTACTGAAATAGCGTTTGTTATTCCTGCTTCAGCAAGAGCTAAGACATCCATCTCACCCTCAACTAATATACAATAATCCCAACCGACTATACTGTTGATGTTGTAAAATACTTTTTCTGCTCCTTTATAAAGTTTAAAATGTTTACGACCATCTCTATACTTTATATTAACAAGATCATCGCCAATAAAGTAATTAAACTTTATTACGTTTTCAATCTTGCTTGTCTGCGGCATGAACTCTGTACCGTCTGTAACTTTTAATTCTTCTAATGTGTTTTTTGATATGCCTCTTGTTGCAAACCATTCTACAACCTTATCTGATAAAGGATAAGTTAAGCCAGAGTCGAGAACAGCGTCTCTATCTGGCTTTACATATACTTTTTGCGTTTCGCCTTTTCTCTTATAAGTATGTAATTGAAATGACTTATTACAATTGTGGCAAGTACCAATTCCTGTTTCCCAATCATAAGATGCACATTTTGCTTTTTTGTGTTCACCTTTTCTATTGTGTGAACATAATGGACAAATGCCTTGGGTTTTCTCTTCTAATCCATGCTGATTAAAAGTATCTATTTGGAATCCATTTATTTCGGTTCTGTTTACTTGCATTGTATTTAATTAGATTGTTTAATTATTTTTAAATTTATAAGCTTAAAGTTTATTTTTTAATTTAAATCTATAAGTTTAAAATGGCAAATCATCTGCTTGTGGTGCAAAAGATTGTGCCGGTTGTCTAGCTCCTGGTTTTTGTTGATCATTTGTTGATGCATTAACATTTTGGCCATTTGTCCATACAACTTTTACATTGCCTAAATAAACTTTAGCAGCTTTTGATTCACGCTCTTCTTTTGATTGTTCAACCATTACTGGTCCTTGGTTACCAAACTGATCAACTTCATCATTTAATGTAATGGTGATAGGGAGATACTTTCCTTTTTTTCCATCGATGATTTTGTGTTTTGGAATTTCATTTAAGTTAATTGAACATTTAATAATACTCGCCATATATAATTATTTATTAGTTACTGAATCTACTACTACCGTATCTGTTTTTAATGTATCAGCTGGTGTTTGTTTTATTTCAACTGAATCTACTACTGGTGTTTCTTCTACAGTTGCTGATTCTCTACAAGATACCATAATAATTCCTAAAATTGCTAATACTAATGTTAATTGTTTCATAATGTTTAAAGTGTTTCTGTTATACAATAATCTTTTAAGTTAAAATTTTCATCTTTAAAAAACAGTCGATATGTTTCAACTGCTTTTTCTACTTTATATTTACCGCTTTCTAAAAATTGTGGTGAGCAATCATATAATCCAATTTTCTTTGACGTTTTATCTATAGCAATAAATACCATATCTAAATTAAAATACTTAGAATATATATACGCTTGGCTGTCGTAGTTATATTCCTTTGCGGAGTATCTGAACTTATCTATGTCAGATGTTGTTTTTAAATCTACTATTAAACCTTGCGTATTATTCTTAATATCTGCTTTTAATTTCCACCATTCGCCTTCTAATTCTATTAATCCAGGTACTTCATACTCAACATCTATATCTCTAATTAGATCACGTGTCATTGAATTTTCTAACACTGCATCTCTTAATAATTCTATTGAGTCTGCTTCATGTTGTAATAAACACATTTCACCCATTGAAAGTTCTTTATACTTTGTAGTATTACGTGTCGTTGTATCAATGATCTTAATCTTTTCTAGTTTATCAGGTTCTAATATTAATGTGTGAAAATAAGCGCCTTTAATTAAATTTGGATTACCTACTATTGGTTGCTTGAATGTTAATGGATCTTTTAATAATGACCTGATGTCGGAGTTAGATAAAAACTTTTTTCCCAGGTCTCCATAATAATGCTCATCGTTTTCTAGTTGTTTTAATACATTTTTAATTTGTTCTTCTGTCATATATTTATGGTGTTAATTCTTTTAATGCAGCCGCCGTTAAATCGTATTTTGTTTTGATTGCATCTAACGATCCACCATTAGCAATAAATGCTTTTGCTTTTTCAAATGCCGCATCTCCTACATCTAATTTACTCTTTGTAACAGGAGCAGTTGTTTTGCCGTGTGTATTAGTTGCATCGGCATCTTGAGTATCATCAATTAATAACAGATTTCCTAAAGCATATTTTTTACCATAAGATGATGCTGATCCAAATGCTTGCGGTGTCTGCATACCTTTTTGAACTAAATCAACACCTACAACAGCTGTTGCCTCAATAGAATCTGATCCATTAATATCATAAATTGTAGCATTTGATAACATAATAGGTAATGATCCATTGTATGTTACATGCTCTTTAACTACAAAATAAACCCCATACTTTTCATTAAAAGGTTTTAACGCTTCTAATATATCTTCTGCTGATCTAAAGTTATATTTTCCAAATGAATTGTACTTACTTTTATTAGCTTTAAATTCAACTTGAATCTTTGACAACTTTTCATGTAAAGATAATGTTTGCTCTTCTTTTTTTGCCATATAATAAAATTTAATTGTTTAGTTTTTATATTATAATAATTACGTATTTTGTCCCATATTTAGTATATTTTTGTGACGAATTTTAATTTAACTTATAGGTAATCAATGACTTGTGAGGAATCAACGTTAGCAATTAATTTAGCGATTGCTTGCTTCTTAATTTCTGAAATTCTAATATAAGCGCTTGCTCCTTCAATACCTAAAAAATCTGCTATTGCATTAGCTGGATATTTATCGCCATCTAATCCATAACTTAAACTTAATACATGATATTCCGTATATGTTAAATGTTTTTCTAATAACTCTTTAAGGAACCTATTCATTTTATCAATGTTATACGGCTCTGCTCTATCCGGTATTTGGTATAACATATTCTCATCGTCTTCATCGCTCATTTGTTCATCAATACTAAGAAATATAGAATTAAAAAACAATGCAGCCATTTGATGATCTTGACCATTATCTTTTCTAATTTCATTTAGCTTATGCTCTGGAATTTTAATAGCGCCTCTATTAATATCTATAGCCCTTCTAATCGAGCCTTTAATTCTTTTTGATAGAAACGACTTAATTGTTTTTTCTTGATCAACAGAAGAGCTTATTGTGCTCCATTCTATTTTGTCAACAGCTAATACTAATCCAATTGAACCATATTGAATAAGATCTGTAATATCTAATATACCAGAAGCTTGCGTTGTTGTTGAAAACTTTTTAGCTATATTTTCTACTAATGGTAAAAACTTACTTATAAGCTGATCTCTAGAATATGATTTAAAATCTATTTCGTTATTATCCTTATTAACACGAGCTATATCTTCTTTGTACCTTATATAATTTGGTATGTTGTAGCTTTTCATAATTAATTTCTGTTTTGTTTTATGTTATTTTTCCATTCGATCCAAAATCCTATGGCAACTAATATATTCATTCCAAATGAGGTTATTATTTCATGTATGTCATGATAAACGTTTAATGTTAAATGTACATGTCCAATAACCCAAAACGGGACAGATAGATTACTTGCTACCCAAGTTATAAAAAATATTATAAACTGTTTCATAATTCTTGATTAAGGATTTCTTTTTCTTTTTTTAATTCATTACTCATGTTTCTATGTATTGTTCTAATTGCACAACCAAAATGCTCTGCAATTTTTTTAATTGTTATTTTTTGTCCGACATCGTGCATGTATAGCATAACATCGTATATATCAGACTCATTAACCTTTTTAGTTTTACCAATCATTTTACCAACTATGCTTAGCTTCTCGTTTAATGTAAGCCCACTGTTGTCTTTAAAGATTATCTTTCTTGTTTTATTATATGGTGGTTCTTCAAGGTCTTTAAGAGATATATCATACATCATGTTCTGTAATAATTGTTCGCTAACTGTAAAAGTTATAAACCCATTTTTTTTATCACATACATACCTAACAATATCTTCAAAAGCATTTTGATCTAGATTATTATTTAGATACCAAAGAACGTATAAATGCCAGCGTAATGATTTATACGTAGTTATCTTTGCACTACTACGAAATAGTTCATAACATTCTTTTGTACCTTCTTCATAATAACTACCCCAACTAAATTCTTCTGTTGGCTTATCATTTATTGGTCCGCGTCTATATATCACTCTTTTTTTATTTAAGTATTCTAAATTTCTATCGTATGACATTAGCTTGCTATTTTAATAACTTAATTAGCTGACGTCACTATTTGTCAACTATTTCATTTCATTTAATTTGTTATTTAATAATTCTATTGTTTTTTGCATTTCACTAGCAAGCCGATAATTTTCTTCTTCAACATATTGTTTTAATAACATTTCTGCTACTGCTAACTGTGTTGCTATAGCTACTGAGTCTGGAATTTCTATCTCAGTATAAATATCAGTATTATATTGCTCGTCCCATTCTTTTTGTTTAGCTAATAATTTTTGGAAAACTAATTCTGCTAATTTTTCGATTTGTTCGTCTGTCATAATTATTTTTTGTTATAGTATTCGTTAATTAATAATTCATATAAACTTTTTATATCGTATGCTATTTCATTTTTATCTGCATCCCAAGCTTTTATATCTTCACGTTCTCCAAAATCTTTTTCATATATAAACCATTCTATCCAATCTTTGCCTTCTTTAGTAAAAATAAATCCTAATAAATCTTCTATTATAGTTTGTAAATGATCTGTTATTTCAGTTATATCTACGCCATGCCTATATAAAAGATCTGTATTTTGTCTAGACTTATTTAAAGCTAACATAATTTTTTCAAATTTTTCGTAAGTCATAATTAATTTTTTATAGTATAATGATATTTATTTTTAGCTGACAAATACATTTTGCCATTTTTTGTTTGTACATATGGTCTATTATTTGAGTCTAATAATATATCTTCTTGTACATCAATATACTTTTCTTTAATTTCTTCTAATTGTTCTTTCGTTGGTTTCATAAGTATAAATGTTTATAGTGTTCGCCTAATTCTATTATAAATTCTCTAATACTTCTTTGCTCAAATGTAGCTTGAACAAGCAAGCCTTCAAATGCTTCAAAGTAATCTTCTAAAGAAACATCGCTGTGTTCTGTTTCAATAGTCATTGTTTTTCCGTATGTAGTAAGCTGTAATTTCATAATTTATTTTTTAAAAATTCTTTACAATCTTTTATGGTAAAAATACCTTGCTGTGTATTATCTATGGCATAAACTTTTGTGTCATTATCTAAAAGCTCTGCCCAATTCTTTAACCATCTACTATTTGCTCCTCTAAAAAATACAGGTTCAAAAATTTCGTGAGATATATAATTTAACAGATCACCATCTTGGTCTACTAACTTTTCGTGTTCAACTTTAACTTGTAATATTCCGAATACTGTACTCATAATTTTTCTATTTCTTGTTTAACTTCTTCCCAGTAATCATATTCTTTAGTTGTGGTTTTTTCGCCTTGACCATATTCAAATTTTGGAATAATTTTCAGTATCTCATCAACTGCTATTAATGCGCATTGTTTTGAAAAACTAACAGTGCTCATTTCAATTAAGTCATAATACTTTAACATTAACTCTTTCGCTTTTTCTTTTGGTGTCATAGTTTATTTTTCAGTTATAATTAAATATCCATCTTTATGCACTTCAAAATCTTTTACTATTGAATTTTCAAAACCAAAACGTTTCATATTCATACCAACAGTTATATATGGACCACCTGAAGGATCTATCATATCTATTTTATCTCTTAAGCAATCAACCATTCTAACATACTTGTCATAAATATACTGATGAGTTTCATCGTCATATCTATGCACCTCTTCTTTAAATTGTTTTAATGACATACAGTGGTCGCTATTGCAATTGTCGTCTACATATTCTTTATAAGCTCTCGTATAGTCATTTGGCATTCCAAATCTACAATATTTAAAATTACCAGACCATAAGATGTTACCATCTTCTTGTAACTCGAAAGCGAAAATATCACCATATCTATTTTTATAAGTGTTTTTCATAAGTTATAACTGTTTTTCATAATAATAAAGTTCTTTTTTCATTAATTCCATATAAAAATCGCTAAGATCCCATTCATTTTTTAATGATTCTTTGATTCTTCTAAGCTTATTAGCTATCAATGTATTATCGGATAGATCAAGCATATATATACTTAATTCTAATTCTTCAATTATTTGTGGCTTATTCATATTTATAACAGTCTATTGTGATTACTAAATTGTCATCTGTTTCTAATTCTAATACAGGTGTTGCCCAATAACTTTTATTAATTCCACCTATTTCTGTTTTTTCATTAAGTCTTGTTACATACTTTCCATTTAACCATACATCTTCTGCTGTCCAATACCAATCTTCTTTCATGCCAAGGCAAGCTCGTATTAAACCTCTATCTTTTTTGTATTTTCTAATTAGGTCTTTTGCTTTGTCGTAATCGTAGTATTTCATATTATTTATCTTTTAAGTGTGCTTTTCCAAATTCGTAATATTTTTGATAACCTTGTATAGCATCCGCCATTTTATATTCGTCTGGCATACATTGAGGTGGATCACAAAAATCTTCAATAGTAATATTATTTGGTATATTATATAAAACGTCACGGCATTTTTCAATTGTTAAATGTGATTTGCCATATCGCTTTGTATATTCTTTACCAAGTGCTAACATATATTCATAACACCACATGTAATTTGCTTTTGATGATCGTACCCATACTGCCGATGGATGATTCATGTGTGTTTTTTTGTATGGTACATTACCGTCACCAGCAATATGATGAGCTGTGCATAATAATTGAGCAGCTTCTAATACCATTTTGACTACGTGTTTTCCGTAATGCATCTCAGCCGCTTTATAAGGGTCTCTATCTAAATAAAATATATTCATAATTAATTGATTTTTGTTACATTATTATTATCTATTGTTATTCGTGTTCAGACTGTAAACGAATATTATTTTTTATTATAATTTGTAGTCAGGACAGGATTCGAACCTGCGGTCATTGGAGTATAGGACTATGTTCCATTCCTCAGACTATTCATAGTTAGCGTTTCCTCTCCGCCACCTGACTATGTTTCGTTAATGTTTATCTTTATCAAAAATTGCAACACCTATAATAAATAGAATCATCACAAAACCTATAACTATAAAAACACCGATTTGTTCTTCTAATTTCATACTATTTACTCTTTTATTGTAGTCAGGACAGGATTCGAACCTGTATAATTAGCTTACGATTATCTAATTACCCACTTTTACAAGCAGTTCGGGGTTGCGTCTACCAATTCCGCCACCTGACTTAGCTTCTAGCGGATTATAAGTTCCGGCGCTTTTCACAGCTTAGCTAGCTATGGCAAATTTTACGTCTTGCCAGTGTTGACGATATGTTGATCTGCAAACCGGTTAAATTCTTTATTTGCAATTCGACTACAACCGAACTTAGCGGAGTAAATTTACATAGTCCCAGAGATCAACAGTGTATAGCACTTACAGTGCCATATATCAATGAAATACCAAACCAACTTTATTGTTATTACTAAACCATTTAGTTGCATACAAATCTAATTCGCTAGCATTAACATAGCCAGCATCTTCAAGAGCTTGCTTAGAAGAAAAGATTTTAGTGTGACGATCATTGATTACATCAATCATATTTTTTTGTTTACCAGAGTCACTAAAGATTACATCAAAGTTAGATGGTAAATTAGCTTCTTTTAACATTGCTACAGAGTTAGTATAACTATAGAACTTAATCTCTGGGAATAGATTAGCAATATCAATCCATTTTTGTAGGTATGCTTTGCTGTAGTAATCACCGGAGTCATGTATTCTTACATAGTCAGGGCGCTTCTTAAATAACTCGTCTGACATTTTGCTAACAAACTCGTCACTTCGAGTTAGCTCATATCGCTTTTCAAATGCAGGTTTAACATTAGACCAAATATATGCGCCTTTCTGTGCATAACAGAATTTAACACATTCATCAGCAAATGGGCAAGTTAATTTACCGCTTGCTGACTTATATGCTGGTATACCAAAGTTAAAAACTTTTACACCAAGTAGCTTACTAGTTTTACGAAGCTTAGAGTTTTGAGTTAGTAAATTCATTTTGTTTAGTTTAATTTATTATCAGTTAATATTCGTGTTATGTTTGTAACTACCCTACTTGAATGGTAGTATTATATGCTTTTACTTTTAATAATCTATCAATGTTAATTGTACGGTAATCACCTTCTTGCATTGAAAATACTATAATATTGTTACGTGATCTAGGATTATATAATAACTGCCCTCCTTTAAGGAACTTTCTTACGTCTAGTCTTGCGACCATTTTACGTTTAGATCCGTCAAGTTTAGTGAATGTTACACTAAATAATTTGCCTTCATTGCCTACAAACTTTTTAAAGTCTTCTACTGTTTTAATTGTATTCATATTCTAATTTTTTTATTTGTTAAATTTATAATAATAATCTTGCATGGTGTTTATAAGTTCTCTGCCGTATGCGGTATGAAAACCATAGCTATGTGTGTAATTGCCTATTGGTTGATTTTCTAATAATAGGTGCATCATATCAAATTCATTTTGATCAAATTGTTTACTTGCTTTTGTTATGGCCTTCGCCAAAGCAACACAATCATGCCTTGGCGTTTGCTGTAAACATTCTTCTATATAATCTTTAATTTGTTTTGCTTTCATTATTCTTCTGTTTCTAAATGTCCCATAAAATCCATGGTAAAGCATCTTTTAAATTCTCTATCATCAAAGCTAGTATTCATTTCAAGTGAATAACTATCGCCATAGCTGCCGTGCAATTCGGGTTCACAACTTACAAATTCATCATATTCAAAATTTGAAAGTACAGCTTCTAATGTTTTAGATATTACATCTTCACTATATCCATTTTGTACTTGGTTTAATATAGTTAATACATCCTCGATTGTTACAGTGTTCAATCCGTTTTTTTGAAAATCATTAAAGCGACTAACCGCTTGCTCTAATGAAATAGTTGTTTTTTCTTCACTCATTTTGTTTATTTTTTAATTACATTAATATTATCAATTTGTTATCGTGTTTAGACTGTATCGGTATTTTTTTCAATAAATTCTAAATCTTCTTGAAGTGGAAAGGCTATAGTGCCGTCGGGTTCAAGTATATAATCACCATCACTTTCGGAGACTATATCAAAATATATAGTTTTATTTAATATTTTGTTTAGTATTACTTCACAGTCTTTGACAGTGTCAGTATAATATACTACGCCATCTTTAATATCAGTTAATTTTACTAATTTATCCATATAGTTATTTTATGGTTTTATAATATAGGTAAAACCTTTATAGTTAAACCAGTTGTACACACCTACTTGATCTTTTTCTTCGTTTGTTATAAAGCCGAAAGTTTGTGGTAAATCGCCAACACAATATGGTGTGTATAGCACGCCGTTGATACGGATTAAGTTGTTCTTTAAAAATTTAATTTTTTTCATTTTTCTGTAATTTTAAGTATATAATTCCAAATATCATATTCACGTTGAGCAGAACGTAGACAACATTCTAATTGTTCTGTTGATAAAGGACCGTTACCGGTATCCCATCTTAAATCTTCTTTGCATTTTTTAATATCAAAAGCAAGTGTAGTAACCTTAGCTAATGCTTTTAGGTACGCGCGGTGGTTGATAGTTTCTTCCATTTTTATCTGTCATTGTGTTAAAAGCAGCGAGCATTTTTTCGTTATCAGAATAGTAATAACTTTTTACTACGTCTCGCATCCATTCATTAAAGTTTTCTGCATTATCCATATAAGTGTTCATTTAATAGTTCATAAATTTCATCTTGATCGGTTTCACTGAGTATTGGTAATATATTTACATTGTTAAAATAAACCTCATAAATTACTACTTCAGGATATTCTTCGGGGTCTTCACGAGTAGCCATTCTATAATTGCCATAAGTTTTATAAGCAACTAATATTTCTTCAAAACGATATTTTAATTTTACCATATTAATTTTTATTTATTGTTTTAATTTATTTTTAAGAAATCTATGAGCTACATATATTATTAACAAAGACACTATTGCTGAGAATACTTCACTTGATAGTGGTAATGTTTCAGAGCATCTTGGGTTTGTTGGATTTTGTTCACACCAACAAGGACTGAAAGGCGGGCATGGTGGTCTCATAATTTATTATTTGTTACATTTATATTATCAATTTATAATCGTGTTTAGATTGTAAATCCATCTTCGTCAAATTCTTCTTCAAAGGAACAATGCTCTAAACAGTCGGCACAAAGTTCATTAAATACATGGTGTCTTGGTGCACCACAACAACCGCTATATTCTTCCATATTAATCTCTATTTACAATTTCAAATTCTACATCAAAAAAGTCATCGCTATCCAATACTAATTCCGCATTGTTATAGTCATACATTACAAACTCTATTGCTTGTTCTTCACTCGTTGCTTCAACGGTTACTATTCTAATAAGTGTTTCAACTACTTCAACACTATATTCTTTTGTTACTGGATATACTCCCATATTATTTATTTTTAGTTACATTTATATTATCAATTAGCGGCCGTGCTCGGCTTGTATATATAAGTTTTATCGCCGTCCCATTGTTCATCACCAAGATACCACACCCAATTTTTTTGACGGATTTTCAACGGAGAGTTGTACGTGTATAGCAACCAATTCAACCGCTCCTTAGTTGTTTTTGTTTCCCAACCGCAATTGCGAATATAAACTTTACCATCAAGATTAGAACGTAAGGCAATGATATTACCGTGTAATTTTAAGTACACATTATCGCCATCAATTTCAACATCCATATTTTCACGTCGAAACGGTTTACCTATTACAAAAGCATGTACCGAATCCATTGTTATTTTATTTGCCATATTATTTGGTTAATAGTTATTTTTATAATCAAAGTGTGCCCATGTTGCTTGGTTGATTCGATCAATTTCGGTATCACCATTTAAGTAAGGACTAAGGGCATTATAGAAGTTAGTCAAGTCTTCGTCAATATCTTTATAACGTTCTTCAAACAAATCTAACTCATCACCTTGCATATAGTTTATACCAACTACTTCCATACCTACTTTAAACACACGTATATAACGGTCATCATCATTACACCAATATACACTTTCGCTTTTTACTAATCTATTCATTTTGTTCGTATTTTAAGTTAATCCAATATTCCCAACCTTCAATTGTTTTGTCGAAACTAAACCAACCGTACACATCATAACTTTCATTAGCAAATAAGTAAGCCAAGAAATTAGGGGAACCGTTTTCAATTCTTATTAAATTAGCCATAGCTAAATGTTGGTCACTCATACTCAATTTTCTAAAATCTAAATTCATATTATTATATTTTTTTGTTACATATATATTATCAACACTTAATCGTATTCGGCTTGTAAACACATTACACTATAGGTACATTGTAGTGGTTCCACAATCTCGTAAAAGCATGGGTCTTACCCTTTCTAAATACACTCTTGCCGTGAGTTACAACTTGCTTATTCTCCTTAGCCGTGAAACAACGTATCTCACCATGTTCCGATCGAACCAACTCTAAATGGGCATTGTTCCTAAACTTACGAGTACGTTCCGAGTACTCACACAATTCTTTCATTGTCATAATTTCTATATTTTAAATGTATTTATAAATATTTTTCTCAATATCCGCAACAACATCATCTTCATCATAGAAAGAATATACCTCCTCCACTATAACATCAAATGTATCATTCTTAAAAGTATCATCTCGGTGAATATACTCTATATAACCACTACCCATATCGGTCTCAAAATCTATTCTTTTCATAATTAACTACATTTTAATGGTTAAACACTATCTTCTCATCGCCCAAGCGGCGTTTTTAGCTCCCTCTAAGAACTCAAATTTCAATTTTAATACTACAACCCTAAAGGCACTAGAATAATTCTTCATAATCGTTTAAATTAGCTTGTTAATCTTACATTTATATTATCAATACCCAATCGTATCTAGATTGTAAAAGGTGATAAATCATTTGTTAGAAAAAATAGTAAGGAGGGTATAATACCTTGATTCTCTACATCTTACGTTAAATTTCTCTAAAATTATGGTCATTTCAACCATTTTACTTATACTTTGTTACTTTTGGTTACATATATATTATCAAAATGATCTCGTGTTCGGACTGTATGCTATACACGATGTGGTAAAGTACGTGGGCGACCCAACGGATTTTGAGAAAAGTGTGACATTAGGGTCTTAAGTTAATAAATAGTAGGCTAACGTCACCTTTTTCCAATCTTAGTAGGTTAGGTGATCTCTACGAAAACACCGGGTAGGACGGAGTCTACTCTTCCGACTCTATTTCAAGGTCAGGCCCATACGTATTATCAGTAAAAAACCGTGTTTGCTCTGTGTGCTATACACCCTGCGGGTGTGTTGCAAGCAACTGTTATTGGTTATCCATGGTGATCAGATCAAG
>Ga0209990_10000220_pt1 | contig 58800 bp, 39 predicted proteins | sample NOAtaG_6_FD_187304 | JGI IMG/M metagenome (GOLD analysis project Ga0209990, IMG submission 187304) | Freshwater lake microbial communities from Lake Erie, under a cyanobacterial bloom - NOAA_Erie_Diel5S_2200h metaG (SPAdes) (version 2) | ecosystem: Environmental > Aquatic > Freshwater > Lake ... | reverse complement strand
CGTCCAGCCGCTCCAGGAGCGCCGCCGACCGCGGCCCCCCCAGCCCGTCGAGCGCCGCGTCCACAAACCCCATCGACTCGTTCTTCCGAACCGCCATGATCGCCTCCAGACCGGCCCGGCACGGGCCGCATTCCGGTACGATCATTCACGTGCGACGGTTGCGCGATTGTTCAGAGATTCCTATTTTCTAGAATCGCAAGCGTTTTGTGTTCCGTCACTTGATGATGTTTATCAAACGCTTTCCGGAGATCGAAGCGATGAAACCCTCAAATCTCGGGTGCTGTTCTGGTGTCTTGTTGATGCTGAGTGGTTTAACTGGATGCAGAGTGGGCCCGGCTCAGGTACTACCGCAGTTGTCCAAAGAGCCGAACGGGTTGAGCGACATGCGGGAAGGTCTCAATGATCAGCGATCAGCTGTTTTCGGCGTCCAGATGCTTGCTCCAGAGCAAGTGGATCGAATGCCAGCTGCGCTCGGATGGACGGTGTTTAAGTTAACCAGAGAGCATCCTTCTGGGTTCATCGGGTGCTTTGTGATTGAGCTGAGCCGAGGTGCGAACTACGGAGTTGATGGACCAAAGGAGGCCGTCGGCTTTCGAAATTGGGGCGAGGCGGAGCAACTGCTCAAGAAGATCCGGAAGGAAACCCCGGTGTGGGTTCCAATCGGATCTGGGTTTTGGCATCACGAGTCCGTATCACCTTTTACCCCGGACGAGATTCCACCGACATTCCAGAAGTTTATACCCCGACATGAGACTGACCTGCCCCCCGAATCCTGATCCAGCAACTATGGGAGTCCCGGGAGCGTGGCACCGGTCCCGTGCCACCGACTCCACGGGCTTTGGCGTGGAGTCGGTGCGGCCGTTCCCGGGATCAAGGAGTCGGCGCTGTGTTGATCGAGCGCCCGAGCGCAATCGCTCAAGTTGGTCCCAACGGCCCGACGAATCTTCGATGTGTCGGTGGCACCGACGGCAACGCGATCGCCACGGGGCACCTGCTGCGTGAGACGATCAACCCGGCTCAGTCTTCGGGGCAGTCCGCGGCCGACCGCACCTCCAAGCAGAGTTACAACGCGCTGGGCGAGGTGATCCGCTCGTATGGCCCTGCGGGCAACCGCATCGATACGACGTACAGCACCGCCGGGCGTGTGGTGCTGCGCGAGGTGCACACGTTCGCATCGGGCTTCGACACATCGGTCAAGTCGATCGAGACGACGTACGACGGCATGGGCCGATTGGCCCGTGCGCGGTCGCTGTCGAGTTCGAGCGCGACGCTGAACGATGAGGTCTTCGCGTACGACGGGTGGGGCAACCTCAGCCAGACGACGGTCGATGCCGACTCGGCGTACGACGCGAGTTCCGGCACGCCGCCGATGGTCACGACCATGACCTGGACCCGCAACACGACCGCCAATGGCTGGCAGCGGCTGCGGCCGCTCCGACTGCACGCCGAAGCCGCTCGATTCGTCGGAACGACTCCCGTCCACCGCCGATGATGATGATGATCGCGCCGGTACGAGAATCGTGCCACGCGACCCGTGCACGGGCCGTGGCTCACCGCCGCGTTGCTTTCGATCCCCCTCCACCCCCACTCGCAACCGCACCCCCACCCGCGCACCCGCCCCCGGAACCCGAATCCACTCAGTGGGCGATACAGGGCTCGAACCTGTGACCTCATCCGTGTCATGGATGCGCGCTAGCCAACTGCGCCAATCGCCCGAATGCACCGAGTATATCCCGCCGCCCGTCTGATGGCCACTGCCGCGGCCCGCCAACAGGGCCGCGCACGATCGCCGAATTGCTGCCCGACGGCGACCGGAACCAGGAGCATCGCGAGCGCTCCGCCGAACGCGAGTATGGCCGCGAGCCCGGGCTCGAGTCCGGCCGCGGGTCCGGCCGCGAGTCCGGCCGTGAGTCCGGCCGCGAGTCCGGCCGCGGGTCCGGTCGCGAGTTCAGCCGCGAGTTCAGCCCCCTCGGGGGCCGCAAATGACAACGCCCCGGGACGAGCCCGGGGCGTTGCGGAAGGAATCAGGTTCTCGCTGCTTGTCCCGGCCGCGGTGCTGGTGGTCCCAAAGGGGTCAGCGGCGGACGAGTCGGGTCAGCGGGAGTGCTGGCCCACATCAGGCCCACATCAGGCCCGGCGGCGACGGCCGGCGACGACCATGCCCAGGCCCAGGACCGCCATCGCGCCCGGGGTGGGGATGATGTCGATGCCGCGGACGCGGACGCCCTGCGCCAGCACGGTGTAGCCCGTGCCGTCGAGGTTGATGCGCGACAGGCGGCCGTTGTTGTGGCCGGCCGCGGTGCCCGCGTACGTGCTGAACGGGGAGAGGCGGGCCAGGTCGGCCTCGTAGCCCAGCTCGCTGAAGACCAGCGTGTTGGTGAACGGGTCGAAGCGGATGACCTCCGGGTCGAAGGCGATCGAGGAGTAGATCTGGCTCACGCCGACGACGCTGCTGCCGGTCGCGTCGAGCAGGACCTTCCAGATGCCCTGAGCGCCATCGGAGAGGTTGCCGCCGACGATGCGGTTGCGGGCCATGTTGGTGATGTAGAGCTCATTGGAGCCGGGGCGGGCGATGATGCCGCGGACATCCGTGAGCAGCGGGAGCGTCTGGGTCTGGCCGTTGACGTCCGTGTAGGTGTTCACGCCGTTGAAGTCGGCGATGATCGTCTGCGTGGCAGCGCCCGTCGTGATCGAGGGGATGCTGGTGCGGGCGATGACCGACGACCAGTTGCGGTTGGCGGGCTGCAGCTGTGTGCCGCCGGCGACGGGGACGGACTGGCTGGTCAGGTAGGTGCCGCCGTTGGGGAACGCGGTGTAATAGTCGCTGTTGCCCTGGCCCGAGGGGGTCAGGAAGGTGCCAAGGTTCGGGAACGGCGTGGGCGTGGCGTTGGGGGTCTGGTTCCACAGGCGGGTGGTCGCGCCGGTGCCCGGGTTGACGGCGTTGAGGCCGCCGTCGGTCGCGGGGAACGCGGTGCCGCCGCGGGCCGTCTGGTTCGTGCCGTTGATGTACAGCAGCGAGCCGCGGCTGTGGTCGTACCACATGCCCAGCGGGTTGATCGCCGGGACGTTGTTCGTCAGCATGCCGACGACCGGCGTGCCGAAGAGGTCATAGACCTGGCCGATCGAGGCGTTGCTGCTGGGGTTGGCGACCTGGGCCGGGCCGCTACCGAAGTACCAGAGGCCGTTGGCGCCGGCGCGGATGTCCGACAGACGCAGGTCGACCAGCTGCGGGTCATTGAAGCCCGCGTCGTTGGCGCCGACCGGGAAGAGCACGTGCGTGCTGACGGTGTTACCCGGTGCCCACGAGCGGATCGCCTGACCGGTCGAGCCGGAGCCCGAAAGGTCGGTGAAGACGACGGTGCCGGGGGCCTGGGCCAGAGCCGAGCCAGCCAGAGCGAGCAGGGCGACGATCGACGCAGAATTACGAATCACATTCATCTCGTTCTCCTCCGAAAAAAGGATGGGCCTGAGTGGTGCGACACCTGCGACCGCAGGCGTGGGGTTCACGATCCAGCCGCTCTTGGCTCCGCGATCTCGGTGACGTGCCGAGCATTGAGCCCGGACAGGAACCAGAAACCGCATGAGCTCGAGAGCACTCGGACAAGCCGCACAAAGATGACCGAGACTCCTGGCCCGTTTCCGAGCCCCCTCGACCATCTCAAAGAGTGTACTACAATGGTCCTAGAAGTGACAACAACTCTTCGCTATTTTTACGCATCTTCACCGAAGTAGTTGCAGTTCTCGGCTCAGACCAGGGGTTTTCTGGGGCCCGTTTGGCCCCTTGGCCGAAGTGGACGAATCTCTTGGAGTCTGCGGCGCTCGAGCACCCGCTCGATCCGCCATCAATGCAAACAAAAACCCCGGGCGTGGCCCGGGGTGAAATAGACTCGCAGTCGGTTTTTGGGGGAGAGCCGAAGGCTGTGCCCAGCACCCGATCGCTCAGTTCAGAACCTTGATCTCGACGCGGCGGCTGGCGGCGTCGGTGCTCTTGAGGTTCGATGCACCGCGGCCGACGGTCTCGATCCGTCCGGCAGAGATGCCCCGGCTGACGAGGTGTCGCTTGACCGACTCGGCACGGGCGGCCGAAAGGGCCTCGTTGGTGCCCCAGCGGCTCTTGCGGATCGGGTGGCGGTCCGTGAAGCCCTCGATCAGCAGGTTGCTGCCCGGGTGATCGCGGCGGATGCGGCTGGCGATCGAGTCCAGCTCGCGGCGGCCCGCGGCGGTCAACTCCGCCTGGCCCGATGCGAAGCTCACATCACCGGCGAGGACATACTCGCGGGTGGACGCCGGGCGAGGCGCGGAGCCCGAGTCCGTCGGCGGAGCGGTGCGGGTCTCGGCCTGGGTCTTGAGCTGAGCGAGCTGGTTCTCCGCCTCAGCGCGACGGGCCTCGCTGGCGGCCAGTTCCTGCGAGCGGGTGTCGAGGTTCTGACGCAGCGAGGCGTTCTCCTCGCTGAGCTTGGCAACCTGCTCCTTCTCGGCATTGTTGCAGCCGCCCGCGACGATCGCGGCCAGAGCCACGCCGGCGAGCATGAGACCACGGGAAAGACGCGAACCGATCGTGCGAGCCATGCAACCCTCCATGTGCTGCCCCTGGCCATGCGCCGGGGCGAGTGCGTTCAGGCCCGCGTGCATCATGCACGCCAGAGGCCCAGACTGATGCGAATGAGCGGACACAGCGTCCGAGTGCAGCCATTTCACGCGGGCAAAGGCCCGCTGTCAACTTCGGGGGCAGTTTGGTGGATGAAGTTGTGCCGCAATTCGGCGCAACCGTCGGAACCTACGGCAGGTTTATCGGCACGGGCGTGACAAAGAGGTGAGAAAGCCCGCGTTCGATGAGCGGCTTGCCGACGAACACCAGCGCGGTCGCGATGGCCAGGAACGGGCCGTACGGCATCGCGCGTGCGTTCGAGCCGATCGCCACGCGGGCCAGGATCGCCCACGCCACGCCGACAAACGCCGCGAGGAAGAACGCCAGCACCGCATCGACCCAGCCGAGTGCCGCGCCGACCGCGGCCATGAGGTGCACATCTCCCAGGCCCATGGCCTCCTTGCCGAAGGCGAGCGAGCCGAGGATGCGGACGAACCACACCACGCCGCCGCCGACAAGAAAGCCCAGCAGCACCCCCGCGAGAACTTTCAGCCAGAGCGGGGCGATCCAGCCGCCCTGACCGGCCAGGTGCAGCATCAGGATCGCGCCGAGGTACGCCAGCCCCACCGGCGGGCCGAGGAAGGCGAGCTCGCGGAGCATTTCCCGCCTGGCGTGCGGATAAGCGACCCACAGGTCGGTGGGGTTTGCGAAGGCGGCGTGCGCGTCGGTCCCAGTCGGCGTGGCCGGGGGCGTCAGAGCGGTCGATGCCGTCGGCGGGGCATCCAGATTCGTCAGCGGGCCGGTTTCGGCCGCGCGGTCGGAACCGGATGCGGCCGATGCAGCGGGCCCAGCAGCGGTCGGTGCCGCGCCATGCAGCGTGCTGGCGTGCTGGGCTTCCCATTCGGCGTAGTCCTCGAACGAGCGGCGGAGCAGGCCGACACGCAGGAGCAGAAGCGAAAGCCCGAGGCCGATGGTGCCGCCGAGGCTTGCGCCGACCCACTGCCAGCCCCCCCAGGCCTGGCCGATGCCCCAGCCCCACGGCGTGGCGATGGCCCAGTCCCAGTCCCGTGCGACAAAGGCAAGCCCACCCCCGGGCGAGAACTCGACGACAACGGCCCACGCCGTGTGCAGCAGGAGCGCCACAGCGCTGGCGAACCAGGCCAGTTCAAGGGGAATGGTGAACGTGCGGGCATCGACGATCGTCATGGCCGTCAGCGAGGCAAAGAGCACGGCAACGACGATGAACACGGGCCAGACACCCACGAACCCGTTCAGCCCCCACTCCGGCCGGATCATGCCGATGGGAACGCCCGCGAGGTTCGCGTTGGGCGAGATGAGGAAACACATCGCATAAAGGCCGACGAACAGAAGGCCGACGAACGCCTCGACGAGCGGGTATTCGGGGCTGATTTTCGACCTGCAGAACCGGCACCGGCCGCGGAGCAGGAGCCAGCCGAGGACCGGGATGTTCTCGCGCCAGGTCAGCCGAGTTTCGCACGACGGGCACCGCGATGGCGGCGTGATGACGCTCAGACCGAGCGGGAGGCGGTACACCAGCACATTGATCAACGACCCGACGCACGCGCCGAACGCGAACGCGAATGCCAGCGGCACGATGATGCTCAGGGTCTCCGCCAGATCGAGGCTCATGATGCGGGCATCCTTGCCGGGGTCGAAGGAGTGGACGCGGGAAAGTTCAGGGAGAGATCAAGCCTTTGGAGGCTTGGGCACATCCGCGTTCATCTGCGCGGTCAGGTCTGCGAATCGCTGCTCGGCTCTGGCCAGCAGAGTCTGGCAATGCCGCTCCAGCGCTTTGCCCCGCTCGTACGCGGCCAGTTGCTCCTCAAGGCCCATTTCGCCAGACTCGATGCGCTGAACAATGGACTCGAGTTCCGCGATGGCGGACTCGTAAGGCATGTCGGCCGGAATGGGCGCGGGGCCCGAAGACGAGCCGGATGATGGTTGGTCGGGCGGGGCCATGACGGAGAGATTAGCCGAAGAGACCCGGAGCGGTCGACTCTCCCGGGGGACGCTTGCGGGCCGGACGCGGCGAAGGCGTGAGCGGCCGGGCCGTCTGGCCGTCACTCTGAACCGTCGAGCGCAGATCGCCATCGGCCAATCGGGTCGTCAGCACCTGTCCCGGGCTCGCGGCGTGGATCGAGCGCAGCACCGTGCCGTCACTGGCAAGCGTCACGGAGAATCCGCGGCGAAGCACGCCAGCAGGGCCGACGAGTTCGAGCTGACGCGCCAGATCGACCCGGCGCTGGCGACGGAGGGCGATCGAATCGCCGGTGAGTCGCCGCAGATCGAGGCGAGCATCCTCGAGGCGTCGCCGCCGCATTTCGAGCACCTGGCCCATGGCCACCGAGAGCCGAAGAGAAAACCCACGGAGTGCCGAGCGTCGGCGCTCATAGACCGCCGAAGGCCGCGCGCGTTCGAGGCTTGCCCCGAGTGTCGCCAGCCGCCGCCCGGAAACGCCCAGGGAGCGGAGCGCGGCGGCGTTCATGGCCCGAGCGGTGGCGCGAAGTCGCTCGGCGAGCAGCGCGTGCGAACGCGAGATGAGCGAGGCCAGGCGCTCGCTGGTCATGCGGACCTGCTCGCTGAGCGCAGCGCGATCGGGCGTGAGCCGCATCGCGGCCTGCGTGGGCGTGGCGCAGCGCTCATCGGCGACGAGTTCGGCGATGGTGGTGTCGGTCTCATGGCCGATCGCCGCGACGACCGGGACGGACGCATCGACGATCGCCTGAGCGACGATCTTCTCGTTGAAGGCCCAGAGGTCCTCCATGCTTCCGCCGCCGCGGGTGACGATGATGGCATCGATGCCCAGGGCGCGGGCGTTGGCAGAGGCCCAGTTGATCGCCCGGGCGACGTGCGGCGCGGCGTCGGGGCCTTGCACGAGCGTGTCGATCAGCAGCAGATCCACCGCGGGGCAGCGGCGCCGCATGGTGTCGCGGACATCGGCCAGCGCAGCGCCGGTCCGGCTGGTGATGACCACGATGCGCGCGGGGAACGCCGGAAGCGGTCGCTTGCGGTCGGCATCGAACCATCCGAGCGCTCGAACTTCCTGCACCAGCGCGCGGTATCGCAGTTCCAGAGCGCCGACACCGACGGGCTCGATGCGCTCGACGTAGAAGCTGACCTGCCCGCGCGGTGCGTAGTACTCCACGCGGCCGGTGACGACGACCTCCTGACCCTCGGCGAGTTGGAATCCGACCGAGCGGATGCGCCCGGCGAACATCACGCAGTTGAGCACGCTCTGGCTGTCCTTGATCGCGAAGTACCAGTGCGTGCGGTGCGTGAAGTTGCTGACCTGACCGATGACGCGGATGCCCGAGACGATGCGGTCCTTCAGCGCCCCATCGATCAGCGCCGCCAGCGCCGAAACACTGATAGCCGGAGCAACAGCCGGACCCGACCCCGCGGCGGAATCGGACGAGGGGCCGGTCGCCGCGTCGGCGCTCGCGGGCGCGGGCGACGCGGGGCGCGCCGGCGCCGCGCCGCCGGCGGTCGGGCGGATCATCTTCGCGGGATCAAATGGAAGTCGATCCACTCTGCACCTCCGCGAGCCGGGCGATGCCGGCGCGATAGCCATCGAGCACGCACGCGATGGATGCGCTCGCCAGGCGGTCCTGTCTGATGGCCTCGCGGGCCGAACGCGAAAGGGCGCTCCAGGAGCCGGGTGATCGCATGAAGCCGATGATCGCCGAAGCCCACGACTCGGCCCAGGCTTCGCCCGTGCTCCGCGGGATGACCATCGCCGTCGTCCCGTTGACGATCGCGCTGCTGGAGTCGTCCGGCCCGGCCAGCACGGGAACGCCCGCGGCCATCGCCTCGAGCATGATCGATCGCTGCTCTCCCGAGGACTCCGGGGCCAGCAGCAAGTGCGTCTGGAGCACCAGTTCTCGCTGGGACTCCAGATCGGCGATGAGCGAGATCGCCCCGCGCACGTCCCCGATGCCCGAGCCGCGGCCGGCCCAGCGGAGAATCGGGACCGTTCGTGCCAGGTCCGCATCGACGAACAGCAGCACGTCGACGCCGGCCTGTCGCACGCGCGACACGCCGCGGATCACGGCCTCGATCGCGGCCGGATCGCGGCCCGACGCGGCGAGTGTGCAGCAGAGCGAGCGGTCGCTGGTCCATGGGTCGCGGGGCGACTCGGGAATGTGCACACCCCACGGCGCCAGACGCACGTGCTGCGGGCCGAATGCCGATGCGCACTCATCCATCAGCGCCGGGTCGGCGGCGAAGGCCAGCACGTGCGCCAGAGGTTTGGCGCTCGCCGCAGCTCGGGCCAGCACGCGGGCCTGGCCCCGGCGCCAGACCTCCACCGCCAGAAGAACATCACCGGCCAGCGGCGAGGCCAGATCCTCCGGCGGAGCGGCGCTGATGCGGGCGATCGCCCGTGCGATGCTCGAACCGGTGGTCACGGCCTGATCGCCGAAGCAGTGAATCACATCCAGCAGGCGCTCGCCCGGATCTGGCGGCGCGAGGGCCAGCAGCGATCGCACGAACGCGTCGGCTCGCAGCGATCGTGTGAAGGGCAGGCCCGTGTCGGCGTAGGTGATGGGCGTGCTGTAGACCGCGGAGAATTCCACGGTGTTCATCGACGCGGGCAGGGCGTGCAGCACGCGGAAGCCATCATCCGCCAGGCCGACCTCCAGCCGAGCGAGCAGTTGGCGCTCGCGGGAGAGGAACGCACGGTCTGGGAGGATGAGTGCTCGCATGGAAGCGCGGGCTCAGGACTTGGCGCGCGTGGGGTCATCGGAGATGCGATAGTCCAGATCGGGCATGCGTTCGACGGCCTCGCCAACGCCGCGGGTGCGCCAGACGCCGACCCAGTGGTTGGGCTTGGCCTCGATGAGGGCGTATTCACCGGCAGGACCGGGCTTTGCCGCGAGATCCGCCGGCGGCTCATGCCAGGGCCACCAGGGACGCACGCCCTTGTCGGCGCCGGGCAACTTGCGGAACTGTTCCTCGTTCTCGACAACCTCGCGAATGGTGACGAGGCGGTCGGACTTCTCACGTGTGTGCGGGATGCTGCGCAGGAGGCCGCGGGTGTACGGGTGCATCGGCTCGTCGAAGAGGTCGAAGACGTTCGCGTACTCGACCACGCGTCCGGCGTACATGACGCAGACGACGTCGGCGTTTTCCGCGACCACGCCGAGGGCGTGCGTGATAAGCATGATCGCCATCTGGCGGCTGGCCTGAAGCTCGCGGAGCAGCTCGAGGATCTGGGCCTGGATCGTCACATCCAGCGCCGTCGTGGGCTCATCGGCCAGCAGCAGCTTGGGCTGGCAGGCGAGGGCCATGGCGATCATCACACGCTGACGCATGCCGCCGGAGAACTGATGCGGATACGCGGAGAGTCGCTCTTCGGGTCGGGGGATGCCGACCTCGTTCATGGCCTGCACGGCGATCTGGCGAGCGACATCGGGCGTGACGCGCTGGTGCAGGAGGATCGCCTCCATGATCTGATCGCCGATGGTGTAGACGGGGTTGAGGCTCGTCATCGGCTCCTGGAAGATCATCGCGATGTCGTTGCCGCGGATCTTGCGGATCTGCGACTCGGAGTACGTGACAAGATCGGCCTGGCCGGCGTCGGTCTGGAAGAGGATCTGACCACGATCGAACCGGCCCGGCGGACGGGGGACCAGGTGGAGCGTGCTCATCGCGGTGACGGACTTGCCGCAGCCGGACTCGCCGACGACGGCGAGAGTCTGGCGCGGGTAGATCGTCATGCGCACGCCGTCGACGGCCTGGATGCGCGGGCCGGAGCGATTATCGAAACTGACGGCAAGGTCCTTGACCTGCAGCAGCGGCGTGCGCTCATCGAGTTTCGGCGCGGGCTTGGCGCTGAGCGGGGCGGCGGGGTTTGCGGGAGCGATGCTCATGGTGTGTCTGCTCGCGGATGATCGCGTCGGCTCAGACGCGGGCCTTCTTGAGTTTGGGGTCGATCGCGTCGCGCAGGGCCTCGCCGATGAAGTTGTACGCGAGCACGGTCAGGAAAATCGCGCCGCCGGGGAACACGGCCAGCCACCACTTGAACTCGCCCTCGGAACTGATGGCGCTGCTGAGCAGCTTGCCCCAACTGGCGCTGTCGACCGGGCCCAGACCGAGGTACGAGAGCGTGGCCTCGATGCTGATCGCCGCGGCGATGGCGAAGCTGGTGTCGACCAGCACCGGCGCGACGCCGTTGGGCAGCATGTGGCGGAAGAGCACCGAGCGGAGCGACAGGCCCGAGGCCTGCGCCGCCTGAACGAAGTCCTGATTGCGGAGCTTCATGAACTCCGCCCGCGTGAAGCGGGCCATGCCGGTCCACGAGAACATGCCGATGATGGCCATGGTCCAGTATGTGCTGCGGAACTCCGACGGCAGGACCGACGCGGCGACGATGAGCAGGAACAGCAGGGGCACGGCCATGAAGACCTCGACCACGCGATAGAGCATGATGTCGATCCACCCGCCGAAGTACCCCATGATCGCGCCGATCGTCACGCCGATGACAAGGGCGATGCTCGTGGAAACGAACCCGATGGAAATGGACAGTCGCGAGGCGTGCAGAAGCTGCGAGAGCACGTCCGCGCCGTCCTTGTCCGTGCCCAGCGGGAAGGTCGGACCAAGGGGTGCATCGATCAGGTCGATGAGCTCCGCGCGGCTCAGCGGCGGCGATCCGGCGGTGGCCGCACGCTCGCGCGCGCGGGTCAGGGCTTCGCCGGCACGCTCGCGGACCGGTAGCGGTGCCCCCGTGCGTTCAAGGGCCGCGGCGAGCTCGTCCCGGATGGACTCCACCTCGTCGGCGTTGAGCGGGAGCGACTGGCGCAGCAGCGTGAAGGAGGTCAGCACCTCGGGGGGGAGCCCCGCCGGGCCGATCGCCTCACCGGCAAGGCGTGCGTACTCGGCGATCTCCCGCCGCGTGGCACCCTGCTTGGTCGCCTGGCTCCACCGGAACGAGAGATCCGCCCGGACGGCCTCCGGCAGCAGCGGCAGCGCCCGGTTGACCTTGGCGTTGAGTTCGACTTCGAGGGCGGGCGTCAGCGGCACGCCGCGGGGCAGTGTCCGGGTGGACTCCTCGATCGCGCCGATCCATCTTGAAGCGCCGGGGGGCTTGCGGCTCAGTTCGCTGAAGCGCTGCATCGGCGACCACGGCAGCACCGTCCACGTTCCCGTCGCGTCGCCCCGGTAGACGCGGCTGGCGGCGTCGAAACTCCCGGGCGTCTGCTGCCACGTCACGCCGGATGAGTACGCGACGAGCACACCGGCCAGAGAGAGCACGACGACGCGGCGAACCATCTGGCCGTACGGCGCGAGCAGCATCAGCGCGCCGACGATGATCGAGACGACCGCACCGACGATGTACCCCGCGCCGGGCTGATCCACGAAAAGGGAGACGCTCTCGACGGGCTGGCCGGTGCGCTTGGCCTGCGTGCTCAGGTCCGCGAGCGTGTCTCGGGCGGCGTTGCCGATGTACGACTGGACATACGACGCGACGGCGAGCATCGCGATCGCGGCGATGAGGCCGGCGATAACGCTCCAGGCGCGCGTGGCGATGGTCGCTCGCGGGCCAAAGAACGTGTACAGGCCGCCCGCGGTGACCCACACCAGCAGCAGAATGTCGAGCGCTTCGAGCTGATCGAATAGCGGGAAGGAGGTCTGATCGTTCTGACGCAGGATGAGCGGATAGCCGCTGGCAAGGAGCGGCGCATAGACGCCGAAGAACGCGACGATGCAGAGCCAGACGATGGCGAAGACGGCGGTGGGTCGCTTGAGGACCTGCGAGAAAGCATCGGCCCAGAAGCCCTTGGCGGGTACGTGGCCGATGCCCTGCATGAGTTGAACGCCGGTGACGCGTTCGAGTTTGGCCGGTGCGGGTTGGGGGGTGCTTGGGGGCATGGGGAGTCGCGGCGGGGCGTTACTTGTACGTGATGCGCGGGTCGGCCGCGGCGTAAAGGATGTCTGCCAGCAGAAGGGCCATGAGGTTCACACAGGCGATGATGGTCGTGTTCGCCAGGATCAACTCGCGGTCGCGCTGGTTGATGGCGTCGATCAGCAGCGAGCCCATGCCCGGGACGGAAAAGATGCGCTCGATCACCACCGAGCCGGCGAGCATCGCCGGGAAGATGGTCACGAACATCGTGATCAGCGGCAGCAGGCTGTTGCGGAACACGTGGGCGAGCAGAACGTCACCGGGCGCGACGCCCTTGGCCTTTGCCGTACGGACGTAGTCTGCCGAGAGGTTCTCGAGCATCGCGGCACGGGCCTGCTTGCTGAGCACGGCGAACCCGCCGTACACCAGGCACGCCACGGGCAGAACCATGTGCCAGAGCGCATCGACGACATAGCCCGGGCTGCCGTCGGACGGCCAGAAGGTCATCGAGTCGGCGTCCTTGCTGAAGCGGCCGGCGGTTGGGAACAGGTTGAGGTGCTCCGGCGTTGCCAGGTACCCCAGCAGCAGCACGCCCGCCAGGACGACGGGGACGGAGTACAACCCGATGAAGATGCCGCCCAGCCCCGTATCGGCCCACGTCCCCTTTCGCACCGCGGCGAGCACGCCGCAGGGCACGGCGATGAAGTAGATGATCGGGAACGCGACGAGGTTGAGCAGCAGCGTCACGGGAAGGTGGTCGGCGATGAGGCTCGCAACCGGCTTGCCCGTGCTGAAGGCCACTCCAAGATCCGGCGGCGCGACGCTGAGCACGCCGGGGATGATCGCCAGGCCCGCCCCGGGGAACGGCTCGCTGGCCATCGCGGCAACAAGACGCTGACGAACCTCGACCGCGGCGGCCCAGGACGTGATCGCGGCGGGGCCGAGGCGCGAGAGTTCCTGCCACACGGGCGATGACTTGTTGGGCGTGAGCCCGGCCACGCGGCCGACGCGGAGCTTGTCGCCGGAGATGTAGTTCCCCCACTGCCCTCGCGGGAACTCGCCCTCGATGTACCGCTTGAGCGCATCGCGGAGCAGGGCCTCATCGGCGACCGCCGCGCTCCGGGCATTGACGTACTCGCGTTCGAGGCGGGCGAACGCCGCGGCGCGTTCGGCGTCGGGGGCATCGCGGAAGGTGCTGTTGATCGCAGACTTGTCGAGGGGCGTCGGCTCCGGCAAGGTCTCGGCGAACCAATTCCATGCGGGGGGGCGGGCGATCTCACGCGGCCGGGAGACGAGTTCGCCATCGGGCTTGACCAGGTCGCGCTGGCCGAACTTGATCGGGTTGATGCGCGTGAACCAGCGGACGTACTGCACCGGCCAGGGCTCATTGAGCCCGTAGCGGTCCTCGAGCTTGGCGCGGGTGACGGCGATCGAGTTGGCGCTGGTCATGTTGCCGCCGGCAACCTGCAGCGAGGCACCGATGCCACCGGGGGACATGGCGATCAGAAAGAAGACAAGGAACGTGATCCCGATGATCGTCGGGATCATGAGCAGCAGGCGTCGGATGATGTAGTTCGTCATGCGTGCTCGCGTGCGGGGGGCGTGATGATCGGACGCTCGACGGCTGATGATCCATCAATTCGCCGGCTTGGGCGTCGACGCTCCGGCGCGGAAGTACTCGGCGGGCTCAAGACCCTTGGGATACATCACGACGTTCCCGACCTCTCGACGCACGAACCGGGTCCACGGCGGAACGCGAACGAACGTGTAGGGCTGCTCGTCGTGCAGCACCGCTTCGAGCTGACGCCAGATCGCCGCACGCTTGTCGGGGTCCAGTTCGGCGCGGCCCGCATCGATGAGACGATCGGCCTCTGCGTTGGACCACTGCGCGAAGTTGTCGCCCTGGTTCTTGATGCTCGAGGAGTGGAAGATCTGCATCGGATCGCTCTCGGGGGCGTTGGCGCCCCAGCCGAGGGTGATCGCGTCGAAGTCGCGCTGCTTGAGCAGGTCCTGGTAGACGGACCAGTCCACGCTGCGCGGCTCGACGACGATGCCGATGGCCTGGAATGAGTCCTTGACGAAGCGCGCGACGCGATCGGAGATCTCGCTGCCGCCGGCATAGGTGTACTCGAACTGGAACTTCTCGCCCAGTTCGTTCTCGAGCACACCGTCGTTGTTGCGGTCCTCCCAGCCGGCGCTCTTGAGCAGTTCGCGGGCGCGAGCCTGATCGAACGGCCACGGCTTGATGTCGGGGTTGGAGCCCGGGCCGTCGATGGGCTGGTTGCCCTTGGCGACGACGCCGATGCCCTTCCAGATGTCGCGGATCATCTTCTCGCGGTCCAGCGCGTGGGTCATGGCCTGACGAACGCGCTTGTCGCTGAACTTGGTGAGCTTGCCGTTTCGCTCGCCGCAGTTCCACGCGATGAAGGAGTAGCCCGAGCGCATGTTGACCCACTTGTTGAAGCGGGTGATGACCTGCCACTCCGGATCCTCGCTCTTGGAGACGAACTGCGGCGCCGACGGCGTGATGATCTCGGCGTTGCCGGCGAAGAACGAATTGAGCCGGCCGATTTCCTCGTTGACGGCCTTGTAGCGCAGCGATGCCAGAGCGGGACGCGGGCCCCAGTACTGCTCGTTGCGCTCGAGCACGATGTCCTCCGGCGGGGCCCACTGCTTGTCCACGCTCAGGTCGCGGAGGCGGAACGGGCCGGAGCCCATCAGCAGGCCCGAGCTGCGGTTGATCTGCGCGGGCGTGAACTGCGAGTAGAAGTGCTTGGGAAGCACGAACATGCCCAGCGCATTGTCGACGTTCGTGAACAGCCGCTTGCGGAACGTGAACTCGACGGTGCGGTCGTCGATCGCCTCGACCCTTTCGATCGAGTCGCGCAGGATCGAGCGCGTGCGCTCGGCCTCGATCTGCTCGTTCATGATGTACTCGTGGAACGTCCAGCGGAAGTCCTCGGCCGTGATCGGCCTGCCATCACTGAACCGCACGCCCTCGCGCAGGCGGGCACGCAGCCACGTTCCCTCCGGATCAACCTGCCACGCCTCGGCCAGCAGGCCCTCGGTGCGAAGCGTCCTGGGGTTCAGCGTCGCAAGGCTCTCGTTGGTCAGTTCCTGCACGCGGCGCGAGTACACGTCGGTGGAAATGAACGGCGTGATCTGCTTGGTCTGGGCCTCCCAGATCTCCGTGATCTCGCCGCCATCCTGGAAGCCGGGCTGCTTGCGCGGGTCGCTCGCCAGACCCAGCGGCGGCTGACGCAGGATCTCGACACCGGGGCGGGCCCAGGAGTCGGCGGACGTCGGCGCGGACTTGGTCGCGGACGCCGAAGTGCCCGCGGTCGCCCCCGACGCGTTTGCCTGGTCCGAACCCGAGGGCACGACCATCACGCGGGGCTGCGAGCCGAGCCGCTCGACGACGCGTGTGTTCTCCGCGATCGACGCGGCGACGGCGGCGAGGGAGTTGTCGAGCCTGCCGACCTGCCCCTCGAGGCTCCGGATGCGCTCGAGCATGATGGTGTTCTGCTGCCAGGCCCGATCGATCTGCAGCCCGCTGAGAATGACCAGCAGGGCGACGATGGCGAGCATAACCAGCGAGACGAAGTCCTTGATCCCAAAGCGGTTCTGCATGCGTATCCCGTCACAAGGGCCGACTGAATGGAAGGAAACAAACGCCCCCGATGGCCAACGCCGCATCCCATGACGCGGGATGAGGCAGCGAGGATCCGCAGTTTAGCGTCCCGCTCGTCCGCCGGCGGGTTCCCCGCCGCGGCGGCCGGTCCTGCGCCGAGCGGTCCGGGGACCACTCCGCGGCAAGTTCAGCGCGGCCGGCGGCGGGGGTCCAGCGCCTCGCGGAGCCCCTCGCCAACAAAGTTCAGCGACAGCAGCGCCAGCCCGAGCAGCACGCACGGCCACAGCAGCAGCCACCACTGGCTGTTCACCAGGTTCAGCTCCCCCAGCCCATCGGCGGCGAGTTTGCCCCAGCTCGGCAGCGGATCATCCACGCCGATGCCCAGGAAACTCAGGAACGACTCCTGAAGGATCGCCTGCGGCACCGTGAGCGTCGCGTACACAATGATCGGCCCAACGAGATTCGGCAGAAGGTGCCGCGTGAAGATACCCCCGGGTGAAACACCGATGGCGCGCGCGGCCTCAACAAACGGTTGAGCCTTCAGGCTCAGGACCTGCCCCCGGATGACCCGGGCCATGGTCAGCCAACTGACCCCGCCGATCGCGACCAGGAGCGTGACGACGTTGATGCTCAGACGCTGGGCCTGCGAGAGTTCGCCGACGCCGAAACGCTCGCGGGCCTGCACCTCCAGCCGGGCGCGGGTCTCGGGGGTTCGCTGGGCCTCGGGCGTGCGGGCGAGTTCGACGTCGATGAACGCGACGGAGCGGGTCTTGGTCTCGCGGGCGCGGGCCTGCTGCCACGCGTCGAGCGTGCCGTCCACGGCGACGGCCAGAAGAACAACCAGCAGGATGTACGGCAGGCCGTAGAGCACATCGACGATGCGCATCATCACGCCGTCGATCCGCCCGCCGAGGTACCCGGCCAGCGCCCCGTACATGGTGCCCAGGAACACGGCGATCGTGGCCGCGGCCAGGCCGATGCCCATCGAGATTCCCCCACCGACGAGGCACCGCACCATCACATCGCGCCCGAGCACATCCGTGCCGAGCAGGTACGTCGGCAGCGCGGCCATCGCCTGGTCGTACGTCACGACAGGCTTGGTCGCCAGCAGGGCATCGATGGTCACGCCCGTCTCATCGGCCCGCTGGCGGAGGGCCGAGTCGACCGCCAGCGACCAGATGCGGCCCTGAAGCGTGCCGGGGGCAAGCTCCGGCTCCGTCGCGCCGCCGGCGGGCCGCGGGATGTCGGGCCATGTCCAACTCGGCGGCAGGCGGAGCGCCTGGCGGTTCTGCAGATCGAAGCGCACGACGCGCGGGGCATCATCGCCCGCGGCCTTCAGTCCCGGCGGCACCACGGCACTGACCGTCCACGGAAGCGAGCCCAGGCACAGCAGGCCGATGATGGCGAGCATGCCCAGGCCGATCACACCGGGAACGCTGCGAAAGAGCAGGCTCATGCCCGGCAGCGAGGCCGAGCGGGCGCGATCGAGCGTCGGCGCGAGGTCGCGCGGGCGCGGGGGGATGGGTGAGGCTGCGGGAGAAGACATCGCCCGCGAGCGTAGCCGAAGTGTGAAGAGCTGTGCGCGCGGGCCGAGTCCGCGAAGTGTCCAGCGCATCGCGCACGACAACGCCGGTGGACTTGATCCACGAAACCAAGCTGCACCGCGCGGCGCTCCACCGCTCGGCGTGAACCCGATCCGGAGTTCACGAACGCGCCGTGTGGCCGGACCGACGCTGCCGCGGACTTTGGCCATTCGGAAATCAGCGAGGCATTGCTCCGAGCCAGCGAACCGTCGGGGTCGAATTACGGCCGGTGCGAGCTCTCGATGCGGACGTTTCTCGCGCGAGCCTTCGACGGAGCGATCCGGGAAGGCGCCACATCAGATCAGAGCGATCGTCCCCCGGTTGCTACCGGGAGAGGTGCGGCCCGGGGGAGGGGGCGAGCCCTCGAGGCGGAAGGGGGCGAGCGCCGACCATCCCCCCACCCATCCCCCCACCCAGCCGCCACCCAGCCGCCACCCAGCCGCCACCGGGCCGCCGTCCAGCCGCCATCCAGCCCCCCGCACTCCCCTCCCCCGCACGTTCCCCGCCGATCCCTCCAGACTCTCAGCACGTTCGCCGCGCAATCCCCGCGCGATCGCACACACGATCGCGAGCGTTCGACACCTGATCCCCCAAAAATCGACACAAAACCGAACACCAGACGACCAAAAATGGAGAATTTTGGTCCACAAGTGCGGCTCACGCGTCCACAAATGCTCTCCACGCGTCCACAAGTGCCGCATTTTGGTCCACGCGCAGAGCCCACGCGTCCACAAATGCCGCGCACGCGTCCACAAATGCTCTCCGCGCGTCCACGGATGCTCTCCACGCGTCCACAAGCGCGGCATTTCGGTCCACGCGCAGAGCCCACGCGTCCACAAACGCAGCATCCGAGGACGCGCGGAGCGGTCCCCAGGCCGACGGAGAATCCGGACACAAGCCGAACCTGTGGCGACAAACCTCACGACCGGCGACCCGGGCCGGCCCGGCGCGACCGGCCCAGCGCGACCGGCCCAGCGCGCCGGGCCGATCGCTCCGAGAGAACGGGCGGTCCGGTCCGCTCAGCGGCCTGCCGAAGCGAAAGGGACCGGGCGCGGTCGTCTCCACATACCGGCAAGGACGGGCGTGTGGCACCGGTCCTGACCTTGCCCGAGTCACCCGGACGTTCTTCGCTCATCATTGCCCAAGGCGTGCGCGAAGATCCTCCACCGCAGCGTGCCACTCCTTGGCATTTTCGCTTTCATCCCAGAGCTCGCGGAGTTCCGAGTTCTCACCGGCAACACGCGTAATCGCGTGGCGGGCGCGATCAAGGAGTGCCTTCGATGGCTTCAGCTTGTGCCGGTCAACCCAGTTGTCGACATCTTCGGTGTAGGAGTTCCTGACTCCGCCGCCGCCGCTCGCTCTGGCGAGAACCTCGCACGCCGCCAGCGCGATACACGCAGCCGGTGCTTCGAGATCGTCCCCGCTTGATTCCACAGAATCAAAGGCGGCCTGGATCAAGCTGAAGTCGTCAACCAACTCGAGTTCGAACGCCCAGTCACAAGCGTCATCATTGTCGAAAGCGAAAGCTCCCCATGCGCCCATGGACAAGTTCTCCTTCCGCTCGCGGCTGACAAAGTCGGAAGAATCAGGGTGACAGGATTCGAACCTGCGACCCGATGCCACGCCCGCCGGGAATGTTCAGGTGCAGTCCTGATACCCGCCGATAGCTCCGCAGCGGAGACACCTGAAGAGATAGGCCGTTGGGCCACTGTGCTTGTCCAGATCCTTGAAGAACTCTTCCCACTCAAGGTCGGAGGTGATTCCGGTCGACTCGCGAATGGCCGCGATCGCCCGCTCGCCGGCGGCCAGAAGTTCCTTGTGACCCGCGCGACCGATGAAGCACCCGGCCTCCTGGCAGTGCGACCACCACCGCTCCTGCTGCCACCCCGAGAAGCCCGGGGTTCGATGAGCGATCTCATCAACCGAGGCCTGTGGAACCGGATCCCACTCTCCGCCGCCAATTTCCACATCATCCTGGAATGTCGCTCCCAGTTTCTCATGCGCGGAGCCGTCGGCGATGCACCAAGGACAGATGCACTCGCTGTACTCTTCCTCCGAGTAAACCGGACCAACGTACACAAAGCCACGCGCTCGTTTGCAGCAAACGCAAACGTTCGTTGACTCCTCAACGGAGCCCGTGCCCAGAGGATCGGCGTGAAACCTGAAACTCGGCAACTGGTCCATGAAGTCGCTCCGTGAATTGTCCCGGCGGCGCTCCACATCCACCGGTCGCGGATTGTCGCGGCGCGAGGAACTGCGAATCAGGGTGACAGGATTCGAACCTGCGACCTGGTGGACCCAAACCACCCGCTCTAGCCAAGCTGAGCTACACCCTGCTGACCGGCAACGGTACGCCGTGTCGCCAGCGAACGCGGCCGGTGCATTCGCTCGGTTCGCGAAGGCATCGGCCGCGGCACGGGCGCATCAGAGCGGCACCGAGGGACTACTCGCCGGGCAGTTCCTGGAAGAGCAGGATCCGGGGCTTCTGGCCGCGGGTGGTCACGTTCGAGCGATCGACGACCATGAAGTACCGCCGCTCGAAAGTCGGCACCATCGGGTCGGCGAACCGCGGGTCCTCCTCAGAAGCCGTCGCCGTCGTGACGGGCGAGAGCCCCTCGACGTCCGACGGGGTGTAGCCCATGACCGTGAACCACACGCCGAAGATGTCCGAGCGGACCGTGAGCGTTTCGACCGCGGACGCGGCGATGTCCAGCTGCCGCTGCCAGGAGCCGGGCGCGTTGCCGACGCCGATCTCTCCGCGCTGCGGCGCGCCCTCGGAGGTCCGCGGGATGTAGTAGTCGCTCAGGAAGCCGAAGAGGCCGTCACCGGTGGCGTTGTTGGGGGAGATCGGAGCGTCGGTCGGATTCCGCCGCGCGAGGTAGTCGATGCTGAGTTCGGCGCTGCGATCGGCGCTCTGCGAGGGGGAGGGGGGCGCGAAGTCGGCGTTCATCCGCGCGGCGAGCAACTCGCCGATGGACTGCAGGCCGGGCGTCTCACGGATGGGCTCATAGACGCGCGGACCGCCGACCGCCGCAAGGCTGTCGAAACGGAACCCGGCGACTCGCCGGCCGTTGTCATCCCCCGGTCCGAAGGCATCACCGGAGGCGTCATTGTTGTCTCGGAAGTCCACGACCAGACGGTTGTTGAAGTCGGACCCCACCGGACGCGTCTGCACACGCGCCTTGTCGCGATAGGCGATGATGGATGCGGCCATATCGAACGGCGTCGAGGCCGGATCGTACAGCGGATCGGCCATGTTGGCGGATGCGTTGCCGTAGACGCTTGCGCTGCTCGAGGCCCAGCCAGCGACATCGGGCGAGAGCAGACCCACGGTCCGCAGGACGCTCAGCGGCGCGGTGTTGACGTTGATGCGACCCTGATAAACGCGCTGGAGCGAGCCGTACGGCTGCGTGCGGAAGTTGTTGAGGATGTTCAGGGCAAAGGGGATGCCCAGACCGATGGGAGTTTCTGGTGGGTCTGTCCGAGGCAATCCTTCGTCATCAACGTCCAACACACCATTAGGCACGAGATCGTTGAACGGGATGAAGCGGTCGATGAACAGCTGGCCGCGGTCGAAGGCGCCCCTATCGATCGTCTTCTTACCGCTGCTGTCGACCTGATCGCTCGCCCCCGCGAAGGCGTAGACAAACTGATCGGGTTCGAGCGTCCTTGACCCGCCGCCGACGGGTGATTCGGCGGTGACATCTCTGAAGAGGTGGCCGTCATAATCCGCGGCGAGCGCCAGTGCTTCGGACAGGGTCGTCCACTGAAGGTCAAGATTGCGCGGATCCGTGCGCTCGGTCACATCGGTGAGCCGGAGCATCGGATCGTGCCACGGACCAACCGCCAGCGGGCGGAGCAGGTCCGTGCTCAGCAGCGGCGGGAGGTCGCCGGGCTCATCGGAACCGGTCGGCCCCGGCAGGCGGCGGCCCTGATAGATCTGGACGTAGCGCTCGTTGTAGTCCTGATTGCGGCCGGTACTGCCGCCGGCGATATTGTCGCCGGGCCTCTTTTCCAACGGACTACTGCGATCTTCACCACGGTTCTTGATCAACTGCAGGACCAGAATGAGACGTACATCCGAGGTGCCGCTGAGTTCATTCACGACGTCGGCAATGTCACGAGAGAGGTAGACGCCCCGAGACGTGACAGCGCCATCGCTCTCCGGGAACTCATCGATGTCGAGCGATGGCCTCTGCGGATGCGGCGTTTCGGGCTCGGCCTGATTGAGCGACGACCGCGCGCGGATCCGAGAGCCATCGGACGCCTGGATGTTGCTCTTGACCTCAAGGCAGAATGCCGGGACCGCGCCGAGGGGGGTCTCGGACAGCGTCACGGGCGATCCGCGGTCATTCGGACGGAAGATGGACGCGAAGCGAACGACCGAATAGCCGGTATTGTCCGCGGCCGTGGTCCGCGTGCCGCCCTGAGCATTGTCCGGCCCCGCGGCGGTGCGAGCGATGTCGAACTCGGTCGCGTCGAGCCGCACGGAGAGCGTTCCCGCGGCATCATCGCTCGGGGCGTTGAACGGATCACGCAGTCGGTCAACCAGGTAGTCGTTGCCCGGCTTCCTCGTCCACTGGGCGCTGTTGATGTTGTCGATGCCCGTGCGTGCCACGCTGGGATCGGGTGAGTCGACGCGCCGCCAGAGACGCACCGTGCGGTTGGACTCGGCGGCGACCTTCGCCGCAGTGCTCTGGCGGAACGGGGCCGTGATCACGAAGTCGTAGTCCTGTTCTGAAATAGTGGTCGGATCAACATCCGCGCCCGTCTCCGGGTTAAAGAGCACGCCCGTGACCATGCTGGTGTCATCGCCGGGGATAAGCACCTGACTGCGGATCATGCTCAAGACCGTTCTCGTGAACCGCTCCGTTCCGGGATTCAGCGTCCCGCGATTGAACGAGCCGCGGACCGCGGCACCGACACGACGGGCGATCTCATCGATGTCGGCGGGCAGGAGGATGACATTCACCGTCTTGCCGGCGCGAACAACCGCGCCGCGACGCTGCGAAGATCCATCAGGATCCGAGATGTCGTCGACCTGCAGCTTGTACGTCCGGCTGGCAAAGTCGATGTAGTACCGGAAGTCCGTGCCGTTGATCGCATCGGTGCGGGCGGTGCCGAACTCATCGACCGCGCTCAGTGCGATGTCCTCGGACCACGGGTTGTGGATCTGGATGACCGCGAACTCAAAGAGGAAGTCGGCGTTGGAGTTCTCGACACCGCCCTGAATCGTGATCTCGCTGCTCGTTCCCGGATCGCCGGGTGCCGCGCCCGGCTGGAACTCTTCATCACCGCCCGCACCGCTCCACATGTCCGTGTAGAAGCCGAAGGTCGCGGCGCCGACGACAAACGGCTGCGGCGTGACGGCGAAGATGTTGACCGCACGCGAGGTGAGGTTCTCGTTGTTCGGCGCGATCGCGAGCTTGCTCACCAGCGGTGTGCCCGAGTTGGTCCGCGGCACGCTGCGGTTGAGATCGAGCGGGAAACTGAACGCCACGTTGGCGTCACGGTGGCTCGTGAACGCCTGCCAGTACGGGAAGTCGGGCTGGCCGTCCTGGTTGATGTCGCGGCCCGCGCCGGGGAGCGGGTCGCCGTCGTTGTCCTCAAGGGCGGGACGGGAGCTCTCATCGATGAGCAGCGTCGCCGCGAAGAGCGTGTCGCGCGGGGCGAACGGCGCGATTCCCGCCGGCGCGCCGGCCGGCGGAAGCGGGATGTACCGCGAGGCGAGCAGATTCAGCGTCATGTGGGCCGAGGTGCGCAGAGCGAGCTCGGCGGGGTTGTTCTCAACGCCCCTGCGAGAGCCGCCGTAGTGCAGCACCCGCATGTTGTTGGCCGCGGGCTGCTCGGACCGCCACGCGGCGGCGAGCCGGCGCGATCCGTCGCCGGGGGCCGTGAGGCCGGCGAACGGCATGAGCGCATCGGCATAGCCCTGGAAGATCCGGTTGGCGGCCTCGGTCATCGAGGCCAGACGCGAGGCATGAACCGCGGGAGTGACCCGCGGGTCCTGGCCCGGATCGGCATCTCGATTGTTAACGCTCGGCAGGTCGCGGGCCACGTAGACGCGGCTCATCGCCTCGCTGATGTCCAGCCGCAGTTCGCCATCGGTCAGCGTCAGCGGGCTCGCGCCCGCCGGCAGAATCGTCGTCGCGATCGGACGGTCGCCGCTGATGGTCGTGAGCCTGGAGCGGACATCCATGTTCGCGAGCGCACGCTGCGCCCGATAGTCCAGCGGCTGGTCGTGCTCGCTGCGGGCTCCGGCGGCCGAATCCGGCGTGAGCGACCGCTCGACGGCCAGCGGGCGGTTGCTCCGCATCGGGCCGAGGTTCCGATCGGCCGAAATGGGTTGATCGTTCAGGGACGGGCGCTCCTCGGCGGAGCGCCCGTCGAGAACGACCTCAAGGCGGGAGAGCGTCTCGCTGTTGTTGCGGCCGTTGAAGGTGCGAAGTTCGAGTTCATCGGCCAGGCCGAAGGTGCTCGAGAAGCCGAGCGTCACGCTGGCCGAGGCGGGCTGGCTGACCACACCCGCGGACGGATCGCTGCCGGTCACGCGGTACAACTCCGCACGCTGCAGCGGGGCAAGGCCGCCGACGACGCCGGCGTTCTGGTACGCCTGCGATGCGAACGCGGGCGCGGGAGGAACCCGCCCGGGCGCGAAAAACTCCGCCGGGCCGACGGACCCGCGCTGGGCCGCGAAGAGCAGGGACGAGAATGCCGACTCGCCGATTCGGGTCGCGCGTTGAACGTCGATGGATTCGTACAGCGCAACGCCCTCACGCGGCGTCGGCTGCGGGATCTGGCCGAGCGGCTCGAGCGTGTTCTGGAAGACATCGCGAAGGGTCAGCAGCCGCTCGAGGCTGACATCCGCCGGAGTCAGGCCCACGGGAAAGAGCGGATCGGCGAACTGGCTATTGGTGGCGTTCGGCGTCCGCTGCGAGGCCTTGCGCACGTCGTTCCGCGCGGTGTTGACGTTGACGAGGCCGGAAAGGTCGATCGCGCGTGCGGCGACGAACGTGCGCACGCCGGGAGTCTCGGGGACGATCGGTCGGGCGCGATCGGGCTCGGAGGCATCGATGAGTTCGAAGATGCGGGCATCGGCGATGCCGTCGCCATCGGTATCGCGCCACTGGTTGTCGATGCGGCGAGGGTCGCCCGCGATGAAGCGGGGGTCGTTCATCGGCCGCGCGGCGCCACGCTGACGGGCGGAGAAGTGCGCGGGCCGATTGGGATCGGCGTTCTGATCGCCGCGATCGAGATTGCTGACATATCGGCCGGTCGGACCCGATGGCGCAAGAGGAGTGTCGAGGAGTGTGACCAGTTCGCTCGTGCGCGGCCGGCCCTGCCGGTCAGCGCCGAAGCCGACTTCGGCATTGAAGTTGCCGCGGATCGCCGCGAGGTTCACGAAGCGGCCATCGGGCGCGAAGTTCGAGATGTGCGCCCAGTCGGTGAAGTCGATGTAGAGCCGAGCCGGGTCGGTCGGAGCGTCTCCCTCATAGTTGAGGAACGTCGGCTCGGCCGCGGCGAGGAACGGCGTCCCGCCCGTGCGCGGGTCCGTCGGCTCGCCGGTGACCCACGGCGTGCTGATGTTGCCGCTCGGATCGAACCGGCGAGCCGGCCACTCCGGCGTTGGACCGGTGGCGATCTCCGTCGAAGTGAGTCCTGCCGGCGCGCCGGGATTGACCGACAGCATCTGCTCATCGGTCGACGGATAGTCCCACGCCTTGCGCACCACATGGTCGTTGCCGAGCACATCGCGCTGCAGCACCACGGACGTTGCACCATCCGCGATGACCTGCGCCAGATAGTCGCGCACGCTCTGGCTCTGCGTGGTCAGTTGCACCCGCGCCTGCGATGCCGCGCCGCTGCGGCGATCGTTCTGACCGAGCGTGACGTACACCACGACCATGATCGACATGAGGGCCAGCACACCGACTGCCAGCACGAGGACTGAGCCCCTGCGTCGCGCTTGGGCGACGGGCAGCGAGGTGCCGGCGAGGTTCGTCAATGTCGTTGTGTTGATCATGTGATTGCTCGATTCGTGAGAACTTCAGGACCTTGGTCGTCGTCTCGGGGCCGGACTTGCCCGTCCGCACCCGCCCCCACTCTTCACCCTTCACCCCGCCGCTCCCGCGCGCTGCCTGCGCATCGTCCCGGGCCACGATCCGCGCCGCGATCCGGGCCGGCGGTTCGCCCAGCGGGCGAGTGCCGGATCAGTTGGTCTGCCCCGCGGCCCGCTCGGGCAGGCGGAAGACGAACTGGAACGTCTGCTCGATGGTCGGATCACCGGCATCGGCGAGCGTGATCGACACGCGGAGCAGCTTGGGCCAGGGCCACTCGATCGTGTCGGGATCCTGCAGGCTGAGCCTTCCGGTCTGCGCCCGCCGCGCGGCCTCATCGGCCGACAGCGAGCGCTCAAAGTCGAACTCGTCGCGCTGTGGGCCGATCGTTCCGGGCTGGAAGGTCGGATCGGTGAATCCGAAGTAGTGATACTGAACCCCCGCGCTCGCCCCGGGAGAGATCGCAAACGCGAACTGCTCCATCTCGGTGCTGGAGGCGGGATCAGGGTGCGTGCCGATGCTGCCGTCCGGCCGCGCGTAGGTCTGCGAGAACGGGAACTGGGTCGTGGGAGCGAAGGGCCGATCGATGCTGTACCAGACGATCTGGTTGAACGTGGGCGAACTGGTCCGAGGATCGCGCTCGCCGAAAGACCATTCAACGATGAAGTCGGTGCAGCGCTCCATGAACGCATGGCTGGCCAGCATCAACTGATCGGCCCGCTGCGTTTCGGTGCGCTCGGCCCAGCCGATGCCCAGAAGGTTGGGCGGACGGGCTTCGACGCGGATGCGCTGCGGGACGGTGCCGTCGGAATCCGCCGGCATCGCGTCGCGCATCCACGCCTGCTGATTGGTGATCCGCTGCACAACACCGGCGAGACTGGTCTGGTTCGAGGCGGTGTACGTGCCCGTGAACAAGAGCGGGCTCTGCGACTCCTGAACGATCGTTCGCACGGTGGCCAGATCAACCGAGGCGATATCGACCAGCCCGCTGGAGAACAGCGGCCGTTCCCGGGCGTCGCGCATGGGCTGATTCTCGATGCTCGAGGTCTCGGCGAACCTGCGGAAGATGTGGCTGGCCGCGGGCTGCAGCCCAACCTGCATGGTGTTGTCTTCCTCGCTCGCGTCGTTGATGTTCGGGTCGTCGATCCGACGGATCGAGCCCGGCGGGAGCAGCAAGGTCGCGTGACGCGCGAGGATCCACTCCGACGCGTACAGGTTCCCGCCCGGCTGACCCAGCGCCGGCGGAACCGTCGGGTCCGGGCGATCGTTCGTATCGTCGAGCCTGAGCGGCTCGGCGAACTCGGCATTGGCCGGATTGCGACGGTGGCCGTGACCCCACCAGATGCGTGCCTCGTTGCTGACCGGCTCGACGAACCTGCTGCGGGCCGGGCGCTGGCTGCGGAACTCGCCGCTGGCGAAGAACATCAGTTCGTCCGCCCGCCGCGGCCGCGGGTTGGCATCGCCCCGATAGCCCTGCACCGCCGCGCCGTTGTTGACACGCTGATTGCGGATGACCAGAAACCCGTCGCGCGTCATGCTGGCGATGTCCGACGCCAACTGGCGCTCGAGCGCCGCGGCGGTGGACGTGAGCGTGCTCAGTCGCTTGCCTTGGCTGACGGTCTGTCCCGTCGCGCGGAAGATCTGCGCGATGCCCACGGCCAGAAGGGCCACGGACACCAGCGCGATCGTCAGCTCCATGAGCGTAAAGGCCCGACGCTCGCACGGACTGTGTGTGTGTTTGCTGCTCATGGTTGTTACTCGTTGACCGTAAAGACCAGCACCGCCGCGGGCACCTGCGGCACCATCACCACCTCACCCAGCGCATCGAACTGGTCGGCTTGCACGGTCGGCAGACCGCGAATCCCCGCGGGAATGGGCTTGGACAATCGCAGCGACCGCGGCCCGGCCCCAGAACGCGTGTCCACGCCGATGACCGTGTGCGTGTTGCCGAGATTGTCGACGAGGATCTGCCCGGGCTGCGACGCCTGACGCCACTGCGCATCGGTGGCCCGCACGAGCGTGAGCCGGTCACGAATCGCCCGGCCGGCGCCATCGATCTGGTTCTCGTTGAATTCCGCCGAGATCACGACCGGCGTGCTGTACTCATCGGTCGCCAGCCCGTTGTTCGTGGCCCATCCGTCGGCATCAACCGCGACCGGCCACCGGCGATCGATCACCGGGAGCGAGAAGTCGAGAATGGACTGCCGAAGCGTCAGACCTCGCGGCGGCTCGATCCGCGGCGAAAGCCGACGCACAAACACCGCGACCTGCACCTTTCGTGAATCGCTTGTCGTTGCCTGGCCGGTGCCCTCAACCGGCAGCGACCGCAGACGGCGAACGGCCATATCCCACACAAACTGCGGCGTGGGCAGCGACGGATCGCCCAGCGATGCCGAGGGCTTGCTCGCGACCGGCAGCAGCCGCTGATCGAGCGGAATACTGAAAAAGCCGTTCACGGGGTTGTTCGCGACCAGCGCCCGCTGCGGCCCGAGCGTTGCACGCCCACGCCGCAGCGTCGGAACGCCATAGTTCGGATCAAGCGGCTGGGGAACATCCGTGTCCACCGCCAGCCATCTGCCCGACGACGGAATGAGATTGTCACGACGCTCCTGCGCAAGCACCGACGCGACCACGCGATCGTCGGTCGGCAGCGCGGTCTCATCGGCCCACGATGTCCAGAACGCCGAGTCGAGCCCTCGCGAAGGCGCGACCGTCTGCTCGAACGCCAGAGGCGGCCCCGCCGGACCCTCGCCGATGACCTGCGAGGAGTCCACCGTGAGAAGCTCATTCGGTACATCCAGCCCCGCGAACCGACCCGTGAACCGCACGCTGATGGTCACTTCGCCGTTCTCGATCGGGTCGCGCCGCGTCGATCGGCTCGAGCGGCTCGCCCGCACGTTGCCGGGGCCGATGGTGCTCAGCGACTCGAGCGCCGCCGTGATCTCGCCACCGCTGGCGTTGATCGGCAGACGGGGCGTCTGCTCACCGGCAAAGCCGAGCCGGAACTGGCCACCGATCGCACGCTCGCTCGGCGAACTCACGCTGCGTGGGCGGATCCGCAGGACCTGCACCTCATCGACCGTGCGCCGGCCGGACTCGAGCTGCTCGCGGGCCGTCTGCGCCGCCGCGAAGCCCGTGACCGCGTCGTTGCCCGCTCGCTGCTGCTTGATCACCACCGGCAGCAGCGCCCCGAGCCCGAGCAGGCCGATCGCCATGATCAGCACCGCCATGAGCACCTCGAGGATCGTGAACGCTCGCGGCATCGGATGTTGACGCGTGCGAGCGCTGATGGAGACGATGTTCATGTTCATTGGGTCACCCGGGGAACCTGTTCCCCAATCCGTGCCAGCGGCGGAGGCTGGACGGCCCGAAGCGTTGCCGAGAATCGATCGACCATGTAGATCCGGTTCGGCGCGATCCGAACGAGGCGCTCGCCGCGGGAAAGGTCGCTGCCCTCGATCCACCGGTTGATGCGGCGGGACATGTCACGCTGATCGGCCGCGGGCGGTCCGTTCGGCGGGTCGCCCTGCCACGGCACCAGCGCGGGGAACAACTGCCGGGCCTGTCCGGAGCCCGGACGCAGCCATTCGGGATCGACCCAGTACAGCGACTTGCTGATCGGATCGACACGCACGCCCAGAGACGCGGCCAGGGCGAGTTCATCGTAAAGAACAACCTGCTGAACAGGCCGCACGAGCACCATGTCGCTGCTCTGGCCGCCGATGACCTGACGGCGAATGACCGTGTCGGCGCCGGCCGGCGAGAGGGCATTCTCGATCGCGCCATCACCGTTGAGGTCGCGCGCTGTCAGCACCCGCGTCGCCCAGCGGATCAGGCTCGTCGGCGGCTGCGGCGACGCGTTGTTGCCCCGGAACCCATCGGGATTCAGCCACAACTCCCTCAAATCGGTGCGGCGATCGACCGATGACGGGCGAACACTCAGGACAAGGGCCTCATCGATGCTCGAGGACTTGACCACGCCCGTGCCGCCCTCAAAGCGGATGATGAAGCTCTGGCGGTTGTCGCCGTCGTTCGCCTCGGCTGCGTTGTAAAAGCCGGTTTCCGGGAAGACCCACGCGCCCTCGTTGGCGTCGTATCGCTGCGTGACACCGAACGTGCTCGGCTGGTTGTACCAGTCGCCACGGATCATGCCGGGCGCGGCGTAGCCGCGGACCATCCAGCTGCCGGAGAGCTGCACAGGATCAAGACCATCGATCGGGATGAACACATCTCGACGGATGGGGCGAAGGTTCGGATCGAGTTCCGAAGCCTGCTCGTCGTCGATGCTGCCGACCTGCACGCACGCCGTGATCGTCATGCGCCCGCCGGGCTCAAAGGAGAAGAACGCGGCGGTGTCACGCCCCTCGGATGAGCGAAGTGCCGCGTCGCGTGCCTGCAGAATGCCGGCCTGCAACTGGCCCTCGGCGGCGGAGGAGCTCTCCGTCCGGGTGAGCGAGCGCATCGCCGGGACGGTCAGCAGAATCAGCACCGTCGCGATGACGATCACCGCGAGAATCTCGATCAGCGTGATGCCGCGACGGTTCATTGCGCCCCCTCCAGAATCACGATGTTGTCCATGTTAACCGGCGCATCGGTTTCAACGTCGTCGATTCGCTTATCAGGTCCGGCGCTAACGATTGCCCATCGAGCAGCCCGAGCCGCAGGGTTGAATCGCACATCACAACTCCACGGCGAGCCCACAGCGCGAGGTATATTGAAAGAACGAACCTGACCGGCTGCCGCAGGCCGATTTCGGACTTCGCTAGACCGTATGCGTCCGTCGCACATCAGTCGAGAGTCGCTGGCGTCCGGATGAAACAGGGGAGCTTCAACAGGTTGATGAAATGTTGGCAACCAACTGTAAAATCTAATCTCAGTTCCCCAGCGGTCTGTAAACGCGAGCTGCTCGTTCACATCGGACACAACCGGCTGCGTCCCTGAACGACGCTTCAGCCTCTCCGGATTTGCCGTATCGACATAAAGGGGTTCGATTGGCTCGCCCCGCCGACTGAAAGATCCGTCGATCAGTGGCCTCGTTAACCCAACGCCTGCGGCACCATCCACCGTCTGGCCTAGGGCACCGGCCAGAAAATACGGAAGCGTGAGCTCGCTGTACCGTTGACCTCTCGGATTGCTAACTTCATATCTCAGGAACTGAACAGGCCCCGCTTCCCCAAGCTGTGAGCCCTTGATGCGAGCCCTGAAAGTATTCGTTGCTGACAACAGTTCAATGGCACCAGCGGGCGAACTGTCGTCGACCAGCGGCGGCACGAAACCGAACGTCCGCGTGAACTGCTCAACGCCCATGCCCATCGAGCGGAGCGCCTGTCGCTCGCCCTGCACTCGAGCGTTCCGCACCAGGCCCGTCAGGCCGACGAGAATCAGCGATGAGAGCACGAGCATGATCGCGAAGGTGATCAGCACTTCGACGAGCGTGTAGCCCCTGGCCCGCGGCGAGGCGATCGGTCGTGTTTGTTCTGCGTAGCACACCGCTTGGCACTCCTGCAATCCCGCCCCACCCGCATTGGGGCCGATGGGGCACTCCGACCACTTCATTCACTGCACGCGGCCCGCGTCCATCACCCGCCACGGATCCGCCATAGCCCAGCCCGGACCGCCGCTCAAACCCGCTCCCGACCGAACATCCCGATCCGCCACCACCCCCACCACCACCTCGCCGCCGCATCGCCATCGGGTTCAACTCGGCGAAGCGATCAGATTCCTGACCAGCCGAACGACCCCCGCCGCGATCCACACCGTCATGCCCAGAAGCACCAGCCCGACGGCGATGGAAACAAGCAACTCGAGAAGCGTCATGCCGCGGGCACGAACGATGCACCTCCGATCCGACCCCGCGGCACGTCGCCGCGGGGGCCGGAGCAGCCGGCTCAGCCGCCGGACTGCTGCAGCTTCTCGATGATGGCCACCAGAGGAAGGAACATGGCGATCACGATGCCGCCGACGACGATGCCAAGAAAGAGCACCAGCAGCGGCTCGATCAGCTTGACCAGCGAGTTCACCGCAACGTCGACCTCTTCGTCGTAGTTGTCGGCGATCTTCATGAGCATGGAGTCCAGGTCACCGGTCTCCTCGCCGACGTCGATCATGTTCACGACGATCGAGTCGACGACCTTCGCCTCGCGCAGCGGCGCGGCGAACGTCTCGCCCTCGCGGATCGAGTCGTGCACCTTTCCCAGCGCCCGCTCGTACACGTAGTTGCCCGACGTTTCCTTCGTGATCGTGATCGCGTCGAGAATCGGCACACCCGCGTGGATCAGCGTCCCAAGCGTCCGCGTGAACTTCGCGACCGTGGTCTTGGAAATCAGGCTGCCGATGACCGGTGTCCAGAGCACCAGCGTGTCCGTGATCGCCCGCCCGAACGCGGCCATTCTCGCGACCTTCCACACGACGAAGAACACGCCGGGCAGCAGCGCGATGAAGATCCAGCCCGGCCAGTTCTGTCCCGGCTGCAGGCCCGCCAGCCAGTTGGAGCTGTCGACCAGGAACTGCGTCAGCGCGGGCATCTCAACGCCGAACTCCTCGAAGATCTTGGAGAACTGCGGGATGATCTTGACCATGATGAACATCACGATGCCGATCGCAACGATCATCACGACCACGGGATAGAGCATCGCGCCGACGATCTTCCTCTTCAGCCGCTGGGCCTTCTCCAGGAAGTCCGCAAGACGCTGGAGGATGACGTCCAGCACGCCGCCGACCTCGCCCGCGGCCACCATCTTGACGTACAGGCGATCGAACGCCCGCGGGTGCTTGGCCATCGACTCCGAAAGGCTCATGCCGCCCTCGACATCCTCGCACACAGTCTGGAGAACGCTCTTGAGCTTTCCGGGCTTCTGCTGCTCTTCGAGGATCTGCAGCGATCGCAGCAGAGGCAGACCGGCGTCCTGCAGCGTCGAGAGCTGACGCGTGAAGTTCGTCAGCTGCTTGCCGCTGACGCCGCCGATGGTGATGGCGATCTCGCCCTTCTTCTTTTTCTTCTTGCCCGGGGCCTCGGCCTTGCCCTTCTTGTCGGATTCCTTCTGCTCACGGACCTGCATCGGGTGGAAACCCTGCGACTTGATCTTCTCGATCGCTTCCTTACTCGAGGTCGCGTCCACGGTGCCCTTCTGGGGCTTGCCCGCCGCATTCAACGCTTCGTATGCAAAGGTCGCCATCGCAGTGTCTCCGATTCTCTGGTCCGGTCCGTCGAATTCGTTCTCGCCCTCTGGCGATTACTCGTCGTCGCCCATGGTCTCGCGCACGATCTCATCGATCGTCGTCTGGCCCTCGTACAGCGCCAGCAGGCCGCACTCACGCAGCGTTCGCATGCCGTTGCGGCGGGCGATCTGGCGGAGGATGTTCGTGCTGGCCTTCTTCATGATCTGGTCGCGCAGCTCGTCGTTGATGGCCATGATCTCGAAGATCGCCATTCGCCCCTTGTACCCGGAGCCGAAGCAGCCATCGCAGCCCTTGCCGCGGAAGAACTTCCGTCCGGCGACGGACTCGGGCGTGAGGCTCAACTCCATGAGCTGCTCCTCGCTGGGCACGAACTCCTGCCGACACTTGGGGCAGATGGTGCGCGTCAGCCGCTGGGCCAGCACGCCCTCCATTGTCGCCGTGAGAAGGAACGGCTCCACGCCGAGGTCCACCAGACGGATGACGCTCGAGGGCGCGTCGTTGGTGTGCAGCGTCGTCAGCACAAGGTGGCCGGTCAGCGATGCCTGGATGGCGATCTCCGCCGTCTCAAGGTCGCGAATCTCGCCGACAAGAATGACGTCCGGGTCCTGACGCAGGAAGCTGCGCAGCGCCTTGGCGAAGGTCAGCTCGACCTCCGGGTTCACCTGCACCTGGCAGAGCCCATCGATGTCGTACTCGACCGGGTCCTCGCACGTGAGGATCTTGGTTTCCAGGTCGTTGAGCTCCTGGAGCGCCGCGTACAGCGTCGTCGTCTTGCCGGAGCCCGTCGGGCCCGTCACGATCACGATGCCGTTGGGCCGATTGATCAGCTTGCGGAACGATGACATGTCGTCGTCGCGAAGCCCCACGCGATCGAGCGCGAGCTTGACGTTGCTCCGATCGAGCACACGCATCACGACGCTCTCGCCCCACATCGTCGGCAGCACGCTCACGCGAAGGTCCACCGGCGCCCCGCCAACCGTCAGCTCGATACGCCCGTCCTGCGGCAGCCGACGCTCGGCGATGTTCATCTTCGCCATGACCTTCACGCGGCTGGTGATGGCCGTGCCAAGATGCTTCGGCGGCGGCACCATCTCGTACAGCACGCCGTCGATGCGGTACCGCATCTTGAACTCCTCCTCGAACGGCTCGAAGTGGATGTCCGATGCGCGGTCCTTGATCGCCTGCAGCAACACGAGGTTCAGCAGCTTGATGACCTTGTTGTCCTCCGCGGCCTCCATCACCGCATCAAGGTCGATCGAGTCGTTGCTCTTGCCCTGAAGGCTCTTGAACTTGTCGTCCGCCGCGAGCTCGCTGACGACCTCCGTCACCGACTCCTGCTTGGAGTAGTACTTCTTGATCAGCGCATCGACCTGCGCCTCATCGGCGACAACGGCCTCGACATTGAACCCCATCAGCAACTTCAGGTCGTCCACCGCCCGGAAGTTGTTCAGGCTCTTCATCGCGATCTTGAGTTTCCGCCCCGCGGCCTTGTACTCGATCGGCACGACCTGATACGACTGCACCGTCTCGGCCGGAAGCGACTCGACCACCTCCGCCGGCAGCTCGCCCATGTTCAGGTCAACAAACCCCAAACCCGCCTGCGCCGCCAACGCCTCATCCACATCGCGCTTGTTGCAGTACCCAAGCTCAACCAGGAGTTCACCCAGCAGCTTCCGACGGGTCTTCTGGACCTCCAACGCCTCGTGCACTCGCTCACGAGACACCACCCCCATCTTCGTGAGGATCCGCCCGAGCTTGCGTCCCTTGCTGTCGTTCAGGTCCAGTGGCACTCGAAAACTCCAGAGCCCGCGTACGCTCGGCCGCAGTTCAGGCCGGCCAAACCAAAAACGTCGAGCCCTGAGTCTACACGATCGGCGGGCCCGATCGGATCCTCAGCACTCGCGCAACCACCGCAAAATTTCAATGCGTCAACCAACAAACGGTGATAACTGTTTGCTTTCCGATAGGATGCCACCAGCGGGAAACCTATCGAAACACGAACGTGCGGCCCAGCCAAAACACCGCCGAGGTCGTCGTCGACCCCGGTCCATGCATCATGCCTTCGGCGCATCTTCGGATTCGTCAAGCTCGGTCCGGCCCACCGTTCGGCCAAGGCGATGGACCTTGTCGGTGAGCTCGCCGGGGTTCTTTGAACGGTCGATCATCTCCTCCGCGCTGATCTTGTCGCTCATGTAGTGCTGCCAGAGGTGGTCATCAAGCAGCTGCATACCGAACTTCTTCCCGGTCTGGATGAAGGAGTCGATTCGGTAGGTCTTTCCCTCACGAATGAGGTTCGCGATTGCGGGCGTCACGACGAGGAACTCGTACGCCGCGATCAGGCCGCTCGAGTCCTTCCGCGGCAGGAGCGCCTGACTGAGCACCGCGAGAAGGGCCGTGGACAACTGCACGCGGATCTGGTTCTGCTGGCTGACCGGGAACGCGTCAACCACGCGGTCAATGGTCTTGGCCGCGCCGGTCGTGTGGAGCGTACCGAACACAAGGTGACCGGTCTCGGCGGCGCGAATCGCGGCCTCGATCGTCTCCAGGTCGCGCATTTCACCGACGAGGATCAGGTCAGGGTCCGACCGAAGCACGCGCCGCAGCGCCTCGGCGAAACTGTGAACATCGGTGCCGATCTCACGCTGGTTCACCACCGACTTCTTGTGGTAGTGGTAGTACTCGATCGGGTCTTCCATCGTCACGATGTGCCGATCCAGCGTCATGTTCACGAAGTCGATCATCGTCGCCAGCGTCGTGGTCTTGCCCGAACCCGTCGGCCCCGTGACCAGGAACAAACCACGCGGGCGGCGGACCAGTTCGCGGCAGATCTCCGGCAGACCAATCTGCTCGAACGACAGCAGCTTGCTCGGGATCAGACGCAGGACCATCGCCAGATCGCCGCGCTGCTTGAAGATCGACACGCGGAAGCGAGCCTTGTCGCCGTATGAGAAGCCGAAGTCGCAGCCGCCCTTCTCGGAAATCTCCTGCTGCTTCTGCTCGGGCGTGATGGACTTCATCAGCGCGACCATGTCATCGCTGGCCAACACCTTGGTCTTGAGATTCTGCAGGTGACCATGCAGACGAACCGTCGGCGGACGGCCGACAGTCAGGTGAAGGTCGCTCGCGCCGGTCGTGACCACCGTATCCAGAAGGCGGTCCATTTGCATCGTTGACATGGGTGGCTCGCTTGTCGAAAGGGACGGGGAAACAGGTCAAAGAAACACTCAGCCGTCGACTCGTTTACGCGGCCCGCTCGGCGAGCTCGCACATCACGCTCAAAGCGTCGACATCTCCACCTGGGTCGAGCGAGCGACCTCATCCGGAGTCGTGACACCCTTGAGAATCTTGATCTTGCCATCGTCGACCAGCGCCCTCATGCCGCCGGCCAGTGCAGCCTGGCGAATCTTGGCGATCGGCTCCTGACGGAACGCCAACTCGCGGATCTCGCTGGTCATCTGCATCATCTCGAAAATGGCCTTCCGACCGCGATACCCCGCGCCGTTGCAGTTATCGCAACCCACGGCCTTGAGCACCTTGCCCCGGGCTTCATCGGGCGTGATGTTCGTCAGCGCGAGATACTTCGGATCCGGCTCGGGGTCCACAGCCTTGCACTTGGGACACAGCACGCGGATGAGCCGCTGGGCCATGATCGCCTGAATGGCGCTGGCCACCAGGAACGGCTTGACACCCATGTCGATCAGACGCGTGATCGCCGACGGAGCGTCGTTGGTGTGCAGCGTCGAGAACACAAGGTGACCGGTCAACGCGGCCTGAATCGCGATTTCCGCCACCTCTCGGTCACGAATCTCACCGACCAGGATGATGTTCGGCGCCTGACGCAGCATCGTCTTGAGGATGATGCTGAAGGTCAGGCCGATCTTCTCGCGGGTCTGGCACTGGTTGATGCCGCGGAAGTTGTACTCGATCGGGTCCTCGGCGGTGATGATCTTCTTGTCGGGCCGGTTGAGCACATCCAGCGCCGAGTACAGGGTCGTCGTCTTGCCCGAGCCCGTCGGCCCGGTGACCAGGAAGATGCCGTTGGGCCGGCGGATGATCTTGTTGAACACCGCAAGGTTGTCGTCCTCGAAGCCCAGGTTCGATAGACCGATCTTGACCGAATCTGGCCGCAGAATACGCAGCACGATGCTCTCGCCGTGATACACCGGGCAAGCCGAGACACGGAAGTCGATGAACACCTGCTCGTTGTTGGGCCCGACGGGCTGCGCCGGGTCCGGGATCATGGAGATCTTGATGCGTCCGTCCTGAGGCAGTCGCTTCTCGGCGATGTTCATGCCCGCCATCAGCTTCACGCGCGACAGGATCGAGTTCTGCATCCGCTTGGGCAGGTTGTCCCGCTCCATGCACACGCCGTCGATTCGGTATCGCAGCCGCAGCCGATCGCCGAAGGGCTCAAAGTGAATATCGCTCGCCCGCATCCGCACCGCTTCGCTCAGGATTCGCTGAACCAGTCGAACGATCGGCGCCTCATCGGCCGCGATGTCGATCGACTTGTCCATCGACCGGTCGATCGACGCGGTCATCAGGGGCTTGCCGTCCTTGTCCTGCTGCGGCGCCTGGTCCGCGCTCGGAGACTTGCCCGACTTGAGCGACGTGTCGATCCACTTCTTAATCGCCGCGCGGCTGGCCAGCCGGGGCTCGATCTGGGCCGATAGACGGAACTGCAGAAGGTCCAGCAGCTCAAGGTCCAGCGGATCGTGGATGATCACCTGCATCTTGCCCATACTCTTGGTCAGGGGCAGCACGAGGTGCTTGCGGATCAGATCCTCGGGGATAAGCGTCGGGTCGATCTTGTCCGCGATGTCGCTGTTGGCCAAGTCCACATATTCAACCGCGAACTGGTTGGCCAGGGCTTTGGTCACGGCCTCATCGCTGGCAAAGCCCAGTTCGATGATCGTGTCGCCCAATCGTTTGTTGGAGCTCTTGGCCTTCGCGACCGCTTCGTTGACCTGGTCGGGCGTGAGAACGCCCCAACCCACGAGAATATCGCCCAGTTTCTTGCGAGAACGTGCCATGGATCGTCCGGTTCCTCTTCAGTCCTCGCGGGACAACGCCGCGTACCCGAGTGTCAACAATGACGCAGGCCAACAGGCCTGCGGGAGCGTACGCCCCTTCCCGCCACGTCAGCAGTCAGCCTCATCAGGATTCCCCGCCGCATGAACGCCTCCGCCAGCCCACGTCGCGCATCTTCCCGGGCCGGCTTCGAGCACGACCTGCTCATCACGGCGGGGCCGACTCACGAGCCCATCGATGCCGTTCGATACGTCGCAAACCGATCCTCCGGTAGACTCGGCATCGCGCTGGCCGATGCCGCCGTCGACCGCGGGCTATCGGTTCTGCTCCTGCTCGGTCCGACACACCTGACACCCGCCGATCCGCGTGTTCAGACTCTTCGGTTCCAGTCCGTCGCCGACCTTCAACGACTGCTCAAGCGGCACTTCCGCAAGTCCCGCACGCTCGTCATGGCCGCCGCCGTCGCGGACTACACGCCGATAACGCCCCCCGCCGCGCGTTCCGGCAAACTGCGCCGATCGGCCTCGGGCCTGGTCCTGCGGCTCCGCCCCACACCCGATCTGCTCGCCGGTGTCGCCGCGGCCCGTCGTCCGGGGCAGACCGTCGTCGGCTTTGCCCTCGAGCCCGCACCACGCCTGCTGCGCTCGGCACGCGAAAAACTCCGCCGAAAGTCCCTCGACGCCATCGTCGCCAACGAACTTCGCACGATGGACTCGCCGACAATCTCCGCAACGCTGATCCTCGCCGACGGCACGACGCAGGCCACGCCCAAATCCATGCCGAAGGCCGACTTCGTCCGCTGGCTCCTCGACCGCCTGCCCGACGCGCGGGCAACTCGCCCACTACCTTAATGCCATGCCCCAGCGCCCCGACCGCCCGCGTCGACCTTCAGATTCCCCTTCAAGGCCGACGCTCGGCGGAAAGGTCCGCCCCATCAACGAACCTCACGGCTACCCCCCTCGCGGCCCCGCCCCAAGGCCGTTGCCCCCGTCTGCCGTTCCCGGACCAAAGCCCCTCAAGCCCACCCGCGCGCCGGTTCCGACACGCCCATCAACCCAGTCCCCACCCCCATCGCACCCGAGATCCGCGGCACCACGCCCGCCCGCGCCGGCCCGCGGATCGATCGGCCCGTCGTCTGTCCCGAGCCTCACACCCACACCCTCGGGCACGTGGACCGGTGCTCCGGGCGAGGCCCTGAGCCACTCCAGTCCGCGCCCGTTGCCCATGGGCATCCGCATCATCTACGAAGATGCGGACGTGATCGTCGTCGAGAAGCCCGTCGGTCTGATCACCGCGGGCCTGGGCGTGAACGTCGCCGAGGATTCCCTTCTGAGCGTCGTGAAGGACCACGTCCGCCGACAGAAGCCGCGCGGCCCGGGCCGCCAGCGCGTTCGCGATGAAGCCGACGCCACCGGCAACGCATTCCTGCTCCGCCAGCGCGGCCGCCCATATGTCGGTGTGATCCACCGCCTTGATCGCGAAGCATCCGGCCTCGTGGTCTTCAGCAAGTCAAACACCGCCTTTGAAAGCCTCAAGGAGCAACTCAAGCTCCGCAAGGTTCACCGCCTCTACCTCGCCCTTGTCGAGGGCCAGGTCGGCCCAGAGGGCAGCGCGGGCACGATCCAGTCGCTCCTGCGCGAACTGCCATCAGGCCGCGTCGCGAGTATCGCCAGCGACACGTTCCGCGGCCCGCCACCAAGGACGCAACGTCCTTATCGCGGTCGCCCCGCCGACACCGACGACGAGGCACGCCCCGCCGTCACACACTTCCGCGTCGCACGCGTGGGCGCAGGTCGAACGCTCCTGCAGGTACGCCTGGAAACGGGCCGAAAGCACCAGATCCGCGTGCACCTTTCCGAGCGCGGTCACCCCATCGTGGGCGACGAGAAGTACGGCGCGACCATCAATCCCATTGGCCGGCTCGGGCTTCACGCCGTCGAACTTGGCTTCACGCACCCGGTCACCGGAAAGGACGTTCGCTTCCGCAGCGAACCGCCCGTGTCATTCGGTGCGTCGTCGCTCTCTCGCACCGCGGCCCCGACCGCCGCACCCAACAGCGAGGACGATGCCTCGGCTCGCACCAGCGCAACCGAGCAGGCGAACCAGCGCGCCATCGCCGAAACCGCTTGGGAGAACGTCGCGGGTTGGTATGACCAGCTCGTCGAGCAGGATCGCAACGACCACTACGACAACGTGATCCTTCCCGGCGTCGTCCGTCTGCTCGCGCCCAAGCCGGGACAGACGATTCTCGACGTCGCCTGTGGCCAGGGCATCGTCGCTCGTCGACTGATGGCCGAGGGCGCTCGCGTCGTCGGGGTGGATGCGTCGGCATCGCTCATCGAGAGCGCCCAAAGCCGCACGCCTCCGAAGGCCCCGGCGCGGTTCCTCGTCGCCGATGCGCGCAAGCTCACGGCCATCGACGCGGAGCCCGCATCGTTCGACAGCGCTTGCTGTGTCATGGGTCTGACCAACATCGACCCGCTCGCCGCGGTGCTCAAGGGCATCGCCTCGCTGCTCCGCGCGGGCGGCAACGTGGTGCTTGTCATTCAGCACCCGGCATTCCGCATCACGGGCCAGACTTCCTGGGGCTTTGATCCGAAGCTCGGCGTGCAGTACCGCCGGGTCGAGAGCTACCTCACGCCCAGCGCCAAGCCCATCAAGATGCACCCCGGCGCCAAGCCCGATGTGATCACGACCACCTTCCACCGTCCGCTCGGCGCATACGTCACGGCGCTCGCGTCTTCGGGTTTGCTCGTGGACGCGATCGAAGAGTGGTCCGGCCAGCGGGTCAGCCAGCCCGGCCCGCGTGCCGAGGCCGAGAATCGCGCCCGGCGAGAGTTCCCGCTGTTCATGGCGATCCGCGCCGTCAAAAATGCGTGAGGCCCGCCGGACCGACGGGCCTCACGTCAATCACAGATTCCGGCCCTCAGACCTCACGGGCAGCCGATGAAGAACGCGCTGAAGAACAGCGTGAAGTCGCCGTTATCGACCGTGCCATCGGCACCCGGATCGCCGTCGGTGTTGGCGACATCCGCCAGCAGCCGCGCCGGGTCGCTCTCATCGGCAAAGAACGCCGAGAAGAACAGGCTGAAGTCGCCGTTGTCGACCGTGCCATCGGGCCCCGCATCGCCGTCGGTGTTGGCGATGTCCGCCGGCGAGCAAGCCAGCAGAACACTGCCCGCATCCATCTCAACCGGCGCGGACTTGCCCCACTTGTACCACTGCGCAAAGACGATGTCGCCCAGCGAGTACGGCGCCGCACCCAGCGGCGGGAACGGCCCACCGATCGTCGGCAGCGTCCACGTGTCCACGCCCGGCTGCGGCACGATCGTCGACACATCCGTCGCGTGAGACCGCAGGAACTCGATGTACTCCCGCGTCGTCGTCTGGCCAAACACCGACACCTCCGCACGCACCGCGCCCGCGGGGATCGCAAAATCCGTGTCGTCCCAGAACTGACCATCCGCGTACGTCGCACCAACCGGCGCCGCGCCGATCGCCTCAAAGCCCGCGTTCGTAAAGCCCCGCGGCGGGATCCGATTGTCCAGATACGTCTTGTTGTTCAGGTCCAGGTGGAACGTCGGGCCCATGGGCAGCCCCGTCTCCAGGGCCATCGCCGCGTCCAGCCCGTGCTTGGCCTCGTAAACCTTGGTCGACGCCTCATCCAGGACCGCCGTTGCGCTGTCATACGCACCGAGTTCCTGGACCACGCCGCCCGCTCCATTGAGGAACCGCACGTTGATCCACATCCGTCGCCCCTCGGCGAACCCACCGGGCAACTTGTGACCCGTCTGGTTGATCACACGCACCCGCAGATTCGGCCCCACGCGCAACAGTTCCATGTCACTGGCCATCCGGCGCATGTGCAGGTTCCGCTGCACCGACGCGGTCACTTCCTCCGGACGCTCCATCAGCGTCTCGCCCGATGGATACAGGTCATTGACCGCATTGAGAACCCACGAGTTCGTCCCCGCGAAGTTGTGGATCGGAACATTCCGGCTCTGCGGCCCCAGCGCCGGGTCGCACCCGGTGCCGATGCTCTTGGGCTGGTGGCACGACTGGCACGAGTCGTACGCCACCGGAACGTACCGGAAGCCATCCTCGTTGCGCTGCCGGAAGATCAACTTCTCGCCCGTCGTTTCGTCGATTGTCACACCGTCCATCTGGTACCGGCCGATCAGGGTCGGATTCGCCAGAGGCTCGGGTGGCGCCCCGGGCGTCGGATCTTCATTCGGCACCGGGATCGTGCTCGGGTTCGGAATCGTCAGCGTCACCGGTCCCTGTGCAAAGGCCGACTTCAGCCACTCGCTGTACGTCCGGTCCATCGGGTACATGTCGTACTTGTTGCCCGTCGGGTGCGGCTGGCCGTACGGCGTCAGCGCATACGAACCGTCAGGCTGCTTCATGAACAACGCGTTGGACACATCGTGGCAACTGGCGCACATCGCCGACTGGCGATGAAAGTCCGACTCCAGCCACTGATGGTAGAAGAAGACTCCCAGGTCCACCGGTCCGCGCCGGCGATCCTCCGGATCGAACACCGCACCATTGGCCGCGATCGCCGAGCCCGGCCGCTCCCCCACCGCCGGGAAGTCCGGCGGCCGATCCGCGCCAAGCGCCGCCAGAATCTCCGCGTCAACCGCCGGCGCACCGGGGTTGTTCGCCGGGTCCACCTGTCGGTGGCACGAGATGCAGTTCACACCCTGACGGTCCGGCGACTCGATCAACTCACCGTTCCGCCCCGACCCGTCCGGCTGCACGCCGCGATCCTGAACCCACCCCGCCGGCGCGTGACACCGCATGCACGAGTCGCTGCTCGCGACCGCCACCTTCTCCGTGACCTGCATCGCCGCGAGGAAAATGGGATCGCGGAACGACTGCGACATCATCGAGTACGACCACCGGTTGTACGGCGTCGAGTAACTGAACGGCTGCTCGGTCACGCTGATGTCCGTCGCGTGGCACCCGGCGCAGTTCTCCACCGAGGTCATCTCGTTAAACCCCAGATCGCCCGGCAGGTTCGGCGGCCTTGGGGTCTGCGGCTGCGTTCCGTACAGATAGAAGTCGCTCAACTGCGTCGGCAGCGGCAGCCCCGTCCCCGCCAACGCGAGCGACCCGGCCGCCACACCGATCCCACCCAACCACAGCACCGGCGCCCACAGCCCACGCTTGCGAATCGACATCCTGCATCTCCTGGCCTGCCAACTCCACCGAACAACTCACCGCACAGCGTCCGAGAACTCGGTCCGCTCGCAGAGACATCTCTGATATCTTCGGCAAGACTCTTGCCCGGATCCTTCTCAATATGGCACGGTCGGCTCGCGACGCAAACTTCCGGGCCATCACTCGGGCAACGTTCGGCTATTTCCCCATATCCGGCGAGACAAATTCGAACGTTTCCGAGTCAGGCAAAACCCCACTCTCCACACCCGCCGCCAGCAAAGCCCGCACGGCGGACGCCCCGGACTCCCCCGCATCAACGGTCAAGTCGTTCACATACATCGACACATACCGGTCCAGTTCCGAACGCTCCTTCAGCGGCGAGAACGTCGACGCGTAGTCCAGCGCCTCATCGCGATGGGCCAGTGCATGGTCGATGCTCGCCCGAAGCAGGGCAACAACCGTCCGCATGCTTCCCGGGCCGAACCTCGCATCCAAATCGCGCCGCACCGCGTTCGCGCCCAGGGGCAGCGGCATGCTCCGCTGCTGGGTCCACCATGCCCCCAGATCCGCGACCAGCTTCAGTCCCGCGCGAGCGAACATCAACTGCCCCTCGTGGATCACAACACCCGCGTCGACCTCGCCGCTGACAACCCTCTCGATGATCCGATCAAACGGCGTCGGAACGGGCGTGAACCGCCCCGCCCCCACCAGCGCACTGAGCGTCAGAAACGCGCTGGTATTCAGCCCCGGCACCGCGACGCGCAAGCCCTCGAGATCGCTCGGCGACGCCAGCGACCGCGAAGGCCTGGCCACCAGTTTCGGCCCGTAGCCCTTGCCGAAACTCGAGCCGCAACTCGTCAGGGCGTAGCGCGTGCGGATGTGCGGGTACGCCGAGAAACTCACCGCGGTGATGTCCAGGTCGCCGACATCGATCGCACGCTTGTTCAGATCCTGAATATCCGCCGGCAGCGCACGAAAGCGCCACCCGCGCGTGTTGATGCAGGCGGGAGCGATCACCTCGTGCGGTGCGACCGCGCTGACCTTTCCCGTGATCGGCCACCACATGAACACATCGTCAGCATCGGCGGAATGCGCAAGCGTGAGCGTCGGCATGGTTCCTCGTTCAGCGAGCCTCGAAAATCCTCTGCTGCGGCGTCACCACTTCATCCGTCGTCGGATGCTCAACATCGATCCGATAGTCGCCGCTGAAGCACGCGGTGCAGTACTGCCCCGGCGCTCGATCCATGCACGAGAGCAGCCCCTCAAGCGAGAGATACGCAAGAGAGTCCACCCCCAGGAACGCACGCACCTGCTCGACGGTCTTTCCCGCGGCGATCAACTGGTCTCGCGTCGCGAAGTCCACACCGAAAAAGCACGGATGCCGGATCGGCGGGCACGATATCCGCAGGTGGATCTCGCTCGCGCCGGCCTGCCGGATCTGCTCGATCTTGGCCTTGGTGGTCGTGCCGCGAACGATCGAGTCATCGACGATGATCAGCCGCTTGCCCCGCACGATGTCGCCGACAACATTGAGCTTCAGTCGGACCGCGGCCTGTCGCTGGGCCTGCGTCGGACGAATGAACGTGCGCCCGACGTACCGGTTGGGAACGATCGCCTCACGCAGCTGGATGCCGCTGGCCCGCGCGTATCCCACCGCCGCGGAGCGTCCGCTGTCGGGCATCGGCACAACAAAATCCGCCTGCACCGGCGACTCGGCGGCGAGCCGCTCCCCGAGCCGCTCGCGCGTGACCTGCACATTCTGGCCAAAGACCTTGCTCGCGGGATGCGCGAAGTAGACATGCTCAAAGACACAGTGTGCCGCGGGCATCGCCGCGGGTGCGAACCGCCGTGACGCGATCCCGCCGGGAATCGTGTGCGAGAGTGTGACGATCTCGCCGGGCTCGACCTCGCGCACGAACGTCGCACCCACGACATCGAGCGCCACGGTCTCGCTCGCGACGACCCACGCTCCGCCGGGCGCATCACCCGGCGCATCATGCTCCCCGGGGATTCGGCCCAGCACCAGCGGCCGCCAGCCCCATGGGTCGCGCGCCGCCTCGATCCGATCCTTGAACAGCAGCAGCAGCGAGAACGCACCCTGAAGGTGCCGGAGCGTCGCCGCCACCGGATCGACACTCGACTGCTGCTCCGGGGAGGCCAGCAGATGAATCACACACTCGGTGTCGCTGGTGGTATGGAACAAGTGCCCGCGGCGTTCAAAGTCCTTTCGCAGCGCATCGGCGTTGACAAGGTTTCCATTGTGCGCGATCGCGACCTGCCCCCCCACATAACTCTCAAGAAACGGCTGCGCGTTGCACGCCAGCGACCCGCCCGCGGTTGAGTATCGCGTGTGCCCGATCGCCCCGTGCGTCGCGAACTTGTCGTAGTCCCGCACCACGCTCTCGGTCAGCACATCGGGCACAAGCCCCGTACCCGTGTGCACGCGCACCACACGGCCATCACTCCCGGCGATTCCCGCCGCTTCCTGCCCGCGGTGCTGCTGCGCATACAGACCCAGATACGTCAGCATCCCCGCCGTCGGCGCGTGCCCATTGCTCCCGCCCACCTGCTCCGTCCGCGTCCACACGCCGAAGACCGCGCACTTCTCCCGCGAATCACGCGGCCAGTCCGCGTGGCCGACCGAGGAACCGCGAGCAGACGATGCCAGCACAGCAAGCGGAATGTCCCCTCGCGCACGGGCCGCCTTGCCGGCATCGGAGCCTGCTTCCGCATGTCGATCTTGACCAGGTCCGCGGGCATCGGTCGGCATGCGCGCAGTGTAGCGCCATCCGGCGGTGCTCCACCCGATTGTGCGACCGAAGTTCAGCGAACTTCACGCATCACGCATCGGCCAACAGGTCCGCCAGCAGCCGAACGCCCCAGCCCGTGCTGCCCTTGGCGTACATGCCGCCGTCGCTCTCGCTGACATGAACGCCCGCGATGTCCAGGTGGCACCACGGCGTGCCTTCCTTGACAAATGATGCCAGGAACGCCGCGCCCTGCCCGGCGTGCGCCTTGCGGTTCGGATTGCTGTTGAGAATGTCCGCGATCGGCGACTTCATCATGTCGGTGTACTCGCGGTGCATCGGCAACCGCCAGACACGCTCGCCGCTCGTGCTCGCCGCGGCCTCGACCCGGGCCCGCAGCGCGTCGTCCTCGCAGAACAGACCCGCAAACGTGCTCCCCAGAGCCACGATCACGCCGCCCGTCAGCGTCGCAAGATCCACGATGTACGCCGGGTCGTCCTTCTCGCAGGTGTACGCGAGCGCATCGGCCAGAACCAGACGCCCCTCGGCATCGGTATTGGTCACCTCGACCGTCACGCCGTTCCGATACGTGATCACGTCGTCCGGGCGATACGCCTCATCGCTGAGACTGTTCTCGGCAGCGCAGAGATACGCGATGACCTGCCGATCCGGCTTGATGATCGTCGCGATCGCGTGCATCGCGCCGAGCACGGCACAGCCGCCGTCCTTGTCGCGCTTCATCCCCACCATCCCATTGTTCACCTTCAGGCTCAGGCCGCCCGTGTCGTACGTCATCGTCTTGCCGACGAGCACCGCGGGCTTGCTCTTCTTCTTCGACACCTTCTCGGGGTTGTACACAAGCCGGATCATGCACGGCTTGTTCTCGCTGGCCTTGCCGACGTTCAGGTGACCCGTCAGCTTCTCCTTCTCAAGGTCCTTGCCCTCAAAGACCATGAAGTCCAGCCCATGGTCCTTGGCCAACTTCTTGGCAAGGTCCGCGATGTACTTCGGCGTCGCGATGTTCGGCGGCGTCTCGCTCAAGCTGCGGCACATGTTCGTGCTCTCGGCCAGTCGCAGCCCGAACTCGATCCCCTTGCCCAGCGCCTTCTTGTCAGCGTCCAGCACGATGCTCGGACGCTCCTTGCGTGACTCGTCCGTCCCCTTGCCCTTGAACGTCAGGTTGTTCCACGACAGCAGGCCGAACGCCTCGCCCGCCGCTCGCCCACCGGCATCGCCCTTGATCCCCGCGGCATCCAGCGCCGCGGACACATGCAGCGCCGCCGACGACGCCTTGATCGCCGCCAACCGCCGCGCCAGCGCCGCAAACGCCGAACGCAGGCTCTCGCCGTTGACCTTCTCCTTCTTGCCCAGCCCCAGCACGATCACGCGCTCCGGCGATCCCTCCGCCGTCGGAAACGCCTCGGCGATCTTCCCGCTCTCCCCCGCGGCAAACTCGGACCGCTTGCTCGCCGCGATCACATCGGCCGCGTAAGCCAGCTTCCGCGGCAGAACTTCCGCGATGTCCTGACCCTGAAGCACACCAAAGACAACCACCGCCGGCGAAGACACGGGAGACGATGAGAGCGTGACACCTTTGAACATGCTGGCAACTCCGATGAAGGGGCGTTAGTCTAGCGGCACCGCCGTCGCCCGACCGCTCACCTGCACTCGTTCCAGGTCGCTCCACCATCATGCCCCGCGCACGCTCGAGACCAAGCTCCCGAACCACGCCCGCGGCCCCGGATGCCGCCGCGCACAACACTCGCTTCCGCCGCCGGATCCTCGTGGTCACCGGCTCCCGCGCCGAGTTCGGGCTGCTCCATCCGGTCATGTCGGCAATCGCGGATCACCGCACGCTCGAACTGCTCGTCGCCGTCGCGGGCTCGCACCTCGTCCCGGCGTCGCCGGGTGCCACGCCTACCTGGCGTGACGTCGCCGCGGCAGGCTTTGCGATTCACGCCCGTGTCGCCATGCAGCGCCCCGGGCGCTCCGCGGCCGAGCGATCTCGACTCGATGACGCACGCGCCGTGGCCCGCGGCGTCGAGGGCTTCGCCCGCACCATCCAACTGCTCAGCCCCCACTGCGTGCTCGTGCTCGGCGACCGCATCGAGGCCTTCGCCGCGGCCAGCGCTGCCGCGATCATCGGTGTGCCGCTGGCCCACATTCACGGCGGAGACCGGGCCGAGGGCATCGCCGACGAATCGCTCCGCCACGCCATCACACGCCTGGCGCACGTTCACTTCCCCGCGTCCTCGCAAAGCGCCGATCGGATCATCCGCTCCGGCGAGCCACCCTCCAGCGTGCACCTTGTCGGCTCGCCCGGCATCGATCACCTCGCGTCGATGCCCATCATGCCCGATGCGCAAGCCGGCCCGATGGGCCCGCCGCGGGTCGTATCGCTGCTCCACCCCGCGGGCCTGACTCCCCGTGAGGAGACGGAAACCGCCCGAGCGATGATCCGCGCCATCGATCAGGCGAACCTCGGCCCGGCGCTCGCGCTGGCGCCGAACCTCGATCCGGGTCGCGAGGCCATCGACGCGCTCATCCGAAAACGCTGCGGCTCAAACACACGCGATTCAACCCGCTGGTTCTACCGCTCGCACCTCCCCCGCGCCGACTTCGTCGGCGTGCTCAAGCGTCTGGCTCTGCCCGCAAGCCCCACCGACGCTCGCCGCGGCGTGCTCATCGGCAACTCCTCCGCCGGGCTCATCGAGGCCGGTGCGCTCGGCGTGCCAGTCGTGAACATCGGGCCGCGACAGGCCGGACGCGAGCGCACGCCGAATGTCATCGATGTCCCCGACGCAGAGACCGAGGCGATCGCAAAAGCCCTCCGGTCGGCCGCGGCTCTGCCGCCCAAACGACTCGCCCCCACCACGGCCTTCGGTACCGGCGCCGCGGGCATCGCGATCGCGCGGATCCTGGCCGAGACGCCGATCATGCCCCGATCAGCGCGAGATCCGATCAATCCCGCGATGCTCCGGAAGCGGATGACCTTCTAGCGTTGATAATCCATCCAAATACCAAACATTGTTCTCTGGCCCCGGCCATCAACCGCCCAAACCTCGGTCATCGCAACGCCGCGGCACCCCCTCGGCGTTGCCCGGCTCAGCCGACGCGTCTACCATCTCGACCCCGTTTCAACCGGCCCCCGGCCCGAAGGACCGACCATGAAGAGCAAGATCCATCCCAAGTACTTCGACTGCAAGGTGTTCCACAACGGCGTGCAGGTCATGACCGTCGGCGCCACCATCCCCGAGATGCACGTCGAAGTGTGGTCCGGCTCTCACCCGTTCTTCACGGGTCAGAAGGTCCTGATCGACTCGGCCGGCCGCATCGAGAAGTTCCAGCAGAAGTTCAAGGGCGACTACTTCAACAAGAAGTCCGAGCCCAAGAAGGTTCTGCCGCGCAACGACGACTGATCGTCCGCCGATCCTCGCCGCATCGGGCGTCAGTCCGAGTTCCTTGACCTCCATTTGATCGAGGCTCCCGCGTGAGCGATTCCGGCTCGCCGACCGCCGTGGCCACTCCTCGAAATCGTCGAGGACTACGCATATGGCTCGCGCGCTTCGCGGCCGTGTTCGTCGTGCTTCTCATCGCGCTGGAAGTCCTCTGCCGCGCGGTCCTTGGCCTCGGCGATCCGCCCATCTTCCGCACCGACCCCGTCCTTGGCTACATCATGGAGCCCGGCGAGTACCACCGTTTCGGCCGGACCATCCGCTTCAACCGCTTCTCGATGCGCGGCGAGGAAGTCGAGCCCCGCAAGACCGACCCACGCGAACTCCGCATCCTGGTGATCGGCGACTCGGTTCCCAACGGCGGCGTGCTCACCAGCGACGAAGAACTCGCCACCACGATCCTGCAATCCCGCCTCGCCATCGAGACCAACCGCCCCGTCCGCGTCCTCAATATCTCCGCCGGCTCCTGGTGCCCCGACAACTTCGCCGCGTACCTCGAGCGCTTCGGCACCTTCGACGCCGACATGGCGATCATCGTCATCAACTCCCTCGACTACGCCGAGATCCTCAACTCCGGCCCCCTGCCGCCCGATCAACCGACCAGTCGACCACTGCTGGCGCTTCAGGAGGCCTTGACAAACTACACGCCGCGGATGCTCCGACGCCTGGGCATCATCGCCATTCCGCCCGACAAGTGGGACCTGAACAATCCGCCGCCGGAAGTCGCCGCCCGCTCGACCGCATCGCTCGAACGCACCATCGAACTCCTTCGCGCGGCCAACGTCCGCGTCGCAGCGGTCCAGCATCTGCGGCAGTCCGAAGTGCTCGGCTCACCCATGAACGGCTTCCACGTCCTGGGCAACGTGCTCGCCCGCCTGAACGTCCCGACCGTCAACAACGCCGCGCGAGTCCGCGTCGGTCTGAACAGCGGTCGAGCGCTCTACCGCGATGACGTCCACCCGAGTGCCGACGGACAAGCCGTACTGGCCAATGTCCTTCACGACGCCGCGATGGCTGCGGAAATACCCTGATTCGGCATCCATTCGCAAACGCGGTCGACTGACGAAGGGTTTCTTCGGGCCTCCTCGACCTTGCCCCCACGATCGGGTATTCTTCATCCATTCATCCGCAAATATGGATGAAGAGCGAGCCCCCACCTATGCCCAGCACTTTCGCCGACCATGCCCGCCGACGCACCCTCATCCTCGACGGCGGGATGGGCACCCAGATCTTCTCGCGTAACCTTTCGGTCGAGCACGACTACTGCGGCTGCGAGAACTGCACGGACATTCTCGTGCGCACACGTCCGGACGTGATTCAGGAGATCCACGAGGCGTACCTCGCCGCGGGCGCGGACGCCGTAGAGACCGATTCGTTCGGCGCGAACAAACTGGTGCTGTCGGAGTTCGACCTGACGCCCGAGACCTACTCGCTCAACAAGATGGCGGCGGAGGTCGCGCGTGCCGCGTGCGACAAGCACGCAACCAAGGACAAGCCGCGATTCGTCATCGGGTCGATGGGACCGGGCACGAAACTCATCACGCTGGGCAACACCACGTGGGACGAGATGCTCGATTCCTACCGCGAGCAGGCGCGAGGCCTGATCGACGGCGGTGCCGATGTTCTGCTGCTGGAGACCTGCCAGGACATCCTTCAGATCAAGTGCGGCATCAACGCGATCCTCGCGGCACTGAGCGAGCGCAGCAAGACCGTCGACGACATCCCGATCATGGTCAGCGTGACGATGGAGACCACGGGCACGATGCTCGTCGGCTCGGCGATCGAAGCCGCGGTCACGGCGCTGTCGCAGTACCCGATCATGTCCCTGGGCCTCAACTGCGCCACGGGCCCGGCGGAGATGGCCGACCACATCGCGTATCTTGGCCGGCACTGGGGCGTCGGCCGCACCGCGGGTCGAGTGGTCTCTTGCCTGCCCAACGCAGGCCTGCCCGTGCTCGTCGAGGGCCGCACGGAGTATCCGCTGCAGCCCGAACCGTTCGTCGAGGCGATGCTCAGGTTCGTGCAGCAGCACGGCGTGAGCATCGTCGGCGGGTGCTGCGGCACAACGCCGGCCCACATCCGCCAGCTCCACGACGCGATCCGCGATCATCGCCTGCTCTCGCCCACCGACCGCTCGACCCATGTGGTCGCGCCCGCGCCGGGCGTGACGAGCCTGTACCAGTCGCAGGACTACCGACAGGACAACTCGCTGCTCATCGTCGGCGAGCGCATGAACGCCTCGGGCAGCAAGAAGTTCAAGCAACTGCTCGAGGCCGAGGACTTCGACGGCATCGTCTCGCTGGCCCGCGAGCAGGTCCGTCACGACTCGGCGCACGTCCTGGACCTGAACGTCGACTACGCCGGGCGCGACAACGCGCGGGACATGAGCGAAATCGTCAAGCGCGTGGTGCGTCAGGTGGATGTGCCGCTGATGCTCGACAGCACGCAGATCAGAACGCTCGAAGCCGGCCTGAAGCACGCGCCGGGCAAGTGCATCATCAACAGCGCCAACTTCGAGGACGGCGAGCACAAGTTCGACGAGGTCTGCCGGCTGGCGACTACGTACGGCGCAGGCCTTGTCATCGGCTCGATCGACGAGGACAAAGAAGCGAGCATGGCCCGCACCGCCGAGCGCAAACTCGCGATCGCTCAGCGGGCGTACGAGCGCGCGACACGCGTGCACGGCATCGCCCCCGAGGACTTGATGTTCGATCCGCTGGTGCTGCCCATCAGCACCGGCATGGCCAGCGATCGGCGCTCAGGGCTCGAGACCGTCGAGGGTGTCCGGCGGATCATGCGCGCCATGCCCGAGTGCCAGACGACCGTCGGCCTCTCCAACGTGTCCTTCGGCCTGCGCCCGATGGCCCGCATCGTCCTCAACAGCGTCTTCCTCCATGAGCTCCGCGAGGCCGGCCTGACCAGCGCCATCCTGCACTTCAGCAAGATCCTGCCCAGGAACAAGATCCCCGATGAGCAGTGGGCCGCGGCACTGGACCTGATCTACGACCGCCGCGACACCAGCATCGGCGGCACCGGCCTGCCTGCGGGCGTCACGGATCCCAAGTTCGATCCGCTCTCACGCTTCGTCGAGCTCTTCAAGGACGCCGACAGCACCGCCGGCACCGCCCGCGTGACAAAGAACCTCACGCTCGAGGAGCGCCTGCAGGCCCACATCATCGACGGCGAGAAGGAAGGCCTCGCCGTCACGCTGAGCGAGGCGATGACAAAGTACAAGCCTCTGGACATCATCAACGACCACCTGCTCGCGGGCATGAAGGTCGTCGGCGACCTCTTCGGCTCCGGGCAGATGCAGCTGCCCTTCGTGCTCCAGTCGGCAGAAGTCATGAAGATGGCCGTCGCCCACCTCCAGCCGTTCATGGAAAGGGCCGAGGGCTCGACCAAGGGCTCGATCGTTCTGGCGACGGTCAAGGGCGACGTTCACGACATCGGCAAGAACCTGGTCGACATCATCCTGTCCAACAACGGATACACGGTCCACAACATCGGCATCAAGCAGCCCATCGCCGACATCATCAAGGCTTGGAAGGACACCGGCGCGCACGCCATCGGGCTCTCGGGCCTGCTGGTCAAGAGCGTCACCGTGATGGAGGAGAACCTCCACGAACTCAACGCGCAGGGCATCGGCGTTCCCGTTCTCCTCGGCGGCGCTGCGCTGACGCGCCACTACTGCGAGGGTCACCTCCGCACGATCTACAAGGGTCGCGTCTACTACGGCAAGGACGCCTTCGAGGGCCTGCGGACGATGGACCACATCGTCAGCGATCGGCAGGAAGCGCTCAACATCGAGATCGACGAGCGGCTCGGCAAACGCACCGCCGCGGAAGAGACCATCGCCCGCTCGCGCGCCGAGAGCGCCAAGCGCATGGAGGCCTTCGAGCAGGGCAAGGCCGACGGCTCGGTCGCGGTGATCGAGCGCTCCGAGGTCCGCACAGACATCCCGATTCCGCGTGCGCCGTTCTGGGGCTCGCGTGTGGTCACCGACATCGATCTGGACCAGATCTTCCCCTTCATCAACAAGGTCGCGCTGTACCGGGGTCAGTGGCAGTTCAAGCAGGGCGCAATGGACGACGACCAGTTCGAGGCCCAGATCCAGGACACCGTCGGCCCGATCTTCGACCGCCTCAAGGACCGCTGCAAGCGTGAACGAATCCTCCGGCCCAGCGTCGTCTACGGCTACTTCCCCTGCAACAGCGACGGCAACGACCTGATCGTCTACGACCCTATCGACCACAACCGCGAGATCGAGCGCTTCACCTTCCCGCGGCAGAGCGGACGCAAGCGCCTCTGCATCTCCGACTACTTCCGCGATGTGTCCTCCGGCCAGCGCGATGTGCTGGCGATGCACTGCGTCACCGTCGGCAGGCAGGCCACCGAGGCGGCACAGGAGCTCTACAAGGCCAACCAGTACAGCGAGTACCTGTATCTGCACGGCATGGGTGTGGAAACCGCCGAGGCCCTCGCCGAGTTCTGGCACAAGCGCATCCGCCAGGAACTCTCGATCGCCAACGACGACTCGCCCAGGGTCAAGGACCTCTTCACCCAGAAGTACCGCGGCTCGCGCTACTCCTTCGGCTACCCCGCCTGCCCGGACATGTCCGATCAGGAAAAGCTCTTCCGCCTGCTCGACCCGAGCCGGATCGGCTGCGAACTCACCGACAACTGGCAGATCGACCCGGAGCAGAGCACCAGCGCGATCGTCGTCCACCACCCCGAGGCGAAGTACTTCAACGTCTGATCCGCGTTAATCGGGCCGGATCGGCTCCAGTTGGACCCCATCGGGCCGCGGAGATCGAGCAACGCGCTCCCGCCCCGACGGCGGCGTTCGAGCATCACGGCTCCTATACTCTCCCCTCTGGTTTTCCCACCGCTGGTACGTTTTTTGTAAGGGCCACCCATGGCACTCAGTTCGATCGACTTTACCAAGCCGTTGCCCGCGTTCGAGGGTGATCGCGTCATTCAGTTCCGCGAGGCGCTCCGCGAGGCGATGAGCGAAGAGATGCGCAAGGACGACCGCGTGTTCCTCATGGGCGAGGAGGTCGCTTACTACAACGGCGCGTACAAGGTCAGCCAGGGAATGCTCGAGGAGTTCGGGCCGCAGCGGATCATCGACTCGCCGATCAGCGAGAACGGTTTCGCCGGTCTGGCCGTCGGCGCCGCGATGTACGGCCTGCGTCCGATCATCGAGTTCATGTCGTGGTCCTTCTCACTCGTTGCCGCGGACCAGTTGCTCAACAACGTGCCCAAGATGCTGTACATGTCAGGCGGCCAGTGGGGCTGCCCGGTCGTCTTCCGCGGCAACAACGGCGCGGGCGGCCAGCTCGGCTCCACGCACTCGTGGACCGTCGAGGCGATGTACGCCAACGTGCCCGGCCTGAAGATCGCCATCCCTTCGTGTCCGTTCGATGCCAAGGGCCTGCTCAAGACCGCGATCGTCGATGATGACCCGGTCTTCTTCCTCGAGAGCGAGCGCATGCTGGGCGACAAGGCCCACGTGCCCGCCGAGCCGTACTACATCCCCTTCGGCAAGGCCGCACTCCGCCGCGGCACCTGGAGCGGCGAACGCGACAGCGATGTGACGCTCGTGTCCTTCGGCCGCCCGGTGAACTTCTGCGTCGAGGCGGCGGACGAGTTGGCCAAGGACGGCGTTGCGTGCGACGTGCTGGACATGCGCACGGTCCGCCCGCTGGACATCGACAGCATCATCGAGAGCCTCAAGCGGACCAACCGCATCGTGGTCGTCGATCAGTGCTGGCCGTTCGCCAGCGTCGCCAGCGAGGTGATCACGCAGGTCTGCGAGCGCGCGTTCGACTACCTGGACCACCAGCCGGTCCGCGTGAATACCGACGACGTCCCGACGCCGTACGCCAAGAATCTGGAATCCGAGTACCTGCCGCACAAGGGGAAGATCGTCCGCGCCGTCCGGAGCGTGCTGGCAGGACGTTAAGCAGCAAAGGGCAAAGCAGCAAACCGGTAATGAGGATGAGCAATGGGGCGAATCAAGGGGGACTTGCTGCCGAGAGTCGAGGACTTTGCGGACCGCGTCCTGGACGTAGCCTTTGCTTTACCGGAATCGGCCGCAACCCACAGAGTGATCGATCAACTCGCGGGCGCCGGAACCGCCGTTGGAGCGAACGTCTGGGAATCTGACGATGCATTGAGCAGAGCGGACTTCTGCAAGTGCCTTGGAATCGCCCTCAAGGAGTTGAACGAGACAAGGTACTGGCTTCGCTTGATCGCCCGCCGCGATCTTCTCAAGCCCGCGCGGCTGCAAGGCGTCCTCTCGGACGCGGAAGAGCTTCGTCGCGTCATCGGATCCATGCTCGCTCGAACCCGTTCTGGCACCTAGTGTTTTTTGTTGTTTTGCCCTTTGCTGCTTTGCTGTTTTGAGGATCAGTGCTATGCCAAAGAACCTCACCATGCCGCGCCTCTCCGACACCATGGAGCAAGGCACCATCGTCAAGTGGCACATCAAGCCCGGCCAGAAGGTCAAGAGCGGCGACGTCATCGCCGACATCGAGACCGACAAGGCCACGATGGAACTGCAGACCTTCGAGGACGGCGTGGTCACCACGCTGAACGTCAAGGAAGGCCAGCAGGTCCCCGTCGGCACACTGATCCTCTCCTGGGAGGGCGGCACTGGCGGAGCAGAGGTCAAGGGCGGGGCTCCCGCCGCGGCGTCCGCGGCCGCCGCGGGCAGCTCGACGGCCTCCGCTTCCAGCACCGCATCGACCGCCGTGGCCGAACCGGCGCACGCCGGGCACGCCAACGGCTCGGCCGGGCACTCGCGCGTGTTCGCCTCACCGCTGGCGCGAAAGATCGCCGCGGATTCGGGCGTTGACCTTTCGGGCATTCAGGGCTCCGGCCCCTCTGGCCGCATCATCCGCAAGGATGTTGAGGCCGCCCTCGGCTCATCGGCGCCGGTCCGCAAGGGCGACGATGCAACTCCCCCACCGGCTCCCGCGGTGCCGAGCCGCGCCGCTGCACCAGCCCGCGGCGTGCCCGCACCGAGCATCGTCCCGCCCGCCGGCCTCGCGCGGCGGCTGGTCCCGCTCTCGAACATGCGCCGCACCATCGCGGCCCGCCTGGTCGAGAGCAAGACGACCATCCCCCACTACCAGGTCACCGTCAGCGTCCGCATGGACGCTCTCAGCGCCCTCCGCTCGCAGCTCAACGAACAGCTCGCGGCACAGGGCGTCAAGCTCAGCGTCAACGACTTCCTCGTCCGCGCGTGCGCCCTGGCCATGCACCAGCACCCGTACGTCAACGCCCGCTGGGTCGGCACAAAGGGCGCTGAAGCGATCGAGTACCTGCCCTCGGTGAACATCGGCGTGGCCATCGCCCTGCCCGTCGCCGCCGACGGCACGGGCGGCGGACTGGTCGTCGCCACGCTCCGCAACGCCGACGCCATGGGCCTGCGGGCGATCAGCAGTACGACCAAGTCGCTCGCCGACAAGGCCCGCGGCAAGGGCCTGAGCATCGAGGAGATGTCCGACTCGACGTTCACGATCTCCAACCTCGGCATGTTCGGCGTCGATCACTTCACTGCCATCGTCAACCCGCCCAACGCCGCGATCCTGGCCGTCGGGGCCGCGATCGAAGGCCCCGTCGTCGAGACCGACGCCTCCGGTGCCAAGAAACTGGTCATCGGCACGACGATGTCCATGACCATGTCCAGCGACCACCGCATCATCGACGGCGCAATGGCCGCGCAGTACCTCCAGACGGTCAAGGCCATGCTCGAGAAGCCCGCGACACTGCTGGTGTAACCCCAGCTTCGCAGGGCCACGGTCCCAGGCCGAGCGCCCAGACGGCGCAACGCGCGGTGCCCGCGCTGGCCGCGTGGCTCGGTCGCGAAACTCGTCCAGCTTTGGCGGCAATATCGCGACGCACGCGTCGTTCGCTCCTCTGTCGATATCCCGGCCGTTCCGCCCGGGCGTGTCGGCTCAACTTGAGGAGAGAGAGATGCACTCCCGTCGCTCAGTGTCGCCGATGTACGTTCCGGGCCTCTGCGCCCTCGCGTTCGCTCCGCTGCTGATCCCCACAGGCGTCGCGAACGCCGGGATCGTGGCCGCGTCGGGCCCTGTCATTCTCGGCGCGCCCGTGGACGGCTCCGTGCAACTGGGCTCAAGCGAGAACAACCTCGTCTCGCGGGCGTTTGATGAGCGGCAGTCGCTCGTGCTCACGGCGGGCCTGGAGTTGAACATCACCGCGTCGGGCACGTCCGCCGCGACGTCCCCTTCACCCGGTCTCGTTCCCGCCGGAACGACGATCCACAGCCACTTCCTCCACGCCGATCCCGTGGACTCCACGCCGCGGATCTTCGAGGGCACGCTGACGTTCGACCGACCGATCCTCGGCCTCATCGTCACCACCGTGCGGCTCAACGCGACCGACTCGCTGCTGGGCCTGCCGGGCATCACGTACGAGAACGCCAGCGGCGGACGCGGGGCTGAAGGTTCGGATCGCTTCACCATTTCCGCCGATCGACTGAGGCTGGAGTTTCGCTTCTCGACCTCATCGAGCACCGACAACATCCGCATCATCACCCTGCCGACTCCCGGCGCATCGGCCGCGCTGCTCGGCCTCCTGCCGCTGGCTCGCCGCCGCCGACGCGCAAACTGACGTCAGAGGGGCGATCGCGGCGAGGGTTTCCCCCCTCAATACAGGCCAGCCGAACCCCACTCTGAAGGGCCCTGATTCGGGCAATCTGCAACGCCAGCCGCAAGTCCGCTGCGGAGAGGTGATCATCGCGCGCCGAATCGGTACAACATAGCGGTTGTCCCGACCCGCCTCAGGCCGTTCGTGAACGGCTTGGCGATCCACCCTTCGGAGAATAAAGATGCGCACGCTGATCGTTTCGTCGGCCATGGCCCTGTTCACCCTGAGCCTGGCCTCCACGTCTGTTCTGGCCCAGACCGCCCCGACCGCCGCGGAAGACACCCCGGCCAAGGCTCCGGCGCGGGCCGCCAAGTCGCTCAAGGTCGGCGACAAGCCGCCGGCGCTGGAGGTCAAGGAGTGGATCAAGGGCGAGCCGGTGACGGGATTCGAGAAGGGCCGGATCTACGTCGTGGAGTTCTGGGCGACGTGGTGCCCGCCGTGCGAGCGGAGCATTCCGAAACTCACGGCGCTTCAGAAGAAGCACAAGGACAAGGTCTCGGTCATCGGCGTGAGCGTTTGGGAAGAGGATCAGGCCGACGTCAAGCCGTACGTCGAGAAGAAGGGCGACGTGATGGACTATCACATCGCACTGGATCTCGTGCCCAAGGACAAAGACGGCAACTCGGGCGCGATGGCGCTGAACTGGCTCAAGGCCGCGGGACAGGACGGCATCCCATCCGCGTTCGTGATCGACCGTGTATGACCCACCCACATGGGTAACAGTTTCATCCGGGCACATGGGTAACAGGTCTACATCCAAGGCAAAGGAGCGATCCGATGCCGTGGAAGGAGACGTGTACCGTGGAACTGCGCGAGGCGTTGG